>ERZ827440.985-NODE-985-length-34962-cov-3.127081_pt1 | contig 34962 bp, 29 predicted proteins | sample MGYA00519774_ERZ827440 | MGnify/ENA primary metagenome ERZ827440 (study PRJEB31778, sample SAMEA3449302) | human gut metagenome | biome: human gut; feature: human-associated habitat; material: faeces | place: United Kingdom | collected 2010/2012 ... | reverse complement strand
CTATCAAGAGAGAGATGGGAACCGACTACAAGGTAACAATTGAAGATAAGAAATATTCTCCACAGGAGATTTCAGCAATGATCCTTCAGAAACTGAAAGCAGATGCAGAAGGATATCTTGGAGAAAAAGTAACAGAAGCTGTTATCACAGTACCTGCTTACTTCAACGATGCTCAGCGTCAGGCAACAAAAGATGCAGGTAAGATCGCAGGTCTTGATGTCCTTCGTATAATCAACGAGCCCACCGCATCCGCACTTGCATACGGTCTTGATAAAGATGTCAACCAGAAGATTCTCATCTTCGACCTCGGCGGCGGCACATTCGATGTTTCTCTTCTTGAAATCAGTGACGGCGTATTTGAAGTTCTCGCAACTGCCGGCAACAACCGTCTCGGCGGTGATGACTTCGATAAACGCATCATTGACTGGATTGCAGATACCTTCAAAGCCGAAAACGGCATTGACCTCAGAAGCGACAAAATGGCTCTCCAGAGACTTAAGGACGCCGCAGAAAATGCAAAGATTGAACTTTCTGGTGTCGCATCCGCAAACATCAACCTGCCTTTCATAACTGCCGATTCAACCGGTCCTAAACACTTTGAAGCAACGCTCACTAGAGCAAAGTTCAATGAGCTTACCGCTGATCTTGTCGAAAAGACAATAAATCCTGTCAAGCAGGTGCTTGCCGATGCAGGTCTGAAGCCCAATCAGGTTGACAAGATTCTTCTTGTCGGTGGTTCAACGCGTATCCCTGCTGTTCAGGACGCTGTCAAGAACTTCTTTGGCAAAGAGCCCTTCAAGGGTATCAACCCCGATGAATGCGTCGCAATCGGTGCCGCAATTCAGGGCGGCGTTCTCGGCGGCGATGTGAAAGACCTTTTGCTGCTCGACGTAACTCCCCTTTCGCTCGGCATTGAAACTCTCGGCGGCGTGTTCAATAAGATAATCGACAGAAACACCACAATTCCTGTCCAGAAGAGTCAGGTTTACTCCACTGCCGCTGACGGTCAGACCTCCGTTGAAATCCATATTCTTCAGGGCGAGCGTGAGATGGCTGCTTATAACACCACCCTCGGCAGATTTGTTCTTGACGGTATTGCACCCGCTCCTAGAGGAGTACCTCAGATCGAAGTCACCTTTGATATCGATGCAAACGGTATCGTTAATGTCACCGCAAAAGATAAAGGCACCGGCAAGGAACAGCATGTGACCGTCCAGTCCTCCTCGAACATGAGCAAGGAAGATATCGACAAGGCAGTCAAGGATGCCGAAATGCACGCAGCCGAAGACAAAAAGCAGAAGGAAGCCGTTGAGACCAAAAACAACGCCGAAAATATGATATTCCAGTCTGAAAAGACTCTTACCGATATCGGCGACAAGGTCAGTGAAGCCGAAAAAGCTCCTGTCAAAGCGGCAATTGAAAAGTTGAAGGAAACCGTCAAGGGCGGCGACACGGATGCCATCAAGGCTGATACCGAAGCACTTTCAAAGGCTTTCTACGACATTTCCGCAAAGCTCTATCAGCAAAACAGCGAAGATGCAGGCGCTCAGAACGCAGGCTTCGATCCCAACGCAAACAACGGCAACGATAATAACGGAGACGGTGGTGTTTATAACGCCGACTTCACCGATAAGTCCGACAGCTGAGTAAAAAACAAATAACCTTAATAAGCGGAGCAGTTTGCTCCGCTTATTGCCGAAAGCACATATTTGCGTATCTCATGTGTGCCTTCGGCAATAAAATATGATTAATAAATGAGAGATTATATATGGCAGAAAAAAGAGACTATTATGAGGTGCTTGGCGTTTCCAAGACTGCCTCTGACGACGAAATAAAAAAAGCATACCGTTCCCTTGCAAAAAAATATCATCCGGATGCAAACCCGGGTGACAAAGATGCGGAAGCAAAATTCAAGGAAATCAATGAAGCGTACAGTGTTCTTTCCAACGCCGACGAACGCAGGAAGTATGATCAATACGGTCATGCCGCATTTGATCCGTCTGCAGGCGCAGGCTATGGTGGATTCGGCAGCGGCGGATTCGGTGATTTCAATGTTGACCTCGGTGATATTTTCGGTTCATTCTTCGGCGGCGGATTCGGTGGCGGTTCCTCATCCCGTTCATCACGTAATGCACCTCAGCGCGGTGACGATATCGGTTATAATCTGACTATCACTTTTGAAGAAGCTGCATTCGGCTGCAAAAAGGAAATAACATATTCGCGCATTGAGAATTGTTCAGACTGCGGCGGCAGCGGAGCCGCAAAAGGCACGACTGCCGAAACATGTCCCACCTGTCACGGTACGGGCAGTGTCAGAGTAAGTCAAAGTACCGCTTTCGGAACCATGCAGACGGTACGTCCCTGCTCCGCATGCCGCGGTAAAGGTAAGATCATCAAGACTCCATGTCCGACCTGCAAGGGTGCAGGTAGCATAAAAAAGCAGAAACGTATTGAATTCAACATACCGGCTGGTATCGCAGACGGAGAACGTGTGCTTCTCCGCGGTCAGGGTTGTGTCGGCGAAAACGGCGGTCCCGCAGGCGATCTTATCATTATGGTAAGCGTGAAACCTCACAACTTCTTTGAACGCCGTGCAAATAACCTATATTGCGAAATTCCGATAACTTTTGTCGAGGCAACTCTCGGCGGCAAGGTTGAAGTTCCTACGCTTGAAGGCAAAAGCGAATTCAGCGTTCCCGAAGGAACTCAGACAGGTACCGTATTCTGCCTGAAAGGTAAAGGAATCCAAAGTACAAACGGCGGTAGCCGCGGCAATCTGTATGTTACAGTGAATGTAGAGGTTCCTAAGAACCTGACTCAAAAGCAAAAAGAAGCGCTCATGGCTTTCGGAGACAGCTGTGACATAAAGAACTACTCAAAGAAAAAATCCTTTTTCGACAAATTCTTCAAGAAATGATTTTCAGCCGGATTGAAAAAATCCGGCTGTTTTTTCACGCGCATAATGAAAGCCGGATGAGCTTTGATACTCATCCGGTTTATTTAAGGCATCACCGCGCAAAGTCCGAGTGGCACACTTGTTTGCATCTTTTCCGTCATATTTCAAAAAAATTCTTATCCGTAGTTCCACTACAGCCTGAGAATTTTTGTTTCATCTGACGAAAAATCTGACTGCGCAATTGCACATCGGAATTACGCCGTGAAGCCTTAAGTGCATGAATCAGAATTGTCTTTCCCGGTTTGCTCATCAGCAACAGCAGAATCATTTTTCTTGGTGCTGTCGGATCTGCGGCGTTCGTTTTCATCACGGCTCTTCTTACGTTTGCTGTCGCGTATCGCGTCAAGATCAGCTTCGGTGACTCCCGGCTTGAATGCTTCTTCAAACTGGTCTCTGTCCATAATCTCGTTCTTGGTCAGATATTCTGCAATAAAATGCAACGTTTCCATGTTTTCGAGAAGTATTTTTTCTGCGAGCTGGTAGCCTTTTTCAATTATGGCATGAACCTCGTCATCAATTTGTGCGGCAATTTTTTCGGAATAGTTACGTGTTTGCGAGAATTCTTTTCCGAGGAAAACCTCCTCATGGCCGGTGCCGAATACTATCGGACCGAGCGTATCACTCATACCATACTGAGTGACCATTTTACGCGCAATTTCGGTTGCACGCTGAATATCATTGGAAGCTCCTGCGGAAATATCGTGAAGCACAAGCTTTTCCGCGACACGACCACCGAGCAATCCCGCTATGCTGTCGATCATCTCATTTTTATACACGCTGTACTTATCCTCCTGAGGGAGTGAAAGCGTATATCCGAGAGCTCGTCCGCTGGGAATGATTGATACCTGATGGACGGGATCCTGAGACGGGAGCATATGTCCGACAATTGCGTGTCCGGCTTCATGATATGCCGTAGCGCGTTTTTCTTCCTCTTTTATGATACGGGACTTCTTCTGCGGCCCGACAATGACCTTTATGGTCGCTTCTTCAAGCTCGTTCATACCGATAAGTGCTTTGCCTTTGCGCGCCGAAAGAAGTGCAGCTTCATTAAGGAGATTTGCAAGATCGGCGCCCGTAAATCCGCTTGTACTCTTTGCAAGAACCGCAAAATCAACATCCGGTTCGAAAGGCTTGTTACGTGCGTGAACCTTGATTATTTCCTCACGCCCCTTGATGTCGGGATAGTTGACTGTAACCTGTCTGTCAAAACGTCCGGGTCTGAGAAGCGCAGGGTCGAGAATATCGGGTCGGTTTGTCGCCGCCATGACAATAACGCCGTCATTTACGCCGAATCCGTCCATTTCAACAAGCAGCTGGTTGAGAGTCTGTTCGCGTTCGTCGTGACCGCCACCCAAACCGGCGCCTCTGTGACGTCCGACAGCATCGATCTCATCAATGAAAATGATGCAAGGAGCGGACTTCTTTGCCGTTTCGAAAAGGTCACGGACACGCGATGCACCTACACCTACATACATTTCAACGAAATCAGAACCCGAGATCGAGAAGAACGGAACGCCAGATTCGCCTGCGACCGCCTTTGCAAGCAAAGTTTTTCCGGTACCCGGCGCGCCGACAAGCAGAACACCGCGCGGTATTTTGGCGCCGAGTTTCTGGAATTTTTCGGGATTCTTCAGAAATTCAACAACCTCCTGAAGCTCTTCCTTTTCTTCATCAGCACCTGCTACATCGGAAAACAGCACTTTGTGTTTTTCATCAGAACCGAGCTTTGTTCTCGCCTTGCTGAACGAATTCATTCTTCCGCCGATGCCGCCGCCCATATTGCCGTTTGTCCCAGAAGCACGCTTGATGAAAGACCACCAGAAGATGATCAACACAACAATGACAAGAACATATGGCAGGAACGAAACCCACCAAGGTAATGTCGTTGCGGGAAGATAGTCAACTGAAGTGATAATGCCCGCTTTTTGCTGTTCGACGATAAGCGGTTGCATTTCATTTACGAACATCGTCAGGCTGAGGTTAGAGAACTGATACTCAACGGAATAGCCGTTTTTGAGTGTCAGGATTAAAACATCATTTTGGTTTACAACAACTTCCTTGACCTCTTCGTTGTAAAAATACTCTGTAATATCACTGTATTTGACTTTTTTTGTATTGCCGCTGTTTGAAAAAGCAGTCGCCGCAACAACAATCGCAACAATGAAAAAGAGGTAAAAGAGGATCATTCTCTTATTTGATTTCATAATGCACCTGCCTCCATATGTATGATGATATTAATCAAGGTTAAAATAAACTGAAATTTTGAGGCTTGTATCTCCATGCGGAGAAAAATCATCGTCAACCCCGACAAACGGAACGAAAGCAATTTTGCCATCAACGCAGAAAACCGGGATAACATCGCGCATTCTGCGTGGGATTTTACGGTTTATAAGCTCTTTTTTTACCGATTTGTGTATTCCGTTGACACAAACCACATCGCCCGCGCGGCGGTTTCTTACGACGACATTATCAGTTATAATAGCAGAAAGATGACCATGTGTTGTTAACGTTTTGTAAATCTCTCTGAAATTTTCGCGCGACAGCACGGAATTGATCAATACCTTACCGCCGAAAAACGCATTTTGCCCTTCCCGAAGTCTTGCAAATGAATAATTATACGTTTCACACGCATCGTCGCGCAACAAAAGTGTTCCGTTTTCCGTGCAAATCATCCTGCCTGCGGTCAATATGAAATCATGACTTCCACCCGATTGAAGCGCCGTGGCAATTTTCGAAATCATATCGTGATTGACGCCGTTAATTCCGTTCGTTTCAAGGAATTCAACAACATTTCGTTTGCGGTCGAGACCCAATGATGCAATAAGACGTTCATCGGCTTTTGCGCCATCGGTCAGCCGTGTTACCGCAGAAACAAACGACGGATTCAGCCTGATGCACTGAGGCATGATATTATGACGGATGAAATTTCGCGTATAATCGTCATCACCGTTCGTGCTGTCGATAACATACGAAAGCTCATTTTCAGCGACGTACGCCATTATCTGTTCGCGCGTAACACAAAGCAGCGGTCTGATGTAACGATCCCGTTTGTACGGAATAGCGCAGATACCGGTCGGTGATGTTCCGCGTATTATATTGAAAAGAAGAGTTTCGGCGTTGTCGTTCGCGTTATGCGCAGTCGCGGCAACTTCTGCTCCGGATTCGGAAAGTGCTTCTTCAAAAAGCGAATAACGTACTTCCCTTGCCGCAAGCTCTGTGGAAATACCTTTGCTTTTTGCGTATGACGGCACATCGCCCCTTTTTACATACAACTTTATACCGTATTTTGAGCACAGTTCTTTACAAAACATTTCATCGCGGTCTGCTTCGTTGCCGCGTATCCCATGATTGACGTGAACAGCCGAAATCGAGATTCCGTATCTTTGACGCAGTGAAAGCATTACATCAAGAAGTGTCACAGAATCGGCTCCGCCTGAGAGGCAACACAAAACACCCGATACACCGTTAAGCAAGTCTTCCCTATCAATAGTATGAATAACATTGAGACGAAGCTTAGTGTCCCGCCGGCTCATCGTGTCCCTCCTCAATGGCTACATACTTAAAGTATTGACCGTGCCATGCGAACTTAACCGTTCCGGTTGCACCGTGTCGGTTCTTACCGATAATACATTCTATTTCCTGCTGTTTTGTCGGATCCTGATCGGCGTTTCCGCTGTTGTCATAATAATCATCACGATAAAGCAGCATGACAATATCTGCGTCCTGCTCAATAGCACCCGAGTCGCGCAGATCAGACAGCATGGGACGTTTTTCCTTGACGTTTTTGTTCGGTCGCGAAAGCTGTGAGCAAAGGATAATTGGGATTTTCATCTCTTTTGCGATAAGCTTCAGCGAACGGGTTATCTCGGCGACCTGCAAAACTTTGTTATCGGAATATTTGTCGCATTCAATAAGCTGAAGATAGTCGATGATAACGATTTTCGGATTATCAAGTCTTCTCAGCTTTGCTTTCATATCGGTCGTTGTTGTCGATGGAGTGTCGTCGATATAAATACGTGTATTTGAAAGGGTTGAGCACGCCATAGTAATCGCTTCCCATTCGGGAGTCGAAAACGACGCACGTCGTATTGTATAGTTATCGACATTAGCTTCGGCAGAAAGCATGCGGTTGACAAGCGATTCCTTGCTCATTTCAAGCGAAAAAATAGCAACATCACCGTCTTTGTACGCCTTTCCTATGTTTGCCGCAATATTCATACAGAACGTAGTTTTACCGACACCGGGACGTGCACCGACAATGACAAGATCTCCCGCGCCGAGCGATACGAAGTAATTATCAAGCTCCGAGTAACCCGTTTTGACACCTTCGACCTGATCGGGATTCTGCATTATACGCTGGAATTCCTTATAGTTGTCAACAATGATCTCGTCTATCTTGACAAAGCCGTTATTGATATTATCGCCGGCAAGATCATATATCTGTTGCTCGGCGTATTCAACAACACGCTTCGCGTCGCCGCCATCGTTGAACGCCTTGTCCGAAATGTTGCGGGACGCATCGATCAGGGAACGAAGTAACGCCTTGTCCTTTATAATCTCAATATAATCCGTTATATTGGTACAGGCGGCCCCAAGCTCGCAAAGCGTTTTAATGTAGCGCGCATTGTCGAAATCGCTGTCTTTGGGCGAATTATTTATGTAATTGATAAGAGTAACGATGTCAATATTCTTGTTGAGACTGAAAAGGTCCTTGAGTGCGTTGTATATCAGCTTATGGTGCTCAATGTAAAAATCATCAGCGCGAAGCGTAACCGCCTCATTCAGAAGCGCAGGGTCAATGATTATTGCACCGAGAAGCGCCTGTTCAGCCTCAAGCGAATACGGCATTTGCTTTATGATATCAATATCAGGCATGATTTACCTCATTTATGCCGAAATCGGGAGATTATACTCAGGCTTCGACGATTATCCTGACCTTTGCCGAAATTTCGGGATAGAGCTTGACTGTTGCGTTGTATTCACCGACGGTTTTAATGTTGTCAGCAATGACGATTTTCTTTTTATCCACCTCAACGCCGAGGACAGTGCTGATTTTTTCGGCAATATCCTTTGCGGTAACGGCACTGTACAACCGTCCGTCAACACCGCCTGTCGTTTTGAAGACAACAGAAGCATTGTCAAGCTTTTCCTTGTTTGCGAGAGCAGCTTTCTTTTCTTCGGATTTTCTGAATTCTTCTGCTTCTTTTTTATTTTTGACATCATTCAGCACCTGTGCGGTTGCCTCTGCGGCAAGTCCGTTCGGAAACAGATAGTTACGGGCATATCCGTCGGGAGCATTGACGATGTCACCTTTTTTTCCTTTTCCTTTTACATCTGCGAGAAGTAGTACTTTCATTTTAATTTATTCCTTTCAGGATTTTTCACAGTAATTGACAATTGATTCTCTGAGCATCACAAGAGCATCCTTCATAGTGACGCCCGTGAGTCTTGCGCCGGCTGAGTCGTAATGGCCGCCTCCTCCAAGCTTTTCAAGTATGAGTCCGACATTCACGCTTGCATCACTGCGCGCAGAGACGTGAATTGATTCACCAACCGATGAGAGCGTGAAGCTCGCACGTATTCCTTCGATCTGAAGCATACGATCTGCAGCACGTGCGGCAACGACACGGTTTTCCTCATCGTTGTCAAGCTCATACTGGGAGATTGCGAATATAGTGCGGAATATCATGATATTGCGCTCAAATTCCGCAAGCTTTCTGAATTCCGAAAGCTCTGACTTAAAAAGAGCTTGTGCCTTGCCCGGATTTCCGCCCTCGCTTCTCAGATACACAGCAGCGCTGAAGGTACGTATACCTACGTTACGTGTGAAGTTCTGAGTATCGAGGAATATACCCGCCATAAGAAGCTCCGATTCCTCTTTATACAGTGTCATAGACGGCAATGCATATTCAAGGATCTCACTGACAAGCTCGCTTGCTGACGACGCTGTCGGCTCTACATATGTTATCATCGGCTCAACCGGGAACTGCATTGCCTGGCGATGATGATCGATTATAACAGTACGAAGCGAGTTTTTATATATATCCGGTGATTCAAAAACAAGCGGATTGCTTGCATCGACAATAACAAGCAGTGAATCAGGCGTAAGCAAATCCTGACCGTAAACCGAATCGACAAACACAGTATCATAATCGCGAATATTCCGAAGCATATCCTTCGATGAGATGAAGGAAGTATTCTTAAGATCCGTGATGATATTAACCCGTTTGCCGAGGAACAGCGCAAGGCGTGCTATACCTACCGAGGCGGCAACCGCATCGAAGTCCGGGTTCTGATGCGCCATGACAAGAATATTACCGCTTGCTTTCATAGCTGAAACAAGACGTGCGGAAATAATCCGTGATTTAATCTTGGTTGTTTTCTGAACGGTTTTGGTCTTTCCGCCGAAGATTTCATTTTCGGTTTCGGTCTTCACAACAACCTGAGCACCGCCGCGCTGCAAAGCAAGCTGAAGCGCACTCTTTGCAGCAGCCTCTTTTTCGGAAAGTGTGCCTTTTATGCGCGATATGCCCATCGAAACGGTCATTGGTATGCTTCCCGCTTCGTCCGGCGACAGCTCCGAAATCTTGTCGAGAATATCGAATTTGTTAGCCATCTGTTCATCGATAAATCGTTCTTCGAAGAACATGATATACCTGTCCCGTTCATACTCTTTGACGATACCGCCAAAGCCGCCCGCCCAATCGCTGAGTGTTGTGCTGATTCTGGCGCTGACCTCACGGTATTTGTCCTGCATTCCCTGTGAGACCTCACTGATGTTGTCAACAACGATGAACGCGACCAGAACATTGGCGTCGGTAAGTTCGGCTTTTATTCTGTGCAACTCAGTAATATCATTCCAGACAACGAGTGTGTAATGATTGTTGCCAGCCAATATGCGATACGTTGAGATATTGTAATACCTTCCGTTTTTTATTACATTACTGAAAAGCGAGCTGTTTTCGGCAGCAGCATCAATATTTTCGTTTGAAACAAACCCGTTGTCAATGTCGGTACACTTGTCATCAAAGCGTATAGTCAGCTCCGGATACACATCGCTGTATGCCTTATTGAACCATGATATACGGTTGTCACTGCTGACAAGAAGAGCGGGATAATCAAGTTTCTCAAGATAGTCAAACGTGTGTGCCGCAATGGTTTTTTTCGTATTTTCATTCATCGAAGAGCGCTTTTCAAGCACTATATAAAGAACCATATAAACGGTATACGCCGCAAAAAGGAACAGGCTGATCACACCCGCCGTCGTATCAAATATGAACGCCACGGCAGTAATGCATGATATGAAAAGCATACTGATAGCAAAGCTTTGCTTGTTTTTGAAGATCCAGTTACCGTTCCTCATTCATAATCACTCCCAAATCAATTTATAAGCGTCTGCTGAAGTATCTCCGGATCGAAATCCTCGAACACCGCACCTGCAGCAGGAAGCACGGACTTGCGGTATTTGCTTTCTTTCTGCAGCGGCTTAACCGTCGGATTATACGGCTCGACAGAAACAACTGACGCTCCCTTTTTCAGCGTGATAAGCTGACTGCCGGATGAGGTACGCGTCGTTTTGCGTACTATCTGCTCAACATTGACAAGCAATGCCCGGCAGTTATCTGTACGCAGGAGATATTCACCGCATTCACCGATTTTAAACAATGCAATGAGCGGGCTGTCGGCATAAAATGCTTTTACCAGCTTGCGGCGATTATTTACCGTTTTATAACTGTCCAGCGGTATACGGACACCCTTTCCGTTTGCGAAGAAAAGTACTATATCGCCGTCGTAATTGTTCAAGCAAAGCATTGCAACTGTCTTTTCACCGGGATCCATTGTAAGCGCACCCGGGACGTATGCCCCCATCTGGCTTGCTTTGAGGACTCCGAAATCATAAAGATGTGCTTTGTATACCTGCGCCGATGATGTGAAGAACAGAATTTCCGAGCAGTTTGTTGTTTCCGATGAAGTAAGCAATGAATCATTTTCCTTATACAGGTGATTATCACTCACCCTCAGTGAACTCGGCAGACATTTCTTGAAATATCCGTCCTTTGAGAGGAAAGCGACAACCGGATATTCCTCATGCTCTTCTTCAAGGCTGATATCGGTGCCAACATCTTCACCGTATATCAGCAGAGTTTTACGCGGTTTACCGTATTTTTTCTTTATGTCCGCAAGCTGTTTAACTATCACATTCTTGATTTTTTTATCGCTGTTGATAATTTCTTCAAGCTCTGCGATTTCTTTTTCGAGATCATCAATCTCATCGATACGTTTCAGAATATATTCTCTGTTCATATATCTGAGCTTTATATCAGCAACGTATTCAGCCTGGATCTCGTCAATCCCAAAGCCTTTCATCAGGTTGGGAACCACATCGGCTTCAAGCTCTGTATTACGTACTATACGAACTGCCTTATCGATATCAAGAAGTATTTCCTTGAGACCGTAAAGGAGGTGCAGCTTATCCTTTTTTTTGCCGCAATCATAAATATAAATACGGCGCAGGCATTCGATTCTGAAAGCACACCACTCATCGATCAGCTCCATAACGCCGAGAGTACGCGGCGAGCCGCCGATAAGTACAGTAAAATTGCAGGCAAATGTGTCCTCCAATGGCGTTGCCCTGAACAACTTTGCCATAAGCTTTTCGGGATCGACGGCACCGCGCTTCAGATCAATCGCAATACGAAGGCCCTTGAGGTCCGTTTCGTTTCTGACATCCGAAATGTCGTTAAGCTTGCCGTCCCGAACCAGTTTGACGATTGCATCCTTTATTTTTTCCGCAGTCGTTGTATACGGTATTTCTTCGATCAGAATACGTCGCTCAGACTTGTCATAGGTATACTTTGCACGGACTTTGAATGTGCCTTCGCCTTTTTTATAAATTGAAAGCATTTTTGCGCGGTCGTATATAATATATGCGCCGGTGGAAAAATCAGGTGCTTTCAATACGTCCATAAGCTCGTCGTCGCTCACAGCACCGTTTTTGAGGTAAAGAGAGGTCAGATCGCATACTTCCGCAAGGTTGAAGGAGCATATTCTGCTCGCCAATCCGACGGCAATACCCGAATTGGGAGAGACAAGAATGTTCGGGAATGCAGTCGGGAGAAGAACCGGTTCTGTCGATGTATGGTCATAACTGTCAACGAAATCAACAGCGTCCTTATCGATACCCTCAAAAATCGTTTCGCAGAATTTATCGAGCTTGCATTCCGTATAACGTGACGCAGCGTAAGGCAGGTCGGAATACTGCTTGCCGAATGTTCCCTTTGACTCAATAAAAGGATGAAGCAGCGATTCACGCGCTGTTGTAAGTCTCACCAGCGTTTCGTAAATCGAAGCGTCGCCGTGAGGGTTGAGGTTCATCGTCGCACCGGATACCTTCGCGCATTTTGTCGTTTGCCCTGTCATAAGACCCATTTTATACATTGTATAAAGGAGTTTTCGATGGGACGGCTTGAAACCGTCGATTTCGGGAATGGCACGTGAGACAATGACGCTCATCGCATACGGCATATAATTTGTTTCGACAACGTCCGATATTTCACCGATTTCAATCGGTGCGGGCGGCAATATTTCTTTTTCGATTTTCTTCTTTGCCATATCGTCACCTTAATAATCCGCCATAGGCAGGAATTTTGCGCCGTACTTTTCGATGTATACTTTGCGCGGCTCGACACGATCGCCCATAAGGATGTCAAACATCTGTATCGTTTTTGCTTCATCTTCCATCTTTATTTGAAGCAACCGAGGCGTCGAAGGATGCATTGTTGTCCGCGACATCATGTCGGGGTCGTTTTCTCCGAGACCCTTACTGCGATTTATCTGATATTTGGCATTTCCTATTTTTGCAAGTATCTCGGCTTTTTCTTTTTCGTTATACGCAAAATAGGTCTCATCCTTTGTTTTGATCTCATAGAGAGGTGTTTCTGCGATATAAACTATTCCCTCGCGCACAAGCGACGGCAACAGTTTAAACAGCATTGCAAGAAGCAACGCTCGTATCTGATATCCGTCCTCATCGGCATCGGTACACAGAATTATCTTACTCCAGCGAAGCTTTTCACGATCGTATGTCTGCTGATCCTTCATGCCTTTGCCTTTGATCTCGATACCGCAGCCGATAATTTTCAAAAGGTCGGTTATAATCTCATTTGCAAGTATCTTTTCAAAAGTGGATTTGAGGCAATTCAGCGTCTTGCCGCGCACAGGTATTATCGCCTGAAAATCCGAGTCGCGCGCCAGAACACAGCTGCTCAGAGCCGAATCTCCCTCAACGATATACAGCTCCGTCTGAAGCGGATCTCTGCTGCGGCAGTTTACGAATTTTTCAACATTGTTGTTTACATCAAGCGTCGTGGTAAGCCTTTTCTTGGTGTTTGTGCGAATACTTTCGCTTTGCTCACGGCTACGTTTGTTTATCAGCACCTGATTTACTATTTTTTCCGCACACTGGGGATTTTCAATAAAATAGATTTCAAGACAACGCTTGAGATAATCCGTCATCGCAGAGGTTATGAATTCATTTTGTATTGCTTTCTTTGTCTGATTCTCATACGATGTACGGGATGAAAAAGAATTCGATATGAAAACAAGGCATTCTTCGATATCGCTGAAAGTGATTTTCGATTCCTTCGCCTTGTATTTTCCGTTGTCCTTCATGTATTTGTCGATCGCATAAAGGAAAGCGGAACGGCACGCCTTTTCCGGGGAGCCTCCGTGCTCAAGATGTGCGGCGTTATGGAAATACTGCATCAGCTTCACATTATTGGAAAAGCAGAATGCAAATTCCATTTTCAATTTGTAGTCTGTCTGGTCCTCGCGGTCACGACCCGTCCGCTCGGCGGAATAGAAAACAGGTTCTGTTATATAATCAACACCGACAAGCTCGTTTACATAGTCACGGAGACCGTTTTCATAATAAAATTCTTCCGTTTCAAACGAACCGTTCTGCTCCTGCCATTTGAGAACGAGCTTGAGACCGCCGTTTACGACTGACTGAAGCTTCATCACATCATGGAAATAGGAACGCGGGATATTGACATCGGTAAAGACCTCGCGGTCCGGCTTCCAGCGCTGCACCGTACCCGTCCTTGTTTTGGCACACGGCTCTTTTTTCAGTTCTCCGACCGGATATCCGGCTTTGAACGCAATGCTGTACTTTGTTCCTTTTGAGTAAGCGGTGACTTCCATGAATTCGGAAGCATATTGAGTTGCGCAGGCGCCTAAACCGTTTAATCCCTGCGACATTTCGTATGCGCCGTTGCTGTCATTATTGTATTTACCGCCGGCATACAGTTCGCAGTAGACCAGTTCCCAGTTATAGCGCTGTTCCTTTTCGTTCCAATCAAGAGGCACACCGCGTCCGAAATCTTCAACCTGGATCGAGCGGTCATTGAAAACGGTGACATTTATCTGTTTGCCGTATCCGGCAATAAACTCGTCCACGGAGTTTGCGAGAATTTCTATGAATGTGTGCTCACAGCCCTCAAGACCGTCGGAACCGAATATAACAGCCGGACGCTTTCTGACGCGATCGGCGCCCTTAAGTGAAGATATGCTTTGGGAATCGTATTCCTTGCGCTCGTAATTAGCCAATGTACTGCCTCCGTTTTTAACGAAATTATTTGTGATAAGCTCTGTAAAGTCTCCTGACTCCTTCAACGATCTGTTCATCAGACGGTGTTGAATAATTCAGTCTGAATGAATGACATTCGCCGGGCGTCGGCATAAAGGTTTTACCGTCAACGACAGCAACCTTTTCTGAAATTGCTTTCCTGAAGAATTCCGATGAATCCATGCCGCTTTTCATAGTTCCCCAAAGGAAAAGTCCGCCCTGCGGATGAGTGAAATCGATCTCTCCGTCAAATGTTTTTTCAAGCTCGTCAAGCATCAGATGAGCTTTGTTTCTGTAAAGCTGACGTATGAATGCGATATGCTCGTCGAGTCCGTAGCGTTCTATGAAACGCGCCGCGAGGATCTGAAAGAATATGTTTGTGTGAACGTCGTTGACCTGTTTGACAACAACGACTTTTTGTATGATGTCTTTATTGCCGCAAATAAAACCTATACGCATGCCGGCGGAAAGCACCTTTGAAAACGAAGAACAATAGATAACTCTGTCCTCCGTATCAAGACTCTTCAGCGTCGGAATGTCCTCGCCTTCAAACCTCAGCTCGCCATACGGATTGTCTTCAAGGATCACCTTATCGTATTTGTTCGCAAGCTCAATGACACGTTTCCTCTTTTCAAGCGACATTGTTGTGCCGGAAGGATTCTGAAATGTAGGGATAAGATATATCAGTTTGCAGTAAGGATTCTCAATTATCGCTTTTTCAAGCTTTTCGACATTGATACCGTCTTTTTCATTTTCGACCCCTACAAGGCGTGTATTGTACGCACGGAAAGCGTTGAGCGCACCGATAAACGACGGATCCTCAGTAATTACCACATCGTGCTCGTTGCAAAGCACCTTGGCGGTAAGGTCAATCCCCTGCTGTCCCCCCGTTGTAATTATAAGCTCATCGTCGGGATAATTTATTCCGAACTTAGAAGCCAGTCGCTTTTTTACCAGCTCGCGGAGCGGAGTATACCCCTCGGTAACACTGTACTGAAATGCATTGACATAGTCGTTTTGAAAGATATCCTGCGAAATGAGTGACATCTTTTCAACCGGAAAAGACTGCGGAGACGGATTCCCCGCCGCAAACGATATCATTTCGGGATCTGTCAGTGATTTGAATATTTCTCTTATTGCCGAAGGGGCAAGGTCTTTTGTTTTGTCCGAAAAAACCGGGTTCATAAATATATAATCCTCCAACGGAAATATTTCCTGTTAATCATTGCATGCATCAATTGCGTGACATTATATTCTGACAGTATATTGTACCATATTTTTTCTCGTTTTTCAACAAAAATTTTTTGAGAAAAATGCTTTACAGACAAGAAAATTTAGTGTATAATATCATGATGAAATGAAACAGGAGGATCAATACATATGGCAAAAGTACTTGTCGAGACTTCCGCACGTCACGTACATGTGACCGAAGAAGCTCTTGCCACGCTTTTCGGCGAAGGACATGCCCTCACCGTCAAAAAATATCTTTCCCAGCCCGGTCAGTTTGCAAGCGAGGAAAAAGTCGAAGTTGTCGGACCAAAGAGTTCGATAAAGAACGTTTCGATTCTCGGACCCGTGCGTAAGGCAAATCAGGTTGAGCTTTCTCTCACCGACGCACGTACCATCGGCGTCAAAGCACCCGTTCGCGAAAGCGGCGATATCGCAGGCAGTGCACCCTGCAAGCTCGTCGGTCCCTGCGGTGAAATTGAGCTTACCGAAGGTTGCATCGCTGCAAAGAGACACATCCATCTCACTCCCAAGGACGCCGAAGAATTCGGTGTTTCGGACAAGCAGATCGTCAGCGTAAAGCTTGACACGGCACGTCCTTTGATTTTCGGCGACGTTGTTGTCAGAGTCAGCGAAAAATTCAGTGCCGCAATGCACATCGATACCGACGAATCAAACGCCGCCTGCGCTTCCGGCGAGGTATACGGCGAAATCATCAAATGATAAATTAACATATATCGAAAGGACAACATTATGATTAACTACTCCCACGAAGTTGAAAGTATGTGTACGGTCGCAAAAGGACCGAAGCACGGACCTGCTCCCATACCTGAAGAAGGTAAGTGGGTAAAAGCGTATCAGATCAGCGATATCTCCGGTCTTTCACACGGCATCGGCTGGTGCGCTCCTCAGCAGGGTGCCTGCAAGCTTACTCTCAATGTAAAGAACGGTATCATCGAAGAAGCACTTGTCGAAACCATCGGTTGCTCCGGCATGACCCATTCCGCTGCTATGGCTGCCGAAATCCTTCAGGGCAAGACCATACTTGAAGCTCTCAATACCGACCTTGTCTGTGATGCAATCAACGTCGCAATGCGCGAAATCTTCAAACAGCTCGTTTACGGCAGAACCCAGACTGCCTTCTCCGACAACGGTCTCCCTGTAGGTGCATCCCTCGAAGACCTCGGTAAGGGTCTCCGTTCTCAGGTCGGCACAATGTTTGCCACCAACAAGAAGGGCGTACGTTACCTCGAAATGGCTGAGGGCTATGTTCTCTCCATCGGTCTTGATGCAAACGGCGAAGTCATCGGCTACAAATTCGTTCATCTCGGAAAGATGATGGAAGCCATCCGTAACGGCGTAGCTCCCGCGGAGGCTTATGAAAAGAACATCAAGTCCTACGGCAGATACGATGAAGCTGTCAAGTATATCGACCCCAGAAAGGAATAAGAGGAGGCTACTACAATGGTTAAGTTCGAAGGTTACGAAAGAAGAATTGACAAAATTAACGAATTCCTCAAGGCGAACGGCATTGCTTCTCTTGAAGAATGTAAGGATCTCTGCCTTTCCAAGGGCATCGACGTTGACACGATCGTAAAGAGCATCCAGCCCATTGCGTTCGACAATGCTTCATGGGCATATACACTCGGTGCGGCTCTCGCGCTGAAGAAAGGCTGCAAAACCGCAGCTGAAGCTGCAGAAACCATCGGCGCCGGTCTTCAGGCTTTCACCGTTCCCGGCTCCGTCGCCGAAAACCGCAAGGTCGGTCTCGGACACGGCAACCTCGCAGCAATGCTTCTCCGCGATGATACAAAGTGCTTCTGCTTCCTCGCAGGTCACGAATCCTTCGCAGCTGCCGAAGGTGCTATCGGCATCGCAAGAACCGCAAATAAAGTAAGAAAGACTCCGCTCCGTGTTATCCTCAACGGTCTCGGCAAAGATGCGGCTTTCATCATCTCCCGTATCAACGGCTTCACCTATGTTGAAACCGATTACGATTTCTACACCAACAAACTCAACGTCGTGAGAGAAGTTCCTTACTCCACCGGCGAAAAGGCAAAGATCAAGGTTTACGGCGCCAACGACGTTCTCGAAGGCGTTGCAATCATGAAGCACGAGGATGTTGACGTTTCTATCACCGGCAACTCCACCAACCCCACCCGTTTCCAGCACCTCGTTGCAGGTACTTATAAGAAGGAATGCTACGAAACCGGCAAGAAGTATTTCTCTGTTGCATCCGGCGGCGGCACAGGCAGAACGCTCCACCCCGACAACATGGCAGCAGGTCCCGCTTCTTACGGTCTGACCGACAGCATGGGTCGTATGCACGGCGATGCTCAGTTTGCAGGTTCATCTTCCGTTCCCGCACACGTCGAAATGATGGGTCTGATCGGTGCCGGCAACAACCCGATGGTCGGCATGACCGTTGCTGTTGCAGTCGCTGTCCAGGAAGCAATGAACAAGTAATTTTTAATTTCATAACGTCAAAATTCAAGGAGGTCGGATTTCCGGCCTCCTTGGTTTTTACAATATAAATTCAGTCAATCCGCGTTATCGTTTTCAACCGGTACATAAGTATTGTAGGAATAATCGGATTCGATGCTCCTGCGACACATTGCTTCATATACCTTGTCGCGAAGCATTGCCTGATTTTCGCGTGTTTTTTTTGACGGATCTGCGAAAAACGGACCGTCTATATAAACAACGGTACGCGGCAAAGATGTGAGGAATCGTTTGTGATAGGTCACTGTGAACGCAAAAACAGGCTTACACGTCTCCGCCGGATAGCGGAATGATGCATCAAGAAACGGTCTGATTTGAGTGAAATACGGCCATATATGAGCTTCGGGATATATCGCGATACAGTTATGCTCCGCTCTTTTAAGCAACGATGAATGGAAATTTCTCACCCCCGCAACATCGCTCGGAACGGGAAAACCGCCGAGCGATTTGACAAGATGTCTGACAATCGGGATAGAAACCGCTTCGGGCGCAGCAAGTATATACGCCTTGCGCGGAAAGGCTATGAGATGCGGAGTGAAAGCATCTCCGGCAGCACGTGTATGATTGCCGTAAATATAGAAGCCGTTTATGAGATACGGTTGCAGAACTTTGCGGTTGACGATTTTTTCACAGTATACGACCTTCTGAAAAATATACGCAATCGGAGTTGCCACAAAATGATGCAGCATAAAATCAGCTGTTCTCCGAAGCGGATCCTTTGATATATACTGATAGTCGCGCGGCAGCTTCTTGCGTTTGATTCCGTTGTCGGCGAAATCGTCATTCATCATATCGCTATAATAAATAGTTCTTTTCATTTATTCCTCACAGCGTCTGTCAGCATTGCTTCCATTTTCTCCATGCATTCACGCTGTGAAAAGCTGCGACGTGTGGCACCGTATTCCTTTGAGCGCTCCGCTTTTTCCTCGGGATGCTCGAACCAGTAATCGATTTTTGACGCAAGATCCTCAATATCGTACTGCTCGTACAGCGAATTGTCGCCTATTGCGAAAAATCTTGTGGCACTGCGCGGAGAATTGCATATTACCGGAACCGCGCCGCAGCATATCGCTTCCATACAGGCAATGGCTTCAATTTCTATAATCGCCGTATGAACATACAAATCAGCGTTCTGGAGAGTTTTCACCATTTGGTCACGGCTGAAAAAAGCAAAGGTCGCGTCAATATCGAAACGATTTGCAAGCGCTTTAAGGTAACTGCCTCGTGGACCGTCACCCGCAAGAATCACGCGTATTTCGTCCTTGTGCTTTGATATGGCGACCGCCTTGAGAAGCTGTTGCTGCGCCTTTTCCCGGCTGTACCGACCCGAACACACAATCGTAAATTTATCATTATGTGGTGGCTGAGACGGGGGCACAAACGAATCGTTGACGCCGTTGGATATGACATAAGCATTTGTCTTGTGCCCTACCGCACGCTCGAAAATGCGGCGAATCATCTCGGTGGGATAATGGACGCAATCACAGTACTGATAAACAAGTTTGTAAAACGCCTCATAGGTCGCATTGTTGGCAAGCGAAAAATCCATCAACCCGAAGTGAGCCGTCACGTTTTCCGCCTGGCAATGGAAACTCGCCGTAACGGGCTTGTCCATTTCCTTTGCAATTTTAACCGCCGCAACCGAGAGCGGCAACGGAACAAGAAGATGTACGACATCGGCATCCCTGATCGCGTCGGCAAGAAGCTGTTTGTCCGGTTTTGCAAGAACAACATCGTTGAGACGGAGCGCCCAGTTGAGCATAAACGTCAGATCGAGTGACGGTACGGAAACAAAACCCTCTTCATCGGGCGCGTCGGGTGCGACGACCGTGACATTGTGACCCTTGCTCTTCAGATGACGTATGAGATTGAACGCGGCAAGGCTGGTGCCGTTGTTGGCTTCGCCGAGTACGTCACAGATAATTGTAATATTCATAGAAGTCCTCACTCTACCGCCTCAGCGGTGTTTTACGTTTATATTATATCATACCTTGCCGGTATAATCAATCCTGCGATGCATGATTTTTTATTGAAAGTGACCGTTTTTGCATACACAATGCTTGAATTTTATAAAAAAATGTGTTATCATGTACTTGTAATATAATGTAAAGGACGAATGATATATGGAACTGAACGAAATACTCTCGCGTTGCGACCATACCCTTCTTACACAGACGGCGACATGGGACGACATACGTGCAATCTGCGACGACGGAATGAAATACCGCACTGCTTCGGTGTGCATACCTCCGTGCTTTGTGGGCAAAGCTAAGAATTATGTCGGTGACAGGCTCAAAATATGTACTGTAATAGGCTTTCCCAACGGATATTCCACAACAGCCGTAAAGCTGTATGAAACTGCCGACGCCCTTGCAAACGGAGCTGATGAAATCGATATGGTCATCAACCTCGGCGACCTTCGTTCAGGGAGGGACGAAACAGTTCTCGATGAGATATCCGCGCTGAAGCGTCTCTGTGGTGACCGCGTGCTGAAAGTAATAATCGAAACCTGCCTGCTTACAGATGACGAAAAGCTCAGAATGTGTCGTATAGTAACCGAAGCGGGTGCGGACTATATAAAAACCTCCACAGGTTTTTCAACAGGCGGAGCAACCCGTGAGGACGTACGCCTTATGCGTGAAAACGTTGGCACAAAAGTCCGCGTAAAGGCGGCGGGCGGCATATCCGACCTTGCCGACGCCGAGGATTTTATAGCTCTCGGCGCAGACCGTCTCGGCACAAGCCGTGTCGTAAAAGCCGTAAAAGCGCTTGAAAGCGCAAAAAAATAACGCAATCAACGAAAGGAACACTATTATGCCGATACCAACACCGCACATAACCGCCGCAAAGGACGACTTTGCCAAAACAGTTCTTATGCCCGGCGACCCTCTCCGCTCCGAATATATCGCAAGGAATTTTCTGACCGATGCCCGCCTCGTCAACAATGTACGCGGCATACACGGCTACACAGGCACATACAAGGGCAAACGCGTCAGTGTCATGGCGTCGGGCATGGGACAGCCGTCGATAGGAATATATTCATATGAGCTTTTCAATTTCTATGACGTATCCTCGATAATCCGTGTCGGCTCATGCGGCTCTTTTTCGCCGAAACTTCATGCCCGCGATATTATCATTGCAATGGGTGCCTGCACAAACGGTAACTATGCATCACAGTACCGCCTGCCCGGAACCTTCTGCCCTATTGCCGACTTTGACCTTGTAAAACATGCCGCAGAGGAATGCGAAAAACTCGGTGTGCATTTCATGGTCGGAAACATTCTTTCATCCGATACGTTCTATGACGACGCAAATTCAGGCATGGAATGGGCAAAGATGGGGGTGCTCGGCGTAGAAATGGAGTCGGCTGCTCTGTACTGTAATGCCGCACGTGCCGGCAAAAAAGCACTCTGTATATGCACTGTCAGCGATTCGTTCGTATATCCCGAAGAAAATACAACAGCCGAAGAACGGCAGACTTCATTCACAAAAATGATGGAAGTCGCACTCGAAATTGCCGAATAAAAAGAGGTGTTATCATATGAAACGCGTTTTTATTGTCGTACTTGACAGCATGGGCATCGGTCATGCGCCGGATGCCGCCGCTTTCGGCGACGAAGGGAGTGACACTCTTGCTTCCATACGGAAGGATCCCCATTTCAATGCGCCGAATCTGGCGAAGCTGGGCTTGTTCCACATTGACAAGGTAGGCAGAGCAAGCGGCGAAGCAGGCGGAAGCTACGCAAGACTATGTGAAACCTCTATGGGCAAAGACACGACGATAGGTCATTGGGAAATAGCTGGCATCATTTCTCCCAAACCGCTCCCGACATATCCTGATGGTTTCCCTAAGGATGTTATCGACGAATTTGTCAAAGAAACCGGCAGAGAAATTCTTTGCAACAAACCCTACTCCGGCACAGAAGTTATCAAAGACTACGGCGAAGAGCATATCAAAACCGGAAAGCTCATCGTTTACACCTCTGCCGACAGCGTTTTTCAGATCGCTGCGCATGAAGATGTCATACCGGTTCATGAACTGTACCGCTATTGCGAAATCGCCCGCAGAATTCTGAACGGCGAACATGGCGTCGGTCGCGTCATAGCCCGCCCTTTCACCGGCGAATATCCTTTCACCCGCACCGCGAACAGACATGATTTTTCTATAACACCGCCAACCGACACGATGCTCAATCTGCTCATGAAAGCCGGATACGAAACAATTTCCGTCGGTAAAATATATGATATCTTCAACGGCTCCGGGCTTTCCGAATCCAACCGTACAGTCAGCAACATGGATGGCATGGACAAAACGATAGCTTTTGCCGACCGCGATTTCGAAGGTCTTTGTTTCATCAATCTCGTCGAATTTGACAGCGTATACGGACACCGCAACAACGTTCCCGGATATGCCGCTGCGGTCTCGGAATTTGACGTACGCCTCGGCGAACTTCTTAACAGGCTACGTGACGACGATATACTCATCATAACTGCCGACCATGGCTGTGACCCCGCGACCCCTTCAACCGACCATTCGCGTGAATGCATACCGATGCTGATTTACGGAAAACACGTAAAACCCGGCGTTAACCTCGGCACACGTGCGACATTCGCAGATATCGGAGCAACTGTACTTGACATTTTCGGCGTAAACAAAGAGCGTACAGCGGGAACATCCTTCTGGAACGAGGTAAAGCAATGACAGATTACGAAGCATTGATGAATCTTGCCGCCAAGGCACGTGAAAACGCATATACTCCGTATTCTCATTTCCGGGTAGGAGCCGCGCTGCTTGCTTCGTCAGGTAAGATATATACCGGATGTAATATTGAAAATGCCTCGTATTCACCGACAAACTGCGCTGAGCGCACCGCTTTTTTCAAAGCGGTAAGTGAAGGCGAGCGCAGCTTTGTCGCAATTGCGATTGTCGGCGGTCCGGAAAATACAGTTTCCGGACTATGCACCCCGTGCGGAGTATGTCGGCAGGTCATGGCGGAGTTCTGTGATAAGAACTTTGAAGTAATACTCGGCACTCCGGAAAAGCACAATGTATATAGTCTTGATGAAATAATTCCTCTTGCGTTCACGAAATCCGAACTTTCGCATTGTTGATTTGCACAAACAGCATACCGTTTTTTCGTGAAAATACAACAAACTTTTCATTTCCCCTTGACATCACACCTTTGACGTGATAGAATAAACAATGGTATAGGACATATACCGAAAATCAATAACAGAGGAGTCAACCTCTCATAAAAAACAGGAGTCGCATCATGAAAAAGCTAATCAGCATCGCGTTGTGCGCAGTCATGCTTCTCGGCGTCTTTTGCGCCATGGCATCCTGTAGCAAAGAATCCTATGAGATCGCTGTTGTTACTGATGTAGGACAGATCAACGACAAGGGATTCAACCAGGGAACTTGGGAAGGCGCTGAAGCCTACGCCAAGAAAAACAACATCTCCGTCAAGTATTATCAGCCCGCAAACGGCTCGGACGCAAACGATAATGACCGTATTGCCGCAATGAGACAGGCAATTAACAACGGCGCAAAGGTTATCGTAACTCCCGGTTTCCTTCAGGCAACCGCTCTCCGTACCGTCGCAGCAGAACACCCCGAAGTAAAATTCGTGTTCGTTGACGGCTGGACAATCACCGATAAGGTTGATGAAACCGGCAAAGAAGTCGGTACTCCTTTCGCAAACATCACCGCAATTGTTTATAAAGAGCAGGAATCCGGTTACCTTGCAGGCTATGCCGTTGTCAAGGAAGGCTATGAAAAGCTGGGCTTCACTGCCGGCGGCGGCGGAACCAACCCTGCCTGCAACCGTTTCGGATATGGCTTCGTTCAGGGCGCAAACGCTGCAGCTGCTGAACTCGGCAAAACCGTGACAATCAAGTACAGCTACAAATTCGGTGACAACTTCTCGGCAAGCTCCGAGCTTCAGGCGCAGATCGCATCATGGTATGCAGCAGGCACCGAAGTCGTATTCGCCTGCGGCGGTTCTATGTTCGACTCCGTAAAGAGCGCAGCTGCCGAATACAAGGATAGGAACGTCAAGATAGTCGGCGTTGATACCGACCAGTCCGGCGAATCCGAACAGGTCATCACCAGCGCAGTCAAGGAACTCGCAAACTCCGTTGATATCGTACTTACTCAGTTCTACGGCGGCGAATGGGATTCCAAACTTGCAGGTAAGACACAGAACCTCGGCGCAGCCGAAAACGCAACCGGTCTTCCCACCGCAACCTGGAGACTCACAAACTTCACCGTCGAACAGTACAAAGAAGTTTTCGAGAAAATCAAGAACGGCACGATCGTTCCCGATGCAAATACTCCCGGCAATGCTAACGAAAACGGCGACTGGCTCAAGGCAAACCTTAACAACGTCGTTATCGATTTTGAAAAATAATCTTGCCGCAGGCGCATAACCACTGATGCCGCAAAGCGGCACACGTCGCGCCGAATATGCAGACATATCGCGTGGGCGGCAGAAGAAATTTCCTTCTGCCGCCCACTTATTTTTACGTGCATGTTCGCCCGCACCGACAATGGTCGATGCAGACGAATATGCGTGAAAAACAAATTATGACGGAGACAACCGAAATGGAAGACAAGAATCAATACACCGCTTCCCCGTATGTCATCGAAATGCGCGGAATAACAAAACGCTTTCCCGGAATCGTCGCAAACGACAACGTCAATCTGCAACTGAAGCGCGGTGAAATACACGCGTTGCTCGGTGAAAACGGCGCAGGTAAATCAACGCTCATGAGCATACTGTTCGGACTTTATCAGCCCGATGAAGGAGAAATCCTCAAAGACGGAAAGAATGTCACGATAAACGACCCGAACGACGCAAATGCTCTCGGTATCGGCATGGTGCACCAGCATTTCAAGCTTGTTGAGGTCTTTACGGTGCTCGACAATATAATTCTCGGTGTCGAACCAAACAGGCTTGGTTTCGTCGAACATAAGACCGCACGAAAGCGTGTAGTTGAGCTGTCTGAAAAATACCATCTGAACGTTGACCCGGATGCACTCGTCGAAGATATAACCGTCGGAATGCAGCAGCGTACCGAAATTCTGAAAATGCTTTACCGCGACAACGATATTCTGATTTTCGACGAACCTACTGCTGTACTCACTCCTCAGGAAATAGAAGAGCTTATGGAGATAATGCGCGGACTCGCCGCCGAAGGTAAATCCATACTTTTCATAACTCATAAGCTGAACGAAATCGTCGAGGTTGCCGACCGCTGCACGGTTCTTCGCAAAGGTAAATATATAAGCACCGTCAATGTTGCCGATACAACCAAAGAAGAGCTGGCAAATATGATGGTCGGACGCGAGGTGAAGTTCAAGGTTGACAAAGCCGATGCAAAACCGGGAAAAGAGATTTTGCGTGTCGATAACCTTTCCGTCAGAAGCAAGCTGCATAAAAAAGATGCCGTGCACAATGTCAGCTTTTCGGTTCGCAGTGGCGAAATCGTGTGTATTGCCGGCATCGACGGCAACGGCCAAACGGAACTCGTTCATGCTCTGACGGGGCTTGAAAAGCCGGAACATGGCAGTATATACGTTTCCGGCGACAATGTTACTCATAAAAGCATACGCTATCGCAACACGCACGGCATGAGCCATATTCCTGAAGACCGACATAAACACGGTCTTGTTCTTGACTATTCACTTGAAGAAAATATCATCCTTCAGCGCTATTTTGAACCCGAATTCCAATCACACGGCTTCATACGTTTTTCCGAAATCCGTGCCTACACCGATAAGCTCATCCACAGCTATGACGTTCGGTCCGGTCAGGGTGCGACGACAAAAGCGCGCAGCATGTCGGGCGGCAACCAGCAAAAGGCAATAGCCGCACGTGAGCTTGACAGACAGCATGATCTGCTTATCGCCGTACAGCCGACGCGCGGACTTGATGTAGGCGCGATAGAGTTTATACACAAACAAATTGTTATGTCCCGCGACAACGGCGCAGCCGTCCTGCTCGTTTCGCTTGAACTTGACGAAGTCATGAATGTCTCCGATCGCATTCTTGTAATGTATGAAGGCGAAATTGTCGGAGAGCTTGACCCGAAGAATACCACCGTTCAGGAACTCGGTCTTTATATGTCCGGTGCAAAACGTAATACGGAAAAGGAGGCAAGCAGCAAATGACAAACAATATAACGCCGAAGCTAAATAAAAAAACAGGCAGATTGGAATCGAATAAAGGAGAATCCTTACGTTCAATACTTTCTTCACTGATGTGCATAGCGTGCGGCATACTCTTATGCGAACTGATTCTGATAATCCTCGCCGCATTTTCTCCCGATATTCCTTTTTCGGATGCCATGACGGGATTTGCGATAATCCTGGGCGGTCCATTCGCAAGCGGCAGCGCTTCAAACATTCTCTTCAACTTCGGCGATATGCTTCTTGAATCAACGCCGATATTGCTGACAGGCTTGTCGGTAGCCGTAGCGCAAAAAACAGGGCTTTTCAACATAGGCGCTCCGGGACAGTATCTCATGGGCGCGATGTGTTCCCTACTCGTTGCTCTTGCAATACCGACGACAGACACATCGGCATTTTGGGTGTGGCTTCTTGCGCTTCTTGCCGGAATCGCCGGAGGAATGTTGTGGGGAGCGCTTCCCGGACTTTTTAAAGCCTTTTTCGGTGTCAACGAAGTAATTGTCTGCATTATGTCAAACTGGATCGCCGCAAACATCGTAAGCTGGGTATTCAGCGTTACGGGTGAGCAGTTCATCAATATTGCCGAAACCAAAACACGCTTCATTCGCCCTACGTCTTCAAACGGCGTCATGACCCCCCGTCTCGGGCTTGACAAGCTCTTCCCCGGCTCAAATATCGATATAAGCATTTTCATCGCTATCGCAATTGCAATCGGTGTATACATACTCATGAGCAAAACGACTCTCGGTTATGAGCTCAAAGCTTGCGGCTACAACAAAAACGCCGCAAAATACGCCGGTATGAACGAAAAACGCAATATAATGCTTTCAATGATGATCGCCGGCGGACTTGCAGGAGCCGGTGCCGCTTTATGGTATCTGAACGGAAAGAACGACTTCATGTGGAATACATATGGTGCACTTCCCAACGACGGTTTCAACGGCATCCCCGTCGCTCTTCTTGCAAGCAACAACCCAATAGGCGTAATATTCAGCTCAATTTTCCTACGCTATATCGGCAAGGGCGGCTTCAATCTCGCGGGCTACACAGCTTTTAACGAATATGTCTCCAGCCTTATAATTGCACTGCTCATCTACTTTGCGGGCTTTGCGAAATTTTTCCGCGACCTGCTTGTCAGCGCGAAAAAGAAAAAAGCCGAAAAGAATAACAACGGAGGCGATAACAAATGACCTTCCTGCTTCAGAAAACACTTGTATTTTCAATCCCACTGCTTATAGTTGCACTCGCCGGGGTATTTGCCGAGCGCAGCGGTATAATCAATATTGCTCTTGACGGTATAATGATCTTCGGTTCGTTTATCGGCGCACTGACTGTATACATATTCCAGGAAAACGGAATACTTACCGATAACAGGCAACTCATGTTTGTGATAGCGATGCTGGCAGCGGCAATCGCCGGTGCACTTTTTTCACTTCTGCTGTCTTTCTCGGCGATAAAGCTGAAAGCTGATCAGACAATCGGAGGCACGGCACTCAATATGCTCGCTCCTGCCGTTTCACTGTTCATCATCAAAATATTCTTTATGCAGGACAAGCTTGTCATGCCGCAAGATATTGACTTTGTTATCCTCAGAGGTGACAACGCCGATGACGGCTTTATCACAAAGGTGCTTTTCGACAAGGCGTATATTTCAACTTTCATCGCAATTGCGCTTTTCATAATTCTTTCTGTCATACTTTATAAAACCAAATTCGGACTTCATCTCCGCGCCTGTGGCGAACATCCGCAGGCGGCTGACAGTGTGGGTATAAACGTGTACCGCATGCGTTACGCCGGAACGACGATTTCCGGCGCTCTCGCCGGAATGGGCGGTTATATGTATATCGCGACTACCGCAGGCGGCACGTGTGAAGGAACCGTTGCAGGCATGGGATTTCTTGCACTTGCCATAATGATTTTCGGCAACTGGAAACCCGTCGGCATAGCGCTCGGCTCGCTCATGTTCGGTTTTTTGAAGTGCCTCAGTGTCATATACTCTTCTCTTGACGTAAATGGCGACGGAGTTTATGCGCTTGCGGAGCTCGGGCTTCCGATGTATTTTTACAACATAATCCCCTACGCAACGGTACTGATCGTGCTTGCCTTCTCGGCGGGCAAATCACGTGCCCCGAAGGCAGAAGGCATTCCCTATGACAAGGGTCAGAGATAAAGGAACACTTCCATGAGAATGTACGACATCATACACAAAAAACGCGATGGTGAAGCGTTGACGGAAGCCGAAATACGTAACTTTGTCGAAGGCTATACGTCAGGCGATATACCCGACTATCAGGCGGCAGCACTTTGCATGGCAATATATTTCAGAGGCATGAACGACAAAGAAACTTTGGCTCTGACACTTGCGATACGTGATTCCGGTGATATTCTTCACTTTCCGAATATTCACGGTTTGCGTGTTGACAAGCACTCCACCGGCGGAGTCGGAGACAAAACAAGCCTTGTTATTGCCCCGATTGTTGCATCACTCGGACTGAAAATCGCAAAAATGAGCGGCAGAGGGCTCGGCCATACCGGTGGGACCGTCGACAAACTTGAGTCTTTTGCAGGTCTTAAAACGGATTTTTCAACCGAAGAATTTGAAAGCATTGTAAACCGTACTGGTATTGCAATAGTCGGACAGAGTGCAGAACTTGCTCCTGCCGACAAAAAGCTCTACGCACTGCGTGATGTTACTGCAACCGTCGACAGTATTCCGCTGATCGCATCGAGCATCATGGGCAAAAAGCTTGCCGCAAATGATGATTGCATCGTTTTGGATGTTAAGACCGGAAGCGGCTCCTTCATGAAAACCAAAGAAGACAGCATCAGACTCGCAAAAACAATGGTTTCGATCGGCAATGGGGCAGGCAAAAAGGTTCGAGCTCTCATAACCGATATGGATGTCCCGCTCGGAAACGCAATCGGTAACTCAATCGAGGTCATAGAGGCAATCGAAACCCTTCGCGGCGAAGGACCGGAGGACCTGACTCATTTGTGCACTGCTCTCGCTTCGCATATGCTCTCGCTTGCCGGATACGGGACACGCACCGAATGCGAAGCACTTGTCGAAAATGCGATTTCGACCGGTAAAGCGCTGAAAAAACTTGCCGAGATGGTGAAGGCACAGGGCGGCAACCCCGAGTGGGTGTATAACACTCAGCTATTCCCTGCCGCCGCTCATTCCCGCACTGTATCTGCGCCACGCGACGGCTATATACACCATGTCGATACCGAAGGCTACGGTATGGCAAGTCTTATCCTCGGCGCCGGAAGAAGCAAAAAAGACGACGAAATTGACCATACCGCCGGCATACATCTCTCCAAAAAAACAGGTGACCCCGTAAAAGCGGGTGAAATCGTTGCGACACTGTATTCAAACCGTGCGGAAACACTGAGCGAAGCCGCACGTAAGCTTCTCGACTCAACATTCATCACTGACGATAAGCCTGAAATTGATCCGCTCATACTTGATATTGTTGAATAAAAGGAGCAAGCGGTGGCAAAGCTGTATTTCAAATACGGTGCAATGGGCTGTTCAAAAACGGCACAGGCACTGATTACAAAATTCAATTATGAGGAACGTGGCATGAAGGTCATGTTCCTCAAACCGGCAGTTGATACCCGCGACGGCGCTGATGTTGCGCGTTCTCGCATCGGTTTGGAAGCACCTGTAATCAGTATCCCACAGGATACCGATATATATAATCTTTATCAATCCGAGCACTCGGACTGCCAGGTCATAATCGTTGACGAATGCCAGTTTCTCACACCGGAGCAAGTTGATCAGCTCGGAAAGATCGTCATTGATCTTGACATACCTGTCCTGTGCTTCGGGCTGAGAACCGATTTTCTGACCCATCTTTTCCCCGGAAGCAGACGGCTGTTCGAAATCGCCGAATCAATCACCGAAATCAAATCAATCTGCCGGTGCGGCTCAAAAGCAAGCGTAAACGCCCGCATTGACGACAACGGAAATGTAATGTTTGACGGCGACCAGATATGCTTAGGAGGTAACGATCGCTACGTTCCGATGTGCCGCAAATGTTGGGAAAAGCACCGTAAGGCTCAGAAAAACGTTGGAGAGAAAAGCTAATGAAACGACTCATGATAGGTCTCTGCGGCGGAACAGGAAGCGGAAAAACAACTCTCGCAAGAAAGATTTATAACAGCCTCGGTAGCGAAAATGCTGTTCTGATCGGTATGGATAGCTATTACAAAGCAAATTGGGACATACCGTATGAACAACGCATCAAAACCAATTACGATCACCCTAACGCTTTCGATACCGAGCTGATGGTGCATCATCTAAAAGACCTGAAGGAAGGCAAAAGCATACTTTGTCCGGTGTATGACTTCACGCAGCATCAACGCCGGCGTAACGAATATACGCGCGTCGAAAGCAAATCGATAATAATAATTGAGGGAATTCTTCTTTTTGAAAGCCTTGCTCTCCGCAGCCTGCTTGATGTAAAAATATTTGTAGACACCGATGCCGATGTACGCATACTTCGTCGTATTACGCGCGATGTCCATGAGCGCGGCAGAAGCCTCGAATCGGTAATAACGCAGTATCTAACGACTGTAAAACCAATGTATGAGCAATTCATTGAGCCATACCGCCGAACCGCAGACATAATCGTTCCCGAGGGCGGACATAACACTGTCGCATTTGATATGATCCAGAACGCAATACTGCGTAAAATGACGGAATAATAACCATTATTGCGATTATGATTTAGCATACAATTTCAGCAAATAAGAACAGCGTTTCGACAACCACAATGCCGAAACGCTGTTTTATTCTGTATAGGGTAAATACCGCAGCCCTTATCTGATAAAAACAAGAAATCCGAACCCCTGACCGATCGATCTAAGGTTCGGATTATCGTGCATTGGTGGAGCATAGGGGATTCGAACCTTTTTGAAGCGTTGCGGCGCAAAGGATTTGCGTTTTTATACTACACTTATACTACATACAACGCATTGTATAAAAATGTCCGGTTTTGTATGGCGGAAAAAATCAGGCTTGAAAAATCGGCTTTTCGCCTATTCATTATCGGCATTGTTTCCGTTTGCTTTAACGGCAGTATCGTCCGGATCGGCGGCTGCCATTCCGGAATTGAGAAGATCGCCTGCCGCCTTCAGAGCGTCATTCCGGAAATCGGTGTATATATCCATTGTGGTGGAGATCTGCGCGTGGCCGAGGATCTCCTGAACCGACTTTACGGGGACACCGCACTCAAAGGCAATGGTTGCGAAGCTGTGCCGGAGCTGATGGGCGGTGCAGGTTATTCCTGTTTCTTGCCGGTATCTTCGAAAAGCTGTGCTGAACTGTTTTTTTGTTATGAGGTGTTTGCCGTCCGGCGATACTATATAATCGGTATCGTCTCTGACATCGGCATATTTTTTCAGCAACACACTTCTGAGAGGAGCGAGAAGAGGGACGAGCCTTTTCCCTGCCTGAGTTTTTGGCTCCTTGAGTCCCGGGCGCTCGCCGTCGTTATATACCGCCTTGGTCACATGGATGATATTATTTTCAAAATCAAGATCTTTCCATTGCAGAGCGAGAATTTCGCCGCGGCGCATGCCGGTGTAGAGTGCGATGTACGGGAAGATCCATTTATCCGGAGAGCTCTTTATGATCTGCTCGTCAGACTCAGAGGCGGCGGTTCTCGGCTGTTTTTTCAGTCCTTTCGGGAGAGGAGCATCGGAACACGGATTCGCTTTGATATCGCCGGCAATAATGGCGTATTTGAAGATCTGACTGCAAACGATTTTGTGATTGGATATCGTCTTCTTTGCGAATTTCCGCTCTGCGAGCTTTGCAAGATACAGACTTATATCACGTGCGGAAATGTCCTTTATCGCAGTATCGCCGAACTCACCGATTGCACGGTCAAGCCCCACTTTATAGCCGTGTACTGTCTGTATTGCAAGCTCCGGCTCGGCTTCCTCCCACCAATCCTTCGCGACCTCGCCGAAGGTGCGGCCGCGTTCGTCGATCTCCTTGAACTCGGTCATTTTGCGGGTGAGCTCGCGCTGGGTTTTGCCGTAAAAGCTCTTACGCACTTTCTTGCCGGACGGCGCCGTGACGGTCACCGTTTTCACATAGTAGCCGTCTTCACGTTTTTTCATGATTCATTTCCTTTCAAACAGAATGGAGGTTGCCGTATTCGTACAGGCTGACCGCCTTGCGAAGCAGCTCCTCCGTGACGCCGAACAGCTCGGCAAGCGAATAATATTCGGTATAGCCGTCGGCAACCGCTCTTTTCAGCTCATCTTCGGGGATGAGCTTTTTTATTGCCCATTTATCGGCGGTGTTTTCGTGCTTCTGCTTTATATCGAGCGTCGAATAGATATTATAAAACGCGCCTGTCACACAGTGCCCGAGCTCGTGGGCAAGCTTTGTTTTGCCTTCCGCCATCGATGCGACACGGCGGGGATCGATTGCTATATGACAGCTACCGTCCGTGCTGTCACGAAACGAGAGGGCTTCCCTCTTTTCAAGCATGAAGGAGTTGACGGTCACATTTTCCCTTTCGGCGATATCCATGAGCTGATTCACGGTCATTTGTTTGTTTTCTTCTCCCTGATATCCGATTTGTCAAGGACGATTTTAGAGCCTTCGTCGGATAAAAAAGCAAGGGTACAGCCTGTATATTCAGCAAGTACGATTAAATCATCAGTGGTGAAACTGTCTCTGTAAAACTTGTTTCTGAGAGCCTGAACACTGATTCCCAACGTAGCAGCAAATCCGGCTTGGTCTCTTCCGGTGGAAGCGAGTAATCCTTTTACTTTGCCGGCAATCGACATATTGAAACACTCCTTTTTATGTAAAAGCATAATAACGCTTTCGATATCTTTTGTAAACAAAAACGAGAATAAAATAATCAGAAACGTTATCAAAGGTATTGACAAATACAACGCGTACGCATATAATATAATCAAAAACGAGATATAAATAACTAAAGTAAAGTACGGCTAAAATTCTTTTCGCGTTACTTTTTCTTTTCTTTGATAAATGCGGCGAAGCGCTTCACCTCTTCGATGTCTTTTTCGTCGATATCCGAAGAGTCACCCCACAGCGCGAACGCAAGATCTGAATCTTCTTTGGAAAAACGTGAATCGGCGGGGGGAGATGGTGTTTCGATTGTTTGTTCGGGGTCACTGTCTGATAGAAGGTATGACGGAGAAACGCCAAAAAAATCGGCAATAGCCTTTATTTTGTCGGGGCGCGGCACAGAACCGTTTTTCCATCCGGTCACTGATGCTTTGTTTACGGATAGACCCGGTATATGCTGGCTTATTGAAGATACAGAAAAACCGGCGTTTTCACATAAGGCTTTGATTTTTTCATATGTCGTCATAATTTGCTCCAATGTAACTAACCATTCTAAACTTTTTTTGCAAAGGGGGTTGACAACCAAACATAACCGTGCTATACTTAACTCAACGTAACGCGGCAAGTTTGGTTTGTACTCTAATTTCTATTAGCACGCACATTATATCACTAAACCGAACTAAAGTCAAGTGAAAGGGGGTGTTTTGTTTGGAAAAAATATATAGTTGTGAAGATGTGGCGAAAAGGTATGATGTGAAAAAGAGTACCGTTTGGTCATGGATACGCGAGCAAAAGCTTTTGGCGGTCAGAATCGGTAAAGGATACCGAATCAAAGAGGCTGATCTTGATTCGTTTGAGCGACAAAACCGAACTGATAAGCGATAAAAACACAAGAAAAGCAAAAGCAACCGATAAGAAAAGCTTATCGGTTGAAAAAAGGAAGATGAAAGGAAAATGGAAAATACTCTCATTCATTATGGCAACCATTTTATGTGTTGCCATATTTGCAGGGTGCGGAACACAAGAGAATACTTCAAGTGCATCGAATGAACCGGCTGTAAGTGGAGCAGCCGACACAACAAAACAAATTGATACGATGGTGATTGGTACTACAATGAAGATTACCTCCATTAGTCGAGAGACATATGATTTTGATGTATTGTCGGGTACATTGACACATATGGCGCTTGTAAAACAAGATGAAAATGGAGATTTAAAGCCGTTCATGGCTGAAAGCTTTGAAACAAAGGATAATAAAACGTGGACATTTCAGTTGCGTAAAGGAGTGACTTGGCATGACGGAGAACCCGTTACAGCACAAGATGTGAAGTTTACAGCAGAATTGCAGAATACGTTTCCGAATTATACAATTCGTGTTGTAGATGACCAAACGGTAGAGTTTGTATCAGAAAATGCAAGATTACCGATTGATTTGGTTACATTCCGTATTCTTCCGGAACATATTTTTAAAGATGTAACAGATTTGGAAACATTTACAGATGAGAAATCAGCTATTGGTAATGGTCCTTATGAGTTTGTCAAATTTGATGAAAGTGCCGGAACTTTAGAATTTAAAGCTTATGAAAACTACATTGACGGAAAGCCAAATGTAGATAAAA
>ERZ827440.980-NODE-980-length-35076-cov-13.572457_pt1 | contig 35076 bp, 56 predicted proteins | sample MGYA00519774_ERZ827440 | MGnify/ENA primary metagenome ERZ827440 (study PRJEB31778, sample SAMEA3449302) | human gut metagenome | biome: human gut; feature: human-associated habitat; material: faeces | place: United Kingdom | collected 2010/2012 ... | reverse complement strand
CTCCTTTTTAGGGTCTGGCCGCCCGTTTTTCTTTTCTTATTTATAAAAAACACTTGCACAGGTCTTTATGATGTGCTAAAATTTTGTCAAACGAGGTGATGATATGCAGAAGAAACCGTATATTTCCATGCCGGTCATTCGGCGCCTGCCGCGCTACTACCGCTTTTTGCGGCACTTGGACAAGCGCGGGGTGACGCGTATTTCCTCCAAGGAGCTTTCCGAAAAAATGGGCTTCACGGCTTCGCAGGTGCGTCAGGATTTCAACTGCTTCGGCGGCTACGGCCAGCAGGGCTACGGCTACGGCGTGCACCAACTTTGCGAGGAGATTGGCTCTATTTTGGGTGTGGACCGTGCACACAAGTGCATTTTAATCGGTGCAGGCAATTTGGGCAAGGCCATTGCGACGCACATTTCTTATAATTTCGCGGGATTTGATCTCATCGGTATTTTTGACAACAGCGAACAGGTCGTGGGCCAGCAGATTGCCGACCTGCGCGTACTCCCCGCTGCGGGCATCCGCCGCTTCTGCTCGGAAAACGCGCCCTTGATGGCGATTTTGTGCGTGCCGGACAGTGCCGTGAAATCGGTCGTGGAGCTGCTTTATGACATCGGCATCAAGAGCTACTGGAATTTCAGCCACTACGACATTGCCCTGCGCTATCCGGACACGATCGTGGAAAACGTGCATCTGAACGACAGCATGATGACGCTGTGCTACCGCGTGACCGAAAACGAAAAAAGTTCTTAAAAGTCAAAAAATAGCTGTTGACAATTCAGCTGCATCATGCTATAATAATTGAGCCGTCAAACGAGACGGCAAAAAGAATATGCAGGTATGGCGGAATTGGCAGACGCGTATGGTTCAGGTCCATATGAATGCAAGTTCATGCAGGTTCAAGTCCTGTTACCTGCACCAAACTCAAAACCCGCATGAAGTCTAAAAAACTTAGATTTCATGCGGGTTTTTCTTTATTTTTTCTAAAAAATATTTTTATGTTTTAAAGCTGTTTTTGATGTAATTAAGCTGTTTTTTATCAAAATGCAACACGATATGCAACACGCTGATTTTTGCGTCCTTGTCTTCTAAATCAAGATTTTTTAAAAAAATTTTGAAAAAGTACTTGACTTTATATAGCTGTTGCTGTATAATATAAGTGTCAAAAGGAAAGAAAACAAAATAAATTCAATCCAACGGAGGAAACAAAAATGAAAAGAATTGAAACTATCGCAAAGAAAATGATCGAAACCGGCTCTACCGAGTATCGCACCGCAAAGTACACGTACAGAATTAAAGACCGTATCGACGAAAACGGTGACGGTTACTATAGTTTAGAGCGCGCTGAAAATTGGCGCCTCGAAGCTTTCTCGGACAACAGCTGGGAAAACCTTATGAGAGTTTAAGGAGGTGTGAACAATGAAAAAAACATACATCATCAACGGCAAAAACACATACAAGCTCTACAACAACATTGAAAGCCTCTATGGCGAATGGATGCTCGAAACCGAAGGCCAACCGGAAACGCTATCCAGTCTTGAAGACGCAGACGCAACCGATGAAATCGATTACGTTGAGGAGATCATCGATGATCCTGAAACACCGTGGGAAGAGTGCGACGAGAGCGACAAAAAGTATGTAAATAAGTGGCTCGACATTTGGGGCATTACATCTGCTCGAAATTTTCAATGAGGGCTTGATCGGTGCGCCGATTTTTGTAAATGCAGGCAATGCGGATAATATGTTGCCCACGATCCACCGAATAAAGTAAAGGAGATCAAAAATGACAAACTTACAGCGATTACGTTTAGCCGCCGGATTATCTCAATCCCAATTAGCGAGCAAGTCCGGCGTAAACGTCCGAATGATACAGCAATATGAGTGCAAAAATCGCAACATCAACAAAGCTCAATTTGATACGGTCCGCAAATTGTCCTCTGCCCTATCGATTCGGGCGGAGGATTTGCGAGAAATCGACGAGTAAAAGCAAAACCCCGGTATGCTAATCAGCTACCGGGGTTTTGCTTGTTTGTGCCGAAATTGTCAAAAGGACGGCAAAAACAATTTCATTTCAATCCTACGCCCCGTTTCCGGGGCGACATGTTCGGAGGAAATCCGAACGCTTAATAGTATAGCTTGTCTTGCGAAAAAAATCAAGATTTTTTAAAAAAATTTTGAAAAAGTACTTGACTTTATATAGCTGTTGCTGTATAATATAAGTGTCAAAAGGACAAGGGCACAAAATAAAAACAATCCAAACGGAGGAAACCAAAATGAAAAGAATTAAAGACTACAACGGCAACACGATCGATTTTGAAGCAGCGGTTATGATGATGGACGACGAAATCCGTGAAGAACTTCACGCGCAGGGCATTGAAGATGAGCAGGAATTTTATAATGCTTATTGCGATAAGCATTACGAGAAGTACGGCGAAGATTTTGAGATTTGAGAAAAAGAGGAACGAAGATGCCGACAAGAAAGTGCGTTAAATGCGGCGCGCCGTTCGAACGCCGCTATGAAGATCAATTTTTGTGTGAAGCGTGCGCAGCAAAATCAAAGGCTAATTTTGCTGTTAAGCTTAAAGATCGTACATGCCGCACGTGCGGAACCACATTTAAAGGCGGCCCCCGTGCATGGTATTGTCCGACGTGTAGAGCCGAACGCGAAAGAGTTTCCCGCCGTAAGCGGAATCAACATCCTCCGCGGCGCAAACTCGGCAGTATAGATCAATGCGAAAACTGTGGCAAGGACTACATTGTTAATAGCGGACTGCAAAGATACTGCCCAGAGTGTGCGCCTTTAATGGCGCAAAAAAAAAGAAATCTCATCTCCCGCGAGTGGAACAAAGAGTACCTTGACCGAGAAGCAATTAAAGCCGACCGTGCGCAAGCCAGTAGCATTAGATTTTGCTCCGTATGCGGCAAAGAGTTTTCGGCCGAAGATGCGGTAGTGTTTCAGCTCGACATTTGCTCCCCGGAATGTTTAGCTAAATACCGATTAGAGCATCCTACCGATCCCACGAACAAAATCGCCATTGATGACGTGGTCTCCACATATCAAGCAACGAAAAGCCTTTTGGGAACGGCTAAGCACTACGGCGTAACGCCCTATGTGGTATGTAGATGCTTAATCACGCGCAATATTTACGATAATCTTCCACCGATTGCGCAACAAATACGTGACATGTACGACCGAGGAATGAAGAATGCGGACATTGCACAGGCTCTAAATATCAGCGTTGCGACCGTCCGAACTTACGAGCCGTATAATACAACAACAAAAACCATTAAAGCATCCCGCAAATAGCTTTGTAAAAAACAAAAAAAGCCGCAGCGCCCATCGAAAAGATGAGGCCCTGCGGCTTTTTAACATCTTACTCCATCTGGATTGCATCAATGGCCGAACCGTAAATGCCCGCGTAGCCGTTTGCGCCGGAATTGTACTTGCTTCCAAAGCGCACCCAACCAAGCCAGCCGCCGCCCTTGATATGTACGCGGCAGTCTACAAAGCCGACGGGTGTGCGTATCTGTACGCCGTCGATCTGCTCGCCGTAAATGCCCGCGTAGCCGTCTGCACCTGCGCCGCTGTTTTTGATCTCCGGGAGCCAGCCGCCGCCCCGGAGATGAACACGATAATAAATATCGCAGTTTTTGGCATTGATTTTAAGTCCTTCCATCACCTGTCCAAGGTTGCCCGCGTAGTCCTCGCAGTTTTTTACCCGCGGGAGCCAATGGCCCCCCGCGTATGCGGAATACGTCAGATCGCCCGTGCATGTGGGCTTCGGCGTACTCGGCTTGGGTGTAGGCTTTGTCGGTGTGCTCGCCGTCATATAGCTTTTCACCATGTTCAAAAAGCGCTGCCAGCCCTTGTCGAGCGTTCTGTGCGGGCAATACTTACCATCGAAGTCCTGATGCTTCTTCACGTGCGAAATGTCCCATTTGCGCTCTTTCAAAAGCTGCGCGATATACTCTGCGGCGTTCTTCTCGGCTTTGTCGAAACGCGTGCCGCCCGAAAGCGAATAGCAAATCTCGATATGAATTCCATGCGCGTTGCCGTCGCGCTGCCCCGCCGCAAACGCACCTCTACTCAGCGGAATGCCTATGACAATCTCCTTGTCATCGACCGCCGCGTTGAACGACGTAGAACTGTCGTTGCGAATCATATACGCGACTTCATTCGCGGCAGAAGCATCGTTTGCCGTGTTGTGCACGACGATATATTTCATGTCCTTAGCGCAGGACTCCACCGGCACTTTCAAATCGTATTTTGCAGAAGATAATAGATTTTCGCGGATCGGTACCATTTTTATTCTCCTTTTCATTTTTCTTGCATTTTTCTTATGATGTGAATCAGGTCGGCTCGGCCGGATACACTTACGCTGTCGGCATCGGTCAGCACGGTGTTCGCTCCTGCAAGCGCGGGGATGGGCTGTGCGCCTGTCGCAGTAAAAGGCACAGGCTCTGCAAGTCTGTATGCGACCTGCGCTCCAACCGTCGGATTTTTATCCGCGCTATAGACGTCTCTGTCACTAATCCACTCCCTCGGAATTGTCTCTCCAGCATAATTGTCGATAATTCCCCACGTCCGTTTTCCATCTCCTGTCACCGCGTCCACTTCTCCACCATACACGGTTTCGGGCAGGGTCAGGGTGTTGGTCTGACTGATGTACGGTTTGTAGGTGGTGGGGGCGGTGGTGCCTTCAACAACTCCAATTTGGATTTGATAATCGTTGAATACTGTGCCATCTCGCCAGCATTGCAGCATAAAAATAAGCTCGGTTTCTGTCAGCGCAGCATTGCTTGCAATATACTCATCAAGGTTTGTGCTCATTGTATCACCGCGGAAGTAATACACCAAATCCGTTGTGAACAGCGAATAGGCAAAAGTAATGCCGTCACCGCTTCCCAGAGAGGCACTTCCGCCCACCTTTTTGACGTACATGGTGTAGGTTTTTCCCGCAACCCAATGCAGCCGACACGTTCCAATCTCGATATTGTCTTTTCCAACAAGTGTACCGTTTAACGTAATATTTTTTTCTGCGTCTACTGTTATTTTAATGCCTGCAGAGGAATCATTTGTGCTTAAAAACTCAATAACATTCTCCCCGCACCGTTCGGCCATCACGCCGTCCCTGCCCTTGATGGGACGAATGTTTTCGGGGCTTGGTATTCCGCTCCCCTCCTGCGTAGGCCCCCAGCTGACAGTCACATCCAACGGATAGCCTGCCACAGGATAGCACACAACGGGGTTTTCGGTCTCCTCGATTGGAGGACATAAGGTGTCCACGATCTGCTTGCTGCTCCATAGGCTTGTGGTGGTGATGGCTGTGTCGTCAATTTTAGGTATTTCGTCAAGCTGCACCTTGACTGCGCTGATAGCGTCACCTGTGGCTTTTGCGTCAGCGGCTTCGCCCTCGTGGGTGAGGGTGGTGTCCAGTGCTACGGCAGGGCCGGTGTCACCTTTAGGCCCCTGCGGACCAGTTGCACCCGTTGGGCCTTGCGGGCCGACCGGGCCGATGGGTCCAGCGTCACCTTTAGGGCCTTGCACACCGTTAAATTTACCTGCATCAGCATCATCACGGACGCTTTGAGCAACTTTTTGAGCTTGTTCCGCTTTGCTATCCGCTTCATTCGCTGCCGACAAAATCTGCTGTACGAGATCTGGCGTAGGTCCTGCGGGAGCGATCCCCTCCGTGCCCGCGCTTACTGCCACACGATAGATTTGGCTCACGGAGATCTGCCGCACGCCGTCCGTATATCCTGCAAACGTGAGCTCGCCCGTGCCTGCAACCGCAGTGGCCTCCGCAGGGACAGACACGGCATTATCCGATTCAAGGCGTATTTGCACGGATTCTCCTTTTGGCGGGTGGAAAGCGACGATAATATCGTAATCTACCCATTCGCCCTTGCGCATCACGCTCAATGTCTCCACGCCGTAGCTGCCCGCCGTGCCGAGGCGGATCGGCTGTTCGGCACACTGCGCAGCGTATCCGTCCAATGTGATCTCGTGCATAATCAATTTATATCACCTCTTTTTGGGTTGTCCTTTACTGGTCCGGAAAACCGTCTCCGTCCGTGTCGGGCAACTCCGGCAGGCCGGCAACGCTTGTGAGGAGCGAGAGCACGCCGGCGAGCACCGACGCGCTGGCTACCACGATCCAGTCCACCTCGCCGAGCACCGCAGAGGTGCCGATCGTCGCGACAGCGGTCTGTGCGATTGTTTTCACGGCGCGGACGCCCGCGGCCTTGAGCCAATTTTTCCACTTTGTTTTCATGGGTGATCCTTCCTTTCGTCTTCGAGGTCCGCGATGCGGTGGTTGATGACCTTGATCTGCTCCTGTATGACGGGTATTTTTTCGGCAAAGCCGTTGTGCTTGCGCACCTCCCGCGTGAGCTCTTCGATTTTGGTGTCCGTTACCGCCTGCGCGACTTGGATTTTTTGCTCTGTTCGCCGGTTTCCAGCGATACTTGCTATGATCACGCCGATCAGCGATAATCCGCCCGTAATCAATGCCACTGTAATTGCTTCCGTCATTTTTTGCTCCTCAAAATTTAAAGTTTATCCAGCCACACCGGCGGTACGGGGATTGTCCGCGTATCCGTCGCATCAAGCCAAGAGAGATACCGTCCCTTACCCCCCTTAGCCGATGATTGCAAACGCCGGGCGAACGCCAAAAGAAAAAGAAGCGCCGTTAGAGTTTGCAAACCCGCCGTTGCTCACATAAGCGTAGTCAACGGCGGAAGATACATCTCTCAGCCAGTAGTCCTCTTGATTATGTAACTTAGTACGGTCAAACGCGAAGAGCGGGAACTGACTGTCACCCAAAGCTACGTTGTAACCGTTACCATCATGTGCGCCCCACGCTACAGAACCATAAACCTGCACTTCGTTCATTAGCTCAATATCAGAGTCGAACCATCCCAAACCCGAAGGGGCGTTTCCGGTCACAGCATTGGTCAGATGCTCTCTTTTGACAAGCACATGGGCGGAACCAAACGCTGTCTTGATAGTAGTCTTAGCCTGTTGTAGATTGCTCTTGTACATATCCGAGCCAACATAACCGCCAGCCGTAGTATTTGCCGCACCATCTTCGTAACCGCCGGAGCTGGTGTTGTGCATTTGTGCGTTGTACAGGCGAGTGTCCGGCACGATAACTACATGGTGAGTAGTACAGCTTGTATCACCACTGTTAAGGTAGTAATCAAACGCCGCAATACGCCAGTTGACGCTATCAATTACCCAGTAATCACCGATGTACAGGTCGGTAAAACTACCATCCGCAATAGCTGCCCATTGTGCGGCGGTCACGCTCGTACCGAGGTTTTTGCCGCGGTAGATGGAGTTATGCGCGCCGGCTCCGCTGGACAGTATGGAAAGCAGAGACGCCGCCGCATTTTCCGCGGTCGTTGCCGCTGTCTGCGCTGCCGTTTTCGCGCTTTCGGCCGCAGCCGCATCGCTGCTGGCGTTGCTGGATGCCGTTTCTGCTGCGGTCTTGGCGCCTTCCGCGTCGCTTGCGCTGGTGGCGGCGTTGTTTTCGGACGCGTTGGCATTGGTGGCCGCTGTCTGCGCCTGCCCGGCTGCGGTGGAGGCTGTACTCGCCGAGCTGGCGGCCGCCGTTGCGGAGCCTGCCGCTGCGCTGGCCGAAGATGTAGCCTGTTCTGCCGCTGCCTGCGCGGCGGTGACGTTGCCCTCGATTCCCTCCGCCGCCGCGAGTACATCGGCAATCTGCTTGGTCAGGACGCTGTAGTAATCCGACGAGACGATCTCCGCGTCTGAGACGACGTTGGCCGAGATGTGCATCACGACCGCAAACGTCGCGATGCTGGTGCCCGCACTATCGTACAGCTTGATTTGTACCGGCACATTTCCGCGCACCGTAAAAGCCTGCGGCACAAGGGCCACGGTCACGACGTTGCCGTCGATCATCGCAGCCGGCGTGCTGCCGTCGGGCAGCGTGTCGTAAAAACCTGCGGTGCCGTCCGGTTTTTTGTAGCGGACGGTCACAAGCGTGCCGTCGGGCACAGCCCATTGCGCGCCGCCCGCGTAGATGTTAAAAGCAATTTTGCGGCTGTTGCTGTCGTCCTGTACCGCGTGTATGATTTGCGGCGCGCCCGGGTCTAGCAGGTCGACGCGCAGCGCCGCCGTTGTTTCAATTGGCATTTTTTATCGTCCTCCCCTACGAGTTATTGCTGCAGAGCACGTAGCGGTTGAGCTGCGCGTCCCATACCCACTCCACACCAAAATCTGCGTTTCCGCCGATGGCGAGCCGGTCAAAGTGCCCAATGCGCTGCCCGTTTACTACGGACAGGATCGCTTTTCCGCTTTCGGTTTTCATCGCGTTGTAGACGACCAGCGTTCCGGCGCTAAACGTCCCGGTATAGCTTCCGTCGCTTTTTTCGCCCACGCCTGCGCCGGTCGGCCCGAGGTACGAGTAAGCGCCGTCCTCGCCGAGTCCGCCCTCGTTTGTCACGGTGCCGGAAAAGACCTGCACAAGGCCACCTGCACCTTGACCTGTCGAGTAGATGCGCACGCGTAGGTTGTCGTTTTCCAACAGTTTTAACACCGCCGCCCACAGGTCCATCTCAAATCTGCCGTTTCGGCTTACAACATGGTCAGAGATCAAGTTGACGATGTTGACGAGATCAGCGTTGAGGGTGCCCGCTGTGATAAAATCGGCGACCATACCGTTTTCGAGCGTGGCCCCGTATGAAAACGGCCCGTTGTATCCGTTATTGCTCGCGCCCCATCCCTCGTGGTTAAATCTCCACACCTTGCGCGCCTTGGTCGGGTCTGGATCATCCGCGATGTACAGCGTATCCGGCATGCCGTCGTTGTTGGTATCCAACAAGCGCACCGCGCCGCCGGATCCGCCGAGGATGGTCTCTGTAAGCGCAAGCACTGCCTCGCGCAGGTAAGTCTCGCTCGGTTTTTGCTTGATCTCCTGTTGCTGCCCGACGATGGTGTCCGCGATGTTGGTGCGCACGTCGCCGATCTCGACGGAGTTGTACCGCTCAAGCAGCACGTCCGTCTCGATTTTGACAATCTCGGCCTTCGCTTCCACACCAAGCTGCGGGTAGCGGATTGTCACCGTGTCGCACAGGTCGCACTTTTCGAGCAGTGCAAGGTCCTCGTACTCAGGAAACTGCTCGAGTTGGACAAAAGACGCCGTGATGCTCGTTTTTGGGATGCCGATTTTGTTGTCCTCGACATACTTTCCCGCGCGCGCCTGCAGCTGCTCCGGCGTCGGCTGCGTCTCAAAATCGTTGGAAAAATCCACCGGCACGACGCGCGTAAAGTCATACGTACCCGGCGCATTGACAATCTTAGGATCGCAGGTCACGAGCGCACCCTCGGCGTTTGTCCAATACGGATAGATGCCGGTCGCCACGTTAGAGATGTTGCGGTCCTGCTCGATGTCAGTCAGGTTTTTGCCGTAGCTAATCACGACGCCGTTGTCGTATCCGCGATGGCCGTACAAGCGGACGGTAAAACCGTCCCACTCGTACTCACCGCCATACACGTCGAGGATCGAGCCGGACGAGCCGCCAAGAACCGAGCGCGTCGACGACGGTGTCGAAACAGCGAAAGACGCAACGGTGGACTTGTCCGTCCAAAAAATGAAGGGACTGTCCACCGCCGCGTTTAGGCTGAGTTTTGAAAGCGCATCCGGCGCGTTGATCGCTGTAAAAGGATTGAGCGGCACGCCGGAAAGATCGTAGGTGATATGCTGCGCGTACACCATGATAATGCCGTCCATCGGCCGCGTGATCCGGTAGATACGAAAAGGCTGCGGCGCCCGGTACGGGCTCGGGATTGCATAGATGATGCAGCGGTCCGTGATCTCGTCAAAATGCACGCCGGTGTCCGGGTATTGCATCGTCAGCTCAAAAGCGCCGTTGCGCTCCTCGGTGACCGTGCAGCTGATTGCATCCGTCAGGACACCGAGCCCCTGCGTTTTAAACTCCGTCGCGGTGGACGGAAAAAGAATCGGCTTCATAATGCCCTCCATCTCGGCGTGATCTCCACCGCAGTGACACCGCCGCTCCAAGTAATCCGCGTTTCTCCGGCAAGCAGGGTCGGAAACTCGCCGCCGGAGATGCGGATCGTGTCGTTTTTGTTTTCAAGGCCGCTGTAGGCATTTTGCGTTTCGGCATCCAGCGTCAGGCTGCCGTCCATGCTGTCGATCGTCACGGTGACGCCGCCGACCGTCAGCACGCCGCTTCCGCTGCCCGTGATCTGGATCAGCGGAAGCGATTCGTCCCAGTTATTCAGCAGGATTTGTCCGTTTTCGAGCGCCTGCACCCACGTGCCCGCCTTGATATACCGGTGTGGCTTGCAATTAAAATTTAGCGTCGTCTCGCCCGACCGGTTTAAAAACCGCGTGTCAAAATCCAGCGGCCCCGTGAAAATCGCCATCCGATATTCGTCCGGGTGGTAGTCGTCCTCCAACCTCTGGTACTGCATCGGCGAGCCGAGCAACCACATGCGCGCCGCGTCCGTGTTTCGCAAAAAATCTTTGTGGATAAAAGCGGGATAAGAAACCGTGATGTTTTTATACCGCTTGTTATTTCGGATTAGATCGCCGGACCGCCCGGGGATAGACACAAGCTCATAGCCCCTTTCGGGGCCGTTGTATGTATTCTCGCCGCTCACATAGATGCCGTACTCGCGGCAGCAATGCCCGGCAAACCAAAATTTATGCACCGAAAACCGCCGCCTTTCTTTCCGTTGCGTTTTGCATTTCGTCCATAATGATGTCCGCCAGCGCCCGCACGTCCTGCCCCGGCGCGCCGTATACTGTGATATTGACGCCGCCGAGGTCGGTCTGGTTGGTTGTGTTGCTGGTGAGCGGCTGCACCATGGCACGGTTGCCCATCATTGTGAGCAGCTCCGGCCCGGCTTCGCCGACAATCGCCGAGCCTTGTGAAAGGATACCGCCCTTTGCCAGATACGGTATACTCGGGATATACGGGATGCTGAGGCCGAAATGCCCGCCGCCGAGCCATTTCGGCATGGTAAAGCTGATCGAGTTTAAGCCACCGATCAAACTGTTAATCGCACTGACCGCGCCGTTTAAAAGCCCGATGATGCCGTTTAGCGGAGCCTTTACCATGTTGATGAGACTGTTAAACAAGCCGCCGAAGATGTTGACGACACCCTGCCACGCCTGCTTCCAGTTGCCCGTGAAAACGCCTTTTACAAAGTCGATCACACCCTGAAAAATCTGCTTAATCGCGTTCCACGTGTTTTCAACATTTTTCATAAAAGCGTTGATAATATCTCCCAGTCCCGGGCCGAAGATTTCCGTCCAGTCCGTTTTAAAGACGCCTTGCAGCCAGCTGTCCAGCCCCAAAAGAATGCCTTCAATCAGGTCGCACGCGCCTGTGATCAGCCCGGTGATGTAGCTCCACACGCCCGAGACGATCTGCTGCACACCGCTCCAAGCCTGCTCCCAGTTGCCGGTAAAAATGCCTTGAATAAAATCGATTACACCATTGAGGATCTGATAAACGCCGTCCCAGATGCCTTTCAGCAACGAAAAGAATCCATTTAGCACATTGCCTAAGACGGGGCCAAAAATCTCCGTCCAGTCCGTAGCAAAAACGCCCTGCAACCATTCGTTGAAACCTGCCAGCCACGCCTTGATCTCTTCGCCTTTTGTGACGATCAACACCAGCACCGCAATCAGGGCAACGATCCCCGCGATAGCGAGAACGACGGGATTTGCTGCGAGGAAGGACAGCGCACTGGAAATTGCTGAAATACCACTGATGACGCTTTGCACAAACTCGACGATTTTCAGTGCAGTCAGCGCGAGACCAATCGCGCCGATTACACCGATTACGATTTCTTTATTTTCAATCAAAAATGATACGACGTTCGATATCGCATCAAAAAAGCTTTGGACGTATCCGACGATAGTATCCATGTCGATGCCTGCCGTTGCATCCAAAATCGCTTGCAAAATGCCGTTTATGCCCTCCTGCACAGCTGTAAGTACAGGCTGCACACGTTCCGAAAGCTCGGCTGCCTTTTTTGTAAATTCAAGCTGCGCGTTGTTGGCGTCTACGATGTCCTTGTTGTTGCTGTACCATGCATCGCCGACATCACTGAGGCCCTGATCGGCCATAGCCTGCAAGACGAGGTTTGTCCGGTCGGCCTGCGTTTCGGCGTCCTGCAAGGCGAGATTAAAAAAATCTTCGGCGCTGGAAGCTTCTTGCACCGCCTTGTTCCAATCCTCGTTTTCCTCGGTGTTTTCCTTTAGCATCACGCCGAAGGTTTCGCCCTCTTTGCTGCCCCAGTTCAGGACGTCCGCAAAGGTGCCCGTCACCTGCCCGGCGCGGATTGTTTCGTTTATCGATTCCGCAAGACCGTCGATCGGGATGCTGTCCCCGTATTTCGCCCAAGCGCCGACGGCACTCGAAATCAGACTGTTTATATCCTTTTGCGACGCACCGATCGCCTGCAAGTTTGCCGTTGTTGTGGCAGCGGACTGATCGTCCCCAAGCGCCCGGTAAAGCTGCGAAAAAGCCTCGCTTGTCTCCTCCGCGGAGTATCCCGCCGCCTCGCTGGAGGTTTCCAGCGTGCCCATGATCTTGCGGTACTCTTTGGTTTCCTCGTTCAGATCCTTAATCCCGGAAACAATTTCCTTGATTCCCTCGACAAGTATATCGGCTTTGAGGTGATCTGCGAAGCTGGACGCACTGTCTCCCGCTTCTTCGAGCGCGTCGTCTGCGTCCTTGGCCGCATCTTCTACGTCCTCGATCGGCTTCTCGTCGATCTTCTTGACCTTTGAGGCTGTCTCGGACGCCGCGTCGCCAAGTTGTTTTAAAGCGGATTCGCCCTTTGATTGCGCGATTTCATCCTGCAAGCTGGACGCCGCCTTTTCGGCTTTCCGCAAATCCGCTTCCGTCGCGACGATTTCGCGCTGCAGTGCATCGTACTGCGCCTGCGAGACTTTTCCCTGCGCAAACTGCTGCTGCACCTGCTTTTCGGCATTTTTCAACGAGTCCAGCTTTTGCTTTGTCTGTTCCACGCTCTCCGCCAAAAGCCGCTGCTTCTGCTCGAGCAGCGTGACGTTGCCCGGGTCCAGCTTCAGCAGCCGTTCGACGTCGCGTAGCTGCTTTTGCGTCGAGTTGATCTCTTTGTTTACGCCCGAAAGCGCTTTAGACAGTGCGGTCGTATCGCCGCCGATTTCGATTGTTATGCCTTTGATTCGATCCGCCATCTACTTCACCCTTTCGGAAAAAAGCGGTTAATATCCGCCTGCGTTGCTTTATACGGATACTTTTCTTGGTCGTTCGTTTGCTCGATCAGCATATCGTAGACCATGCCCACCGTCATATCGTCGAGGTCCTCGCGGCTCAGTCCCAACTCCGCGCAGCGGAGCATAAAGGTCGCGCCGGTTGCTTCGCGCACAGTCTGTCTTATTTTTTTTTAGACTTTGCTGTCGTCTGCGCGTTGATCGCCCAAAGCTCGAGGATCGCCGGAAGCACCTCGTAGATCGAAAACGTCTCGAAGCCGTCGAGCCACCCCTCCGGCGTGTCCGGAATGTTGGCGTCATACTGCCGCGCCATGATGTAGGCGGCGTTTTCAAAAATTTCGAGATCGGTCACATCAAGCTGCGATTCGTGCACTAGCGCTTCATACGCCTCGCGCTCTTCGGCGGGCGCATCTTCTGCCGGTTTTTTGGCATGGATGCCCTGCAGCGCTTTGGTATACGCCTTCTGAAGCTTGTTAAGGTCCTGAATCATGTCTCGGCCGATTTTATGCCGGTAAAGACGCGGGGTCAGGGCCGAAGCCCTAAACCCCACCTCCTTTCCGTCAATCTGAATTCTTTTTTCCATATTGCTTTACCTTTCTCAACCGGCGGTAGGCGTATAGACCTTCGTAAACCAAGCCGTGCGAACGCCCTCCGGCGTCTCACTGGTAGTACGTGCAAAGACGTTTCCGTTCTCGAGAGACGTCGCGGAAATCGTGCTGGTCTGCGTCTGCGGCTCCTTGGTGTCCGTACTCGTCGCGCCGACAATGCCCGGGCGCGTGCCCGTGCAGTTGTACATGCAGTACAAATCGTTGTCGGCGTCGCCGTCGATCTGGAAAAGGAGCGCAAAGCTCTTCGGCTCAACACCCACATTCTCAATGATCGTTTTGTCGGTGGCGTTGAGCACGTATCCCCAGACATCCTGAAGCATCTTATCGATAAATCGCGCCATTTCGAGGTCGCCCTCGTATCCGTTGTTTGAGCTGGATTTGTAGTACACAACGCCGTCCGCGTAAAACGGCGTGATCTCGCCGCTCGCCTCGAGCGACAGATTCACGGCGCCAGGCACAGGGACCGGATTTTCCCACGTCGGCGTTTCGCCGTCTGCGGTCATCACCGCATAGTGCACGTTTTTGATGTTAAACTGCACCTTGTTTTCGTTTGTCGCCATTGTTACACCTCAACTTCGTATAAAATTTGATAACATTTCTCAGTATCGATATAAGTTTCCGATTTTTCCCAAAAGAGCGAGGACAGGGCGCTTTCCACCCTGTCCTCCGCTTCTGGATTTTTATCTTTTGTGTAGAGCTCGATCTGCACATGATCGATCGGCTGGTATACGACGCCGTCCGCCGAAAAGTTATTGCTGTAGGCGGCGAGATAGCAGATGTACGGCAGCTCAGGCGCTCCGTCGATCGGCCATGCCCTGTATACCACGGGCAAACCTGTGCTTTCCAAAAGCTGATACAGATTCTCCAACGTCATTTTTTGATCACCACCTTCACGGCACCCACGAGCTTATCTGCAGCAGCCTGCTCGGCCGGGCGGATATGCGGCTTACCGTCCACGCGGCCACCGTTTACCTTCGCATGCCCGTTTTCGAGCAGATGCGTGAGCTGCGGCTTTGTGCGGTTGGATATGCGCATCCGGATGTCCTCTGGGCTTTCAAACTCCACCTTGGACGTCCAGCCGCGCGCATACTCTCCGGTATCCCGCGGGGATGTCGTTTTTAACGTGCGGACCGTTTCTTTTGCCACGTCCTTCACCGCTTTTTTTATACCTTCGGCGACCTCGTCGCTGTAAGCCTTGAGCTCTTTCACGATCTCAATCTCAAGCTCCTGTAACCGGATTTTTCGCGCCACGCGCCACACCCGCCTTTCGCTCGAGATACAGCTCGATGCTGTCGTTGTCCGGGTCTAAGTAGGTGCGGTACACGGCATACCGACGCGCATTTTCGCCCGAGCCGATCTGCACGATCTGCTCGCCGCTGTAATTCACGATCGGCGTCACGGCGACAAGCTGCGGCTGCAGGCCGTTCTGTCCGGCGTCTGCCCACTCTGCCCTCGTGACCGACTGCAGGTGCGCCCATACCGACGTTGCTGTCTCCGTCACCGTGATGTTTCCGATCGCGTCTTTTCGATAGCTTTCAGAGATCAGCAAAATGAGATCATCCATCTGCCTCCCCTTTCTGGCCGAAAAGCCGGTTGTTCAGTGCCCACCGCAGCATGCGCGGCATCTGCACGTTTTCCTCGCGTCGGCGGCGGTACAGGTAAGCGGCATACATTTCGACGAGCATCGCATCCTGCACCGTATCCGTCAGCGTGATGCCCTCCTGCGCGATGTAGGCTCTGGCCGATGCGATGAGTACAAGCAGATACAGGTCGAGCGCAGAGCTCGAAACCTGCAGGTCAACCTTTAAAATCTCCAGAATGTCTTCATCCGTCAACGTCAACGTCGCTTACCTCCTTGTTTTTTTATTTTGTTACCGAGACCGTATAGACACGCACTGCGTTGCCCTGCGTAACCGTGACCGTCAGCGGATGCGCTGCGCCGTCCGTCAGCCATGTCACTGTGCCGCCATTGCGCACGTTCTGGCCGTCGTAGCTGATTGCCACCTTCGCGCCCGGCTGGCTGCTGGTTGCCTCGATCTTTGCGCTCGTTCCGGTGGGCGCGAGCGTATAACTGTATGTACCAGTTGCAAACACGGGCGACAGCGTCTCTGTGCCGACTGCCAACGCGGTAAGCTGCGCGTCGTTTGCGGTATCTGCGGCAAAGTCCATCACGGTCGTGACCGCCGCGTTGTTGATGTTGATCGCCACAAACGCGCCCGGGATGACCGGCATACCGTCCGCGCGCTCCTTGCCTTTGAATACGGTGTTGTCCTGGATAAACTGCACCTCACGGCTGGACTCGATCGTCATACCAGCACGCAACGCGAGCAGGTACAGATCGCCGTAGCCGCCGATGATGTCGCCGTCCGGGATAAACTCGAGCACATCGATGTCGCCATCGACGACCGGCATTGTGCCCGGGAACTGCGCGACAAGGCCGCCCTCGTAGTTAAACGCGATCAACTTCGCGCGAAGCTTGGCGTAAGTTTTGCTGTTCATTGCCCAGAACTGGCGCCCGCGGCTGTAGCGTGTGAAGGTGTTGCCGGCTGCGACAGCCAGCGCGGACCAGAAAGTGATCGGTTCGGCCGTGCTGTCCACCTTGAGAATGTTGCTGGTGTGGAGATCGACCCACTCCGGCGCATTTGCCGGATAATCGGCGGGCTTCGAGGACTGCGCGAGGCGGGTTACGATGCCGAGCGGCATCTTGCTTGCCGCGCCCTTGCCGTACAGGATCGCCTTATCCAGCGCGAGGCCGATGCTCTCGGAGAGCATCTCCACGATCCAGCTCGCAAGGTTGATGTCATTGTCCTCGAGAATCGAGTTGCACACCGGCACATAGCCGGAGACTTTGAAGCCGTCAAGCGTGACCTGATTAAAGACAAAGGTCAGCTCATTGATCGCGCCGCACATCTCCGTCCACACCGCTTCCGGCACCGTACCGGCAATGGTCTGGCGCGCCTCGCCGTTGACGTTGCGGATACGTACACGGTTCAGCAGCTTAGAGTACCGGTACATGTTCTCCGCGATCATGTCGAGGAAAACGACCGGGATCGTGAGCTCTGCGCCGGATACGCCGCGCTGCTGGCCCTTCATGCTGCGCAGCTGCGCAAAAAATTCGCGCACGTCCTCGCGGGCGACGATTTCGCTGCGCTGCTCCATCGGCAGCGCGTCAAACGCACGTCGGCTCATGGGCAGCGCGCGGATGTTGATATTGGTTTCCATTTTTCTTTCCGTCCTTTCTTTTGTGAGATGGTTTTCTTTGCTTCTGGTCGGGGCAGCTGCCTCGGCCTCGGAAAGCTCCGCTTCAAGGCCCTCGATCTCGCCTGCCAACGCAGCCTTTTTTGCTTCGTGCGCAGTCTTGTCCGCGTCGAAAGCCTCTACCTCTTCGGTGACGGCCTGCTCCTGCTCCGCCGTTTCTGCTTCGTTGATTGCTGTCTCAAGCTCAGCCTCACGCTTGGAAAACTTCGCATCCTTCTGGCGGAGCGTTTCCAGCTCGGCCTGCTTCTTTTCAATGCTGCGACGCAGCATGATTGCTTTAAGTGCCATTGTCTTCTCCTTTCAGGCGGCTTTTCATCCTTGCCTGCCATTCCTCTTTTCTGCGTTTTTCTGCCTGCTCAAAATCTTTCCGGCGCACCTCTACCGAGGGGTCCTCATAAGCCGGGAATGTTACGACGGAAACCTCGTATAGCTTCACAGCCTTGATCCGCCATACCGTCGGCACACCGTCCTCGTATTCGACCTCCTGATCGAGGATGTCAAATCCGAAAGAGCACTGATTCACATCGCCGCGCTTCACGCGCTCGTAAAGATTCATCGCGTCCTGATCCTGTTGATTGATCGTGACGCTGCCCCAAAGCCCCCGCTCGTCTACGCGCAGCGAAAGCGTCCCCGCCGTTGTACGGCCGAGCACAAGTGTCGTGTCGTGGTTAACGAGTGCCCGGACATCGCCATTCGTTTGCCCGTCGAATGCGCCGGGCTCGATCGTCTCATATGCGCCATCCCAGAGCTCGTACCGGCTCCCGAATACGGCGAAATACCCCTCGATATAGAGATTCCCTCCCTCGGCACGGGTACAGAAACCGTCGCTCCGCGCCACAGCCGTGCGTTTATACATCATGTGTTGTCACCTCCGTTCAGTTTGTTTTGATCTCCGATCATCCCGCGCGGGATGTAGTTTTCGAGGATCACAAGGTCGTCGAGGCCGGAAAGCGGAGAAAGTCCGATCCAGTCGCGCACCTCGTTTCCGGTCATAATCCCACGTACATACTGATCGTTCGCCACCGCTGCAAGGTCGCGCAGGTCATAGTTGTATAGGCTCCGCGCATTAAACCGAAAAAACCAATCTGGATTGTACAGGAGCTTTTTGGTCATTTCCTGCTCGATGTTCTTCGCGACCGGCATGATCGTGGAGCTGATAAAGTTGTTCCATGCGTCGCGGTGGAAATCCCCAATACCCAAAACAAAAGGCGGCACGCCGAGAATGGCCGCTACCGTCCGTTTATCGAGCTGCACGAAATCCGCGAGCGCAAGGTCGGAGAGCGTGAGCGGCCGAACCTGTTCCACGCTGAACTGCTCGGACGGGATCATCCATGGCTCGCCCGCCTGCGCTGTGTCGATATACTCGTGCAGGAGCTTTCTGCGCCCTTCCGCGCTCGCAAATTCGTCTGTGAGCGCATCCACCTTGACAATGATGCTTGGTTTCCAGTTGCTGGACATGAAACTTTTTTCCGTGGTGGCCGCCTGCTTGAGATTGTTCGCGACGTCTGTCAGCGCGACACGGTAGCCCTCGCCTTTCCACGGATAATAGCTTCCGGGATTTAGGACAAAGTGCAGCACGTCATCCGGGTCGTATTCCTGCCCGGCGATCACCACACGATAATCCCACACGCCCTCCGGGACGAACGCCGTAAAAGTTGGCGGCACCGGTTTGAGGTCGCGCAAAATACCGCGCCGCGTTTCCGGCCACACCACCGCGTTTCCGTTTCCCTCGAGCATCAGCGTCTTGACGATCCAGTGGATAAACGCTGCGCGAGTCATATTGTTGTTTGGACTGATGTCCACCTTGCGGCTTAGCTCGTTTTTGACCCGGATGTCACCGGTCTCCGTGTTTTCCATCAGATGGATGGTCATACTCGCGATCAGCCGCGCGATCGTGTCCACTGCCGTGCAGATCTCGGGATTCTGCGCAAGGCTCACGTATCCCCGGCATTCGATAGATTCCCACAGGTCTGCTCCCGCAAAGGCGATGCTCCTGCGCACCGGCTCGGCGCGCGGCGCAGGCCTGCTTCTTTTCTTTTTGCTCAAGTTTCACCCCACCATTTCTTTGCCGCCCTGTTTTTTTCAAGGCTTTCGAGGTATCGGATGCAGGCAAACACCGACGCATCAAAAAGATCGATGCGGTGTTCCGGCTGCACCTTATCGTATTGGATCATGTCATCCGTCTTTTCGACGGCGGACACGTTTTCCACGCAATACTCGTAGGCTTCCGAGTGCAAATAAAAAAGAGCGCCGTTTTTTGCGCTCTGCTCGATATGCCGGAAGCCCTCCGACTTTTTGTAAAAATACTGTGGCTGATCGACGATCTGAAAGCCCGCCGATTTCATGCCGATGAAATACTCGCGGCAGAATTTCCGGTCGTGCCCGACCTGCCGGATTTTGAACCCCCGTTTTCGCATACCCACGAACCAGTTGACCACGTCCGCATGGTTAACGGTTGGGCTGTTGCACATCGTAAGCCAGCCGTCGTCCTGCCAACCAAAAAGCGGGATGTTGTCCTGCTCCGCCTTGATATGCGCGGCGACAATCGGAAAAAACGCATGTGTGATCACGATGTCCACGCCCTTGTAATGTCCAAAAAGTGCCGCAGCCGTCAAGTCGTGGAGCTTTGACAAGTCTGCGCCGCCGTACCAGTCGATCGGCAGCCTTGCCAACTCATCGAGCGTCCAGCTGTACTTGGCGTCGCTCCGCCGGAACTCCTCGATGTCAAAATACGCCTTGACCGCGTTCGTGTAGACGTTCAGACTTTTCGCAAAAAAATCCTTACGCTGCTGCGGGTCGTTCTGCGCCTGCAGGCTGTCGTTCAAAATTTCATCCGGACGAATGCTCACGCCGTAGGCTGGATTTGCCATTTCATGCACGATCGGGTTTGTGTAGTCGATATTCCCGTTTTCGTCCGGATTCGCGCAGCACATAAAAATAAAGTACTGCTCGTCCTTCACCGTGCCGTCCAGCACCTTTCGGCAATATTTTAGCCGCTGCCCGAGGAATGCCTGCTCGTTGTCGCCCGCGGTCGAGATGCCAATCAGCAGTTTATTGGTGTAGGCTTTCATGGCCTCTTTAAAAAGGTTATACTGCTTCGGCGTTTTAAAAGCATGAATCTCGTCGCAAATTGCAATGTTGCAGTTGAGGGAATCCTGCGCGTCCGGGTTTGCCGCCAGCGCGCGAATAAAAAAAGAGCCGTCCGGAAGCGTGGCCTCCATGGAGTGCTCGTTGTTGTTGTCGATGATTTTGACAGACCCGCCGCTTTTTGCGTCCTCACCCATCCGGCGGACATTGTAGTCCAAAAAATTGAAGCTCTCCAGCGACTGCATTAGTGCCGCCGACGCAATGTAGGTCTTTGACCCGCTGCGCCGGTATAGGAGTGAGAGCGCCCATGAAAGCGCCGCGGCAAAACTTGTCTTAATGTTTTTTCTGGGGATAAAAATCAGCGCTTCGTGAAATCGGACGACGTCCGTCCCGCGCAGTTTGAAGCCCACAAGATTGTAAATGATGAATTTGTGAAACGGCTCGAGCTTGAACGGCGTACCACGCAGCGGCGTGCCGTCCAGCTTCTCCCCCTGCTGGTGGCAGATCGTTTTTTCGATAATTCGGATGCAGAACTCAGGTGCTTTGCTATCCATCCAGTACTCGGGATTATCGAGGTCTAAAAAGAACCGATCCACAGCTTGGCGCAACTCCATGCACGCCGCTTTTTGACCAGTCCGAATGCTTTCGGCGTACTCGAGGACCTCCGGCCAGTTTTTCCCTTTAACCGGATTCAATGCTGGCAAGCGCCGCAGCTAGTCCGCCCGGCTTTTCCAAACGCGGCGCGTCTCCCGTCATTTTTTTATAGCTCGAGGGTGTCATCCCAAGTTCACGCCAGTACGCCAAAGCACTCTTGTTCAGATCATCCCAAAGGACAAGCAACGGATTTTTCGTCATGTTTGTCGAGCCGCCCTTGTTCGTATACTCGATGACTGACTTTCCGCCGGAAGCTCGAAACTCCACGAAAGTCTTGTCCCGCTGCTCGAGGATTCCCGCCAAAGTCTCCACCGCGGAATCATACGCGTCCTTCTGCACCCCTAGTGCAGACATCTGCTCCAAAATCAGTTTTTTCCATTTGTTTTTGGTCATATCCTGCATCCCTTTTGTCAAAAATCTGCCCAGAGTTGGAAAGAGTTACCCCCGCCGGTCCCTACCAGCCCCGGAAGGCGCGTCGGATGAGGGCGGGGATCTCTGTGGTCTCTCATATTCCGTACCTTCTCGCGTTCTTCGCTTTTTCCGGATGCGCTTTGTTGTGGCACGCCTCACACAGGCTGATTAGATTGTCTGCGTTATACGCAAGCTCCGGATGCTCATCCGCGTGCTTGATGTGGTGCACGGTCGTCGCTTGACGGTGCCTCCCATACCGCAGGCAATACCGACATAAATAACCATCCCGACTCAGCACAGATGCTCGCATCCTCCTCCATCTCGGCGCGTTGTAATCAAAGCTCATGACCCTACCTCCGAATCGCTGTGCTCGTTCTTCCCGGCCTCTCGCAGATACGCTTCCCTACACTCCTTCAGTCGCGCGGCGCAGAGCGCATACGGGCAAACCACAAGCATACACAAATGCTCGCCCGTCCTCGCGTATGTATTCCACACGCAACTGCTTGGGCGTGGACACGGGCGATATGCTTTTTTGTTCATCTTTTCGCCCTCCTCCTGCATAGCAAAAGCGCCGATGAACCTAATCCCCGGCGCTTTACCTAATATCTCTATTATCCAGTATATAGTTTAAATCGCACCATTTGGTACAAAAACGCCGAAAATCCAAAATTATTTTTTACCCGGGTCCTCACTTCTTAATAAAGTGTAATACTGGCTTTTGAGTGTGTTGATCGCCGGAACTTTACCGCTTTTGCTCATCTGCGCCGCGACCCTGTCCCACGAATAGCCATGAAACGCACGAAGCATCACGACGCGCCGCAACCATGCGCTTTTGATTCCGAATACAAATTGCTCTATTTCTTGCTTTTGAGCTTTGAGCTTTGCAATGTGCTCGGCATATCTCTGCGGCCCAAGCCCGCGCACGGTGATCGGGTGCTCGGTAAACGGAAACTCATCCGATGATCCGCGCACTATATCGCTTATCACCGTTTTGTTCTCGCGCTCCAGCTCTTCGATTTCCGCGCAGATGTCAGGGTATTGCTCCAAAAGTTCTTTTGTCATCTCATCTCCTCCTTATCCCCATTGATCGGCCATGGCTTTTGCCACGCCCCAAAAAGTTTTACTCCTTAATTTACTGTTTCGCGTTTTGCCCAGATTGTCACGTGGCGTACCGTCTGCTTTTTTGCTACCTCCAGTCACCCATGAGCAAAGCGGCTGAACTATGTTCGTCGGCTCTAACGGCGGCACACCTTTAAGCCACAAACATGTCTTTTTGTAGTACGGGTCTCCAAAAAAATACGGCTCAATTATTTGTGTGTATTTCGGGAGCTTGTACACTGCCGACGGTACAGGATTTTCTACAGCTATTTTATCAATATCGGCATTGTAAAAAGCCATGAAAAATTCTTTTGCATCCAAACCCTTTTTTAATCTTTCTGTTTCTGCGTAAGATTTTCCGTCGATTTTTTTAAATAATCGCACCGCTCCTGCCTTGCTCAAATACGTGCAGGGTGGATGAGCTATGAGCAAGTCCCATTTGTCTACGTGATGCTTTCTGCCGTCCATCGTTACAAAATCACCTCCATTCAAAATTCCCAATGCATCGCCTTGTATGTGATATTCTGGATGCCCCCCAGAGCACGGTAAAACGTCGCAACTAAAAGCATAATGTCCTTTGTCCCGGAAAGACATTGCTACCCGTTGGCTCTCTTCACAAGCCACTAATACATTCATTTGCTTTTGTCCTTTCTCTTGAGAAGTTCTTGTTCAATTCCAAGCAACGCTACTTCTATGTCATTCGAAATGGCGTACCACTTGCATTCAAGGCACGATACGTCCGGTCCGCACCCATCACATAATGTAGTAATAGCGTATTGCATAGTTTTTTTCAGATATTCAAGCTCATCTAAATTGTATTCTTTTATTTCAAACTCAATCATTTTGCGTCCCTCCGCTTATCATCGCCGCGATTATGAGCCCGACCAAGATTATTTTAGTCACTACTCTACGCCTCCTCTGCTTTACCGTTGTAGATCACCACCATAGACGGAAACGGGGCAGGGCCATTTGTGTTCCCACTTTCGTCCGTAAACCGTAGCCGCCCGCGCACGAAGCGAATCTCCGCCTTTCCGTAAATGTAGTCGTGGAAATATGCTGTATCCGTTCGCGCGGGTATTAACAGCACGATTGTGTTGCCCCCCCGAGCCTCCTTGTATGCCTTTTGTACCCATTTGCCAATCTCACGCCCATAAGGCGGGTTGCAGAATACTGCGCCGCCGAGATCCCAGCTTTGCGAAAGCCCGTCCGTTTCCGGCGTGTAATACAAAGAGCATTTCGCCGTTTTGTCGGTTGCCGCCGGGTCGAGAATGAAGTGAAATTCGGCGTTCAGCTCGTCAAAAAAATCTTGTGGCGTACACCAACACATATTTTTTGATGACAAGAGTGCAGTGTTCATGCTTCGAGTCCTCCTCTGTCCCATCTCCATTTTTGCCCTCTCGTGCAGACCGTGCAGCGCAAATCGTCCATTCCGCACGGATTGTTGTAAAGGCATGTGTCACAGTCCCGCTGCCGCTCGAGCACTTTGTACGCGACTTGATACAGCTTCGCCGTTTTTATCGCCTCCCGAATAACCGCGCACCCATGCACGCCGCAGTTATGCTCATGCCCGCAACCGAGGCAGCACAAGGAATCTGCCAGCGAGCCGGTCTCCGATTCCATGCGCTCAAGCGCCTTGATGAGTTCATCTGTTGTCATATCTGATCTTCCTTTTGCGTTTTTTCTCAACGGCCTTCCGCACGTCGCGGTGAAAGCCTACCTCGTCTATTGCTTTCGCGCGCTGCTTACCCTCAAGCAATTTTGTGAGCTTGTATCTCATGTACCTTTGGCACGTGCTGTGGCAAGTCTCACGCTCGTTTGCATATCTGTCCGGGCAGTTCTGCGGGCATGGACCCAGACGCTGCATCATTCTGTCAGCACCACCTTTTGCGTTTGCGGCTCTGCCGTCCACTTTTCCACGTCCACGCCGATCTGGCGCAGCTTGTAAAGCAAAATAAATTCGGCGTTATCCTGCATGTCGTAATGTTTGAGTAATTCCGCCCGATGCACCGCCACGCAGTCCCACACGCGGCGGAGACGGTCGGCGCCGAAACCAAACTCTTCGTGTAATGCCCAAAGCAGCATGGCACAGATTTCAGCCGAAAACTTTTCATCAAGCTCGTGCACCTGCCTCGCTATTTCCGCTTTCAATGCCGCTTCTTCCGCTTTGTTCATTTGGTATCGCTGTAAAGCTTTCATTGCTTTATGGTTTCCTCCGTTTCTTGTCGCACTTTTCGGGAGGGCATCCGCGTGGGAGGCCCGTATCGTAGCAATAGCAGCACACGCTGTATCGGTCTCTGCGCGAACCTATCCCGCGCCTGTATATGCAGCCGCGGCAGCTCGCCCGCCGATTTGTCCCTGAAAGCATTATGTAGTACGGCTCTTTAATGCCTGCTGCGCTAAATTTACGCATGTCCATCGCTTTTGCGCTCCTCTCCCTCTATCGTCACCCAGACACTTGGTGTATCCGACGACCATCGCTTACAGATCTTTGCGTTCACGATCTGCGCGTCATCTCTGTAAGCAAAACCGTTTAAGGCGTCGCACACGATCTTCATAATATTGTCCAAGTCCGGCTTCTTCTGCGGGAAAAGTGCGCCGCTCGTCATCAGCATCTGCTTTTGCTTGCTGGCGCTCTTCGGGATACTCAAAAATGCCGTGATGCTTATATCTATCGGTGCATCGTCGGCGAAGCGCCTGCCATGTGCTTCGGCTAAAAAACGCTGGCGCACAAGCTCTTCATATGCTACGGTTTTATCGGGCGTGTAGCTCATGCTGCGCCCGGATTTCATCCGCACTACACGCGGCCGGGCTTTGCCCTGCGGCTCTCCCGGTATAATAAATTTGATTTTCATGCGCCCTCCTTAGAATGGTAAATCGTCGTCAGAAATAGCGCTGTAATCATCTTCCGTTGGTGTCGGTTTCGCAGCGGCCTCTCGCTTTTCGCCCGTGAAAGCGGCGCTGCTCACAAGCAACTCAGTCGCCTTCCGCTTGTTGCCGTCCTTGTCCGTATAGCTGCGTGTCTGGAGCTCGCCGTCAAGCGCGATCATCGCGCCTTTGCTAAAATATTTTGTGATAAACTCAGCCGAGTTGCGCCACGCCACACAATCAATAAAATCCGACTGGTACTCGCCGTTAGCGTCCTTAAAGCTGCGTGTTACCGCCACGCAAAACTGGCACACAGCGGTGCCGCTTTGCGTATGCCGCAGCTCCAAGTCTCTTGTGATACGCCCCATAATATGTACGCCATTACTTGCACTCATTTTAAAATCCTCCTAATCTGTAATTACGGGATATATCCCGCTTAATGTTGTTTGTATGCGCCCGGGCCCGCTCGGCAATGCGCGATCCGATCGCATCATCGAGCTGTAAAATCTCCGCCGTTGTCAACTCGGAAGAAATCACTGTCAGCTTGCGCCCGTTGTATCGGTTGTTGATGATCTCGTATGCAATGTTTAAATCTCCCTGCGTCGGCGGTGACTTTTTGCCATTGTCGCCCGCGCCTGTGCGCAAAAAATCGTCGATGTAAAGGCAGTCTGTTTTCATCAGCTCGTCCATACGCGCAGTATATTCGGGCTCATTGAGGCAGGCTTTTAACTCCGCCGCAATCCTCTTCCACGGCGCATAGATTGCCGATTTTCCGTTTTGGAGCAGCTTGCCTACAATGGCGGTGCAAATATGCGTTTTTCCCGCTCCGACCTGCCCGCCGATAAAAAACCACCCTTCGGGACTCCGGCAATAATCGCACGCGCTGCGCATGATCTGTTCCTGCCACGGTTCGCGGATTTCGTAGGATTTAAAAGTGTATCGGTTCATAATATCTTTGAGACCGCTTTTCTCTATCCGCTGCCACGATCTGCGCACCGCCATACAGCTGCACTCTTTCGCTACCTCGTAGCCGTCTTCGAGCGCATAGATCACGCCTTTGTTTTTGCACTCTGGGCAGTCCATGCCGGGCAGATCGCCCGGCAGTGCATTTAGCACAGCGATTTGACGCTGTCGGTAGTCATCAAACGAGCGTACCGCCGTACTTTTCATACGGATTGACGCCGGTATCATTTCGCGGAAGCTCTCCACGTCTTGCCCCTCCTTTGTCCTGCTCGCGCGCCAACCAGCGGTTGATAAACGCCAGTGCGCCGCGCTTTGTCTTACGGTTTTGCGGGTTTGCCTCGCTCCATCCGATCATTTTACATATTTCTTGCTCTATATCTACTGCCGGATATAGAGCAGCCCATTTGCTTATGTCCTCTTTGCTTATCGGATAATAAGAGCCGTCATGGAGTATCAGTCGGTATGCCGGCGCTGAGGCGGACTCGTCCGCGCTCTGCGCATACTCCTTTACTTTACTCTCCTCTCCTTTACTCTCCTTTACTCTCCTTTGTTGTTTTCTGTCAACATTTACGCCTGAAATGTTGACATTTAAGCTCGAAATGCTTACATTTGGCGGTAAAAGGTTGTGCGGTAGCAAGAGGTATTCTTTTACGGCTTCCACCGTTTTACGGCGGCGGACTGCCTCAAAATATCTCATCTGTATGCCTTTAGAGGTAAGCACGTTGTATTTGTCCAACAAATCAGCATCAAAAATACCTCTGCGGGTCGCACATTTAATTATCTCGGAGACGGGGCAACAACCCAACCCGCACGCGCGGGCGAACAGGAGCTCAACCTCCGGTGTCCAATCGCAGTAGTAGCCGCGGCTGTATATCCTTTGATACAGCTTTATCACAACGGCAAAACCCTGCACGCCAAACTCGGCTTCGAGCAGTTCAAACTTTTCATCGAGGCTCGTTTGCAAAGGAAAGTAAGGGATACCTACATCTGTGTTTGGCATTTGCCCTCACCTCTCAAATTTTGAAACATACCCTTTAAGACGGATCAGCAACCCGCTTTCGCGGACGGAAGAACAACCTTAAAGGTAGTTTTTATAAAACTCTCGGCGGAAATCATCGATATTCCAACCGTTTCCCGCCATGGCTTTGCGCTGCCCGTATTCGTGCAGTTTTTGCATCGCCTTGGCGTTGTGGTGTACCCCGTAGGGCGGCTCATTGTGACAGCTATGGCACAGCGTAACGACCAATCCGTAGCGCTCGCTTTTCTTTCTCAGCGCACCGCCGAATATATGGTGCCGCTCGACCACACCATAGCAACCACAAATAAAGCACTCACCAATCATCTTGCCCACTCATCTTTCAGGGCTTCCAGCTTGTCCGGCGGGAGCGTTTCCACGCCCACCGCCCGGCAGTCCTGTACAATATTATCGATCAAACGCGCCATCTGCGCTCTGTTGTATGTACTGGACCCATAGTATACAATCACATTTGTGCAGCCTCGCACTTTGCTGGGCAGTACATCCGTTACCCAACCGAGACCGTTATGCTGCCACATCTGCCGCAGCTTGTTCACGGCGGAATTTATCACGCACACCGTATCGCAGTTGCCGCCGATGTTTCGCACCGCTTCGCGATAGATCAGCTCTTTCGGCTGGTTCGTCGCCTCTGCAAGCTTATCGCAAAGCACCCAAAAATAGGCATTTGCATCTAAGCTGCGCTTTTGCCGGTACTCTTTTACCTCGCACGTATACATACGCTCGCGCATACCAAGTACAAACTGTCTTGCGGCGGGTGTATTGATGACTTTTAGGCAAAGCTCTCCGTCTTCGTTCACGCGGGCGGCCGTAAAATCAAATTGTACCATTCAGGCCACCAGCTTTCTCCGCCGCCTTTTCGGCTTTGATCTCTTTTTCTAAGCACTCAAAGCAAAGCTGTCGGTCATACCGTTTTTGCGCGTACAACGCAATATCTCCCGCTTTCCAAGTGCTGCCGTCTTTTTTCTTTCCGTCGCGGATCGTCTTACCGCACTGCGCGCAGGTGTATTCTTCATCCTGATTCGACGGGTCGGCGTTATACTTTGTACGTCCTGCCTCCCAGTAAATGTCTGCGCCGAAGCCTAAAGCCTTGCAAGCTACGGAGATCGCGTCTGTGAGCGCCATTTTGTAGCACTCATCGGATGCACGTAGATTATTACCCTTTTCCGCCGCCACAAACTTTGAGCCGCCCGTGCCCGGAATAGGCTCCGACCAGTCCTCATCCGGCGTGATCCTGTATTGCAGCTCGATATCCACAAACGCCGCCACCTCGCCGGTGCTGGCGGTCTCAAGCCACTCGCGTACAATCTTGTATTTCCAGCCGATTCCGCACGGCCCGAAAAGCTCTGTAAGCTCTCGTATGCGCCACATAGGGTTGATGTCCGTCATGCCGTTGAGCCGCCCGCCGGTGATCCGCTTTTGTGCGCTGCCCGGTACAGCGCTCACGGCGTTGTAAATATCCATGTTACCCATCAGCGCACCGCCAATCTGTACCCGGCTACCAATTTAGCCCCCGGGAGCTCCTCACCCGCTTTTAGCGCGTCACGCACGGCAACTTTGTTGATCTCCGGCGCTTTCTGGCGGATGAACTCTTCATGGTCGAGCGTAGCCCATGCGATAAAGTCATCGGCGTTTTCGATCTCAAGCGCTGGGGCTTTTTTTGCTACGGATACCACGTTGCGCGCCGTTTCAATTTTGCTTTTTCCTACCGCCTGCATCTGCTGCATGGTGTAGGATTTAAGCTGATCCGCTGTTGCTTCATGTCGCTTCATCCGCGCAGTCAGCGCATCGATCTCTTTTTTGATCGCTTCTGCCGTTGCCAGCTCATCTTTGATGATGCACGCGATGCTGTCCACTTTTGTTTCAAACTCGTCGTCGATGCTTTCGAGCGTGTCTTCGAGCGCTTCGGGAGGGATACTTTCATCCTCCGCCATCTGCTTTAAAGCCTCGTATTGCTCCGCATACTCATACAGTTTCATTAGCTTTCGCCTCCTCTGGCATCTCCTCGAGCACCGTAATGCGGATTTTGCCGCGCTCGATGCCCTCTTCGCGCAAATGCTTACCTACAATCTCCATTACGTCACCGCCATTTACGGTAACAGCGTCAAACGCACCGCGTTTGATGTTGCCGCAAAGGCTCACCTGCATGATCTGCTTATACTTTGCCATTGACTTTTCCTCCCATTTTTGCTAAACTAATAGCGGTATATTTGTCTTTGTGCCCCTGTGACTGTTCCTGCAGTCCGGGGCACTTTTCTTTTTTACGGATCACGCTTGTCTTTCCTTTCTGTCTGTTGTCACTGTCTCATACACGCGCACGGCGTCGCGCCAGCTGCGGTATTTGCCGAGGTCGATGACCTCCGCACCGGGGCGGGCGGCTCTTTTCTTTCTTCTCGGCGGCTTTACGGCTCTTTCGAGGATTTTCTCCGCGCCGTAGGCCAGCGTGATGATCGCGCATCCGGCGGCGATACTGCCGCACAAAACTAAGATCATGGTTTATTACTCCTTTCCTCTAATTTTTAAACAGCGTCTCGATGTCGCTTTGCGAAAAACGCAGTTTTTTAAAGATGTTGCACAAGTCTTCGTAAGACCACGCCGAAAGGTGGCGCATACGGTAGCTATAAAGCTGCGGGGATATACCCAAGTATTTCGCGGTCTTTTCGTCAGTCGTCAGGCCCATGCGGTCGGCGTTGTAACGCATAATCGACCTAAACGTCTGCCTCCGCTGTTCCGCGGGCGACGGTTTTAATCTTGGCATTATTTACCACCTCTTTCTTTATTTGTGTTTTTGTCCCCAGCCCTACCACCTGCCGCCCAAAGCAAAAATTATGCAGTATCTATGTTTGTTCGGACGAAAGGAGTGTACATCCATGGTTTTCAGGGGAGAATTAGTTTTCGGGCGGCATGTGGTAAAGCCGGAATGCGTGTTTCAGCGGCTAGTCTCTTGCTTTCGCTTTTCTTTGCCTGTATACTTAAATCATCGGAAGGAGGTGAACCTATTTGGATAAAAAAGATTTTGAACCCCCAAAGCTACCGATAGTGTGGATTGCCAGCACGTTTGTGGCTCCTGTATTGATTGTGGTTTTACCGCTGGTTTTTTCAGCAAATGTGTCCTTTTCTGTTTTGCTTATCATTGCATTGTCTCTACTTTCTTTGCTGCTCTTGATTGTTTGCTTTGCGCTTGTTGTCCGTATTTACAGTGAGGCGTATAAAACGCAAATTGCAACTTTTCATCTTGATCGCTTGGAAAAAGAGGTTTTATCATTGCAAAGCCGTCTGGATGTTTTAGAAAAAGCACAACATCAAAACCGCGATTAGCGTGCCTAAAATCGGGGCGAGAAGCATTAAAATGTACGGCAGTACCACTTTTAATGCTTCTTTTCGTGCCCGGTCTTCCATTCTCATTCCGCTTCCTCCTTTATCTCCTTAACTCACACCGCTTTCGGGTTGGTCGCGTCTGCGTCTTTGCGCTCGGTGCGCATTGTTACCAGTTCCACGCCGTCCGCAAGGCCTGCGGCGTAAATCTCTGCCATTTTCACGGCAAGAGCGCGTTTGTCCGCAGGCACAGCTTTAACGATCTGAATAGCTTTTTCTGCTTCATGCGTTAAGACCTCGTACATTAAATTTACCTCCTTTTTTTGCTCTCTGTTATTTGTTACCTATATAATACCATAGGTTAGCTATATTGTCAAGCTTTATTTTATTGGTGGCAAATATTTTTTTGTTGACTTTATTTCGGATTATGGTATAATACTATATAAGGAGGTGAACGAATGGAGACAATAAACGAGCGTGTGCAAAAGGTCTTAAAAGCTTCGTCCCTTACGCAGTCTGAGTTTGCGGAAAAGATAGGAATAAAACAAGGTAGTTTGAGCCTTATTTGTTCTGGAAAATCAGGAATTGGAGATCGCACAATCGCCGATATTTGCCGTGTTTTTGGTGTCGATCTAATCTGGTTGCGTACCGGTGCAGGCGAAATGTTTAAGCAGAAAACACGTGAGGAAGCATTGGCGGAGATTTTTGCCAGAGCACAAATCGATGATGACGACCGAAGCCGACTGCTTCGCGCTATGGCGCAGCTACCCGATGAGTATCTGCCGATTTTTGTAAAAGGGCTTGAGAAGATTTGCGAGATATTGTCGGAAGACAAATAAAAAAGGCGAGAACCGAATTTTTAACGGTCCTCGCCTTTTGCTTTGTGCGCCTACATTTTCCCCGCCCATATTGATACAGATATGTAAATCTTTCGCAAAGTATCTACGGGGAGATCCAGCAGCATTTCTGAAATTGCGTCTATTAAGTTTTTTCGGATTCTGTTTTCTTCCCTTGTTTCTACCGTCTTCATTTGTTCAACTCCGTTCTTTTTATAAAAAAATTTTTTATTTATTTGTTGACTACGTGCGTTTTTAGTGATATGATACAGTTAAATTATGAGGTAAATATACGAAATGAGGTAAAATATTATGGCTTTGTTCTCAGGAAACCAAAAAAACACCGCACAAAATGTCTATACAAATATGCGCCCATATCTAGCTCAAAAAGATGGTGCGGTTCACGTCGTGCTGATAAACAGTTTTTCGCAGCTTGCTAATCAGGTCTTTAAGTGCGATGAAAAATACACAACGGAAATTGACTATGTTTTAAACTGCATGCAAAGGGAAGGCTACGAAATCTTGGACATAAAATTTAATTCGATTCCCAATCAGGGGATGACGGGAAACCGGACGGGATTTAACACGCTTATCACCTACAGATAAGCCTTTCGTTTGATTAAATAATAGGCCTCTCAAACGGTGGTGTAAATATTCAATTTTGCATAACAGTACTTTATATATGACTTAAATTACAAATTAGGTGCTTCTTATGGATTTTTCGACAATCGATTTGGACGCGCTTATACCAAAGCTGGAAGATCGACGCGTCTCGCTCAACTTATCTTATCAAAACGTTGCGGACGCTTGTAATGTCTCACAAAGTACAATTATCCGCATTTTTAAACGGCAGGCCGACCCGAGCATCGTTGTGCTTAGATCTATCCTTGCCGCCGTCAAATATGACATCGTTACACCGCCGATGCCGGACGAAGGCTCCGAGAACGAGCAGATCGAGTACCTGAAGAAAAGCATTGAGTTTGAACGCGAAGATAAGATTGTGCGACTCGCGCAGCAAGAAGCACAATTTATGCGCCAGCACAACGAAGATCGGCGGCTCGTTCGGATTTGCTTGATTATCTGCATCATCCTTGTGATTTTCGTTTGCTTCTTTTTTGGCTACGATATCACAAACTTAGATCGCGGTTGGATACAGGCTCGCTCCGCTTCCGGCGGTTTGCTCAAATAACAAAATCCCGTGGATACAAAAACGTATCTACGGGATTTTCAATAATAGGAGGTTTTTACAATGGCAAAAGCTAAAAAACTGCCCTCCGGTAACTGGCGCGTAAATCTATACGATTACACGGATCCATCCACCGGAAAGCGAATTTACAAATCATTTACCGCCACAACAAAAAAAGAAGCCGAATACATGGCGGCAGAATACAAATTGGACGGCAAGCAGCGCACCGCATCCGCCGGAGATATGACTTTGAAAGAGGCATACACGCGCTATATCGACAGTAAAACCAACGTGCTCTCGCCCTCTACAATACGCGAGTACCGCCGAAGCGCCCGGAATGACCTGCAAGACATTATGCCGCTAAAGCTGCGCGACATTACGCAGGAGGCCGTGCAGCGCTCCATAAACCAGTTCGCGGCAAATCATGCGCCAAAGACCGTGCGCAATGCCCATGGGCTTTTATCTGCCGTGTTGGGCGTATATTACCCCTCTTTCCAACTCTCCACGGGCTTGCCGCAGAAACAAAAGACAAGAATCACCATCCCGACCGAAGCGGAAGTAAAGGCGTTATTGGAAGCGGCCGAGGGCACTAATATGCACCAAGCTATTTTGTTGGCCGCTGTAGGCACCCTGCGCCGCTCCGAAATATGCGCACTGACGCAAAGCGACGTGCACGATAACGGCGTCATGGTTAACAAGGCTATGGTCTGTGACGATAATCACGAGTATGTTATCAAGTCTACCAAAACAACCGCCGGGACTCGATTTGTGGAGCTGCCGAAATTTATCATTGATGAGCTGCGTAGCATAGATAATGAGCGCGTATGCCCGTACTCGCCTATTACAATATCAAACCTCTTCCGTACGCTCTCCATGCGCGTGTTGGGTAAACCGTACCGCTTTCATGATCTGCGTCACCATTCCGCTTCCGTCCTGCACGCTATGGGCGTGCCAGACCTCTATATCATGCAGCGCGGAGGGTGGGAGAACCGCGATGTCCTCGACAAAATTTACGAGCACGTTTTATCCGATGAGCAAAAGGACTTTAACGCAAAAATCGTTGACCGATTTACAAAATCTTACGGATAAAAGCAAAATGCAACACGAAAAGCAACACATGTTTTGAAATATATAGAGTTTATGCGGGTTTTGCGTGTATATATTACGGGTTCAAGTCCTGTTACCTGCACCAAACTCAAAACCCGCATGAAGTCTAAAAAACTTAGATTTCATGCGGGTTTTTCTTTATTTTTTCTAAAAAATATTTTTATGTTTTAAAGCTGTTTTTGATGTAATTAAGCTGTTTTTTATCAAAATGCAACACGATATGCAACACGCTGATTTTTGCGTCCTTGTCTTCTAAATCAAGATTTTTTAAAAAAATTTTGAAAAAGTACTTGACTTTATATAGCTGTTGCTGTATAATATAAGTGTCAAAAGGAAAGAAAACAAAATAAATTCAATCCAACGGAGGAAACAAAAATGAAAAGAATTGAAACTATCGCAAAGAAAATGATCGAAACCGGCTCTACCGAGTATCGCACCGCAAAGTACACGTACAGAATTAAAGACCGTATCGACGAAAACGGTGACGGTTACTATAGTTTAGAGCGCGCTGAAAATTGGCGCCTCGAAGCTTTCTCGGACAACAGCTGGGAAAACCTTATGAGAGTTTAAGGAGGTGTGAACAATGAAAAAAACATACATCATCAACGGCAAAAACACATACAAGCTCTACAACAACATTGAAAGCCTCTATGGCGAATGGATGCTCGAAACCGAAGGCCAACCGGAAACGCTATCCAGTCTTGAAGACGCAGACGCAACCGATGAAATCGATTACGTTGAGGAGATCATCGATGATCCTGAAACACCGTGGGAAGAGTGCGACGAGAGCGACAAAAAGTATGTAAATAAGTGGCTCGACATTTGGGGCATTACATCTGCTCGAAATTTTCAATGAGGGCTTGATCGGTGCGCCGATTTTTGTAAATGCAGGCAATGCGGATAATATGTTGCCCACGATCCACCGAATAAAGTAAAGGAGATCAAAAATGACAAACTTACAGCGATTACGTTTAGCCGCCGGATTATCTCAATCCCAATTAGCGAGCAAGTCCGGCGTAAACGTCCGAATGATACAGCAATATGAGTGCAAAAATCGCAACATCAACAAAGCTCAATTTGATACGGTCCGCAAATTGTCCTCTGCCCTATCGATTCGGGCGGAGGATTTGCGAGAAATCGACGAGTAAAAGCAAAACCCCGGTATGCTAATCAGCTACCGGGGTTTTGCTTGTTTGTGCCGAAATTGTCAAAAGGACGGCAAAAACAATTTCATTTCAATCCTACGCCCCGTTTCCGGGGCGACATGTTCGGAGGAAATCCGAACGCTTAATAGTATAGCTTGTCTTGCGAAAAAAATCAAGATTTTTTAAAAAAATTTTGAAAAAGTACTTGACTTTATATAGCTGTTGCTGTATAATATAAGTGTCAAAAGGA
>ERZ827440.979-NODE-979-length-35125-cov-4.416082_pt1 | contig 35125 bp, 30 predicted proteins | sample MGYA00519774_ERZ827440 | MGnify/ENA primary metagenome ERZ827440 (study PRJEB31778, sample SAMEA3449302) | human gut metagenome | biome: human gut; feature: human-associated habitat; material: faeces | place: United Kingdom | collected 2010/2012 ... | reverse complement strand
TTATAACATAAATTTATAAAAAACAATTATTTTTTTAATCTTTTTTTGTTTTTTTTAGTGTCAATGGGGACGGTTCTTTTTGACAACTTTGTCTATTAATAAAAAAAATCATGTAGTAAAGCAAATTTCGACATTTTTTTTATTATTCTTATGATAATATATATATAATTTTATTTCACAATATTAAGGAGAATTTATGTCAAGACAACCAAGAAATTTTATTCAAACATCTTTTTTTCATATTATTACTCAATGAATTAATAAAAGCTATATTTTCGATGAAACACAAGATATTAAGTATTATATAAAAATAATGTATGATTTACTTACTGAACATAAAATTAATATAATTGCTTATTGTATTATGAATAATCATACACATATTTTAATTGAATCCAATAGTTTAAAAAATCTCAGCAAATATATGCAACGTCTTAACATACGATATAGTATGTACTATAATAAAAAATACAATAGAGTAGGCTATGTTTTTCGAGATAGATATAAGGCTGAGGGAATCTACAGTAAGAAACATTTATATAATTGCATAAATTATATATATAATAATCCTGTAAAAGCTTGTATTTGCCAAAAAGCCGAAGATTATCCTTATTCAAATTATAAAAAATTCAATGAGGATTTAGATAATGAGGATTTGGATGATGAATATGTCTTTATCAATGTGGATGATGATAAAAATAATGATACTGAGTGCAAAGATTTTATCAGAAAATTTTTAGTGGATTATCATATAGATACTTCTGAATTAAAAAATAATAAGATTATTTTAACGGATCTTATAAGATTATTGAAAGATAAAAAACATATTTCTTTAAGAAATATTTCAAAAGAATTAAATATAGGAAGAGAAACGATTAGAAGGTTATACAATAGCTTTTAGGCTAATCTTTATAATGAATAATTTTGTATGTATCTAGATTTTTTTTATTTTGCTGTAAAAACGGCAATGTTTTTTTGTGTCAAAAAGAACCGTTCCCTTTGACACATACATGAATACAGGACTTGCAAAGCAAGTCCCATACTCGTTTGGATTCCTTTCAGTGAGCAGTGCTACTTAAAGCACAAGCAGACCCACACTCTCATCGTCGTCATCTACTCCATCATCGTAATAGTCGAGGTTGGCAAGCGGATAGTAGTTGCCATCATTAAAGTAACAGCCACCACCAATCCAAAAGTCTCCGGCTTCCTGATTCGAGCAAGCCAAAATTTTAAATACATTAGCAAGATCATAAATCCCACAAATACATCTTGATCCCGTTGGCTCATAATCACTACACTTAGTCGAACCTTCAGAATTACAATAATGCCCTAGCTCTTTCGAGTCAATTATTATTTGATTCAAGGTTTCCTCCACAGTTTTACCAACTTTAATCAGTTGATTAATCAGCCATACCAAAAAGGCATAATACTGATATTCTGTAGCCACACACCAGTGCCGACCTTCAACTGCAGGCATATTGGAGGCTGTTTTAACCCACCAATTGTAGGTATGAGCTATCGCCGGGCGCATTCCCTTCATATAAGTAACCATGTGGTCACCAGCATCAGAAGGATCATAAATTGGTCTGTAGAAAGCTTCAATTCTTGCCTCCTTAACCTCAGCAACTGCTTCAATAAAATTAGTGATGTTTTTATTTGTTGACTTGAAGTTAAGAACTTCATCAAAGAAGCCAAGCTCCTGCGGATCGATTTTCACCAAACGATTGTCAGTGAGGGATGTAATTGTTGTAGGTTCTGTCTTTTTTGAAAATTTACCGAATCCGATCATATTATTACCTCCTAAGTAATACACTCTGGAGGTTGCGCTACCCCCTCCAGAAAATTTTTTTTATAAATCTCCTAAAGTATAAGTAGCGTTACAACTTTATGATATTTTTATTATAATATGTTTTTATGTAAATTACAATCCTACTTTTTAAATTTTTATAAAAAGTATCTGTTAAGTAATAAGTGGCAAATTTTTCTCTCATAAATTTCCACTATAATTTGCTTATTTTTTATTTTATTATCTATAAATCAATTCACTAATTGGTTTGATATTTATTATTTCTTTTAATTTTTAGTTACCTAATAAAGTACCAGTCTTAAAGTCATAAACTCCCCCGTTTTTTCTCTTTATTTACTTTCCATAATTTCAAAATAATCTTTAAGGTGTCAACTGTTTATGTTTTATTTTTGTGGGTTGTCAAAAAGAACCGTCCCCATTGACACCTATTGACATATTATCTTATAATGTCTTGTTCTTCTACTTCATCTCTTCCTTTACTACTATTCGTCCTTGCAATGTTCAATTTTGTTCTATCTTCATACTTAATTCTATCCATCTTTTTCACTACATCATTGTAAGTAATACTATGATGACTCATCAAACATTGAGAAAAGTCTTTTTTTATTAAATCGGGATTTTCAATATATGCTTGTTTTAATCTATCACATTCTGCTGCAGAATCAACAAATCTTAAGTAATTTTGAAAACCGTCTACTTTGCCAGTTCTTTCTAATCTATATGCTATGTTTGATAATATTTGGTAATACCAGTTTTTATTTCCTTTGCAATATTTAGAAATACACGTTCTTTCTAATTTCTTATCAAATTTATTTCCATTGTTTTTAATTAGGTTTCTTAAAATTCTATATTCATTGAGCTGATATGCTTTATCTATTTCGCCTGATATACTTATGTTGTGATTTTCTTTGTCTTCTGTTGTGATAATTTTTCTTTTTTCCATATATTCGCCCAACAAGATTTCTGTAAATCTAGTCGCAATTTCTTGATTTTCAGCACTAATGTTTTTTCCTTTAGTATTTTCGTTTAGCAATATATGTGTGAATTCATGAGCTATATTATATATATCTAGTGCATTATTTTTATTGGTACAAATTCTTGCTATAAGATTTGGCCTTTCAATACCATCGCCACACATAATGGATGTACTTCTATTATGTCCGCTAGTGAAACCATCACCAATTTCTCTATTTTTATCACTGCACTCATCAAAATAAATTTGCGTTTTATATTTTAAATATGTATCTTCAACTTTTTTCCCTAAACTAGAATTTAAATCATTGAAAAAGTCCATTACTATTCCAAGCTTATCTTCAATAGTCATAATTTCTTTTTGTGGCTCTGGCATGCCACTTGTAGCTTTAAATTTTTCTTTATTTTGTATTATATAATCAATATTATTGGAAGAAAATAAACTAATATCTAATTTATCTAAATTTTTTTCAATTGTTTTTCTTTGTTCAATTCTACTTAAAAATAATTTTAGTTTATTAATTATACTAGGTCTATATTCCTTTAAACTTTCCATGATTTATATTCTCCTCATAAAATTTTATTGCACCATTTCAGTTTGATATATCATAATTCTATCACAATTTACTGTGTATATGTCAAGTAATTTTATGCACTTTCCTTTTAATCGCTCAAAATCAATTGCTTCAACTCTTTTTTTATTTAGTGATTTAAGGTTCCTTGCAAACACTTGCAAGAACCGTATCTGTTTCTTCCTTCATCTTTTCTTTTTATTTACTTTCCATAATAAGAAAATAATCTTCGGTGTGTCAACTATTTATGTTTTGTTTTGGTGATGAAAAAACTACAGAAAATTTCTGTAGTTTTTGTGTTTGTCAAAAAGAACCGTCCCCATTGACAATTCTTGTTGAAAGTTATTCACTATCTAAATTACCTCCAAAGAATTAAAATTCTATTTTATTTTTTACCCAATCGTTTAGTCCATCTATTGAAACTCTAACTTGTTCCATTGTATCTCTGTCTCTTATAGTAACTTGGTTATCTTCTAATGTATCAAAGTCTATTGTTACACAATATGGTGTTCCTATTTCGTCTTCTCTTCTGTATCTTTTTCCGATACTTCCCGCTTCGTCGTAGTCACACATGAAGTCTTTTGCTAATTTTTCATATACTTCTGTAGCTTTTTCACTTAATTTTTTAGATAGTGGAAGTACAGCAACTTTGTATGGTGCTAATGCTGGATGTAAATGTAATACTGTTCTTGTGTCACCTTCTGCAATTTCTTCTTCATAGCTGTTACATAAAAATGCAAGTGTAGCTCTATCGCATCCTAGTGATGGCTCTATTACATATGGTATATATTTTTCATTTGTTTCTGGATCTAAGTATGATAAATCTTGTTTTGAATGTTCCATATGTTTTGATAAATCGTAGTTTGTTCTATCAGATATTCCCCATAGCTCTCCCCAACCAAATGGGAATTTGAATTCTATATCTGTTGTTCCTTCACTATAGAAAACAAGCTCTTCTTTACTATGTTGTCTTAGACGAATGTTGTTCTCATCCATTCCTAGTGATAATAACCAATTTTTGCAGAATTCTTCCCAATATTTGAACCATTCTTTATTTGAACCTGGTTTACAGAAAAATTCTAATTCCATTTGTTCAAACTCACGAGTTCTAAATGTAAAGTTACCTGGTGTTATTTCATTTCTGAAAGCCTTACCAATTTGAGCTATACCTGTTGGTAGTTTTCTTCTTGTAGTTCTCATTACATTTTTGAAATTTACAAATATACCTTGTGCTGTTTCTGGTCTTAAATATATTTGTGATGTTGAATCTTCTGTTACACCTTGGAATGTTTTGAACATTAGATTGAATTTACGAATTCCTGTAAAATTGTGTTTTCCACAGTTTGGACAATTTATATTGTGATCATCCATAAATTTAATCATTTCTTCATCAGACCAACCATCAGCAACTAAGTCTTGACCATTTTGTGTTGCCCATTCTTCTATTAATTTATCTGCTCTATGTCTTGTTTTACATTCTTTACAATCTATTAATGGATCACTAAAACCTCCAACATGTCCTGTTGCAACCCAAGTTTCAGGATTCATAAATATTGCAGCATCTAGTCCTACATTGTATTTACACTCTTGTATAAATTTCTTTTGCCAAGCTTTTTTTACGTTGTTTTTAAGCTCTGAACCTAAAGGACCGTAATCCCAAGTATTAGCTAAACCTCCATAAATTTCTGAACCAGGATATATAAACCCTCTATTTTTGCATAAACTTACAATTTTTTCCATTGAATCTACCATATAAAAAACCTCCTTTATTTTTTCGGCTGTGGTTATTGTTGTATTTTAGTAGATTTTATTTTAAATACAAAAAACGCCCACTAGCCTATAAAGCTAGGGACGAAATATTTTTTTCCGCGGTTCCACCCTAATTGATATTGATTTCAAATACATTAACGAAACATATTGTATTGAAATTTCTATCCTCTCTTTTTTTTAATGCTCCAAAGCTCCACATATAATTCATATTACTAATTTCCACCAACCATTAGCTCTCTTTTAATTGAAGTTATATTCATTCTTTTTCATCGCATTTTATGGTAATATTTTATCATGTTTTGAAAATATGTCAATACTTATATTTTAAACTTCTTTACAAAAAAATAAAAACGCTGAAAGCTTTGCGAACACTTGGTTTGACTAATTTCAGTTTTAGTGTTACTTTATGTTATCCTCAATGTTATCCACAAGGTTGTGGATAATGTGGATAACTCTGTGAATAATTGTTTTTACTGATGTGTTTGTACAAAGTTATTCACATTGTTTTCCACATGTCGAAATAAGTCGATTTAACAATTCATTATGTATATTTCTTTTTTCTAAAATATTATTCATCTAGCATTTTACATAATTTTACATTCTACTATTTACGACAAAACCATAAATAATTAATGCCGCTTCGGTTAATAATATTGTTGGAAAGCCTATTTGAAATTTTGCTTTTTTTGTTTTGTGATGAAATACTATCATACCTAATATTCCACCAATTCCTCCTCCAAATAATACTAGAGTAAATAATGTTGCTTCTTGAATTCTCCAAGCGCCATGTTTAGCCTTCCATTTATCTAATCCCATTACTAAAAAAGTTATTATATTTATTGCAATCAAATATATTATAAAAGATTTTACTGAAAAAATTGCATCTGCATCTATATTTATCATACTTCCTCCTTTCCTATTGAAAAAAATTCTCTTCTTAATTAATATCTTAGGATGTGTCAAAAAGAACCGTCCCCATTGACAACCCATTGACATCTCAAGATGTGTCAAGAAGGACCGTCCCTATTTTTCAGTTCCTACCTTTCACTATTTTTCAAAAAATTAAGACAGAGATTCAAAGTTAGTATTTTTGTCTCTGTCTTTTATGTTAACTTTTTATATTTTACCTCATTTGGTTTTAAAAGTCAAATAAGCTTAATTGGTTACTTTGACTCATACCTTGTAGACAGCCTGTTGTTTTTAGTACTTCTATTGCTTTGTCTCCTATTTTTGCTCTTATTTTTAGGTCGTTTATTGACATGAATTTTCCGTCTTTTCGTGCTTCTACTAAACTTTCGGCTGCTACTGTTCCAAATCCTGGTATTTTGTTGAATGGTGGTCTTACTCCATCATTTTCTACTATGAATTTTTTTGATTCTGATTTGTATAAATCTACTGGTAAGAAGTTTAATCCTCTTTCATAGAATTCTAATATTAGCTCTAGTACTTGGTATGTATCTTGGTCTGTTTTTGATGCTCCATTTCCTTTTAGCTCTATTTCTTTCATTTTATTTTTAGCTCTTTCTTTTCCATTACACATTACATCTGCATCAAATGCATCTGCTCTTATTGTAAAATATGCTGCGTAATATGCTTTTGGAATATGAACTTTATACCATGCTATTCTAAATGCATTTGTTACATATGCTGCTGCATGGGCTTTTGGGAACATGTATTTTATTTTTTCACATGATTTTATATACCAATCTGGTACATCATGCTCTTTCATTAATGCTTTATATTCTTCCCATTTTGCTGGGTCTTTTAATGCTTTACCTTTACGTACTGTTTCCATTATTTTAAATGATGGGTTTGGTGGAACTCCTTTTTTTATCAAATAAATCATAATATCATCACGACAACATATAGATTCTTGAAGTGTTACTGTTCCTTCTTCTATTAATGTTTGTGCATTTCCAAGCCACACATCTGTACCATGAGATAGACCTGATATACGAATTAATTCATCAAAAGTTGAAGGCTTTGTATCTACAAGCATACCTCTAACAAATTTTGTACCAAATTCTGGAACTCCAAAACTTCCTACTTTACTATGTATTTGCTCTGGAGTTACTCCTAATGCTTCTGTAGAGCAAAATATAGACATTGTATCTTTATCATCTAAAGGAACTTTTGTTGGATCCATACCTGTTATATCATATAACATTCTTATCATTGTTGGATCATCGTGTCCAAGTATATCTAACTTTAACAAGTTTTGGTCTATTGAGTGATAATCAAAGTGTGTTGTTATGATATCTGAATTTGGATCATCTGCCGGGTGTTGTACTGGTGTAAATTCGAAGATTTCTCTACCTTTTGGAACAACTATAATACCACCTGGATGCTGTCCTGTTGTTCTTTTAATTCCTGTACAACCTTGAGCAATTCTTACAACTTCTGGTGTATTTATTGGAATTCCTTTATCTTCATAATATTTTTTTACATACCCAAATGCTGTTTTATCAGCTACTGTACCAACTGTTCCAGCTTTAAAAGTTGTTCCCTTACCAAATATTACTTCTGTATATTTATGAGCTTTTGCTTGATATTCACCAGAGAAGTTTAAATCGATATCTGGCTCTTTATCTCCATTAAATCCTAAGAATGTTTCAAATGGAATATCCATACCATCTTTATCTAACCTATGACCACATTTAGGACACATTTTATCTGGAAGATCAAATCCATTTCCATATCCATAGTCTGTAAAATCTGAATATTTGCATTTTGGACATCTATAATGTGGTGGAAGAGAATTAACCTCTGTAATACCTGTCATATTGGCAACAAATGATGAACCAACAGAACCTCTGGAACCAACTATATATCCATCTGCATTTGATTTCCAAACCAATTTTTGTGCAATAATATACATAACGGAGAAACCATTTTTTATAATAGAGTTTAGCTCTTTTTCCAATCTATCTTCAACTATTGGAGGTAATTCATCTCCATATAATTTATGTGCTTTATCATATGCAATTGTTTTAATTGTTTGTTCACAATTATTTATATATGGTGGACATTTTTCTGGTGAAATTGGACTTATTCTTTCACACATATCAGAAACTTTATTTGTATTTGTAACAACAACTTCATATGCTTTTTCTTCACCTAAATATTGAAACTCTTCAAGCATTTCTTCTGTTGTTCTTAAATATAATGGAGCTTGCTCATCAGCATCATCAAATCCTTGTCCTGCCATTAATATACGTCTATATATTTCGTCTTGTGGATCCATAAAGTGAACATCACATGTTGCAACAACTAATTTGTCTAATTTTTCACCTAAATTAACAATTTTTCTATTTATATCTTCAAGAGCCTTGGTATCTGGAACTGTTCCATTTCTAACCATAAACATATTATTTCCTATTGGTTGAATTTCTAAATAATCATAATCTTTTGCAATTTCCTCAATTTCTTCATCAGATTTTCCGGCAACAATTGCTCTATATAATTCTCCTGCTTCACAGGCACTTCCTAATATTAATCCTTCAGAATATTTTCTGTATAAAGATTTTAAAATACGAGGTTTTTTATAAAAATAATTTAAATGAGAATATGATATTAATTTATATAAGTTTCTAAGTCCTATATAATTTTTAGCAAGAATTATAGCATGATATGTAGGTAATTTTTTGTACTCATCTTTTTTTCTTAACTTATCAACACAAACAGTGTCAAAATCCTCAATTTTTTTAGCACCTTTTTCCTTTAACATATCAATCATTACATTAAATACTTTAACTGTTGTATCAACATCATCTAATGCTCTATGTGCAACTTCTACTTTTATTCCTAAATTTTCAGCTATGATACCTAATTTATATTTTTTGTAATCTGGGAATAAATCTTTTGCTAATCTTAGTGTATCAACATATGTATTTTCTAATTTTAGTCCTAATTGGAAACAATTATGTTTTAAAAATCCTACATCGAAATCAGCATTGTGTGCAACTATTACAGAATCACCAATAAATTCTAATGCCTTTGGTAGAATTTTGTCGATTGTTGGCGCATCTTTAACCATATCATCTGTAATATGGGTTACATCTATAACTTTTTGTGGAATTGGTTTTTCTGGATTAACAAATGTCGAAAATTCATCTATAACCTCTCCGTTTTTTACTTTCATAATTCCTATTTCAGTTATTTTTTCCGTTCTAAATGAAATACCTGTTGTTTCTAAGTCTAATACACAATATGTTGTATCAATATCCTGTCCCTTTGGATTTGATACATTTGATGGTTTATCTGGTACTAAATATGCCTCAACACCATAAATTATTTTCATATCTTTATTATCATATCCTAGTAATTTGTGTGCCTCTGGGAAAGCTTGAACAACACCATGATCTGTTATTGCAATAGATTTCATTCCCCATTTCATTGCTCTTTTTATTAAATCTTTTGCATTTGTCATACCATCCATTTGACTCATTTTTGTATGCATATGAAGCTCTACTCTTTTTACTTTGCTATTATCCATTCTTATTTCTTTTTTCACACCTGCAGTTTCCACAATCGTATTTGCAATTACCCCAAGTTCTTTAGAAAATGGATCAAATTGTGCAGTTCCTCCAATTCTTACACCTTTTGCTTCTTTCATTCTTGATTTAAACTTTTTCAATTTTTCTTCTTCAACAAAAGCTTTACATGTTATTGTACTTGAACCATCATATAAATCAAATGCATATAATGTTTTTCCACTTTTTAATAATCGCTCTTCTGAATTTAATATTTCACCTTCTAAGCATATTTTTCCACTATCAACAGAAATATCAATAACTTTTGTAAATGGATCTTTAATATTTGGATTTCTACCATATATTAGTGGTGTTATCTCTTCTGGCTCTTCTTCAGGTATTGGTGGAGCATCTTTATCATCTGGCAAAGGAGGAAGTGAATCTGGTGTTGGAGCATTTACATTTTTTATTTCGAAATCATCTGCATTATTATTGCTTTTTTCTTCTTTTTTCTTTTCTTTTTCAAGTTTATGCTCTTCCATTTTTTTTGCAAACTCAGTTAATGCTGTATCTTCCAAGCTTTTTGTAAATTCTTTATATTTTTGCTCTTCTTCTGCAGAAATTGATTCAGCAAAGTTAATTTTATATTTTTGACCATATATATTTTCCAAAGTATTTTCAAATACTTTATTCATACCTCTTGCAGTTAAAAAATCTTTACCTGTCATATGTAAATTGACATTTATAACACTTGAATCTATTTGAACTTCGCTATTTCTAAGAATTGCCTTTGTCATTGGATATCTGTATGATAAATAATCAACTATATTATCCCATTCATTTTGTACATCTATTTCTGGCTCAAATTCATATCTTATTTTTATTGTTGCACCACTTAAATTAAATCTTTTTACTAAAAATTTTTCGAATGCATGTACTTCTTTAATATTTATAATTTTTTCTGAAATCAAATACACTTCAAAACAATTTGTTTTTTTATATAAATTAACTTTTTCAATTTTAGCACTCAATATATTTGTATTGCACTTAAAATCGTCAAAAATCGTACCTATCTTTTTTAAAGCCTTTTCTTCTGACAAGATTTTTCAACTCCTTTTTGATTTTTCTTGGTATATTTTATATCATTTTTGAAAATAAATCTATAATTTTCTTAAGTTTTATAAAATTATAAAAAGCAGTTTCTTTTTGCATTGAAACTGCTTTTTGATTTTTTAAATTATCCTATGAATATCATTAAAAGTAACATATACTGATAATAATATCATTAGTCCAAATCCTAACATTTGAATTCCCATTTCGTATTTTTCATCTAATGGCTTTCTACGTATTGCTTCTATTATTAAAAGTACGATTTTTCCTCCATCTAATGGTGGAAATGGTAATAGATTTGTTACACCTAGTGATAATGAAATTAGTGCTAATATATAGATAAATTCTTGTAATCCATTTGTCTTAGCAACTACGCTAGATATACCTACAGGTCCCATTAAATCATTTGTACTAACTCTTCCTGTAAACAACATTTTTATATTATCTACTATTGAAAATGCGAAATCACCTGTATTAAGAACTGCGTAATATATGTTATTTGCCAAATTTTTATCTGCTGGTTTTAATTTTACTCCTAATAAATATTTCTTTTGTTTTATTGGGGTAATATCTATTGATAGCTCTTCGTTGTTTCTTTTAACTGTAAAATTCAATTTTTCATCATTTGAGCTGTTTTGCAAAATATTTGATAATTCTGTAGGATTATTTTCTATATTTACTCCATTTACAGAAATTATTTCATCTCCTATTTCAAGTCCTTGATTTTGCACGTTTCCATTTGAATCAAATCCTTGAATTTTAGTGCTGTTTTCTGATTCTAAATATATTCCAGTAGAATTATATTCTAACATCGTTGGAGCTGTTTTATATTCTAGTTGCTCTCCATTTCTTTCTATTTGTATTGTTACAACTTCACCATTTGATGAATTTATAATTTTGTTTATATCAGATTGTTTTTTTACACTTTTTCCATTTATCTTTTTTATTGTATCTCCTGGCATAATTCCAATTGCTTCTGCTGAATATCCAGATGTACATGAATCAACTGTAGTTGTTACATTACTTGGTGTAGCTATTTGAAGTCCCATATATACAATTAATGCAAATATAATATTTACAAGTCCTCCTGCAGCCACTATTGCTATTCTTTTTGGAATTGAAACTTTATTGAAAGCGCCCTCTTCTTCGGAGCGCTCTTCTTCACCTTCCATACTAACAAATCCACCTAATGGAATTGCTCTTATTTGATATTTTGTTTCTTTTCCTTGTTTACTAAAAAGCACTGGACCAAATCCTATTGCGAATTCTTTTACTTTAACTTTACACCATTTTGCAACTAAAAAATGTCCTAGTTCATGTATAAATACTAAAAATCCTAAAAGAATTACTATTTTTAATACACTTATTAAAAAACCAATCAAATTTTTAATCCTCCTATGTTAAATTAACATTAGTAAAAAATATGCAAATGGAGCAATAAATAATAAACTATCAAATCTATCTAAAATTCCTCCATGTCCTGGTATTAAATTACTATAATCTTTTACTCCTGTAAAACGTTTTATACTTGATGCTGCAAAATCACCAACTTGCCCAATAAGGCTTAGTACTAATGCAATTATTGAAATTATTATATAATTAATGTTATAATTAAAGCATTTATTTAAAATAACCGTATATATTAAAGCTAAAATAACTGCACCAATTGTTCCAGCAATACATCCTTCTATTGATTTATTTGGGCTTATTTTGCTAAACTTATGTTTACCAATTCTTCTTCCAATGGCATATGCAAATATATCAGTTCCCCAAGCTGAAATAATTGTATACCATACAAAAAATTTTCCATTTTCCATTCCATATACCATTGGTATAAATGAATAAAATAATACCAAATACGTAATTCCTAAACATGTAACCGCAATATCGATAACAGTTGTTTTTAAATCAGTTATTATTATATGTAAAAAAAGTGCTAAAATTACAAATGGAATGTATAAACCAATTACTGGTAATATATATTCATTTGGTACGATATTAATTGCAAGTATTAATATACATGACATGTATGATATCCATGATATTGGATTTGCTTTATTACTAATTTTAAAGCAATGAATATATTCATGTACGCTAATAATAGCAAGAATCGTTATAGCAATATCAATTACATATTTATTTCCTAGTAAAAAAATTAAAATTACTATAGGGAGTCCAATTAATCCAGAAATAATACGTTTTAAATTCATTATTTACTTTCCTCCAAATTTTCTATTTCTCTTTTGATATATCTTTATAGCATCATCTATGTCAGATTCATTAAAATCTGGCCAAAATTTTTCTTTAAAGCAAAATTCAGAATATACAATTTGCCATGGTAAAAAATTACTTGTACGAAGCTCTCCGCTTGTTCTTATTAATAAATCTGGATCTGGTTGACCTGCTGTATATAAATTATTAGATATTGTTTGATCAGAAATATCATTTATATTCAAATTACCACTTTTCACTTGTTCAGCAATTTTTCTAACAGCCATTGTTAATTCAGCTCTTCCTCCATAATTAAGTGCAATATTTAAAGTTAACCCTGTATTTGTTTTAGTTCTATCTATTGCTTTTAATATCGATTCTTTTAAACCTTTATCTAAAACCTCGATATCACCTAGTACTTTTATTCGTATATTTTCTGTATCTGCCCTTTTAGCAAATTTATCAAGATAAAATCTCAATAAGCTCATTAATGCACCAACTTCCTCTTTACTTCTTTTCCAATTTTCTGTAGAAAAAGCATATACAGTTAGGTACTTTATTCCTATTTTATTACAATATTTCGCTATATTTTCTAATGTTTCAGCCCCTTTTTTATGTCCATCTGATACATTTAAATTTTGTGCTCTTGCCCATCTTCTATTTCCATCCATTATTATTGCAATATGAGTAGGTATATTATTAATGTCTGATTCCATAATTTGACTCCTTTATTTATTTCTATTTTTTATATATAATGCTAGCTCTATTAAAAATTCACCTTTTTCATTGTAACACTTTATGGTTTCAATTGCATCGTTTATTATATCATCTAACATTTTTTGAGCTTTTTCTAGTCCATATTTTGTTACATATGTACATTTTCCTCTTGCTTTATCATTTCCAACTGGTTTTCCAAGCTCTTTTTCATTTCCTATTTCTGATAATATGTCATCTTTAATTTGAAATGCTAAACCTATTTTTTCGGCATAATCAGTAAGTTTATTTAAGTCTTTTTCATCAGCATTTGCAAGTATTGCACCAATTCGTACAGAAGCTTTAATTAATGCACCAGTTTTATTTTCATGCATATATTCTAAATAGTCACTAGAAATTTGTTTTCCTTCATATTCTGTATCAACATACTCACCAGCAATCATTCTATCTATACCATAAGATAATTCATATAACGCATTTAATTTGCTTTGTTTTTCATTATCATCACTTTCAGAAATATCATCAATTATTAAATTATATGCATTATTTAATAAACTATCACCAGCTAATATTGCAGTAGCTTCATTATATTTTTTATGATTTGTAAGCTTACCTCTTCTATAATCATCATTATCAATTCCTGGTAAATCATCATGAATTAAAGAAAATGTATGAACCATTTCCATTGCAACTGCAAATTTATAACATTTCTCTATATCATCTTTGAATAATTTATATGATGCAATTATTAATATTGGTCTTAGCCTTTTTCCTCCTGCCATTAAACTATATCCTTTAGATTCATTTAAAATCTGCTCTGGACAGTCTTCTTTTTTCAAATATTTGGTTAATTCATTATTGATTATATCAATATATTTTGTTAGCTCTTCTTTAAAATTCATATGATTCCTCCATTAAAGATTTTATACACTCATAACTTCTTTTTCTTTATTATCTAATAAAGTATCAATTTCAGCTATTTTTTTATCTGTTATTTTTTGAATTTCTTCTTCTGCCATTCTTAATTCATCTTCTGTTATTTCAGAATCTTTTTGTTTTTTCTTAAATTCTTCAATTCCATCTCTTCTTATAGATCTTACTGCTATTTTTGATTCTTCAGCCATTTTCTTTATGCTTTTTACTATTTCTTTTCTTCTTTCTTCATTTAATTCTGGGAAAGAAAGTCTTATTACTTTTCCGTCATTATTTGGATTTATTCCTATGTCAGATTTTAATATTTCTTTTTCAATTTCTTTTAATATACCTAAATCCCATGGTTGTATTACTATAAGTCTAGCTTCTGGAACAGAAATTCCAGCTACTTGTGATATTGGAGTTGGTACACCATAATAATCAATTTTAATTTTATTTAATATTGCAGGATTTGCACGACCTGCTCTAACTTCTGCTAAGTTATTTTCAAATACTCCAACTGTTTTATCCATTTTATTTATAATATCGTCATAATTCATAATTCATAATTCCTTTCATAATAGATTTTATTCTGTAATTAAAATATTACAGAATAAACTGTTTGTTATATAATATTTTACTTTGATTAAAAAGTCAATTATATTTTAATCAGCTTTTACTAAAGTTCCTATTTTTTCACCTTTTACAGCTTTTATCATATTTTCTGGTTCATTCATGGCAAATACTATTAAAGGTATATTATTTTCTCTACATAAAGAAATTGCTGTTGCATCCATAACCTTTAGGTCTTTATTCAAAATGTCCATATATGTAATTTCATCATATTTAACAGCACTTGAATCAACTTTTGGATCAGCTGAATATACACCATCAATTGTTTTAGCAACTAATATTACTTCTGCATTTATTTCTGCTGCTCTTAAAGCTGCTCCTGTATCTGTTGTAAAATATGGGTTTCCAGTTCCACAAGCAAATATTACAACTCTTCCTTTTTCTAGATGTTTTGTTGCTTTTCTTTTTATATATGGCTCTGCAATTTCACGCATTTCAATTGCAGTTTGAACTCTTGAATAAATTCCCTTTGATTCTAATGAATCTTGTAATGCTAAAGCATTTATTGTTGTAGCAAGCATTCCCATATAATCTGATGTTGTTTTTTCCATATTGTATCCATATTTACCTCTCCAGAAGTTTCCTCCACCTACTACTACTGCAACTTGTACTCCAAGCTCTGTCATTTCTTTTATTTGAGATGTTATTTTATCAACAACTTCTGCTGATAGTCCAGTTTTATTTTCACCAGCTAAAGCTTCTCCACTTAGTTTTAATAATACTCTTTTATACTTAATATCTGACATAAAATTTTTCATCCTTTCCTTTTTCAAAAATTAGCATAATACTGCAAGAATATTTTTCTTACAAATCAACACTTCTTTTTTTATATTTGTCATTTTATCATAGATGTTATAAAATTTGCACCCATTTTTGAAAAAAATATATAAAAAGAGATAGATTGTGCTAATTTCTTTAGATTCCATTAATTCAAACAAACTACTTTTAGTTCTAAATTCAATAAAAAATGATAGTGTCTATACATGTATAAATCTTTTTAAATAATAAAAAAATAAATTTAGGTATATATTTATTTCCTTATACCTAAATTTATTTTAAAATCTTATATTATTTTTGTTTTTTTATATATAACTATTGATGTAGCAACTAAAACTGTAATTCCTACTCCAAATATTACTTCGGTGTTAGATCCTGTTTGAGGAATTTTTGATGCATTTACTGATGTTGTATTTGTTGAGTTTTGTGTTGCTGTATTTTGTGTTGTTGTATTATTTATAACTGTGTTATTTACTGTGTTATTGTTTGTTGTTACATTATTCTCAGTGTTTGAAATAGATGGCATATCTTCTAATGAGTTTAAATCAATTGGGCTTGTGTCTGCAAATGATATTCCGGTTACTGCATATACTGTAATTGCTATAAATAATACTATTTTACTTATTGTTTTTATTTTATTTTTCATCTCTCATATCTCCTTTTCTTTTGATTTATTTTTATTTTATAATTAATAGTTTTTTAAGTCAATAGTTTTTTACAAAATAATTTCTATGTATTTTCTACCAAGTTTATAACATTTTCTATACTAATTTGTGGTGTTGATGCTCCTGCCATTATTCCTATTATTTTTTTATTTTTTAGTTTTTGTACATCTATTTCCTGAGATGATTCTACACATATGGTTTCGTTACAATTTCTTTTTGATATTTCGTATAATTTTTTTGTATTTGAACTATTTTTTCCTCCAATAATTATCATATAATCTACTTTTTTTGATATTTCTGCTGTTTCTTCTTGTCTTATTTTTGTTGCATTACATATTGTATTTATTACTTCCACATTTTCAACTTTTTCTTTAATATTGTTTACTATTTTATTAAATTTTTCTATACTAAATGTTGTTTGAACAACTATAGCAGCTTTTTTTCTGTTTGATTTTTTAAAATTATCTATGGCTATATTTATATCATCATAATTTTCTATTATATTAACGTCCTTTCCGCAAAAACTTGCAGTTCCTATAACCTCGGGATGAACTTTTGAACCAATTAAAAAAATATAATAATTTTTTTGATTATATTCAGATACAATTTTGTGAATTTTTAATACTTTTGGACATGTTAAATCAATTAACTCTATTTTATTTTCTTCTGCTTTTTTATATACTTCTTTTGGTACTCCGTGAGCCCTTATTATTGTTTTATATTTTTGAGGATTTTGTTGCAAATTGTCTATAAAACACACGCCTTTGTTTTTTAAGCTTCGTATAACTTCACTATTATGTACAAGCTCCCCTAAGCAACATATTGGATCTCCCTCTTTTTGTATTGATTGCTTTGTTTTTTCTACTGCATTTTTTACACCATAACAAAAACCAGCTGTTTTTCCAACTAAATATTCCATACACTTCTCCTTAATTACTTTTTTGTTATTTTTAACATAATTTTATATTTTTTTCAAGTTTTTATAAAAAATAAAATTATCTAATTCCATCAAATGCAGAGTAATCTTTTGGAGAATTACGTATTTCATCTTCTATTGAATTATCTTTATTGTAATATGATTCCCTTTTGTAATAATTAAAAAATAAATTTTTATTATTTAATTTTTTCTTTATTTCTGCTCTTGTTGTTTTTACAAAACCTTTTGATTCATCGAAAATATACATAACTTCTTTATTTTTCCAATAATTATTTTGATTTGTATGTATATTTCCATATATAACAGGTAACATTTTAACATTTCCATTTTTATCAACTTTATATAGACTTTCAAATTTTTGTATGTTATCCATATTTAATAAATGAAAACATAAATTACTTGATAAAATCCTGTTTGCTAAATTATCGTCATTTAATTTAGGTTTTATTGATAAGCATATACGACTTATTAGCTTCATTTTTTTATCAAAAGAATTCTCATCAATTCTTATAAAATTATTTGAACCATTTTTTTTATTTTCCTCATTTCCTATTTCCATATATTGCTCTGGAACTCTACCTGTTTCTTCAATTATTTTTAATATTTTTAGTGCTATATCACATTCATTATCATTTATAGGTTCATTATTTAATGCTCTTTGTAAAAAATCATTAAATAATTTTTTTTCATTTTTAGTGTAAACTGGTTTTAACCTAATTTTTTGTCCTTTTAATTTCATTTTTTGCTTTGATACTTTAATTGCTGGTTTAACAAATTCACCATTTCTATAGTATTCTTTAAATAATCGGTTTGTAGTAGTCATACCTATTTTATAAAAATTTATTGTTCTTAAACCAAGTTTTGATCTGACTATATCTGGAAATAAAAATACGTTTTTTTCGTTTAAATATTGATCTTGTGCATACGTTCCATCTGCTACGTATAAATTATGCTCTTTATCAACAATTACAGCATTTGTATGATATTTTGTGTCAGTAACATATGATGTAATTCCATTATTTCTTAATAATTTTACATATAATTGTGACCAGTTTTTGCATATAACTCTGTTGTCTTTAGCAGAAACCTTTTTTGGATTTTTAAAATATACTTTTTTTAATTCTGTCATTTTGGGAGATTCCACAATTTTGCCTTGACTTTGTAACATAAGTTTTTCATCATATGCGACACAATTATTTAATGCATTATATAATTCAACAGCAAGTTCCATATCCTCTTTAGCAGTTCTATTTTTTTTACTTAATAGCTCTTTTTGAACCATACCTAGTATTTTATTCTCTAAATCTTTATTAATTTTAAAATTTAACTTTTTTTCTGTTATATCTGGATTAAGTGTTAAAAACAATGTTATTTTTTTTAAGCGATTCATTACATCGTTATTTCCAACCATAAAATCTGGTGTAAGATAATAATAAAATATATTGTAATCCTTTTCTAAATATGTTTTTAAATCATCTATACTTATATCTTCATATTTCATTTTTCCTTCAATGAATTCATTAAATTTTTCTTCATCTAGTGCAATACTCATTATAAAATTACGTATTTTTACATTTTTTCTCTTATCGAATTCATCTAATTCATCGATTTCATCATATTCGTCATTGTTTTCATAATCATAGCTTTCCTCTTCATCTAACACATAATATTCATCGTCATCTAAATCATAGCCGTCATAATAATAATCGTCTTCATCCCCATAATTATTGTCATTATCTGAAGAATAATTGTTTCCGTCTAAATCATAATCATCTTCATCTATGTCATAATCACCATCTTCATTTAAGTTATAGCTATTTTCTGCCATATATTCATCATATACATAATTTTTACATTTTTTAACTATTATCTGTTGTTCACTATTCAATTTATAGTTGTGAGCACATAAATACCTTACATATGCTATTACTTTTTCAGCATACATTCTTTTTATAGATTCACTAGCGAACACTTTATCACTCATAATATATTTTTCAAATTTTTCTTTGTTTTTTAAAATTTCTAAAATTATTTTTTGATTCATTAAATGATTTCTTTTTTGTGCTTTATTCTTCATATAACTACATCTCCTAAAAAAAATATATTTAATTATATCATCTTTATTGTTTTATGTAAAGTTATTATTTCATAAAATATCCAATTTTATTTTAATAAGTCTTTTAAATAAAAACTCACTATTGGTTTCAGTACATAGTACAAATTTTCCAATAGTGAGTTTTTAACATTTATTAATATAATAGCATCACCGAGTCTTCTTCTGTAACACTTATTTTATATATTAATTTATAAAAAATTTATAATCTTTCAGCCCAATCATCAATCTCATCCGGTGATGTAACAAGTTGACTTACATGATAATCTTCTGTAAAAACAATATTCATTCCCTTATCAACTTTTGAATTAGGACATAATTTTTGAATTTCTTGAAATGTATGTCCTAGCCAACCAGCATTTGTTGCAAAAGGTTTTATTGTTTTATTTGATAAATCATTTTGTGTTAAAAATGTCCTAATTACTGGAGCAATTGTATACCACCAAACTGGAGTTCCAATTATAATTTCATCATAATCATTTAAATTTTTATCAATTTTTTGAATATCTGGTGTTTTACCAACACTACTATTATTTTGCTCTTCATCAACAACAGTTCGATAATCTGTTGAATATGGTTTAACTGGTTTAATTTCAAGAATATCGCAGTTAAGTTTTTGTTGTATACTTTCAGCAATCATCTTTGTATGACCAGTATATGAATAAAAAACAACCAATTTTTTCATAAAAAATTTCATTCCTTTCTCGCTTTGCTTTAAAGGCTCACATAAGAATGAAAGCCTTGAGCTTAATTTTTTTACAAATTTCTCCTTAAATTTCTGTAAAATCTTTTCTTTTGCCCTGTATAATTTCATCATATAATTTTAATTTGTAATTTAATCTTTCTATTGTTTCTGTTATATTTTTTTGCTTTTCTAATAACTTCGCTCTTTGCTCTTCTAGCAGACCTTTTCGTGCTTCTACTGTATTTTTCCCTTGTTCCAATAGTGTCATATATTCTATTAATATCTCTATTTCGACACCTGCATTTCTCATACACTTTATGAACTCAATTTTTTTGCAAGATTGCTCATCATAGTCACGTATTCCATTTTTATTTCTTGGTATATTTGTAAGCAAACCTATTCTTTCGTAATATCTTAATGTATCTGGTGTAAAATCATATTTTTTACTTACTTCTGCTATTGTCATTTTTTCCTCCACTAATTATTATTGTATATTAAATTTCAGCTAATATTTGTTGTGGTGTTAGTTTGTTGGCTTTTAGTAGTTCTTTTACATCGTATTTATCATAAAATGCTTTTTTGATTCCGTAGTTTTTTACTTTCATATCTGTATTTCCATAAAAGCTTGCTATTTTTTCGCCAAATCCGCCTTCTAGTATTCCATCTTCTAGTGTTATTACTTGATTGTGATTTTGTTTTAATTCATTTAATAGCTCTTCGTCTAAACCTGTTATATATCTTGGATTTATTAGAGTTGATGTTATATTTAATTTTTCTTTTATTTCTTTTGCAAGCTCTTCTCCTAATTGATAGAAATCTCCTAATGCTAATATTGCTATTTTTTCGCCCTTTTGCTCTACTTTAAATTTGTTTATATCACTGTAATCTGTATCTGGTGCTCTTCCATCTGAAATTACTCCATTACATGGTATACGAATTGCTACTGGATGTTCTGTTTGCTCTATTGACCAATCCAACATTGCAAAATATTCTTCTTTTGATGTTGGGGCTAAATAAACCATATTTGGAATATTTGAAATCATTGGAATATCATATAATCCTAAATGTGTTACATCATTCATTCCATATACAGATGCTGTATTTACTAGTATTGTTGCTGGACTATTATTTATACATAAATCTTGTGATAATTGGTCATAAGTTCTTTGCATAAAGCTTGAATGTGTAGCAAATACTGGTTTTCCGCCATTCTTTGCAATTCCAGATGCCATTGCAATTCCGTGCTCTTCTGCTATTCCAACATCAACAAATTGTTTTCCAGCTTCTAATCTTCTTTCTTTTGTAAAGCCTATATTTGTTGGAACTGCTGCAACTATTGCAACAACTTTTTCGTCTTTTTTCATTTTGTTTAATAAGAATTTTGCAGTTAAATCTCCATAATCTTCACCATCAAATGAAACTGTAGACTTACCAGTTTCAATATCAAAAGGCATAGTCCAATGCCAATTTTCTTTATTATCTTCGGCAAATTTATATCCTTTTCCTTTTTCTGTATTTATATGAACAACTATTGGATGGTCTATATCTTTTACTTTTTTGAATGTATCAATCAAGCTTTCCAAATTGTTTCCATCATTTACATATACATAATCAAGACCCATAGCTTTAAATAAATTACATTCGCAAGTTCCATTTGAAGCTCTAAGCTCTTTTAAATTTTTATATAGTCCACCGTGATTTTCGGCAATTGACATATCATTATCGTTTACAACTATTATGAAATTTGATTTTTGCTCTCCAGCAAAGTCAAGACCTTCTAAAGCCTCTCCTCCACTTAATGAACCATCTCCAATAATTGCAATAACATTATAGTTTTCTCCTTTTAAATCTCTTGCCTTTGCAAGACCTGATGCTAAACTTATTGATGTAGATGTGTGTCCAACATTAAACCAATCATGTTCACTTTCTTCTGGGTTTGTATATCCTGTTACATCATCATAATGATCTTCATATAAAAAGGCATCTTTTCTTCCTGTTAAAATTTTGTGAGGATAACTTTGATGTGATACATCAAATACAAGCTTATCTTTTGGTGATTCAAAAACATAATGCATTGCAATTATAGCCTCAACCATACCAAAGTTTGGACCAAAATGACCTCCATGTATACTTAATTTTTTTAATAAAGCAGATCTAATTTCTTCTGCTAATTCTTTCATTTCACTTATAGATAGTGGTTTTAAGTCTTTTGGACTTTCAATTTTGTCTAAAATTTTTTCCATTTTTCTTCCTCCTTTTGTATATAGTATATATATCACTTAGAGCTAGCTCTAAGTCAAGATTTTTTTTATTTTTTCTAATATCATGATGTCAAAGGGGACGGTTCTTTTTGACAACCACTTGCAACTTTTTTGATTAAAAAAATAAATAGTTGTCAAAAAGAACCGTCCCCATCGCCCATTGACATTAACACTAAGAATGTGATATAATTATAGTTAACATCATTCGATGTAATTACAACAAAGGAGGTATTTTCGAGATGAAAATACTTAAAAAAGGTAACAAAACTTTAAATATGCGCATAACTTGTGCAGGTTGTGGCTCCCTTTTGGAAGCAAGTCCTGAAGATTTTCAGGTTTCTTTGGATAAGATTTACTATGTAACCTGTCCTAACTGCAAACTGACAATGCGTTTGTCTGAAACTGAATTAAGTGAGCCTATGAAATGGGCAATTCCAAATTCATTAAAGTTGAATATCGATATGGATGAATTAGACAAGAACTTGAGTTTTCTTAAGGGTTGTTAATTTATACCTAGTTACCTTATGGGAGAGCCTTCTCGGCTCTTCCATTTTTTATGAAAAAATCAATTCTTTCTCCCAAATTCTTATTTTTTTATCATAAATTCTTTATTTTTTGACAATACTATGATATAATAAGCCCATTACAATTTTTAGGAGGTTATTTAACATGGAGAAACTGAAAATATCTATTGTTACTGCATATCCAACACAAGGTGCTGGTAGCGGTACACTTATTACGGCACAGGCAAAAACATATGTGGAAATGGGACATGAGGTTCATATTGTTACAGCAAATAACAATACAAGTTTTAATAAGCTTGATGGTGTTACTTATCACCTTGTACCTTTTACAGGTGAAAAAGAGCCTATCGAAAAACTTGAAGGTGCATTACCATTTAACTTCGTAATGTTTACCTCGCACACGAACAGCTCAGAAAACTTTTGGAACATTACAAATGAGCAATTAAAAGCTTACTGTAATAAGTTTAGGGAGGTTTTTGAAGCTCATATCAAAAACGATAAACCGGATATTTTCCATGGTCAACACTGTTGGATTTCCACAGCCATACTTACTGACTATGATATCCCTGTAGTATGTACAATACATGGTACAGACCTTATGGGGTATGAAAAAGCCAAAGAACTTTTATCTGATGCCAATGTTAGTGCAGAAGATGCTGAAAAGTATAACTTCTACATTAAATCTGCTGAAAAAGCTGCCCGAAATTCAAAACGCATTTTTGTAATTTCAAAGCAGCAGGAAGAAAAGTTTAAAAAGCTTTTCCCTTTTGCAGCTGATAAAGTTGTTCTTGTTCGTAATGGATGTGACACTAGTGTTTTCTACAAAGATGATACAGTTAATGTAAAAGATCTTTTAAGCTCACTTCATTCTAATGTATTGACAACACCTGGAATACCAACCAACTATGATAAACTTGCAATTTTCGTTGGAAAATTTGCACAATTTAAAAGAGTTGATTTGGTTTTAGATGCAGCCAAAATATATGAAGAAGAAATGCACAAAAAGGGCTTGAATGTATTAACTCTTATTGTTGGATCTGGAGCATTAGATGAGGAGCTAAAGAAACACCAATCAGTGCTAAATTTACGTAATACTCATTTTGTTGGAAGACAAGGTGCAGATGTTGTAAGAGCTTTACAAAACATTTCAGATGTATTTCTTGCTCCATCAGATAATGAACCTGATGGTCTTGTTTATAAAGAGTGCATGCTTTGTAACAACATTCCTGTAGGAACATTAGGTGGTGGAGTTCCAGACACATTAAATCCAAACGATGAAGAGCTTACTGCAATTTCTGGTACTGAAATATATCCAACACCTTATGGTGTACTTATCCCAATGAATAACAGTAAGGCTCTTGCTGATGCAGCAATTTACGTCATGGATCATCCTGAGAAATTTGATAAAAATCAGATTATCTCTTATGCTCAGGAGAGCTATGATCAAAGAAAAATCAGCAAAAATGTAATTATTCCTATTTTCAAAGAAGTAATTGCAGAAAAATAACAGAAACTAAGTAATAATTTACTTTTCCCCGTTTATTGAACAAGTTTTAATAAATGGGGATTTTCTTATTTTTGTTTTATGTGTCAATGGGGACGGTTCTTTTTGACAACCATTGACATAAATAAAAAATTCAAATTGCTATAATATAACATAACAATTTGAATTTTTTATTTATCTTTTAATTTATGCTTATACACTTTCAATAATATTATTTGTCGAATTTTCAATATTATTATTTATTTCAGTTGTTAAATTAGAATCAAATTCCTGTGCTGTAGTATTTAATTCATTTGCTCCATTTTGAGTTTGCTTTGATGCACCAAATGTAAATGTTTTTCTTGCACTCTTTGCTTCTTTTTCTTCAAATTTTTTGTAAAATTCTTCTTTAGTCGAATCTAAACATTCTTGCATTGCTGTGAACATTTCTTCTAAATCTTGTTTTGTAAAATCATATGAATTACTTCTTGACATTGGCTCTAATACCTGAATATCGTGCAATATATTATTTACCCTTTTTCCTGCGTATTCAATAAATTTTTGTCTTTTCTCTTCGTTTATTTCCATATGTTTTCTCTCCTTTTTCTGTATTCCTGCATAAACTTTATGCATACATATAATATCACACTTTTAAAAGATTAAACAAGATTTTTTTCATTTTTTGCTGAATTTTGTAAAAAATGCTATATTTTAATGATATTAATTAATTGTTTTAATTATTTGTGTCAATGTAGGTTGTCAAAAAGAACCGTCCCCATTGACCCAATTGACACACTATCTTTTTAACAATTTTATTTTTTTCATACTCCTTACTTGCATATTATCAACTTCACTTTTAAGGCTAGTCCTTTTTATTTTGAGGACCGTTCCTCTTTTTGCTTTTTTTATACAATATATTTTATTTCATTACTTGGAAAGTATTTCTTCAATTGTTCTTTAAAAAATTGTTCTCCTTCTTTTTTGTATTCTGGCTTGTATGTGTATTTTCCCATTCCACGTCCTGTCATTTTTTCTTTGTCATATAAATCCTGTATTGTTGGAAAAGCTTCTGTGTTGATGGCTCTATGAACAAAGCTATATGTCATAAATATTACTTCAAAAAATACGTCTTTTTTTACACTTTCACTTAAATTTTCGTATAGATATTTTATTAGCTTTTCATATAAATCTTTCCAATTATCTAAAAAAATTACTGGAGCTATTAGTATTCCTACTTTATAATCAGCTTGTTTTAATTTATTTATTGCTTCAACTCTAATTTTTAGTGGTGATGTTCCTATTTCTATATTTTTTATTATATCACTCGGATTAACACTCATTCTTGCAATTATTTTTCCATTATGATTTAAATTTAATATTGGGTCCACCATTCCAAATTTTGTTGGAAAGGTAAGCATACCTTTTGGACTTTTTGCAAAATTTTTAATTGTCCAAATCAAATTGTTTGTTATGGTATTTTCTAATATAAGATCACTATTACTTCCTATTTCAAATACTAAATTATCATCTGTATTATTTGCAACTTTTATAATTTTATTTAACATTTCTTCTCTGTTAACAAATAATCTTAAATAAGAGCATTTGTTGAAATTACATACTAAATAACAGTATAAACACATAGCAATACATCCTGAAGATGTGTATGGTACAAGATAATCTGATATTTTATGATTTTCTACAAATTTATGTGTTTTTCGTATTCCAATTATAAGATTTTGCTTCATATCCCTAAACTCTGAATTTTCTTTTTTTCGCATTTCTTCTATATTATTGTGATTTTCTATTACATCACATTTAATTCCTTTTGATTTATATAAATTTAATAAATATTGTCCTAACTCGTAATTTTCTGAATCTTTTTCATATAACACTCTTTTGGGTAAAAACATAATATTAATTCCTCCATTTGTAATATCTATATTATTTTTTACCTTTTTAGATTTATTATTAGAATATTTTTTAATTAATTTAATATATTAAATTAAAGGGGATGATTTTATTTTTGAAAATTTGAAAAAAATTGTTAGATTCCAAATTATTTCATTTATTGTTGTATGTATAGTCGGAACATTACTTCACTTTACATTTGAATGGTCTGGTAATAACCATATAGTTGCGGCATTTAGCAGTACAAATGAAAGTACCTGGGAACATCTAAAATTAGTATTTTACCCTATGCTTATAATGACTGTTATTGGATATTTTTATTTAGGCAAAGATGTAAAGAATTATTTATGTGCCAAAACTTTAGGTATTATTTATGCAATTAGTTTTATTGTAATTTTCTTTTATACATATACAGGAATCATTGGGAAAAACTTTGCTTTTTTAGATATTGGTAGTTTTTTTGTTGCTGTATTTATTGGGGAATATATAGCATTTAAAAATATGCTTTCATTTGATGACAAATGCAATAAAAGCATTTCAGTAATTACACTAATAATTCTTTTACTATGTTTTGTTTTATTCACATACTTTCCACCAAAAATAAATCTATTTAAAGATCCTGTTCACAATGAATATGGTATTATAAAAACTTAAATTTTAGTAGAGCAAATAAAAAACAGGGACGATCCTCGTTTTTTATTTTTGAGGACCGTCCCCGTTTTTTATGCTTTTGGTAATTTTGTTTCATCTGGTATTACTTTGTGCTCTTTTAGTAGTTTTTCTATGTCTGTTCCTTTGGCTTTTTTTAGTGCTTTTTTCATTATGAATCTTTCTATTAAATTTAGTTTCATATCTGTTATTGGCTTGCCATCTCTTAGTTTTACTGTCGCATTTAGTAAATCTCTTATATCATATACACTGCCCCATACTTCTGGAACTCCTCTGTCTATGTCTAGTAATGTGTATACCGCTTCCATTGCTGTTCTTATTGAATATTCTGTTGTGAATATTGTATCTCGTTTTGTTTCAGCAAATTGACCTAAAAAAGCAAAGTTTACACTTCCTTTTGGCACTACTAATGGTCTGTCTCCTAATTGTCTTGGCATGAAAAAAGCCGTTATATATGGCATCATACATGGAACTGTATTTGCACTATTTGTTGCTAGCTTTTCTATTTGGTCTGTTGGTACTCCTAAGTGATATAACCATTCCATACAAATTTCTTTACCTGTACATTCTCTCATAGGCTTTTTAATATAATTTCCTGGTTTATCACTAAATAGTCCATAAATCCAACCACATAATTGATTCTTTGGTTGACTTCTGAATTGTGGTTGACGATTAAATGTCCAACTTAAAAGCCAATTTGAATCTTTTACAGTAACAATTCCTCCTGTTACTACTTTTCCGCTAAAAGGATTTCTTTTACATATTTTTTCGATATATGGAGGTATTTTATCATCTAATGTAGTTACTGTTGCACTCATCCAGTTGCTTTCTTCTGGGTTAGAGCAGAACTTATCTGGATTTCCAAATGATTTATCTTGTTTAGCAATTTTTCTCCACATATCCCAGCCTCCGCCTGGTTTTATTTCATAATTAAATTCTGCTTTTTTATTTTGACTTCCAAGTGTAGAATTTTCGACACAACCACCATTTGTTATAAATACTAAATCATTTTCAGTTAAATTAATATTTTCTTCTTTTCCATTTACTATAGTTACAATAGTTTTTGCTTGTTTTTTGTTAGATTTTATATCAAATAATACATTTTCAACTTTAACACCATAATGGAATTGTACTCCAAATGATTCCAAATATTTAATCATTGGTAATATCATAGATTCATACTGGTTATATTTTGTAAAACGAAGTGCTGTGAAATCTGGTAAACCTCCTATATGATGTATATATCTTTGAATATATAATTTCATTTCTAATGCACTATGCCAATTTTCAAAAGCAAACATTGTTCTCCAGTAAAGCCAGAAATTTGAATCAAATACTTCTTCATCGAAAACTTCATTGATTCTTTTATTATATAATTGTTCATCTGGTGTGAAAAATAACTTCATTATTTCCATTGCACCTTTATCTGATATATTGAATTTTTTATCAGTATGTGCGTCTTCACCGCGATTTACTGTTGCTCTCATTAAAGAATAATTTGGATCTGCTTTATTTAACCAATAATACTCATCTAATACACTTACCCCTTCTGTTTCTATTGAAGGAATTGATCTGAATAGGTCCCACATACATTCAAAATGGTTATCCATTTCTCTTCCTCCACGCATTACATATCCTATATCATTGTAATAATACCCATCACATGCTCCACCTGGTATTGGCTCTTTTTCAAGAATATGAACATTTTCACCTTTCATTTGTCCATCACGAACTAAAAAGCAAGCTGCAGCTAATGCTCCTAGTCCTGAACCTATTATATATGCAGATTTATTATCAACATTTTCCGGTTTTTTAGGCTTTGCAAAAGCCTCATAATTTCCACTACTATAGTACATAAAATTTCCTCCTTTGTAATATTATAAACATAATATTACAATAATATTTAAAATTTTCAATAAACAAAAAAAGCAGTTTGTATAATTTTTTTACAAAACTGCTTTTTTGTCTAAAAAGATAATCTTTTTATTGCATTATCAAAATTTCCGTCTAACATTAGACTTAATTTATTTATTATTTCTTCTGGATTTTCTTCCATTCCATTTTCTATCCATTCTTGCACTAATCCCACAAATGCATATTTATAAAAATCTGCAATAAATTTTTTATTTTTTTCATCAATATTCATATTTTTTGATTTTTCATTTACCGCTTTTGTTAATACTAAATTCGTCTGGTGATATACAAAATTCAGAAAAAATGACCTACTTACTGAATAATATGTGTTATACACAAATTTTTTATTTTCAATAATATATTCAAAAACATATAAAAATTCTTTTTGCCAATTTTCTGTTGGATTATCTGTTTCTAAATTTTTAATTTTACCTATTACCTCATTTGTATAAATCCACTCTAATAAATCATATATATCTTTAAAATGATAATAGAAAGTTTGTCTATTCACACCACAATCTTCTGTTATATCATTTATTGTTATTTTATTAAATTCTTTTTTTGATAAAATTTTCTTTAAAGAGCTAGCAAGTGCTTTCTTTGTTATATTACTCATTATAATCACTTTCCTTTGTTTTTTGAAAAGGATTATATCATTTTACAATTATACATGCAAATAAAAATTTTTGTATTTTTCAACAGACTCGTTTACATCAATTACATACTGCTGAACCAAACATTTTACATTTTCATCATAATATTCTTTTGTTAGCTTTCCGCCTAATGCTTGCATTGTTTTTGCAGAACCTAAGTTATCTTTGTCACAATCTAACATTACTTCTTTTATTTTGTGCTTTTGACATATTTGTAATGCTAAATATAGATTTATTTTGTTATACCCTTTTCGTCTTTCTGTTGGTCTTATGCTGTATCCTATATTGCCTCCAAATGCTTTTAGTTTTTCATTTAATTGTAATCTTATGTTTATCATTCCTACTATTTTATTATCTCTTTTGCGAACTAAAAAATATGTTTCTGCTGGTACTTTTTCTTCTGTCATTTTTCTTGTTCTATCTTCTTCTAATTTTTTAAGCCAAGCGTCATAATTGTCTAGATATCTATAAAGTCCTCCTACTCCATTTATATTTGAATTATATTTATAAAATTCTTGAATATATTCTATGGCTTGTTTTTCATATGATTTGTTTGGTTGTATTAGCTCTAACTTTTCCATATTTTTTCTCCTTTCTTTTGTATTATGTGCTAAAAAGCCTTACAGATTTGCCCTTTAGTTTATCATAATACTTTTAATAAACTTACTAAGACTCCTCTGTAAGGCTTTCCTTACTTCTGTGTAGAAACTTTTCCGCTTCCTGTACCGCTCAATTTCATATTTTAGGTACACTCTTAATATTTTTCTATTTTAGCATAGAAATTTGCTGTTTGTCAAATAATCGAATACTATAAAAAAACAAAATGAAAAGGACTTTTGGATTATTCCTTTTCATTTTTTGCTCAGATTATTTATACTTGATATTTTTATCTTTACGACTACCAATTGTATTTCTGCTTTTTACAATAAAGTCATCACAACTGTTACCTGTAATTGCTGGTAATCTTTTTTCCTGTAAGACCATTCTTCTTATTTCTTCAGCAGTGTAAAATTTTGGCTTTTTTTTCATAATTGAAATCAACTCCCAATTTTTAATTATAATTTTTTGGTATTTCACTACCTGAGCTATAGTGAATTTATAATACTGGTTAAACCTTGAAAACATTATATAATTTATTTATCTAATATGCAACTAATCTATTTTATTTCTATATTATCTTTGAATCAATCTTCTTATTATTCACTTATTTATCCAACTACTTACAAAATTTGTAAATTATTCAGGAAATTCTAATATAAAAATACTTCCTTTACCTATATCTGATTCTATCTTTAAATCTCCTCTATGTAACTCCATTATGCTTTTACATATTGATAATCCAAGTCCTGCGCCTCCATTTTTTCTTGATCTTACTTTATCAACTCTATAGAATGGCTCTGTTATTTTTGCTATATTTTCTTTACTAATTCCAGGTCCATAATCTACTACCTGTATATACTTTTTGTCATTTATTTTTAGTGCATTTATTATTATTTTACTATTTATATCTGAAACATTTATTGCATTTTTTACTAAATTTAATACACACATTATAATTAATGTTTCATCTCCATATATGTTTTCAAGTTGATTGTTTATTATCAAATCGATATTTTTTGAATCTAATCGATTTTTTAGTGACTTATATATTTCGCTAAAAACATTACTTATGTTTACATTTTTAAAATCTAAATCTGCATTTTTCTTGTATGATAATAGCAATAATTTTTTATACATATCTGAAATTCTTTTTGACTCTGATTGAATATATGTTAAATATTTATCCTTTTGCTCCTCTGTCAAATTAGCTTTTTGTAAAAGTTCAGCATATCCTTGAATAGATGTTAATGGCGTATTCATTTCATGAGATAAATTATCTATAAATAATTGCTTATTATTTGCAGATTCTATTAAATCATTGTTTCTTTTTTCTAGCTCTTTTGACATTTTATTAAAGCTTTTAGCTAATTTTCCAAACTCACTATTGCTTTCTTTTAAGTTTATTTTATAGTCACCTTTTGATAACTTTTCCATTTCTTTTTGTATTTTTACTAATGGTTTTGTTAAGGTTTTAGATATTATATATGCTATAATTGCAATAAACACAATCATTACAAGCCATATGTATATACAATTTTTTATTAAAACTGACCTTGAATTATATATATAATCAATATCTTCTATATATACAATTGTTTTATCTTCCCCCATCTTTGTTGATACAAATATATAATTTTTATCATTAATTTCCTTTTGTTGAGCAATATATTTGTTATTTTCTGTTGTTTTAAATTCATCTGCATATGATTGTAACACTTCACTTGTTTCATATTCCAATTGGTTATTGTTATAATAATAAATTTTTACATTTTTTTCTGTATTAGACTTTTCTGCTGATTTAAATAAAATTGTACTATTTACATTGTACTTTATTCTATTTTCTATCTTTTCTACATTTTTTATTGCAATTTGAATTTCAGCATCAATATTTTCATCTAAATTTTTTTCTATAAGGAAAGCTGCTATTACCAAACATGATATGACAGCAGGTATACAGATTCCAAAAAACATTTTAAGAGATAATTTCATAATATTTTTTCCTTTCACAAATTATATTTCTAATCTGTATCCATATTTATAAACTGTAACTATTATATCATCCCAACTTAGCTTTTTTCGTAGTCTTTGTATATGCATATCTACTGTTCTTGTATCACCATAATAATCATATCCCCAAGCTGATTCTAACAGCTTTTCTCTTGAAAGAGCTAAATTTTTGTTTTGAATTAATACTTTAAGTAGTTCAAATTCTTGTGCAGTCATTTCAATTTTTTCGTTATTTTTAAAGACCTCTCTTTTAGCAAAATCAACTTTTATATTTCTGTATTCAAATATATCTGAAAATTTACCAGTTCTTCTTAAAACAACTTCTATTCTCGCTAATAATTCCATTGATTCAAATGGTTTAACAATATAATCATCTGCACCTAATTTTAAACCTTTCACTTTATCTGTTACACTATCCTTTGCAGTCAAAAATATTATTGGAACATTTTGTTTAATAAAACTTTGTGAAATTTCATATCCATTCTTTTTTGGAAGCATTATATCCAATAATGCTAAGTCTGGACCAAATTTATTTAATTTTTCAAGAGCCATTTCACCATCTTCAGCTTCATCACACTTATAACCTGCTAGCTCTAAATTCATTCGAATAAGCTCTCTTATTTTTTCTTCATCATCTACAATTAAAATTTTTCTCATACTTACTCCTTTGTTTAGTTTGGTGATTTTATTATAATATTAAATATAAAATTAATCAACATACCTGTTTTTTCAAACATATAAAAAGCACTTCAAAATTTAGATACAAGAATCTAATTTCGAAGTGCTTTTTCATTTTAATTTTAGCATAATTTTTTCTATAATTAACCTTCTATGACCCCTTTTAATACTTATTTATTCAATCCTGAAAACCATGGACCTTCTCCATCTTTACCAGATGTAGTACATCCAGCCATGTATGAATCTATAATTTTGGCAATATTTGTATCTTCTCTAGGTGTGCTTGATGTTTTAGTAAATTTATTATTATCATTATCACTAAATGTTCCATCATTATTTATTTTGAACTTAAAAACATCATTGCAAAGACTTGCTGATGGATCATTTCCTACAAAGATAACACTATTTAAAACAATTTGACTTTCACCAATTGTATAATATCCTACATAGTGACAATCTGTATCTCCATTATTATAATATGCTGCAAAAGTTCCCTCCTGACTTAATACAATCGTATACTTTGTGTAATATGGCTCATCATTAGTTCCTTTATTCATATTTATTTTTTGAGACTCATATGTTCCTTTTAAATTGTCATATGTTTTAGTGCTATTTTCTTTCTTATTAACTTCAGACGCTTTATTTTCTATTTGATTTGTAACCACATCATTATCTTTATTATTTTCTGTTTGATTTGTAGTTACCTCATTATCCTTGTTGTTCTCAGTTTGATTTGCTACAACTTCATTATCTTTATTATATTCCTTTTGGTCCTTGTCTTTGTTTCCACATCCTGTTACAGTTAGCATCATACCTAATACTACAAGTATTGCTAAAGTATACTTTAATATTTTTTTCATATTAATCCTCCTCCTCTTTTGTTTTTATTATAAAAAATAGTTATTTCAGCTTTTTATAAAAGTTGTAACAAAGTTGTAAATTAATTTTACCATTAAAATTTTTTGATATAAATATTAATTAATTTCACATTATTTTATAAAATCAATTTCTTCCCAATCACTTTTTCTTTTATAGCCAATTTTTTCATAAACATGATTACTTATTGGATTTGAGTCGTCTGTATACAAAACACAATATTTATCTCCACAATCTAATAATTCTTTAGATATCCTATATATTAAATTATATGCATAACCTTTGCCTCGCTCTTCTGGCGGGGTATATACTGCACTTACACATTTTCCATACTTCATAATTCTGCTTGTCGTTGCCTGGCATACAATTTTACCATCTTTTTCCAGAACATAATATCCTTTTTCTAAATATGAATTAAATTTTTCTTCTGCTTTTTTATCATCACATTCTTGTCTTACTGCTTTAATTATGAAATCTTTAATATATTTTTTTAATGTTGTTTTGTCATTCAATGTTGCTTTTCTATATGTAATATCATTTAGTAATCTTCCATCTGCTATGTTTTCTAATAACAATATTCTTAGTCTATTTTGTATTTTATGTTTCATATTGCTTAATTGGCAATAATATTCTGTAAATCTACTTGCTACATCTTTTTGTGCGTTCACTCCTAATAGTTCTTTATCATATTTATATATTTCTTCTGCTGCAAATTTTAATATTTCATCAGAATAATTATTAGTTGGTGAATACATTATTAAATTCCATGGCTTTCTATATAACATAATTAGCTCTGTAGTTTGGTTATTTTCTATAGTGGCTAAAAACCAATTATCCATTCCATTTTTTAAACCATCTATGCAATTTCCTATCATTAAACAATTGTACCATTCTTGTTCTTCTAATAATTTTTGATTATCGTTCCAAAATAAATTAATGTCACTGTATTTTTTGAAGTTCATACTATAGTCAACTCCTTTCATTTTCTTTTTTATTATATCATACAAATTTTTTTAATACAAAAAAACATTGCAGGAAATTATTTAAGACTCCTCTGCAATGTGTACACATCTGTATTTTATAAAATTATATTCACATACAATTTTTCCAAACACATCATCTGTATGTGCTGATACTTGTGTGTTGTAAATGTCTGTTCCATTTTTTATAACTATGTGAGGGTAGTGAAACATCTAAACTCA
>ERZ827440.977-NODE-977-length-35183-cov-6.517906_pt1 | contig 35183 bp, 32 predicted proteins | sample MGYA00519774_ERZ827440 | MGnify/ENA primary metagenome ERZ827440 (study PRJEB31778, sample SAMEA3449302) | human gut metagenome | biome: human gut; feature: human-associated habitat; material: faeces | place: United Kingdom | collected 2010/2012 ... | reverse complement strand
TTTTCTCAACCTTCTTTCTTGGGATTCTCTATATTTTTAATTATACAGGAAGCTCTTATAAAAGAAAAAGAAGCCGTTTTTCCGGTTGCTGATGCACCTGTAAGAATTGTAATATTATTTGTGAACTCAAAATTTACTATATATGAAGTATGAACCGTTGAAAAATGTTTCATAACAATTGGCTTACTCTTCATTATTCCACCACTCCTTCAATTCTTCATAATCCGAAATTGTCCTTATCCCTCTCCCATCAGTTATTCTAACTTCATCCATATCAAAGGGAATTACTGCATAATCACTATATACGAATCCCTTTTCCTCTTTGTACAATATTTCTAACGCATTATCACCACATTCTTTCATACAAAATACCATATTAGGAAAATACATTACGTTTAGTACTGTTTTACAACCTGTTGACAAGCAATCTATATCTAAAGTAACCCCATTAAACTTCGATTCTATCTTATATTTTCCAATCAACTTGGAATCATCTATCCTCTTAATAATGTCACTTGCCCTTTCATCCAACTTGGAGACGGTATTCTGATTAAAAAACACATCATTAAGTTCTACATAATTCATATTACTTGGTATGTCTTTTTTGTTTTTAAATATAGTAATCACGCCAATACCTCCAAGTCAATACTTTCAAAATTTCTATGTATAGATGTTTCGTAATAGATACACTTCATTTTATTATTCAGCGAAAGCCTGGTTGTCTCGAGTCTACAGATATCGTCTTTTTGTCTATCTGTCCACTCACAACAATTCTGCCTCCAGCATACTCCCAAATCCCCTTTTGAAACCTCAAACCCTGTATTCCTAGTAAGATCAAACAGTAATTTTGCCGACAACTGTTCAATATTATGATTCTGCAAACTACGATCGTAATCCATTATTTCCTGAATTGCTTTATAATTCATCTCACCCGAATTGATAATTTGGACTAGTTTTTCCCTTGCAGTAATAACCCCTTTTCGTTTTTCTCTAAACTCATCCTCTGGAGCATAAATCCAATCAATCAGTTTATTGAATTCCAGCAATGTGTATTCAAAACATATCAGATCCAGTAAAAATACGTTATCTTTTTTATCTGCGATATTTTTTAGCATTTTCTGTTCGATGTAAACTTGTTGATTATCAAAAGAATTATCCAATGCAATTATATATCTGTTCTCTTTGTCGTTTAATCCCTTAACTGCTTTTACTAATTCTCGGTTATTCGTTTTACTTTCCACAATCACTTCCGGACATACCTCGTGCATAAATGTTGTCCAAAATTTGTAACTTGCTTTTCCTTCACGACCTTCAATCCATAAATACGTCTTAACTGTCATCCATTCACCTGCTTTCATTTTTTGTACGTATCTACCTAGGTCATTTTATAAAATAGTAGCACACTTTTTGAAGGAAAGCAAGTGTTGTGTGTTTCTTGAGTTTCCGCATTTCTTTCTACAATCTCACTTATTCTATCCACAGTTTTAAAAAATTTGAAAAAAAATAAAATAAGGAATCTTCTCCGTTTTTAGCGTAAAATAAAGCTACCAAACAAAATTCTTACTAAACAAGAACAGAAAAGATTCCTTGTGATCTATTTTACATCAAATACCTACCAATTAAAAATATTTGTTTTGATTTATATTTTCTATCAATTTTCTATTTTTCTCTATTACTGTTTGTTTTTTAATGCATTTTGCGGAAACTCAATTATTTTTACCACTCTGAAGTTTTATATCTTTAATTCAATAATGGTTATAATAAAAGAAGGAGAACTTAAATACGCTTTTGTAGAAAGGACTTTCAGTTATGGAAAACCTAAAATTTTTAAGAGAGCGTAAGGGCTGGAGCCAGCAAAAATTAGCCGATGAGTTATTCATCTCTCAACAGAGTGTTTATAAATATGAAAATGGATTGGCTTACCCAAGTTTAGAAACACTACGTCTTATGTCCAAACTTTTTAATGTTTCTATCGATTATATTGTCGGCAATTATTCTACTGCTCCCACCATCTTATCGGAAGCAGAAAAAAAATTATTGAAAAATTTTAATTTGCTCAATCCTAAACAGCAAAAAATTATAAATGCTTTACTTGAAAGTATGCTTTCCTAATGAAAAACAGGACCTGCCCAAAAGCAGATCCTGTTTTCATTTCTAAATATATCAATTTACTTATAAGTCAAATTAGAATTTGCCGTTATCAGCAGCTTCCTGAATGGATACAGCTACTGCGACTGTCATACCAACCATAGGGTTGTTTCCTGCACCGATAAGTCCCATCATTTCTACGTGGGCCGGTACAGAAGAAGATCCTGCGAACTGTGCATCACTGTGCATACGTCCGAGAGTATCTGTCATACCGTAAGAAGCCGGGCCTGCAGCCATGTTATCCGGATGAAGTGTACGTCCTGTACCACCACCGGATGCTACTGAAAAGTATTTCTTGCCCTGCTCAAGACATTCTTTCTTATAAGTACCTGCTACCGGATGCTGGAAACGTGTAGGGTTTGTAGAGTTACCTGTGATAGATACGTCTACGCCCTCTTTGTGCATGATGGCAACACCTTCCTGAACATCGTTTGCACCATAGCAGTTTACTTTGGAACGAAGTCCATCGGAGTAAGAGATTCTTTCGATTTCTTTTACTGTGTTTGTATATGGATCATACTCTGTCTCAACAAAAGTAAATCCGTTGATACGGGAAATAATCTGTGCAGCATCTTTTCCAAGACCGTTCAGGATAACGCGGAGAGGTTTTTTACGAACTTTGTTCGCTTTCTCAGCGATACCGATAGCTCCTTCTGCTGCTGCGAATGACTCATGTCCTGCGAGGAAACAGAAGCACTCTGTCTCTTCCTCAAGAAGCATTTTACCAAGGTTACCATGTCCAAGACCTACTTTACGTGTGTCTGCAACAGAACCCGGGATACAGAAAGCCTGAAGGCCTTCTCCGATGGCAGCGGCAGCGTCTGCTGCTCTTCTACATCCTTTTTTAATTGCAATTGCTGCTCCTACTGTGTAAGCCCAACAAGCATTTTCAAAACAAATTGGCTGAATGCCTTTAATCTGGTCGTATACATTTAAGCCAGCATCTTTTGTGATTTTCTCAGCCTCTTCAATGGAGGAGATACCGTACTCATTCAATACGCTATTGATTTTATCAATTCTTCTTTCATATGATTCAAATAAAGCCATTATTTCGTTACCTCCTTATATTATTTTGCAACTTCTTCATCGGTTCTTGGGTCGATGAGTTTCACAGCATCGTCAACACGTCCATACTGACCACATGCTTTTTCGTAAGCTGTATTCGGGTCATCACCTTTTTTGATGAAGTCAGTCATCTTACCAAGGCTAACGAATTTATAACCGATAATCAAATCATTTTCATCGAGAGCGATTGCAGTTACATAACCCTCTGCCATTTCAAGATAGCGAGGTCCTTTTTTCAATGTACCATACATGGTACCAACCTGGGAACGAAGTCCTTTTCCAAGATCTTCCAGTCCTGCTCCGATTGCCAGTCCGTCTTCCGAGAAAGCACTCTGGGAACGTCCGTAAACGATCTGAAGGAACAGTTCTCTCATTGCTGTATTGATGGCATCACATACAAGGTCTGTATTCAATGCTTCCATCACAGTACGTCCCGGAAGGATCTCAGCTGCCATAGCTGCGGAATGAGTCATACCGGAACATCCGATCGTCTCTACCAAAGCTTCCTGGATAATACCTTCTTTTACATTCAAGGTAAGTTTACAAGCTCCCTGCTGTGGAGCGCACCAGCCTACACCATGTGTAAAACCGGAAATATCTTTTACTTCTTTTGCTTTTACCCATTTTGCTTCTTCTGGAATTGGGGCACAACCGTGATTAACACCCTGAGCAACCGGGCACATGTTTTCTACTTCTTGTGAATAAATCATGTCGATAGAATCTCCTTTCTTTTTGCGTCACATTCTTACAAAAGTGTACAATATTTTTCAATAAATGTCAACCTTCCCGAGGATTCGTTGGCACAAAAATTTTTTATTCGTGTTTTTTTATCACTTCGTTCTGGTTTTTATAAATGCTTCTGCCCGGAACATAACCGCGGACGGAGGACAATGGGTATACATTGGAGTGGCTTCCTATGACCGTTCCCGGATTCAAAATGCTGCCGCATCCCACTTCTACAAAACTGCCCAGAATGGCACCCACTTTTTTACGTCCGGTAGGGATTTTCTTGTCTCCTACGCGGATCTCCACCAATGTTTTGTCGGATTTTACATTGGAAGTGATTGAACCGGCCCCCATATGTGATTTATACCCCAGAATGGAGTCGCCTACATAATTGTAATGTGGCACCTGAACGCCATCAAAAAGAATCACATTTTTAAGTTCAGTCGAATTGCCGACGACAGCGCCCTTTCCCACGATCACATTGCCACGGATAAACGCACAATGGCGGATCTCCGCTTCCTCATCAATAATAAGAGGCCCATTCAGGCAGGCGGTCGGCGCAACTGTCGCACTTTTTGCCACCCAGATATCTCCTTCGCGCTTTTCAAAGCGGTCTGCCGACAGAGCGGCTCCAATCTTTTTTATGATATTTCCGATATCCGCAAGCACTTCATACGGATATTCATATGCTGCAATTTGCTCCCATGCAAGGGAAAGATGATCTTCAAATAATTGTTTGATTGTAATTTCCTGAGCCATTTTACTTTTCTCCTTTTTTCTTATTCTTATAGTATACGGTTGCGACCTGGTAATAGGAACGAAGCTGCGCAATATTGTTAGTTTGCTTAACCTTTCCGACCTGATTTTTAACAAAGCCGGTCAGTTTGTCCATATATTCATTTTCGCTGATTCCGCCATCGGACACGCCGGTGAGACCTTTTTCCCAGCTTGCCGTAAGTTTCGGACTTAACATCGCGGGGATGGAATACCGCACGATACCGCAAACCAGCTCGCCTTTCAGCGTCGGCGTGATGATCTGCGTCTTTTTATTCAGATCGAGATAGGAAATATTTACTAGTTTTTTCAAAATCTCCGCTCTTGTCGCACTCGTACCGATCCCGCTTCCTTTGATCATGGCGCGCAGCTCCTCATCTTCGATCAGCTGTCCGGCATTCTCCATTGCAAGGATCATGGAACCGGAGTTATAACGTTTTGGCGGAGATGTCTCTCCCTCTTTGATCTTCATGTCATGCAAAGACAGCTTCATTCCCTTTTTCAGGGATGGGAGGATCTTCTCCAATGCCGCGCTGTCTGTCTCCTCTTCGTTTTCAGGATTCTCTTCCTTTTTCTTTTTAGCAAACGAATACTGTGACACCGGCAGAAATCCTTCTTCCACCAAAACTTTTGCAGTAGTTACAAAATTTTCCACATATATAGTCTCTTCGGACGGATTTTCCATCATCAGAGAAACATTCATTTTCTGGTATACCGCCGGCGGGTAAAAAATGCACAAGAAACGTCGTACGATGACTTCATACATTTTGGCACTGAGTGGTTTTAACGACGCCAGCGCCCCCAATCCCTGTCCGGTCGGGATAATGGCATAATGGTCAGTAATCTTTTTATCGTCCACATACCTTGTCTTTTCCAGTCCAAGAAAACTCTTTCGCTCCGCGATATCTCTCAGATACGGAAGTGCCATCTCATACCCCTGAAGTCCTTTGAGATTCTTTGTAATCTCTTTTGCGACAGCACTGCTCAGCACACGGGCATCCGTTCTCGGATAGGTAACCAGCTTTTTTTCATATAATTCCTGAACGATCTGCAATGTCTCGTCCGGACTGATCTTAAACAATTTCGACGACAAGTTCTGTAATTCCGCCAGATTGAAAAGCAATGGGGGATTTTTCTTTTCCTTCTTCTTTTCTACTTTTTCGACGATTGCCTGCTTTTCTCCCGCCATAAGGGTATCGATCAATTCTTTGGCAAAACTCTCCTCAGTAAATCCATTTTCCTTATAGAGTTTTGGAGACTGGAAATATTTGGACTTTTCATTCACACGCCATTCGCTCTCAAAAAAAGCCGCCTCTTCTTCCTCTGTCTGCTCTCTTCCAAACGAACCGATCACGCGGTAAAATGGCGTTTTCACAAACTTACGGATCTCCCATTCGCGGCTCACTACCATGCCAAGCACGCAGGTCATCACTCTGCCGACAGACACCGATGTCCATTTTTTTCCGGCCACATTGTTGTTAAGCCAGCCACCATATTTGAGTGACAACGCTCTTGAAAAATTAATTCCCATCAAATAATCTTCTTTGGCACGCAGATACGCGGACGCGCTCAGATTATCATAAGCGGATAATGGCTTTGCCTCGCGGATTCCACGCAGGATCTCGTCCTCTGTCTGTGAGTCGATCCATACACGAAACTTTGCCTTGGTATCCGGCACCGCGGCCATCTGATCCACCAGACGGTAAATGTACTCTCCTTCGCGTCCGGAGTCGGTGCAGACATAAATTGCCTCCACATCGTCTCGGTTCAGGAGATTTTTTACTGTTTCAAACTGTTTTTTTACATTTCCAATAACTTCGTATTTATATGTTTCGGGAATAAACGGCAGCGTCTCAAACGCCCATTTTGCATAGGCAGGATCGTAACTTTCCGGATAACTCATCGTCACGAGATGGCCGACACACCATGTCACGACATGATCGGACGATTCGATAAAACCGTCTCCCCGCCGTCCATTTACTTTAAGAACCCTGGCAAATTCCTGTGCCACACTTGGTTTTTCTGCTATAAATAACTTTTTTCCCATGTTTTACCTAACTTTCTTCTTTTTATTCATTACCTCATCTACTATACAACATTTCCGTATTTTTTTCCACCCTTTCTGATCTTCGTTTTCAGAAATTGCAGAAAACACAAAACGCAGATACGCTTCGCACCGCGCAAAATCCTGCTCTGTCATGCTCTCATTGCCATAGCGGGCAGTAAAGCAGCATTTTACGTAGAATTCCGTATTTTCCTGAAATTCTGCAAATTTTTTCGATGGAATATATCGCTGCAATCCCATTTCAAACTCTTCGATCATTTTCACGTAACTACCATAGGTACAAGGAATCTCCAGTTTATTCATACATTCTTCCCATTCGGAATGCAGCCACAAAAATTTATCCTTCCATTCCTCTTGTTTCCTGAAATCATCAATTTTGCGTCGATATTCTCTCTTTCGCCTTACCTCTCTGAAAATCAGAATGGCCGCCAGCAGGAACAAAAGCAGGAAAACTCCCAGAACAATTCGTTTCTGAAACCGGCTGCGTGCCGGCAGATCCGTACTTTTCTTTTTCTTCGGACTGTCTGTCCCTGTCACCTGCGGAGTCTCTTCTTCCACTTGTTCAAAGATTCTTTCCTCCGGCTCCGGGGTATGTGTCACAACCGGGAGCGGCGTAGGTGTCGCCAAGGGATTGTCTTCCAGCGGTCCCATTTCACCGGGCTGTGCGATTACACCGTTTGTCGCATCAAAGGGATACCAGCCGGCCTCCGGAATATAAATTTCCACCCAGGCATGGGCATTGCGGTCGTACACGGGCGTCCACTTAGTCGGTTTGACATAATCACCCCGGATCATATACCCCTGCACCAGTCGTGCCGGAACTCCAAGCGAGCGAAACATCATGATCGCCGCTGTGGCATAATGGGTACAATACCCGGTTTTTGTATCAAAAAGAAAGGTCTCCAGTTCGGAACTCCCCCCGCTTTTCCCAGGATGAAGCGTGTAGTGAAACTTCTTTTGGAGAACGGTATGAATTTTCTCTGCCGCCTTTCCGATCGTACTCTGTACATCAGGGTCCAAGTTCATAGAATTCATCAAATTGTCTTTCAGCCAAGGATCCACCGCCAAATAAAACTGCTGGATTTTCTGTTTTTCTTCACCGGTGTATGAAATCTTCTTTTTTCCATACATTTTTGGCATCTCCTGATCCATGACATACCCATAATAGATATCCTGATCTGCCGCCTGCTGGATTTCCAAAATCCCCTGCTGAACCATCGCCAATCCCATCGGATCCCCCAGTTTCTGCTTCTCTCCATTCCACTGATCATCCACATAATCATTTCCGACAAATCCGCGGAGATATACGATACTGTGACGAAGATCCGTACGAGTATAAATATTCACTGCATTCAATCCCTCGTATTCGATGAAACCGTCCTTATCATATTTTCCAAAGTCAATTTCCTGTATTTTTTGTTCTTCCTCCTGTCGATTGGAAGCCAGCTGAAATGTCATATGCATTTGCTCTCGATATTCGCGGACATAGGGTCTGACTGCCGCCCATCCATTTCCAAATATTGCCACCATCAGAATAATTGCAATAAGTCCCACTGCCAAAACAAATTTCGAAAAAGTTCCCCGCTTTCCAACGCATAAAAGCAGAAGAAATGACACCCCGTATCCCACGATACTCCATTCTTCCGGAACTCCATCTAACGCAAGCGGAATACAAAACAGGCAGAGTGATGGCAGTGCCGAAATCCACATTTTTTCTTCCTTTTCATAAAGCCACAGAGATAGAACCGCAATGACACCGGTAATGGCAAACAAAGCCAGCGCTGCATATTCCTCCTGTTTATCAGAAACTACGATCAATCCAAGGGAATAACAATTGTTTGCCAATTTTAACATATGATTTCCGATATTTTGAAATCCGGATAGGATGAATTTTAAAAACAAAAGAAAAAAAGAAGCACATGCGCCTATTGATATCAAAAAGCTGTAATTTTGACGTTTTTTGTCATTGGCTGCCTTGATAAAATGATACACTACATAATATAACAAAACATGAAAAACAATGGGTATCACAAAAAGGAGACTGCGAGTATAATAATCTAACCCACTGGATAAACTTACCATACCGCATAAGATCATCCCCGCCAGCGGAAATATTCCTATTTTTTTCACGACACAGTCCCCCTTACACGTCCATCCAAACCACTTTTTCTGCACACAATTTTTCCACTGCTTCTTCTGCATTCCCTTGTTTCTTCCGGTCACTGATAAAATATACCCTTGAAAAACAGGCGTCCTCAAATCGCCTCGTATACAGATCCTCCAGCTTTACGCTGTGTTCTCCGATGGAACCGGCAAGCCGATAGAGCGTCGCATGAATATCGAATTCCCATTTCAATTCTTTCCGCTCTAACCGCTCGGATTTTCTATTTTCCCATGTTACATACCAATTTCTGCCCTGCTCTTTCATCGCAATACAAAGAGCATATACAAGTTCCAAGACCCGTTCTGTCTTTTTGTCATCCACCTGCTCCAGATCCACAAAAATCCCCACATCACAGGCCACAGGAAAACCATATTGTGGCACCATAAGTTCTCCCGTCTTAATCGTTGCACGCCAATCAATTCGGTTTCTCTTATCCCCCGGGCGATATTCACGAAATCCAAGTAGTTCACTTGGATCATTGCCTTCTTTTCCCTGGATAAATGTATCGCCGTCTCCCTCACGCTGTGCAGGCAGCGGCTCAATCTGCACCAGTTCTTCCCGGTATTTTGGCATAATAAAAAAAGAATCTGATAAATCTTTGACAAGGTTTTTATAAAACAACGAAAAACCACTGTAAATTGTGATTCTTTCAATGCAAATAGTATACTTTCCGGCATATTTTGTCTGATATGTCATCTCATACTCTTTATCATTTTCCAAAAAAACAATCTGCTTTTTCCTATCACATATTTTTCCTTGTGCAGTACAGATCTTATAACATATGGATAAGCGATTTCCCTGGATGAGCACGCTTCCATCCTGGAATTCTAACATCCAGCATCTTGTATTTTCCTTTTGACACCTTGCCCCGTCGAGGCGCAATCGAATCCCCATCCGAGAAGCCAAAATAATCGTAAGAGCTGCATAAATTAACGGAAGCAAGACTGTGAGCAGACATAGTAAAAAACCGCTTTGTTTTCCATATAATATTGTAAATACAAAAACTACTCCTACTGTCAAGATATAAAGAATCCAACTTCGAATCATATAACTACCACCTTTATCGTATCTTTACTTTTGCTAAAATTTCTTCCACCACTTCATTTTTCATATGATTTTCCACCTTCGCTTTTGCCGTAAGATATACCCTGTGTTTGGCAATAAATGGAAACGCACAGATTACATCTTCCGGAAATACACAAGTTCGCTCATTCATAAATGCAATGGCTTTGCTGATTTCCATCAGGGCAACGGTTCCTCTCGGACTCATTCCCAGCGAAAGCATCGGATGATTTCGCGTCTGTTCTGAAAGAGTCACCATATAATCATATATTTTTTCATCTACATGCACACACTTCACCTGCTGCTGCATTGCCAGCAGCTCATCCACTGAAACAACCGATTCTACCCGCTGCAACGGATTTTCTCCCTGGCGTTCCTGCAATAAAAGGATCTCTTCTTCATGAGAAGGATAGCCTAATGTCAGACAGATCATAAAACGATCCACCTGAGACTCGGGAAGCAGCTGGGTTCCTACAAATCCTACCGGGTTCTGGGTTGCCATCACGACAAACGGTTCCGGTGCCGGATACGCCACCCCTTCAATCGTTACCTTTCCTTCTTCCATCACTTCCAAAAGAGCCGACTGCGTCTTGGAAGACGCCCGGTTAATCTCATCTGCCATAAAAAGGTTGCACAAAATAATCCCCTTTTGATATTCTTTGGTTCCATCCGGATAAATCATCTGAAATCCCAAAACATCCGATGGCAAAACATCCGAAGTAAACTGCATTCGGTTAGCCTCTAACTGCATAGCACGGGAAAATGCCATCGTAAGTGTTGTCTTCCCCACTCCCGGTATATCATCCAGCAAAATATGCCCCTTTGCCAGTATTGCCGCCAATATCAGCTTCTTTTCCTGCTCTTTTCCTTTAATTACCTTCTCAACTTCCTGTAAAATTCTGCTACACTCTTTTTGCATATCGTTCCCCCTATTTATTTGTTATCTGCCAATCAATCGGTGTCTCCCCATGAGTTTTTAAAAATTCATTTGTCTGGCTGAACGGCTTACTTCCAAAAAAGCCGCGGTATGCCGACAATGGGCTTGGATGTGGTGCTTTTAAGATCAGATGCTTTGGATTATTGAGCATCTTTGCCTTTTCCTGTGCCGGCTTTCCCCACAAAATGAACACGATTGGCCGGTCAATCTCATTTACTTTCTTTATTACGGCATCCGTAAACTGTTCCCAGCCAACACCTCGGTGTGACATAGCATGATGTGCCTGCACCGTAAGTACGGTGTTTAGCAAAAGCACGCCTTGCTCTGCCCATTGTTCCAGATTGCCATGATTTGGAATATAGCATCCCAGATCATCGTGAAGTTCTTTATAAATATTAACAAGTGACGGTGGAATCTCCACCCCCGGTTTTACAGAAAAACTGAGTCCGTGTGCCTGTCCTGTATTGTGATAAGGATCTTGTCCTAAAATTACCACTTTTACCTTTTCAAAAGGAGTCAGATGAAAGGCATTGAACAACTCTTCCGCTGGCGGATACACAGGCACTTTACTATACTGTTCCTTCACAAATAAAAATAATTTCTGATAATATTCCTTATGAAATTCTTCTGACAACTGCTCCTGCCATTGTCCTGTTAATCCAGCCATACTCTTTCCTCCGTATTTCTTATCTTCTTACACTGATCCCACGTCCTGCCAGATACTCTTTCAGATCGCTGATCTGCAATTCGTTGAAGTGGAAAAGGGAAGCTGCCAGCACGGCATCTGCTTTTCCCTCGGTAAGAGCATCATAAAAATGTTCTTTTTTTCCTGCTCCCCCGGATGCAATGACCGGAATGGATACATTTTCGGAAATGGTACGTGTAAGTTCTATATCATATCCGTCTTTCGTTCCATCGCAGTCCATACTTGTTAACAGGATCTCTCCGGCACCTAATTTTTCGGCTTTCATCGCCCATTCTACTGCGTCGATACCCATATCCACACGACCGCCGTTTTTATAAATAGTCCATCCTTGTGCATCTTTCCGGCGTTTGGCATCTATAGCAACCACCACACACTGGCTTCCAAATTTGTCTGCGGCTTCCGACACAAGTTCCGGATTTAGGATTGCCGCCGAATTAACGGAAACTTTATCGGCACCTTCGCGCAAGATCATTTTAAAATCATCGATGGTACGAATCCCTCCACCGACAGTAAACGGAATAAATACGGTTTCAGCTACTTTCCGCACCATATTTACTTTTATGTCTCTGGCATCACTGGATGCCGTGATATCCAAAAATACAAGTTCATCTGCCCCTGCCTTATCATACGCCGAAGCAACGGATACCGGATCTCCGGCATCGCGCAGATTTACAAAATTAATACCTTTTACTACTCTTCCGGCATTTACATCTAAACAAGGAATAATTCGCTTTGTAAACATTGTCTCTTCGTTCCTTTCTTCTATAATTCAATGAAATTTTTCAATATCCGCAATCCAATCTCTCCACTTTTTTCCGGGTGAAACTGCGTTGCAAATATATTCTCATGTTCCGCTGCTGCATGAATGTTTACGACATAGTCTGTCGTCGCCGCAACATCCGCTTCGTTTTCAGCCTGAAGATAATACGAATGGACAAAATAAACATAGGCTCCCTCTTCTATGCCTTTTAACAGACGGGAAGCCGGATTGATCTGAATGGAGTTCCAGCCCATATGCGGAATCTTAAAGCCTTCTTTGTCCGGAATTCTTACAATTTTTCCCGGTAACAAGCCAAGACCTTCTACCCCCGGTGTCTCTTCACTGCTCTCAAAAAACAGCTGTAGTCCCAGACAGATACCAAGAAGCGGAGTACCTTTGGCGGCAATCTCTCGAAGGACTTCAACGAGTCCGTATTGATGCATCTTTCCCATCGCATCTCCAAAAGCACCTACTCCGGGAACAATCACTTTTTCCGCTTGAAGAAGTGTTTCTTTGTCTCTTGTTACAACGGGTTCTTGTCCCAAAAACTGCAATGCCTTTTCCACACTCTTAATATTTCCTGCATCATAATCTACTATGGCTATCATAATTTCCTCCACTCATCTGTTCCTCACTATTTTGCTGCCGTTACAATATCCTGTAAACGATGTGTATACTCTGCTTCATCGGTAATTGCATTGATTTCATTTGCCTGTGCCTCATCCAGGCTGTAATCCTGTGCGAGATAGGTTATGATCTGCGTTTTCATCTGCAGAAATTCTTTCTGAATCTTCAATGCTTTTACTTCGTCTTGTTTTTTATTGTACAGATCCAGTCCTTGAAGCAGCGCATGAAGGGCTTCCAGTTTTTTGTCCATAGAAACATTTGTCTGGTAAGACTGAATCTGTCTTTCCAATTTAGAACAAAGAACGATTTTATCGTACAATGCCTGCTCATCTTCCTTGATAGAGACAGCAGAAATCGTCTGATATGCATCAATATACTTTTCATTTGCATATTCATTTGCTGCTTCTTTTATGTTGGCACGCCGCGGCAGAAGCCATACACCGACCATGATCAATACACCGAACGTAGCAAAAAGAATAAACACAATGGTAGCACCGATCGGGTTTATTTTTCCGACCACTTCTGTTTCTGCCATCGCTGCCTGTTCTTCTTTTAAGCGCTTCTTTTCTGCTTTTTTCTCTGCTTTCTGTGCTTCCTTTTCTGCTTTGATCTGCTGCTTACGCTCTTTGTCTTTCTGATTTTTCTTTTCCTTTTCTTCCTTATCTGCCTCAGACTGTTTTTTCTTCTCGATCAATGCCGCCTGTTTTTTCAAGAACGCCTCTTCTTCCTCTTCGCGCTCCTTTTCTTCCAAAGCAGCTGTCTCATCCGTAATGACATTGCCAAAAAGGCGTTTCCACAGACTTGTTTTTTTCTTCTTTTCTTTCTTTTGTTTTCGCACAGGAACAGACTGAACCCCTTCTTCTGCAGGCTCTTCTTCCACGCCGGATTCATTCTGCATGATATCATCCAAAGCAAGAATATCATCAAACTGCGAATCTTGGTTTTCGTTCTGTGTCTCCGATGACATGTTGAGTTTCTGTTCGAGATCTTCTTCGTCTCCACTATAACCTACAGCAGAAAGAGCATCCTGAAAAATATCATCAACTGCCACTGGCTCTCTTGACACTTCCGGCTCGGGCTCTTTCGTCTCCTGTGGGACTTCTGTCGTGTCCTGTTTTTCCTTCTCAACTTCCTCATCCGGTTGCTGCAACAGGTCAAGCATTGCCTCCATATCTTCAAATGCAGGCTCCTGCTCTTCTTCCGGCATTTTAGGTTCTTCCGGTTCGTCAAACCCTTCAGGCTGAACTTCTTCTGACTGTTCCGGCTCTTCTTCTACCTTCTCCGGATCAACGAGCGACTGCACTGGCTCTTCCGGTTCCTGCTCCTCTCGTTTCATTTTCTCTTCCGGCTCGGGCTCCGGTTGTGGTGCTTCATCCGGTATTACTTCATTTCCAAATTCCTCATATAAATTTTTTAAATCTTCTAACTCTTCTTTTGGATCTGCCTTCGCCGGAATCCCTGTCTCATCCGGTAGATCATTTAAAACAGCCAATGCTTCCTGCAATCCGACATTATCAAGTTCTGCTTTTCTGGCATTTTCTTTTGCCTGTTCCACACCCGCTTCCTGTGAGGATGTCGATGCATTATTCAGCAATTGATCCAGATAAGATTCTCCTTCTTTTCCCGCCATGATCTATCATTTCCCTCCATTCAATCACAATGACAGACCAGTCTACTCTTGTAGTCCGGTCTGTCGTCATTTTATCAAATTCAACTAGTTTAAAAGCAGATCCAACTGTCGTACAAGTTTACCGATTTCCGGCTTTGACAACTGTGCATCTACACCAAGAGCTTCTCCCTTTCTCTTCATCTCATCGTTAACCAATGAGGAAAAGATTACCACCGGCATACCATCAAACCGTGGATCATCTTTGATCAGTTTTGTCAAATGATGTCCATCCATCTGTGGCATTTCAATATCAGTGATTACCAGTGCGATATCGGTTCCCACTTTTCCACCATCAGCAAGAATCTTCTGCAGTGTATCCCATGCTTCCTGCCCATTGGTCGTTGGGATCAAATGCGTATAACCTGCACGGCTCAGACATTTTTTCAACATCTCCAGCAAAAGCGGTGAATCTTCTGCCAAAAGGATCGGACATTCATGCCGGGAACGTTCGCCCATCGCATCGATATCGGATAATTTCAAACCGGTTTCCGGATTGATCTCCGATACAATCTTCTCGAAATCAAGTACGATAATAATTCTTCCATCAACTTTTGCGATTCCTGTCGCAGCACTCTTTCCTGCAGCACTGATCGTCGAATCGGGTTTTGCAATATCTTCCCAGGAAATACGATGGATTCCGAGCACTTTCTGTACATGAAATGCCGTATGTAAGTTGTTGAAATTGGTAATAATATACATATCCTGTGAGGTATCTCCCAATTCTGTAATTCCCAATGCCTTTGACAGATTAATAACCGTGATAAGCATATCACGCGGCATAAAGATTCCTTCAATAAACGGATGCGCATTCGGTACCGGTGTCGGTGTCTGATACTGGCACAATTCTCGGATTTTCGCCACATTGATGCCATAATGCTGTGTTCCTACCATAAATTCCAACAATTCCAATTCATTTGTCCCACTCTCTAACAAGATTTCTGTCTGTTTTTCTGCCACGATAATCTCCTCCTTTTCCATCGGGTATCTCTCTTTTAATTAATCATCTACATCTTGAAACAGATCGTCCGCTCCGTCTAATCCCATTGTATGCAGGGTGCGCACTTTTCTTCGCTCTTCTTCTGCCGTTTCAAGAATATATTCTTTGATCTCAGAAGAATTTTTTATATGTGCGAGCATCAACTTTGCATCCGTAACATCTCCGGAATAGCAAATCACGGTACCCAGTTTAAAAATTCTTTCCCACAAACTGCGGACCAATTTTACATCCTGAATCTTATACATCAATGTATCATCCTCTTCTGTCCGAAGCAGTCCTTTTTTAATATTAATCTTTTTCTGGCTTACTGTATACGTCGTAAAAGACAACGGCAGTCCAAAAAACCAACTGCGTTTCTTTTCTTTATATTCATATTCCATGTTCTGTCCTCCATTACTCATTGCTGCTCGCTTTTAATACAATCGTGTGTGCTTTTTTATCCCCCTCTTTTATTGTAAGTGTCAATGTCTCTGCATTTATTTCTGCCTTGGGAACATTGTACACCAATACTGCTTTTTGCTTTTCTTTGGGGTTTAATGTCGTCTTAAAATTGTTAAGACCACCATTCATCAGCATTGCGATTGTTGGATTGTAAGGCTTCTCACCAACCATCAGTTCATAATCAATCTTTCGTTTGATCAGATCCACCTTTGTCTTAGAAGAACTTTTATTCTGCGCCATAAACTTAACTATAACAAAAGTCTCTCCCTTTTTAGCAATCATTGAAAACTCTGATTTTTTCGGATATTTACTGCAGATCTCATAGGACTGATATGAGATGGACACATCTTTTAATTGGTATAACTCTTCCAACGACACTTCCGGTATCGCTGTCTTTTCCGGCTGCTGTCCATCCTCTGTCACTGCCGTTTCCGGAGCTGCCGTCGGCTCGGGTGTTGCTTCCGGCGACTGACTCACCTCGGGACTTGACGTCACTGCTGCCTCCGTATCAATCCGTTTTTTGTCATAATTTGCATCATGCTTCAGCACCACTTCTGATGCATATTCCGCCACTTTATCCTGGTTTTCCTCGCTCAGATCAGCAGAGGAACAGCCAGTGAGTAACACTATACTCAGGCAGAAACAGAACACCAGGCATCCGTTTCTTTTCATAAATGCACTCATCCCCTTTTCATATCATATACTGTAATTATTATTTTAACATATTTTTGCCGGGACTGCAATTACAGATTTTTAGTTTTCTGTCTTTTCATCAAGTTCAAACCAAAATTCCACACCATTATCATAATTTTTCACACCATATGCCTGATTGTGTGCTTCCATAATTGCCTTGACAATCGACAAACCAATCCCGTTTCCTCCGTATTCCCTGGTTCTCGCCTTGTCTACCTTATAAAATTTGCTCCAGATCTTGTCGATATCTTCTTCCGGGATTGGTTTCCCGGTATTAAACACACTCACGCGGGCTTTTCCATCGCAGCTTACAATTTTCACCTCGATGATTTTCTCTCCATCGATATGATTTAGGGCATTGCTGACATAGTTCATAACAACTTCTTCTGTCATATACTCATCTGCCCACACATAAACCGGATGATCTCCATCGTAAGACAGGGTAACTTCTTTCTGGCGGAACAAAATTTCCGACGAGGACAATACCGACTGTACTACCTGCTGCAAGTCAAAATGTTCCAGATGCACCTGTCCGTTTCCAAACTCCAGCTGGTTCAAACTCAGCAGTTTCTTTACCATTTTATTCATCTTATCTGCTTCATCTACGATAACTTCGCAATAAAATTCACGACTCTCCGGATCATCGTTCACGTTATCCTGAAGTCCTTCTGCGTAACCCTGAATTAAAGCGATCGGCGTCTTCAGTTCGTGAGACACATTTGCTAAAAATTCCTGCCGCATCTGTTCCTGCTCCGACCGTCTCTGCAAATCCAGCTCCAATTCGTTGTTTGCCGTCTTGAGTTCTGAAATTGTCTGTTCCAGTTTGTCTGACAGGGAATTCATGCTGTGTCCAAGTACTCCAATCTCGTCGTGACGGTTTTCTTTATAGCGGACATCGAAATCCAGATTTTCCATCTTTTTGGCAATCTGAGCCAGTTTCAGGATTGGCTTCGTATAGTGATTGCTCAGAAAGATCATAATGATCACACACAATATCGTTACGAGGATTCCGACATACGTCAGAAATTCATTGGAGATAGCTGCACTCTCGCGGATACTTTGGTAATTAGACCGCAGATAAACCCAGTAATCTCCTGTAATTCCACCGACAAGTTCGATATAATTGGAATCAATTCGCTGGTCAAACACATTAAATAATTCGTAGTTGTCCGTTTCTTCCAATAATTTGTAATTTTCATCAAACACATTGCCCAGCTGTTTAAACATAACATATTTTGCCAATTGTTGTGTATTCAGCTGCTGAGTACGATTTCCCATGCTCGGATACAGATAATCCACCTTGCTTACCATTCCGCTGGATGAATCTACGTTGATACTCATAATATACACACTTACACTGCTGTTTGCACTAATCTTATCCAAAGAATCGTATACTTTATCCTTCTGTGTATCAGAAATGTTTTTCCAGTCATTTTCATCAAATAATGCTGCCACTTCTCCATACACATCATTCATTTGCTTTTTCTTGGAATTTTCATAATATCCCGGAAGCAAAAACAAGTTCATGATCCAGCAGATCACAATACACAATATAATCATAAGCGCCGTTAACACGACTAGTCTGATTCGCATAGATTGCTTCATCCATCCTCACGTCCTTTCCTATAAAGACTATCATATCAAAGATCTTTGAACATATTGTGAACCATAAAACAACCGCCAGACAACATCTTATTTACACAAGATATCATCCGGCGGTCAACTCTATTTGATCCTCTTTGTTTGTGAATAACTATTCAGGGCACTCTATCGCTCACATTTAATCTTGAATAGTTACGTTTGTAATTTTATTTCATTTTTTTCTTTACCACTTTACTCCATCCACTATACACTGTTTTCCCGCTCTTCTGTTGATAAGCACGCACACGAAGAAAACATATTTTCTTTTTCCATTTTTTCATTTGCAGCACTGGTTTTTTTGTTTTTTTCTTCACTGCCTTTTTAAACTTTTTGTTTGCAGCAATCTGTATTTCATAGCCACTTGCTTTTGCTATTTTTTTCCAACTCAAAAGCAGCTTTCCCTTTTTCTTTTGGATTTTGATCTTTGTTGGTTTCTGTAATTTTGTTTTGACATCTGTTTTTGCAAATTCTCCGTTAAAATCAATCTGATTTCCTGTAATAATTGATTGATTTTCCTTTGCCCCCGGGTTAGTTGCCGCGTTTCCACCTATGCTTCCTCCCGGTATCGGTGTACTTCCTCCCGGTATCGGTGTACTTCCTCCCGGTATCGGCGTACTTCCTCCCGGTATCGGCGTACTTCCTCCCGGAGCCGACGTACTTCCTCCCGGTATCGGTGTACTTCCTCCCGGGGTTGGTGTGCTTCCTCCCGGAGCCGGTGTACTTCCTCCCGGAGCCGGTGTACTTCCTCCCGGAGCCGGTGTACTTCCTCCCGGGGTTGGTGTCGGCACAATCTCACCAATCTTTGGTATTCTCTCTTGAACTTTTCTATGGCAAACACTACATTCCCTATGTTTTGATCCGGAAGCAGTTTTTGTTGCCTCTTTATCAATAATCCACGTTCCAAACGTATGCTCCTCCGTCTCATACTGCTTATCGCAACCGGATTCATAACAAGTAAACCAATGACTTGTATCATCACTTCCGTATGTTGTCTGCTTCTCATGAGCATGAGAAAACATGATATTACAGCCCATCAATCCAACAGAAGGATCTTCCATGAACATTCCAGATCGATTGCCATTACATAAAATCCGACTCGCATAGGACTTTCCATCCGAAGTCCATGCAAGTACCAACTGATATTCTTTTCCTTTTTCAAACGGACCCATAAGCGGCTCATCATCCGTTATGTCATACCAGTTTGCAAGCTTAGCTCCCGTCGGTGTAATTCCTTCAATCGACGGATATTCTCCCACTTCCGGCTCTTTCACTCCGTTTACACTCAAAATTTCTTCATAACGGATCAAAGCATTATCCATCAGTTTATATACATCCGTATCTCCATACTGTCCTACTGTGATTTGCAGTCCAATATATGTTTTGTCTTCAAACTCTTTAGGAACAAAATATGTGTCTTTTGTCGCCTCAGGTATCGCTGTGTAATTTTTACCGTCTGTACTCTTCATCCATTGATATACAATTTTTCCGGTATCATATGCTTTTTGGAAGGATACGTCTTTGGCCGCCCAGTTTGTTAATGTTGTTTGATTTACCGACAACTTGGAAGCATTTTTAAACTGCCCCTGTATCATTTCATCTAACACTATGGTTTCTTTATCCTCCGGCTTTAACTCCTCGGCAGTTTTATCAAAAGTATAAGCAGCTTTTACTTCTTTCACCTCTTTCTCCAGTGGGGAAGGTGAAATAATTTTCATCTCTTTTTGATTCAAAGTAATTTTTGTGTCTTTTGTAAAGCAAAACCCTTCTTTACTCTTTAACGTAACAGTCAACGTATACGACGTAGCCGGTGCAAACACCGTATCTGTCGGACTCCACTCAACCGCCTCAATGGTTGTTTCGTTTTTCCCAACGAAACTGCCGGCAAATTCTTTATATTCTACCAAGCCTTTTTCATGTCCTCGAGCCGGCTCTTCTACACCTAAAGCAATTAATTGCACTTCTTCTAATTTACTTGCTTTATATACTCGGTGAATCGTGTGCAATTTTGTATTTTGATCGTACGTCACCTCTGCGCTTTTTGCCCACGTCTCTTTGATCAGACTATTATTTGCAGACTCCAGGTCCGCTGTATCCTCAAATAAATTTTCTTCTTGGGTATCAACTTCTACATTCATCACGTAAAACTGTCCACTTTCGAACATTTGAGAATCGTTCATTTGCTTGCCAGTTGTTTTATCATACCACTTAACACTCTTAATCACACCATAATTCACCTGAAGATTATCCGTCTTTGGAAAACTTTCTCCTGCATTCACTTTTATCGCATAATCTCCCGTAAGCTTCATCTTTCGCAATTCAGGTATCTTAATAGAAGCAAAATACGCTTCTTCTCCTGCACTCGTTTCATACCACACTTTAGCCGCCAGATATTTACCCGCCAGTTTTTTATCAAGCGTAATGGTGTCTCCGGCGTATTCCGTTTCTTGAAGTGCCGTAAACGTTTTGTTATTTTCACTCTCGTACCACTGAATATATATCTCTTCATCATGGTACTTTGTCATCCACTCTTCATCGTTATCTGCCAAATTTTCTATAAAACCAATCACCGACACCTCTTCACCAAAAAGAATATTTCCTCGGATCATCTCCGGAGCATTTTTACAAGAGGCTGGCAGCTGCAACTCATTTTTCAGTCCTGTCGCCGGAAATGTACACGCAATTGTTACTTTTTGAATCTTATCTGTGATCACCTCCGGAGCAACACGCACCGCGTTCTGATTTGCTATTTTATACGTTGTAGTTTTGGAAAAAAATGAAGTTTTCCCATATATGGTAATCTCCGCACGGTATGCCATCCCTTCCCAAAATTTTACATCACAAGGCTGTTCAACATGAATTGTTTTACCGTCTGTCCCTTTCATCTCACGATACCATTTAACATCACCAACAACATATGACTCATTTGACGCAACATAGGTAGATGGTGTCTTTTCCGTTTCCGGTGCTTTCAACGGCACAGATACATTGGTAAATGTCGTCTTATCACTTGAAGTATCCTCAAGTTTTGCTGTAATCTTGACATCTTCTGTCCCCATCACTATAGACGTTGCCGGATTCATCACATTTCCTACAGAAGTATTCTCGCCCTCCACTTCCCAGCCGGCAAACTGTTTTCCTTCAGGAATATCATCTACACAAAGCTGATATTTTCTTCCGGTTATCGAACTTGTTACTTTTAAGCCTTTCGCATCTTTAACACTTGCATTTGTAGTCTGAATCTTATAAGACGCAGGTTCCCCCTCAAACCTCGGCAGATAATGATAAATACGCATCGATGCACCATCGGAAGACGGTGCTTTATAATAACTTGGTTTTTTACCATCTATCGTTATCTCTTCCCTTCCAATTCCATCGATACTATATCCGCTTTTAACTTTTGCAAAGATTTCTAATGTATATTGTATTCCTTGTTGAATATTTCCTTTTGCTTTAGGAGCGCTCCCATTATTGCTTCCATGATATATATAAAACGTTGCACTGACAATTTCTATTCCGGGTTCGGTCGTAGTCAATTTAACATTACTTATATCATTTCCACATGTAAATCCCTCTAACGCAAAAGGAATACTTGTCACCGCCGTTACCGCATCCGCTTTTATATGTACCGGTAACACAGTTATCACCATTGCCATACACAAAAACAATGCTATTATTTGTCTTCTTATTTTTTTCATTTAACTACCTCCTAGCTTTTTATATTCTTTTTTAAAAAAAGAGAAAATATGTACCAAGTAAATGATACCATACTTTCTCTTTTCGCACATGACACAAAAGTGTTATATTGTTTTTTTACACTTCAAATTTGTAACCCATTCCCCAAATGGTTTTAATATATTTACCGCACTTTTCCCCCATTTTGCTGCGCAGTTTTTTTACATGGGTATCAATGGTTCTGGCATCGCCAAAATAGTCATAATCCCATACATGATTTAAGATACGCTCACGTGATAACGCAATGTCTTTATTTTCCATAAAGTAAGCAAGCAGTTCAAATTCCTTGAAACTGAGATCGATCTTCTCACCATCGATCACCACCTCGTGGGCACTGCGGTTCAATTCTATGCCGCCGTATTCCAATACATCTTCGGAGGAGGCATTGGCACGGCGTAAGATTGCCTGTACTCTTGCCACCAGTATTTTCGGGCTGAACGGTTTGGAGATATACTCGTCTACCCCAAGTTCGAACCCTCTAAGTTCATCGTTTTCTGCCCCCCTGGCCGTCAGCATGATGATCGGGACTTTCGAATACTGCCGTATCTCCCGACACACCTGCCAGCCATCCATTTTCGGCATCATGACATCTAAAATGATCAAATCAATATCTTTTTCTGCCAGAAATACATCGACCGCCTCTTCGCCATCCGCAGCTTCCAGCACCGTAAAATTTTCTCTGACCAAAAAGTCCTTTACCAGTTTCCGCATTCTTTGTTCGTCGTCAACGACCAGAATCTTCTGTTCCATTTGTATTCCCTCCATTCAAAGCATTTTCGCGTTCCTGCAATTCTTCTTCCCATGTTTCGTATTTGTCGATCAGTTCCTGCTCCGTTTTTTCCTTATAGGTAAATATGGAATCCTGACTTTTATATTCAATGACAAACAATGCCGCAATGAGAATAACGAGCATTACAATCACAATCTTACATTTTTTGTTGAATGTTTTCTGTGTCTGATACAGTATTTTCCATTTTTCTTCTTTTGCTTTTGAGGCCGCCGGCAAATATCCTTTCCCGGGACGCTCTTCTACCGTTTCCTTCAATGGCAGGCGAGGCAGATCGTTTACCGGCACCTTTGCCTGCTCCATATTATGATACAATTCTTCCAAAAAAGAATAGCCGATCACCGTTGAAAAGGAATTGTCCTTTACTGCCTTCTGATAGATTTTCAACGCCACGCGTTTATTTTTTACATCATATTTCTTTCGGATGGAGTCAATGACCATTTTTTCTTTCTTTGCCGCTTCGTACGTCTCTTCCTTTTGAAAGATAAAACAGTCAATCTGTTTACTTTCACTCATTCGTAGTCTCTCCATCGGATACCTTCGCCTGATCTCCAATATAATCCTTTGCCACTTCAATCATCATATCGTTTTTCGGATGGCTTCCCTGGCTTTCTTTGTACTCTTTTTCCAGATCGGAAAGACTTTTTTCATCATCGCCGTCTTCGTAACCAAGAGCCGTCCACAATTTATTTTTATAGGTGGTATCATCCATCGTAAGATTTTCTTTCGCCATAATACTTTTAGCGATCATCACATCGATCACACTGTCTTCCGCGATTTCCGATATCCCATCTTCATCCATGCCAAAACTTTCCAAAAGTTCATCCAATGTCATCCCTGACATCTCAGCAAAATTGGTATACATGAGGTTTACATCTGTTTTTGACTGCGCCAGCATGTTTTCCGGCACGGATTTTGCCTCGCAGGTCTCCTTAAAGGAATCCCATACCAGTTCACCTTTGTTATTGATATTATCTTCTTTTTGCTCTTGCTTGACTTTGTCGTAATATTCCTGCACATTTTTACATTTATTGTCAGATACTTTTTTGGCAATCGTGTCATTAACGACATCATTTACTGTTATCGTAAATTGAACCGTCTGCCCTGCAAGATCTTCTTCATCATAATCACTCGGGAAAGTACAGTCTACCGTCTTTTTCTCTCCTTTTTTCATGCCAATGATACCATTTTCAAAGTCGTCAATATACTCTCCTTTGCCAACCCACACATACGTATCCTCCGCACTGGTGCCATCGATTTTTTTTCCATCTTTTTTGCCGGTAAAGTCAATATTTACGACATCGCCGCTCTTTATGGCATCTTTACTTGAAACCTCATTCTCTGTCGCATCATCCATCATCGCGCCATAAATGTCATCGACCTCCGGCTCTACATCTACAGACAAGCCTTTGTATTTACCAAGCGAAATATACCCTGCTTTCTCATAATCAAAAATCTGACCATCCGCAAGATTGTCACCTTCATCCGTATTGGTCACCGCTTTGTCACTGCTGCCGGATTTATTTTCCTTATAAAAGAATACACTCAATGCTACAATGACCGCAACGGCTGCCACTGTACATACCCCTATGATAATTCCTGTTTTTTTGTTCATCGTTCCATTCCTTTCTGACTATCACTCAATTTTGTTACCATTCTAACATATAAATGTGAAAAAAAAAAGAAGAAATTGGGGGGCGGGAAAAATCCTTTTCCCGTCCCCTTCTTTTCTATCTCTCCAGCACAATAATTTTATTGGAAAAATTCTGAATGGCCGGAATCTTTCCAAGCACACAATATATCGGAAACATTTTTTTCATACCTTCTACGAGACTGACCTCCCCTTTATAAGTAAAGGCAGGAACAAGTCTCTGTAATTTTTTTCCATTTTTAACACCCCATGTAAATTTCGCACGGCTTCCCTCGATGGATTTTTCTTTTATATGCTTTACGACAAAAGGAGACATCGTCTCAATCATTACCGTCACTTTTCGGAACGTTTTCTCGATAATAGACATCATCTGCAGCACATCGGCTTCGCTCAGATACATGGAAAGTCCCTCTATGATAACCAATACATTTTCACCGCCATACTCGATATCGTCGATATACGATGCATCCATTGCCGATTTGGCAATCTGGCTGATTGATCCGTTCTCTGTGAGAAACTTTTCACGGATCTTCATTGTTTCCGGCAGATCGACATTGTACCAGCGCACATATTTCCCCTGCATTCGGTAACATCTTGTATCCAGTCCACTTGCAATATTTACTACAATCGTGTTCGGATGTCCACTCAAATACTTCTCTACCATTTCATCTAACACGATTGTACGGGCGATCACACCATAGCTCATTGCCTTATCCTGATCGGCTTTGGAAAAATCATAATCCAGTCTGGACACCATCTCGACTGCCATGTCATCATGAATCTTTGCATTTTCCTTCCCGGATTCCTTCGCCCGCGCATACAGGGTCTGAATCATCGTTTCCGGTAGCCCTGTCACATTTACTTTCTCTTTCATAATATTCATCCTTTCCATCGTAACGTTTGTTATAAAATGTTATGTTATAAAAAAAACTCCACAACTAACGGCTGTGAAGTTCTTTTAAATGCTCTATTAATTTTTCGGTTCCCCCCGCGGCATAAATGCCGATCTGTTTTACCAAATATAAACTGTATTCCATATCATAATCTTCTTTCACAATCTCTAAGCAGCTGTCTAACCGCTGCTTTGCCAGTATCTTAAGTAATCCCGGATCGGGCGGCGTCTTCAGCTTACTTTGATAATACACCAGAAAGGACTGCTCCATCATCTGTTCCATGCGGTCCCGGAAGCCTTCATAACAACTTCCCTGCGCCTTCTCCATAATGACAATCGCTTCCTTCTTATGTTTTAAAATAAACTGCATCATAAGCACATCGACATCCGGACCTTCGGACAACTCTTGCATCTCCATCTGCATACACCTTGCCAGTATGTCCTCGTAACTTTGCACAAGCGGTTCCAATATAGCACGAAACAATGCTTCTTTGTTTTCAAAAGAAAAATACATCGCTCCCGTCGTAACACCAGCCCGGCTGCAAATCGTTCTAAGGCTCGCCTTGGCATATCCTTTCTCATAGAATTCTTCCAAGGCTGCCTGTTTAATTTTTTCCATGGTTTCTTTTTTATTCTTCATCATAACACCTGTTATGATAAACGATATTCGGCGGTTTGTCAAGAAATAACCTGTAATCAAAAATGTTTTTCAACACAGGCTACTGTATCCTCAACGGTACTATCTGTCGTTCTCTCAATCCAAAAGAACGGACTGCTCTTAATCTCCTCTATACGATCTGCATTCAGTTCATATAAAGTAGTATTTACCACCTCAAACCTATTTAATATAGGCCTATGTATTTAGATATTTCTTAAACGTAAAAACATCATCATTTTTTCACCTCCATAAATTCATGTCAACAGGCTTTGCAAACTGGAATTTGTGGTCTATTAGACTTTTTATTTACAGTTGTACTTTCGTTTCATTTCTCGTCTTGCCTTAATCTTTCCTAAAAGTCCAGAAAGATACATTGCAAGGACTATTAACATACCACACTCTAACCCAAGACCTGCACCTGCTACTCTTTCATAGACACTTCCAGGTGTATCTAGTCCTGTAAATTCAATAATCACGAACGCAATCATTCCTATTATTGCAATAACCGTCAGTACAAATAACCTTCCTTTAATTTTTTGATTAATTGTCTCTGTATAATCAGATAATTTCAATACTGTTTCTTTTACTTCTTCATTCATATTCTCGCTTTTCCTTTCTCCATCAATGATTTCAGGTATACTAACATCATAAAAATCAGCCAATTCAGCCAACAAACTAATATCAGGCATATTAGAACCTGTTTCCCATCTAGAAACCGTTCGGCCTGAAACTTTTATCTTTTCGGCAAGCTGTTCCTGTGTAATATCCTTTTCTTTCCTAAGTTCTTTTAAAAAACGTCCAATCTTTTTCTGATCCATACTGTTTCCTCCTTTCATTGACAGAGTAATATTATTCTACTAAACATAACACGACACAAAGCGAGAAAATGCCGTATTTACGCTATTGGACAAATCTGTCTAGTATTATTTATATTGGCTTTAGCCCCAAAAACTTGAATTTCTATTTGTGTTGCCATGTCATTACATAATCTTTTTCTCCGGTAGCCTCATCTAGGCCACTATGCTGAATCTCAAATCCTTCTCTCTTATAAAAAGATATTGCCCGTGCGTTCTTTTGGTATACGTTCAAGTGCAACTTATTCCTTTTATCCTTTGCATAATTCAGCAGAATTTTACCTATACCCTGCGATTGCATTTCACCAGAAACAAAAATGCCCTCAACATATTCATCATTTAACCCTATAAAACCCTGTATTTCTGTATCATACTCATACACATAAACCTCTGCTAGTAACAACGCTTCTTTTACTGATTTGAAATTGCTTTTCCAGTATTCGGCGGGGATAAAATTATGTGCCTTTATATTTGTATCCAACCATATATCTGCAACTTTATTTATATCATCCCTTTGAAATTCTCTAATCATAACGGTGACTCTCCATAGAGTATCCGTCCGGAGGACATAAGATTTATGATTATAAACCGGCCGAAAAAGAAAGTGACGGAATAGGCGTAATATCTGAAAAAATTCGAACCGGCGGCGTAGATAAAGAAGTAGTCAACTATACGGGTGAATATAAACCGGTTGGTGATGAAACTGAAAATTATGCTTTAAATACTTACAATTCATTATATTCGGGAACTTATTCTGCTCCCTCTGAATTCACAAGGGTAACAACTCAGGATGGCGACAACGAAGACACGAAAAAAACAGTGTTATATGGGTATAGTTACGGAACGCTGAAAGCAACGCTGAGCTATGATAAGGGTGGTAATGTAGAGCGGCAATTTAACTATTATCTAAAAAAGGACGGTTATGATTTAATAACCGAAGAGGTGAAAACACAGTATCAGAAGAGCAATCCTTCTGCGGCATTGACTAAAACGAATAATTATTATTACGAGCTGCCGTATTGCCATCTGACATATGTTGGTGACGGCCGCGTGACCGAGAGAAATGTGTATTATGAAAAGGCTGCAAATCCGGCAATCTATCCGAGATACCTCGTGGAAAAGGATCAGCGCGTGATGGACGGAACAGACAGCGAATATCCGTATATTCATAGGGTTGAAAGGTATAAATACGAAAGCTATGCAAGTGGAAACGAACAGTTTGAGGCAACCAACCCATCGTACCTTCTCGTGTGGGAAAACGAAGAAAAAGAGGACGGTACAATAAAAGGCGGAGCCGGTACGCTGAAAGAGAGAATCGAGTATGAGTATGATTCCAGCGGAAGAGTTACTAAGGTCAAAAAGCTTGAAACGCCGCATACCGGCGCCAGAAACGAAAACTCTCCGGGTGAGGTTACAACATATTCTTATGAAGACGCCGGCTACGGTACGGATGTAAGCGCACTGAAAACCGTAACCGAAAGCAAAACCCTTCCGGATGGCACCGTTGCTTCCGTTGTAACGAAATATGATTACTATGGAAATAAAGTTTCGGTTTCCGGTTACGGCACCGATAGCGTAACCTATACCTACGATGCGAAAAACCGCGTAACACGCGAACAGTATGCAGACGGTACGGCAAAAACATATTCTTATATCGTAACACCCGCCGCTTGCAAAACGGAAGTTACCGACCAGAGCGGCAAGAAAATCAGAATCGTTTATGACGATATGGGAAGGCAAATTAAAACCCTCGTCAACCCCGGAGAGCCTTCCGAAACTGCTGTTGAAGCAATAAATTACAATAATTTGGGAAAAATTTGCAAAAAAACTATTGACAGCGGTGATAATTCATGTTACAATCTGGAATATAAATACAATTGCTTTGGCGAGGTAATTGAGGAAAAGGTAACAGATAATGCCGGAAAGGTTTTCCGTTTGAATAATTACGGTTATTCATACGGCGAAACCGACGGGCAAAAATGCCGCGTAACAACCACAACATCAAAGATAAGGGGCGAACATAACAGGGTTGTTACAAAGTATGCCGATGCTTGGGGGCTTTTGGTTAAGGCAACCGCAAAAGGCGGAAATGATGAGTATTCCGTTAAGAATACCTATGACAGCTGCGGTGTGCTTAAATCTGCAACCGATGCAAACGGCAATGTTACAAGCTTCGGCTATGACTATAACGGCAGGCAGATTTCCGAAACCAATGCCGCAGGCAAAACCAAGAGCTGTACCTATAATATTTATGGGTATATGACAACCTCAACGGATTTCATGGGCAATGTTACAAATTATTCCTATGATAATCTCGGAAGAGTGACGGAAACTGTGTCACCTATGTCCGATTCCGAAAATATGAAAACCCAAACCTTTTATAACGCTGCCGGCGATAAGGCAAAGGATAGGGTTTATACCTCCGCAACGGAGTTCAGGGATACTGACTATACCTACGATAACCGCCATAGAGTAAGCACCGTAACAAGCGACGGCGTAAGCTATACAAAGTATTTCTATGATTCCCTCGGCAATGTTTCAAAAACCGTAACAGGTATGACCGCTGCGGACTTGGATGCCGGCGAGTCTGAATACTCCGATTCCTGCGCTGTAACAAGCTACACCTATGCGCCGTATATCAATTCCGTTTCATCTGTAACCAATCCGGACGGAACAACCCATAATTATTCATACAATTATCTTGGGATGCTTACTGATGAAAGCTGGACCAAAAACGGAAACACCTCCGGTGAAATAAGCTATAATTATGACGGATTCGGTCAGCTTGTTTCCAAAACAGCCGGAAACAAAGCCGATACTTTTAAGTATGACCTTCTCGGTAATGTTGTTGAATCAAACGGTGAAAACGGTAAAACAAATTATTCCTATGATGATTTGGGCAGGCTTAAAACCGAGAAATCCGACAGCGGAATTGTTAAAAAGTATACATATGATTATAATAATAACCGCACATCGTTTAAGGTTTATACAAACTACAGCGATTTGCAGCAGGATTTGTCTTATGTATACGATAATCTGAACCGCATTACTTCAATAAAAGAAGGCAATTCAACCGTTGCAAGCTACACATATAACGATAACGGCAATCTTCTGTCCGAAAATAATGTTGCAGTCATGAATGATTTTGTGTATAACCGCGCCGGAATGGTTCTTTCAAAGACCGTGAAAAACAGCGCCGGAACGCAACTGAAAAATTACACCTATACCTATAATCTTGATGGAAATGTGGCATCTTATAACGGCTTGAATTATACCTATGATAATAATAACCGGCTTTCGGCTGTTGCGGAAGGTACATCAAATAAAGGCTATACATTTGATAACCGAGGAAACAGGCTTTCTCTTAATGAAACAGGTGCAGATGTTTCCGATACGGTAAATTATGTGTACGATACAAATAACCGTATACTTGAAAGAACCTTCGGTGATGAAAAGGATAGCTTTGCGTATGATGATAGGGGAAATCTCTATCTTAAAACAATAAGCAAAGCAGCCGGTTCGGATGAAACATCAAGAGAAGTAACAGCTATGGGTTCGTCTGTATTCTATGAATATGACGGATTTAACCGTTTAACCAATGTTTCCGAAGGAATAAACAAGGCAGAATATAAATATAATACTTCGGGGCTTCGTACATCAAAAACTGTAAACGGCGAAAAAACCGATTTTATCCTTGACGGTATCTATGTTATCGCCGAAATCAAGGACGGAGATGTAACGAATTATATCCGTGGTGTAACGGGCATAATATATAGCAAGAATCATAAAGGTGAGAAAAAGTATTATGTCACAAATAACCACGGTGATGTAACTGCTCTCGTTAACTCGTCAGGTATTATTGTTAAAGAGTATACATATGATGAATATGGGGTAGAAGTATCGCCTGATGAAAACGATTCAAATCCCTTCCGTTATTGCGGAGAGTATTATGATACCGAAACAGGTTTTATCTATCTTCGTGCGAGATATTATGACCCGACATTGGGTAGATTTGTTTCTGTCGATCCGGCATTTTCCGGCTTCAATTGGTACTTATATTGTAATGCAAACCCGACTTTCTTTATAGATCCGTTTGGCTTGGATGCAAAAGTCGCTGTTGAAGAAATAAGCCAAAGATACGGGCTGAGTTACAAAATCAATAAGAACGGCACGGTTACTATAAAACAAAAATTTGCCGGAGGCGGTTCGCTTTCGGGAACATTTAAAAGCGACTCTGTAGCAGACGGGATTAACATTATTGATTCAGCCGCATTTGCAGATATTTTCGGAAAAAATCTGGATGATGTTAAGTCGGGTGGGTATATCGTTACAGAAGGCACTGTAGACAAGGAAGCTTTCCGTACATTAAACAATTATAATCAGAATAGCGAGGTTGAATATGCCGTAAAATCTCACGAATTGTTAAATAACTCCGGCTGGTATTTTGTTACTCCGGTTTTTGAAGGTAAAAAGAATAAAATAAGCGATAGTGATTGTAAGAAGAATGACTTTTACAGTCAATATGCTAAATATAATGGAGGCATATTTAATGTAAATTTAATTGCTACTTTTTATCATGCCCATACGCTCAATGGGTCAGCTTATTTTTCCGGAGGGGACTTTAGCTTTGCGATGAGAAGTACAAGATTAGGTCTTTTAGCTCCTCCGGATGCAACTGGCTACAGAGCGGCATATGTTATTGAAGTACCGGCTGATACTGAAAATGACAAATGGGGCAATGAAATAGATTTGGATAAAGCAAATTATCCATCCTTATATACTAATCAGATTATTTACTAATATATGGGGGTGCCGAATTGAAGCGAATGACATGTTTTATATTAGTAATTACTTGCTTATTATATACGAAATGCTATGCAGTTGAAGACACCAAGTGGAAAATATATGATGATTCGGAATGTCAGTATGATTATCTTGCTAAGTGGAGCCAAGGAGTGTTCACATCAGATTCTGGTAAGGTGTATGTTCGATTTCGCGATGCGGTAAATCTTATGCTTTATTCATGCGATGAAAACAATAATTTAACTGATATACGCAGTATGAATGATGACTTTTTTGTTGAAAAGGAATATGATTATAGTGGAACAAAAATTCCTTATTCAGTAGGTTTAATTAAGCATAGGTGGGGTGCAACAGGAAATGGATATATTGATTTTTTGCAATGGGCACCGATAAGTGCGGAAACGGAACTCTGTATCGGCAGCCGATATTCGCCGATTACAATGAAATATCCTTTGGTTGGTGAAGAGCTTGATTATAGGATATTGGAAGATTCACCATATGATATTATATCCCAACTTGTGAAAAAAGAACCTATACCGGAATTTGCAAATGACCCTAAAATAACCCAAACCGAGCGTAGCAAACGGCGTGATGGGTTTTTTTGGAAACTGCAGCCCTACGGTATGTATTATTTTTCGTTTTACGATATAAAAACCAATTGTATATATTTGGTTTATGATGTGCCGTTTCATGTTGAGCATTCGCAAGGTAACACATATTATTCATGCATGTTTGGTGTTTCCATGGCAGACGGAACAGTAACAAAATATTCTGTGTCTCGTTTGTCTCCTTTAGGTAGCAGAGAACTGGGACCTGACTATCCTTACTCTGATGGCAACGGTGTTTATAATAATGGTTATAAGCTGAAAGAAACTGTGTTAACATGCAAATTGAATGACAAAGCTTATGCTTTTAATGACGCTATTGCAGTTTACTATGATTATACATGGAATTTTGATGCTATCTATGTTCCGTTTGACAGGCTGTGCGAAATTTTGGGGTATTCATACAGTGAAGACAGAAGTAACAAGGTAATACACATAAAGTATATGCATCCGGAAAATGATTCGCAGGGTTTGGTAGACCGAAAATATAAGCCGTTTAAAGAAGCATATGCATCCACTCCTCTATGGATTTTGCTAAAACAAAGGCATCCGGATGCTACCGATAGCGAATTATTTGATGCTATTACGCAAAACCGATATAGTATTGGTGATATAGTTAATTGTCTTGATAACTTGAAGGCTCAATAACTAAGATTCACACCGCAATAGCGGTGTGAATTTTTTTGGAAAAAACAGAAAAAATTACAAAAAACTATTGACATATGTTGGAAAATATGATAATATATAGGCATAAAAGTTGATGAATTGTAGAATATGCTCAAAAGTATTTGCTTTATGGAGATGATTCCGGTGGGTAATATTGCATAGTTTGTTTTCAGTGTTGGGGAACACATGAGGGGAAACAGGCTGACATAAATAAAGAACTTCAACAAGGCAGAATATAAATATAATTAATCAGGGTTAAGAACTTCAAAAACAGTAAACGGCGAAAAAACTGACTTTATCCTTGACGGTATCTATGTTATCGCCGAAATTAAGGATGGGGACGTAACAAACTATATCCGTGGTGTAACGGGCATAATATATAGCAAGAATCATAAAGGTAAGAAAAAGTATTATGTCACAAATAACCACGGTGATGTAACCGCGTTGGTTAACAATTCCGGAAATATTATCAAAGAATATACATATGATGAGTACGGTGTGGAAACCAATTTGGATAAGGAAGATACAAATCCTTTCCGTTACTGTGGAGAGTATTTCGACATCGAAACAGGTTTTATCTATCTTCGTGCGAGATATTACGACCCGACATTGGGTAGATTTATCTTCGAAGATCCGGCGAGGAGTGAAACAAACTGGTATGTTTATTGCAGTAGTAATCCGGTTGTTTTTGCGGATCCGTCCGGATTGGATATATATTATTTTGTTAATGAAGAGTTTAAAAAAGAAGCGTGGAAAGATGCTAAACTCTTGGAAAAACATTCCGGTGAGCCTGTTCATGTTTTAATAACTGACACAAGAGATACTTTTATAGAAGAATGGAATAAGATGGGTAGTTGGGATGGTAAAGATGTTGATGTATCTCTCGTAGTAATAAATATGCACGGCAGTCCTGATAGTATTTCTCCTCACAGCAATGGTAGTACAGGTTCAATTACTACAGGCGATATAAAAAGCGGCAGATTAATTTCAAAAAACATTGATAGAATCGTGCTTTTAAGTTGTAATACCGGACATTTTGACCACAGATATTCGAGTTTTGCAAACAAAATGTTGGTTTACAATAATGTAAAATCAGTAGTTGCTGCGGACGGTACAGTTTCAACCCGTTCATTAAGAGGGCAATACAAAACAAAAACAGATAAATATTTTAATAGCTATTTATGGTCTGAAGGAGATGAAAAAGAGCCTTACCGTAAAAACTATGGTTTTATAGACTACACTAAAAATGACAAAGGCGAATTGGAGTGGAAGATTAGGGAAAAATATATCGTTGCATAGAGGTGTCCTGAATGCGTAAGAAATGTTTAGTCATATTACTCCCTGTAGTTGCGGTATTATTGATTGTCTTATATTACTTTTACGACGGTGCATATGTAATTGAGACAATGACATCAACCGAACTCGAACTTATCAATGAGTATGCAACCTACAAAACACCTTTTTCAGATAAAACAATAGTAGAAGATTTTGTGCTAGCGGATGATACTGATTCTCATTTTTATCGGCATAATCAATATATAGAAGCAACATTATTGGTGCCAAATGACGAAATTGATGCTATTTTTCCGGAGAATTTAAGAGAGTATGATATTGATTTAGTTCTTGATTTAAGGAAAAACGATAATGAATCTTTTTGCTTTGGGGTTTGGATGCCGAGAACGGTGGTGAAATGGCCTGAAGGAACAAGCCGAACTATTACTTATACTGTTTTAACTCCAGAAAACAAGTATACAAAGGTTTACTTATTGGTAGATAAATTAGGGTGGAAATTGTATAATTATGAGCGGATATAATTAGCAATTACAGAGTTATTGTCTTGTTGGAATTTTGGTGCCGGTTTTGCCGGCACCATTATTTTTGGAAAAATACAGAAAAAATTACAAAAAACTATAGACATATGTTGAAAAATATGATAATATATGGGTGTAAAAATTAATGATTTGTCAAATATGCTCAAAAAGTATTTGCTTTATGGAGATGATTACGGTGGGTAATATTGCATAGTTTGTTTTCAGTGTTGGGGAACACATGAGGGGAAA
>ERZ827440.968-NODE-968-length-35345-cov-6.675914_pt1 | contig 35345 bp, 31 predicted proteins | sample MGYA00519774_ERZ827440 | MGnify/ENA primary metagenome ERZ827440 (study PRJEB31778, sample SAMEA3449302) | human gut metagenome | biome: human gut; feature: human-associated habitat; material: faeces | place: United Kingdom | collected 2010/2012 ... | reverse complement strand
ATTTTCAGTCCTTTGCTCTACCAACTGAGCTATGGCACCGTTGTTTTGTTTAACGGGTGCAAAGATATGAATCTTTTTTGAGTCTTGCAATAGGCAGAGCTACTTTTTACTGATTTTTATTCTTCCAAAGAATTCCAGCCTTGTGCTTTTAGTTCGACTTCGCCTCCATCACGACCTACCAAGTAGTTACCGAGATCGGGTTTTGTAATATGACCGATTACTTTAACACCTTTCATTTCAGATACTTTATCATGATCAGTGAGAGGAACAGTGAAAAGTAATTCATAGTCTTCACCACCATTTAAAGCTGCAGTTACCAAATTCATATTAAATTGTTCAGCCATTGCAGCCGTTTGATAATCGATAGGAATTCTATCTTCATATACGCGACATCCGACATTACTTTCTTTTGAAATATGCAAAAGTTCGGAAGACAGACCGTCTGATATGTCCATCATTGCTGTAGGGATAATCCCCGCATGACGAAGCATCTCTATAATATCTTTACGAGCTTCCGGCTTCAATTGACGTTCCAACAGATATTCTTTGCCTGTAAAATCCGGTGTGAAATCTTTTTCACCTTTAAATATCCTTTTTTCGCGTTCTAATAATTGCAATCCCATATAAGCAGCTCCTAAATCCCCGGAAACACATATCAAATCCGTTTCTTGGGCTCCACTGCGAAGAACAACTTTGTCTCTTTCTCCTTCCCCAATACAAGTGATACTGATACAAAGCCCTGTTAAAGAAGCAGAAGTGTCTCCTCCGACAATATCGACTCCATACACATCACAGGCCAACTTTAGCCCAGCATAAAAATCTTCTACATCCTCAACAGAAAAACGTTTGGAAATACCAAGTGATACAGTGATCTGCTTAGGCTGGCCGTTCATGGCATAAATATCGGAGAAATTTACAACAGCCGATTTATATCCGAGATGTTTTAAAGGTACATAAGTCAAGTCGAAATGAATACCTTCCAATAATAGATCGGTGGTGACAAGCACTTGTCTATCCTCATAGGAGAGGATTGCCGCATCATCGCCTACGCCCTTTATCGTACTATTATTCTTTATTTCAATCCTGTCAGTTAGGTGGCGAATCAAACCGAATTCGCCTAATGTTGATATTTCTGTCCTGTTACTCATATTTGTTTTGTAATATATTATTTTTAGGAAATGTGATAATATGTTTTTTTATTGTCTCATTAAAACTCTGCTCATTGTAAAACCTGATTACAATCGGTAGATAATATAAATATTTCTTCCAACTTTCCGGAACAAAAGGACTGTTTTTTAAACGTGCTGCATCTTTTTCTGTTACTAAGATCAATTTTCCCGGTGAAGTCATCTTTTCGAATATCACATCCAATTTCTTGAAATCTGACTTGCTAAACGTATGATGATCAGGAAAAACGACCGGCAACACTTTATTTGAATACTTTTCTGCCTCACGAATAAATGGAGTGGGAACTGCAATACCTGATATCAACAATATATCATCTTCTTTTCCAATATTTTTATGGTTTAAGAAACGAGCTTCCGAGGGGAATACAGGTTTAACTTCTCCATAAACGATGCTGGTAAAAAAAAGTAACTGGTGAGCCCGCAACTTCATATTTTCTTCAATAACACGAAAATCGATCGGCTTCATATCTTCGTCGCATTTAGTAACAACCACGATATCTGTTCGGTTTATATTACTTATCGGTTCTCTCAGGTGTCCGGTAGGCATTAGTTTATCATTATAAAATAAACGATGGTAGTCACTCAACACGATCGAAAGGGAAGGGTGCACATATCTATGTTGATATGCATCATCTAACAAAATTACTTCAGGTCTGTCTTTTTCAGGGAGGGATAAAAGATTTTGAATCCCCCGGCGGCGATTAGCGTCGACAGCGACAAGTATATCCGGAAATTTATTTTTCATTTGAAAAGGTTCATCTCCGATCTCCAAACTGGAACTTTCAGAATCAGCAAGAATAAACCCCGATGTTTTTCTTTTGTACCCTCGGCTTAATACTGCAATGCGATATTTATCTTTCAGTAAACGTATGATATATTCTGTATGGGGAGTTTTACCCGTTCCTCCTACAGATAAGTTTCCTATGCAGATCACAGGAATAGAATATTGTTCGGAATGTAAAATACCCCAATCAAAAAGTCGATTTCGCAACCATATCCCAATTCCATATAAAAAGGAAAGGGGAGCCAGGTAGGAATTAAGTTTTATTTTGTCATTTTTTTGCATGTAACTTCTTATCTGCTGACAAATATAGTTAACTTATCGGTGGCTGTCTGTTTTTTATTTGTTTATTTCAAAAAGAAGATACAATTTGAATCTCTTTGAAAGATAAGTTTGCGTTTATTCTGAAATATTTTCAGGGAGTTTGTGACTATACACATTTATTGTAGAATTAAGTCAATATCCGGATAAGATATCCGTCGTATCTTTGTTGTCTTCTTGATAATCTCTTGTAAATTATATACTTTTGCATTGTCCCAATTAACATGCTATGCCATGAATGTCAAAATAGAAGAAAGCTGGCGAAAACGCCTTCAGGAAGAATTTGATAAACCATACTTTGAGCAGTTGGTCACATTTGTCAAGAACGAATACAGAAGCGCCCATGTGCTTCCTCCCGGACACCAGATCTTCCATATTTTTAATGCCTGTCCATTCGAGAAAGTGAAGGTTGTTATACTTGGACAAGACCCTTATCCCAATCCGGGGCAATATTACGGAGTCTGCTTCTCCGTCCCGCAAGGAGTTCCCATTCCTGGATCACTGGCCAACATATTCAAAGAAATACACCAAGACTTAGGCAAACCGATCCCCACATCCGGCAATCTGGACCGTTGGGTAGAGCAAGGCGTGTTTCCTATGAACTCGGTCCTGACTGTACGGGCTCACGAAACCGGCTCACATCGGAATATGGGATGGGAAACTTTTACAGATGCAGTGATAAAGAAATTGAGCGATGGACGTGAGAATCTGGTATTCATGCTGTGGGGAAGTTATGCAAAAGAGAAGATCGCCCTTATCGACACCCATAAACACTTGGTGCTGACAACCGTGCATCCGTCTCCACGCTCTGCTGACCATGGTTTCTTCGGCTGTAAACACTTCAGCAAGGCGAATACTTTCCTCCAAAGCAAAGGTATTCAAAAGATTGACTGGTAAGAAGTACGAGTTCCGGACATCCGGGTGTAGCCATTCCGGACATCCGGGTGTGGAGAGCGGTAACATCCGGGTGTAGAAAGGCGGAAGATGGGCATGTTACCAAACTTTTCTGCTTGCTTTTCGTTCTTTTCCTACTTGTTTTAGTAAAAAAGGACCTTTATGTTGAGGGAACTATCTCCACACAGATGTATATCGGCACGGTTCCCTGCGTTTTTGTAAACAATACCGGCTACCCGTTTCAACGGCAGGTAGTGATACAAGTGTAATACAGGAATCCGGTATGTATCACTCCTTGCACACCATGTTTGTCAATGCTTGCAAAACAAAGTGTGATAGAGTGATAGAGAAACTGGATTATTGTGCAAGAGAGAACCGCAAACTGATACCGTAGTTTGAGTTTGAAGTCGGATAGGATGCACTCGATATCAACGGTTCATTGATCTGAATATCATAGAATGCACGGACCGTCAACGCACGGCTCAAACCGTAATCAGCCGAGAAGGAGATTGTCTTTGCGATGTTACCGCTAGTAGCCTGCGTCAGTTGCGTGTCGATTTTACGAATCAACGACTGCATCTTGTTGAACGAGAAATCGAGGCGAACGGTGAGGTCATTGCTGAAATCACGCGTTTTCTTCATCTTCAAAACCTTGTTGAACTCGGCATATTTGTAACCCAAACCGATCGTCACTTTCTTGGAAAGTGCTTCGACCAATTGGTAGGATGTCGTGTTCAGGCTTAAATTGCGGGTAGTCGAATAGTCCGCCCGAACCGTCACGTTATTCAACAGCGTCGCATCTGCACCCAACAAAGGACTAAACGCTTCGGTAAGGCTGACAGACGAAATCGAATAAGGAGACGATGGTGTCGGGTTATCGTTCAGAATCGACTGGATATATCCCAGTCCGTCCTGCCCGGCATCCACCCAATTCAAGAAGGATGTGAAAGCACCTACCGAATAAGAACAACGGTACTGGTGACTCAACGTCAAGCTCTTGAAATATTTCTTGACAGCCGGAATCTTGATCAAGCCGTCGTAAGTAACGCGCCAATTAGGCAACATGCTCTTCAACGAAGGGAAAGCCGTCAAGCCTACCTTCTTCGGGTCCTTACCGGTATAAGCGGCCAGAAATGCAGGAATCAGGACATCCGCCGAATTCCGGTTGACGCCGTTCACATTATCTGTTCCCGGATTATAAGGCATTCCTCCCAAGCCTTTATCATGGATAAAGCCCACATCCGGATATTTCAAGCCGGAATACTTGCTTTCGATACGTTGGGCAATGATCTCGCGGTTTGCCAACAACTTGTCAAAAGCTTTCGAAGAATAGTTATTCATAGCATTGCCACTGCCTCCGAATGCGCTTCCCAACGCGATTGTCGTCATGGTAAAGTTTCCCCCCATAATCTCCGGCATACCTTCATACATAAATTGTATTTCCGTATTACGCGTATCGTTGCGAAGAGCCGTCAAGTCGATCTTCAATCCAGTGATCGGTTCGAGGTTCGCCCGTATATTCAGATTTTTCGTACTGGTCATGACTGCGGCATTCACGTCTCTCTCGGTATCCGTAATCAACCAGCCTTTTTCATATGCCTCGTCTATATAGCTACGACGCACGTCACCGAACGCAAAACCGATCCCCGGGGAAAGTCCGAATGAAGACCGTCCCTGGCCAAAAATATCACCGATCTCCGGACGGAAACCGGGCAGCATCATACCGGCAGAGTTCGTAAACTGAATATTGAAACGGCGCACCATCATCAAAAAGCGGGCACTGTGTTCAACCGCCTTGTAAAGAAAATCCTCAGTAGGGGCCGGTCCCGGTATGATCGTCAACTTCAAGCGCACCGTGTCTTGGTTCAAAATCTTAACTTGTGCGAAGTTGATCGGCTTGAACTTTACTTTGTAGACACGCCCGTCCGTTCTTCTGGCCGTGATTTGCACCTTTTTCGTAAACATTCCATGCTCGACAACCGTAGCGCTGTCCGGACTCAAGACAATTTCTTTTTCCAATTTCGGCTTTTTCTTCTTCTCCGTTTTTTTAGCCGTAGTCCGGGTATTGTTAAACTTCTGGTTGATCTTCTTCAAATATTTGTTTTTGTTGTAGAGAGATAACAGGTTCAAGTTCGCCTGCAAATCGAACTGACGCTGGTTCTTGATCGTATTACCCATCTCGATATCTTCGCTTACCGTCGCTCCACGATCCCAGTTGTAAGTAGCATTGTAGCTCAAAGAAGCATTGGTCCAATCCAGAACCGGGATCAGCTGCAACGGCAACTGCCAGGTCGCCATAAACTGCTGGTCATACTTCATCGGGGTTCCCAGGTCAGCGATGCTCTTCTTCACGGAATCTTTCCATAACTGGTAACCGTCCGGGTTCAGTTCCTTATTCACCTGCACATACGGTTCTTCGATACGGGCATTCGTACCGGAACTGAACGTTATGTTCAGGTTATTCGTAAAAGCCCAGTTCAAACTGAAAGCACGGTCCCAATAGAAGTTCTGGCTGAATGTCACCGGAATATCGTTAGTGACACCTGTTGCCGCTCCTGTCAGGTCGCGTAATTTTATTTCGTAATAATTCCGCATCATGGCCGTCTGGAAGTTGATAGACGGGGCCACATTAAACGCCAATTGCTTGGCATAGCGCGTATAGCCGTTGTTTTTCTTCAATAACTTATCGAATGGTTTGATCGGCTTGACATAAGGCACATAGCTATAGGCGAAATTGGCACGGTAATCCTTTGTCGTTTCATATTCAGTCTCCGGGTTTTTCTTATCATTAATGCTGTACGAATACCCGAGCGTGAAGTTTGCCGGATCGTAAGGCATCGGGTTCTTACTCTTGATATTCACACGCACATTATTAAACGAAACACTCTTGATAACCGTCCTATCTTGAGAATAATTACGAATCGAGTCCTTCTCGGCTTTCGTTTCCGCCTTGTCGATAGCATCCTTCAACTTGACATCCTGATCCAGCGGATTGTATTTTGGATCATATGTTTCCTTCGAATAAGCATAATAGAACGGGATACTGACTTGCGCCTTTTCCGGGAACAGCTTACCCAATTCGATAGAGGTCGCCACGTTATACTGTTTGAAGTCTTCCATCCGGCGTTCGTTCAACGACTGGTCGAGAGCACCGAAACCAGCCGTTTCGATACGTCCGCCCACATTCACCGTTCCCAAGTCGGAAAGCGCAACATTCAAATTCGCATTGGCCGCCCATCCACCTTCTTCATTGAAGTCGGTCAGGCGCAATTCGTTCACCCAAACTTCCCCACTCTTCAACTTATTACGCACGTTACGCACACCGATCATGACTGTCTTCACTTCGGAAAGACTCGGATTACCTTTGACACGGATCGTATTGCCATCGTTGTCCGGATCCCTACCAGAATAGACAGTCTGGAAAGACACTCCATTCGTACCGGACCGTTTTTCCCGGTTACGCTCCAGTTTTAGGTCCGTCAAAATCTCCAAACGGAAATTCAGCATGTTTTCTGCCGGCCAAACGATTTTCTGGTGTTCCGAATTGTTATAGTTATACTCCCCGTGCGGAGTCAATTTCAACGGTACTTCATATTCGTAATAGTTATTCTTATAGTCCGATCCCAGGCGGATAAAAACAGCGAGATCGCCATCTGCAAGATCGTTTACATCCAATTTCGGAGCCTCGGCATGTGTAAACAGTTGCAAGCGCTTATACTGCCGCAAATCATAATTCGTATTCTTATACACGGCACGTGCATCTTGAGCGGCAAGGTCCGTTATCTTTAAAGAAAGCGCCTGTTCGTTCTCCTGACGGATCTGAGGCTGGCTTGGATCCAGTACACGGCTGACGCCCGGGGGCAATGTATAGCTGACCGGATCCCTGTCACTGTTTTCCTCGATATTGACAGTCGAGACTTCCAATTTACCCTTCACTGCGGGCGGCATCTTCGGATCGGACAAATCCTGCTCGTAGGATCGCCATTCTCCGCGTACCAATTGCAGAGTACCGAAGCGCAACACGACCGATTCCTTAAATCCTGTCATATACATACGCATGAAACGAATCGTCTTGAAATCATTGATTGCCCCCACACGACGCTGATATTGTTTTACCGGAATCTTAAATTGATACCAGGTAACGGATTCTGTCGTACCATCCGCCAATCTTACTGATGAAGTACGTTTATCCGCAATGAAGTTTTCACCGACAACCGTATCCTGCGGAGTTATCCTGACTTTGTATTCGAAATATTTTTCATTTTTATTCAGAGTATTGTCCTGATTGATGTCTTCTACATCAGGCACGGTCTTGGAAGAAGTGCTGTAGCGCTCGCCCGAATCGTTGATATCTTTCGAGTTTCCTTCCGTTCCATTATAGCGTTTGTAACGTGTTAAGATATCCACCTCCTGAGAATCATAGTCCGAACCACGAAAATAGTGGAACTTGTCACCGGCCGGATCAAAGAAAGGGGACAGCTGTAACGGATCGTTCTCCATCTCGGTTAGGGTTACCGCATTCAATTTCTGGCGTAATTTATTCAGATAATCCTGGTAAGCCGGATATTCCTTTTCTTCATCCGAGGATAAACCGTTCAGGCCGACATCCTGTAACAGACGTGCACCTGCCGTATTGTCGAAGGCATAAACTGTACTCTGCTGTTTTGGAACCTTACCCCAAACAGTATAATCGACCTTAGAGGTATCGCCATCGATTGGCAATCCGTTTTCGAAGAACTTCTTTTCATCCTTCAATATGTCTTCCGATATCTCACCCAAATTAAAATACAGATCCCCCCCTGTTGTCTGACGATCATAAATGAACGGATCGAGCATCCAAAATTCGATATATTCGACATTCGCCGTCTCAAAGTCACTCTGGTCTATCTTTCGCATCATTCCACCGAAACGCTTTTCCGGGTTTTGCAATGTTCCGTCAGGATTAATATTATCGGCATCCAAGTTATACGGTCCGCGTTCCTGCGGATAGTAAGCCATGTTCAGAACTGTCAACGTATTACTTTCACTCATGCTTTGCTGCCGTTGCGGGAACAACTCTCTCGTCTCGATAGCACGGACATAATGGTTGGACAAATCTTTTGTCGTAATATATTTCGGACGCAAAGAAGAATTTTTACGCGTGAACAATCCGTCGATCGTGTACCAAGCGAGCAAAGCACGACTTTTCCCGTAATCGATATTATTGGTCAGCCCGGCTTCCGGGAACAATTGGGGCGTACCATCGTCATAAGGCACACTGGACAACTGCCAGGGATAAGGGTCGGAGAGGTCGAAATTGCTCTGTGTCGACTCGAAGTCATCCAGATACGAATATCCCCCCGTGTTCTTGTTTTCGTAATGCCCGGCAATCAAATGAGCGAACTCCGCATTGAAAGATATCTGGCTGGGTTTGCTTAGGTTCAGCAACGGCAGCTTGTCGAACATATTGGTAAGCCACTGACTCTCGCCCTTATAAGCCATATTGACACCCCAGAGCGTATTCTTTATCGCTTCGTCGCCCATCGTCGTCTTGGTGGTCAACGGCATTTCGGACATGTGCATGATGGTAGCGCCTACCATCAGATTCGGGTTGAACTGATAGTTCAAGTCCAATCCCATCATGGTCTTACGCTGCATGTTATAGGCTGTCTGGTTTTCCAGCGAGACACTGACCGGCGTGCCTGCAGAAATAATACTTTCGTTCAGGATCGTTACCACGCCGGAAGTATAGTCAACAGTATAATCTACATTCTCGGTTAATATCGCTCCGCCAGCCGTTACTTTCACTGAACCTCGCGCTACGTTGGAAGCTCCCAACTGTATCTCGGCACCCGAAGAGGCTTTGTATTCCCCCTCCAGTTTGAACTTATTCTTTTCAGCAATCTGTCTGGCGACAGTCAATGTCGAGTCGTAGAGTTCCTGGAATACATATTTGTCAGCAATCGCATCATTGTTAATCTTTTTACGCAGATAGGAGCCGAATGGTTCCACACTTGGAAAAATAATTTTCCCATTATCGGCAAGGACGGTCACACCTTCAATAAAGTCGTATATACCATCCGGATGCGGCTGATTATTGGAATCATAGCTATCTAGGTTCAGCACTCGTAACAAGATTTGGTTGGCAATCGCCCCTTCCGGCAAATAGTTGACATACGTACCGGTTGTATCGCTTTGATACATGATATTCAACTTGAACTTCTCTTTTTGGACAGAGTAAGCTCCTAATGAATAGATATTTTTCATCATCAGGTCCCAAAAAGGCATATCAGGCGACATGGTAATTCCTTTCAACAACTTCACATACAGGCAAGAGGCAGCCGATGAAGGGTTGTCAGTCGAGAACTCGCCAACCTGATAAGTCTTTCCATCCGAATAAGTATAATTGTAAGCGACAGCCAATACCTCATCTGCCTGCAACTGTGTTTTCAGCGAGATATACCCCAACTTCGTATTGACCGTATATTCGGACGCATCCAGCAAACGAGCGCTTTCCACTTCTTCATACTCCGTACCGTTAACAAAAGTTCCTCCCAACGCCTGATTTACCGTGCTGATATCACGAGCACCGATAAATTGCTGGTTAAGGGTATTATATAATGTATTCGTATTATTATAGGGGATAGACAGCGCCCCCGAAGGAGAAACGACCGTCGTATTCGAAATATTATCATGCTCGGCCAGATCGGCAAAAGCGACCACGTTACGCGCCTGGTCATAAGTAGCCCGTTTGTTTGTCACCCAAACTTCCACCTTGCTGATCGTGACGGGAGAGGAAATCGTATTCAGGTTCTTCACCGCCTCATCATAGCGGTCGCGAAAATAGTGTGACAGGAAAAAGTGACGATTCTCGTCATACTGGTCAATCGTCAATTCGAAAGGTTTTGTCTGCACGCCCCCTTTAGAACTGACCGTTTTCGATTCCGACTCCTGCTGTGCAAACAACGCATTGACTCGCAACTTCCCGAACTGGAGATCCGCTTTCATACCGAACAGGGCTGCTCCTCCGTTGATTAGGGAGTTACTGGTTGTCATACTTACATTTCCGGCTTCCAGCGACTTGATAATTTCATCTTCCTCCCCGGTATAAGCTAATTTCAGTTTTTTGGAGTCGAAATCAAAAGAGGTTTCGGTATTATAGTTCATATCGAAATTCACTTTGCTACCAACCGATGCCTGTACATTCAATTGAACATTCTCATCGAAATTAAAGAAGGTACGGTTACGAGCACGTTCCGGCAAAGAGGGATTTTTGGTTTTATTCTGCTTCAAGCCTAACTCCACTTCAGCCGAACCTTGCGTTTTCACCCGGACACCGCCCGGCCCAAAGATACGTTCCGCCGCACCGATATTGAACTGCATATCAGCTAAATTGAACTGCTTATTAGCCGCCTTTTGAAATTCTTCCTCGTTTTTCTGGCGATAGTAGGATTGAACGGATTTTTGGAAACTATAATCCTGGTATTCCTCAGGGGTCAACGAAATAGGAGTAGTCAGATCGGCATCACCTAACTTGGTACGGACCACATATGTCCCGGTTCTGATATCATATTCGACCACTGATTTCACGTTATCCGGCGTCTTCAAGTCAGCAGGTGACTGCTTGGTAAGATCCTGATATTCTTCAGGGACCGTCTTGGCTACCGGAAAGCGGGTGCGCACCTTCGGCACCGTATCATCCGGAACGACCGGCTGTTCAGTATCCGGCAACGACATCTCATAGGCCAGAAAATCCGTATTCATAGAATACAGACCTGCACCAAACAGTAGAATTGTTATCCAGAGTATAAATTTCAGTGTCTTTCTCATGTTAATTGACAATTGACAACAGACAATGACAACCGACAATTCCAAATTCTCCTAAATTGCCAATTGCCAATTATCCATTGCTTAAAGCATTCTTAGGGCTGTTTTAATGACCTGCTCGACAGCCAGTGCAGGCGAACCTTTCAATATCGAGTTAACCGCCTTTTGCGAAGCGGCCTTCTGGAATCCAAGCATAACCAATGCCGCCACTGCTTCTTCTGTGACAGCACCACTGGCAGCGACAGAAGAGGAGCCACCTGTCACTGTCATTCCCTCTATCGGCTTTACCTTGTTTTTGAGATCAACTAGAATACGTTGAGCTGTTTTCAATCCGATTCCTTTGACTGACGTCAGAGCTGTTTCGTTCTTATCGGCAATCACCCGGATCAATTCAGATGGTGACAGGGAAGAAAGGATCATCCGAGCAGTATTGGGACCGACTCCCGACACGGAAGTCAACATCAGAAACAGTTCGCGCTCATCTTTTCCTGCAAAGCCAAAAAGCAAATGGGCATCTTCACGTATTACTTCGTACACGTAAATCTTCCCGGTCGGTTTCCCATTATAAAAAGTATATGTATTCAAGGAGATATTCAGTTCATAACCGATTCCGGCACATTCCAAGATCATCCTGGCCGGTGTCAGTTCTACTATCTCTCCCTTGATATATTCTATCATGTATCTTACGTCTTTATGATTCGCACCTATTATAACGCAAAATTAGGCAAAAGCGTATATCCGAACTATCTTTTTTGGTATTATTGTTTCCAAAACCCCGGCAACAAGATTGTCAACACCGTAAAGATCTCCAAACGTCCGACCATCATCAGAAAAGACAAGAACCACTTCGATACCGCCGGGACATCAGCATAGTTTCCGACCGGTCCCAGACTACCAAGTCCCGGTCCAACGTTACTGATCGAAGAGATAGTAGCCCCGATAGTCTCCTCAAATCCTACCCCATCGATCATCAGCACCATACAGCTGACAAATATTAAAGCAATATAGGCAAAAGCGAACGCCAATACCCGGTGGACGATATCACCAGAAACAGCATGCCCGTTCATTCGCACCGGAATAATGGCATGTGGATGCGTCTGCTTCTTAAATTCATTAAAGAGGTTCTTGGTCAAAATCACAAAACGGCCCATTTTCAAACCTCCACAAGTAGAGCCAGCACAACCACATACCACCATCAGAACTAGCGCTAACAGCCAGAAAAACGGTCCCCACGGAATATAATCGACCGTTGCAAACCCACATGTAGACACCAATGTCACGACCTGGAATACCGTTTGCCTAAAAGCTGTACCAAAATCGTCCACAATTCCTTTATACATGATCCAGACTGTCGATATTGCCGTAATAATCAGTACGAACCAGAAAAACCAGCGTGTTTCTTCATCCGCAAATAACTTCTTGGGCCTACCGTTAAAAAAGAAATATATCAAAGTAATATTGGTCGCACCGATAAACATAAAAATCGTAATTATATATTCGATATAGGCAGAGTCCCAGTAAGCGATACTGGCATTTTTCGTAGAATAGCCACCTGTAGAAATACAAGTGAGCGCATGATTGACAGCGTCATACAAGTCCATTGGACCCGCCCATAAAAGACCAATAAGGATAATGGTCAGGAACAAATAAACTCCCCACAGGCGCTTGGCCACCTGGGTAACACGCGGACGGAAACGTTCGTGCGTGATACCCGGAGTCTCGGCATTGAACATCTGGGTAGCCCCACCTCCGATAATAGGCATCAGCGCTACGGTAAACACGATCATTCCAATACCGCCCTGCCATTGCGTAAGGCTCCGCCAAAACAATATCCCGTGCGGAAGTGCTTCGATATCGGTCAATATGGTAGAGCCTGTCGTCGTAAAACCGGACATCGTTTCGAAATAAGCATCCGTCACATTATCTATATAGCCACCTAAATAGAATGGTAACATCCCCAAAAGGGAGAAAAGAGCCCAAGTCAATGTAACAGTCAGCATCCCTTCCCTGCGCCCGGCCGTATGTTCATTGGCTCGTAGTCCGATCAGCATAAAAAGGACTCCCGTTCCGAACATGATACCACTCGACTGAAGAAGCGGATAGAAGTCATTTCCTTCATATAAGAAAGCGACTGCCGTTGCAGCCAGCATAAACAACGTCTCAAGGATGAACATCATCCCTAACATCTTAATTATAAAACGAATGTTCAGCATAATATGCTATTAACAATTGACACATTGAACAGAGAAAAGAGACAACCCTGAGTTGTCCATTGACAATTAATTAAAGTAGTCCTCCAATTTACGCATAGCCGTATCCAAACAGAACACCACAACGTGGTCATAAGCTTGGATATGTGTATCACCCTTGATCATCATAGGCTCACCGTCACGAATCAATCCGCCCAACGTCAAATCTTTCGGAAGATTCAGATCTTTTACCTGCTTACGGGTAATTTTCGAATCGGGACGAGCAACAAGTTCCGCCACATCTGCATTGGCAAAAGTTAAACACTTCACGTTCGACACGTCTGCATCCAACAGGAATTGGTAGATATGGCTGGCAGCAATCAGTTTCTTATTGATAACCGAGCCGATGTCCATGCTCTCCGCTAAAGGTATGTAGTCGATATTTTCGATCTTGGCGATAGTCTTGAATACTCCGGCGCGTTTAGCAGCCAGACAAGCCAAGATGTTCGTACTCGAATTATCCGTCAGTGCGATAAATGCCTGTGCATCTTTGATCCCTTCCTGCATCAACAGATCGGTATCGCGTCCGTCTCCATTGATGATCAAGACATTTCCAGGGACAACCTCAGCTATACGGTGACTCTTTTCTTTGTTAGTCTCGATTACTTTTACACGGATATTGTTCGGAAGGTACTGGCAGGTACGGATCGCAATACGGCTTCCACCCATAATAATGACTTTCTTTACTTCGGGGTCTCGCTTGCCCGCATGCAACCGGACGTCTTCGATATGGCTTTTAGTCGTTGTAAAAAAAACGATATCTCCCGATTCTATACGATCCGTACCACGGGGAATAATGGTCTCGTTCTGCCGTTTGATGGCAACGATATGATAGAGTTTCTGTTCGTTCAGTAATTCGGACAGATGTTTGTTCACAAGTCGGGAATTATCGCGCACCTTTACACCGATCAGAATCAGAGCGCCTCCGAACAACTCCCAGTATTGCCGAGTCCACGGGCGTCTGACAGCCGTAACAATTTCTTTGGCTGCCAGCATTTCCGGGTAAATCATGGAATCGATCCCCATTTTTTCAAACAGTTCCTTGTTTTTAGGGAGCAAATATTCGTAATTGTTGATACGCGCCAACGTCTTATGTGCTCCTAATTTAGAAGCCAGAATGCTGGCTGCCACATTGGTCGTTTCTTCCGGCGTAACACTGACAAACAGGTCGGCCTTTCTGATACCGGCTTCTTCCAGGTCCCGAATGGATGTCGGATTACCCACCATAGGAAGGATCTCCATGCTTGAATTCGTGAAATTCAAACGTTCCTCATTCGGATCCATCAGGATAATATCCTGCTTCTCCTGTGATAACATTTTTGCCAGGTGGGTTCCTACTTCACCGGCTCCGGCTATAATAATTTTCATTTTATATAATAGATTAATTATAAGGATATATTATCCTCCGATAACCATCTTTTTTATTTCTCCTGCAATACTTTTGGCATCCATACCACACAGTTTATACAGTTCGGGAATCGATCCATGTTCGACAAACTCATCCGGCACACCAATCCGTTTTACCTGAGGAGCATATCCGTTATCAGCCATAAATTCCAAAACAGCACTGCCCAGTCCACCTTTGATTACGCCGTTTTCAACAGTGATGACACGACTGAACCTCTTACCGACTTCATGCAGCAGTTCTTCATCCATCGGTTTTAAAAAAATCATATCATAATGGGCAATCGATATACCATCACTTTCAACCTCCTTTATGGCCTTTATCACTTCGTTGCCAATAGGTCCAAGTGACAAGATCGCAATATCATCCCCATCACGAAGTTTCTTGCCTTTCCCGATCGGAAGGATATGCATCTCATTCCTCCAATCTGCCATCTCTCCCTTACCGCGTGGATAACGGATCACAAAAGGGCCGTTACATTCCTTATACCCGGTATACATCAAATTCCTTAAATCCAGTTCGTTCAAAGGAGATGAAATAACCAAGTTCGGGACTGGACGCAGATAAGCGAGGTCGAACACCCCGTGATGGGTCGCCCCGTCTTCGCCTACTAGACCGGCACGGTCCAGACAGATTACCATATGAAGATTCTGAAGTGCAACATCGTGTATCACCATATCGTATGCCCGCTGCATGAAAGAAGAGTAGACATTGCAGAATGGGATCATTCCCTCTTTGGCAAGTCCGGCAGAGAAAGTTACCGAATGCCCTTCGGCAATCCCGACATCAAACGCCCGTTTCGGAAACGCTTTCATCATATAAGTCATAGAACAACCTGTCGGCATAGCAGGAGTGACCCCCACGATCCGTTCGTCCTGTTCGGCCAGCTCGACAAGGGTATGTCCGAAAACATCCTGATAAAGTTGGGGTTCGTTCAACTTATGGACAATGATCCGTTCTCCTGTTTCTTTATTGAACAGCCCTGGTGCATGCCATTCCGTTGCCGACTTTTCAGCAGGCTTGAATCCTTTGCCTTTTTTAGTTTTGATATGTAATAGTTTCGGACCTTCCATATCCTTTATATCATTCAGAACCTTGATCATATAACCGACATCATGCCCGTCGATCGGACCAAAGTAACGGATGCTGAATCCCTCAAACAGATTATGTTGTTGAGTAAGCAATGCTTTCAGACTATTGTTAAAACGAAGGATATTTCCCCGACGGTCATTATTGATCAGTTTCATCTTCCGCAATCCGCGGTACACATCATAACGCATTTTATTATATGCCTGACTGGTTGTGATATCCACCAAATACTGACTCAACCCACCGACCGCATGATCTATTGCCATATCATTATCATTGAGAATGATAAGTAGGTTGTTTGGATTAGCCGACGCATTATTCAGACCTTCGAACGCCAACCCACCCGTCATGGCTCCATCGCCGATCACGGCTATCACGTGTCTGTCTTTTTCTCCTTTTAGAGCAGAAGCGACCGACATACCCATAGCCGCCGAAATGGAATTTGAAGCATGTCCGGCAACAAATGCGTCATAAGGGCTTTCCAGAGGATTAGGAAATCCACTGATTCCTTTAAATTTTCGGAGCGTATGAAAAGCCTCTCGACGTCCAGTCAGTATTTTATGACCATACGCCTGATGCCCCACATCCCATACAATACGATCATAGGGAGTATTAAAAACATAGTGTAGTGCAACCGTCAGCTCTACCGTACCGAGACTTGCCCCAAGATGTCCCGGATTCTCCGATAGTACATCTATTATATATTGACGCAACTCTGCACATACCTCTCCCAATTTATCGGGGGACAACTTGCGCAAATCCTCCGGGTAATCAATGGAATTTAATATGTGTTCATCCTTGCATTCTGTCATAATCGCTATAATTTTGTGGCAAATGTAAAGAATTAACGGGAGATAAAATAGTTTTAGTATGTCATTCTTTAGCAGTATGACACAATTAAACCGCTTCTTCTCCTTTCCCTATAATCAAATTTAATCCTGTTTTGCATTTTCGTATGTAACACAAACAAACTCATTTGCCATAAAAACAAAAAAGCAGTCACAAATAATTGTAACTGCTTGATTTTCAGTGGTGCCACCAGAACCACCTTTTAATTAATCTTATCTTCTTTTACTTTATCATATTTTACTCATATATCTAATATTCAATCATATATCCAATTTGCACAGCCAAGCAAGATAAAATAAAATTAAAATATGCAGTATCAATGTAGCATCAACTGAAAGTTTGTTACATTTGTCATGTAATTGATAAACGTACAAACATCATGGGCAACTATTTTTTACGGACAAAAAAAGAAAAAGGGACGGCAAGCGTCTATCTTCGGGTACAAAAAAGGAATCCTAAGCTGAATATCTTAGTTTGTAGCAAGGTTTCCGTAGATATCCAACAATGGGACAAGGTAACGCAAGACGTTGCCAAATGGAATGATTACTGCAAAACACAAGACGGAAGAAAAGTCAAAGAAACACTGGATTCGATTTCTTCGGCAATAGACAATCTCATTTCGCAGGGTATTTATGACAAGGCAAGGATTGATGAAGTGGTTGAGGCTGTCGTTTTCAGAGAAGAAAGAGAGCGACAACGCATTCAAGAAGAAGAAGAGCGACAAGAGCAAGAAAGGCTAAGACAAATCAAGGAACAGGAGGAAGAAGCCAGAAAAGCTGATGTCATTCTTTTCTTGGAAAACTTTCTGGAAGGCATAAAAAATGGCAGGATCAAAAACGGAGCGGAAAACTACACCCTCAATACCTGTAAAGTATGGAGCAACTTTCTTGGCATCCTAAAACGTTTTATCCAAATATCTCCTTTTACATGGAAAGATATAAACAAGGCTTTGGCCGACCGTTTCGTTTCTTTCATGGAGAAAAACGGCTATATGGTAACATCTATTAATAAATACATTATCTGTTTTAAGGCAATGATTCAAAATGCAATGGACCAGGAACTACATAACAATCTTATTGCATTGAGAGCGTTCAGTAAAAAAAAGATACAGGAAACGGATAAAGCCAAAGAAATCTATCTGACCAAAGCAGAGTTACAAGCACTGTATGAAATGCCGTTGGAAGGATTAAAAGACAAGGTACGCGATGTTTTTCTTGTTGGATGCTATACTTGTCAGCGTTTCAGTGATTATGCCCGTTTAGAAAAGGAAAATTTCACCACGACAGCCAAAGGTACCAAAGTAGTTCGTATCGTTCAGGAAAAGACCGGCAATGATGTCGTGATACCTATTTTGAACGATAACCTACTGCATATAGCGGAAAAATACGGGTATGACATACCAAAAGTTAATGATGTCATATTAAATCGCTATATCAAACAAATATTGAAAGAGCTATCCTCTACCGTTCCATCTTTAGCCAGAAAGGAACGTACTCTCTTGACAATGAAAGAACGTGAAAAGGAAAAACAAGGGCTTGTCTCTTTTGAACGGGATAACAAAGGAAATGTTATCAAACCGCGATACGAATTAGTGAGCAGTCATACGGCAAGACGTAGCGGAATAACGAATCTGTATCTTAGTGGGAATTTTGATACATACCAGATGATGAGCATATCCGGTCACAAAGATGAAAAAACGTTCTATGAGTATATAAAGCTAAGTTCGGATGAGGTAGCAGATAGTATCGCCAAGAAAATGGATGAACGTAAGAAATACATGAGTAATGACGGATTATTCTAATTAATACTAAAATATAAAGTTATGTCAGCGTTAACAGATTATTGTGATGAGATTTATAAGTATAGTTGCGAATATGGTAAAGAGCAGATAGGCCATGAAGGAATGACAATTGTGCGTTTACCATTAGAACAGGACAATCAACAAGATGATCAACAAGATGATCAACAGGACGATCAACAGGACGATCAACAAGATGATCAACAAGAATCAATAAGCTCCAACTCATCAGATGAAATTATATCCCCGATCTTCTTTGAGTCTATACCAAAAAAATGTTATGCAGCCCGTCAAAAGTGTCTTTACGCCATAAAAGAAGGCCTAATACATTGTGGAACCCCTAAAGCAAAGAGACAATACGCGGAATTGGTAATAGAGGACATGTCTTATATAATGCTAAATCATCCAATTACATATAGCAAGACGCTCACAAACATAGTTCGTTATGAAGTGTTTGCTCTTATCCTTAGTGAGTTTGAAAAAGACAAAATAAATATATCTCCACTACTTGAAGGCCGTAATATAGAATTTGGAAGTACTTTATATGCTTTTTTTGTAAACAGAGTTATAGAAAATGGATTAAAAAATCGAAATCAAACAGTAGACAAGAAAATTTTGAAGATATGTTCTTTCCAAAATACAAACCACATATTTTCCAATTCATACAACGATTAGAAGAAAATAATATTATCCAAGATGGTATATATAATCATCATAACGATAACTATTTGGGCAAGTTGATCTGCTATATGGAAGAACACAAGATAATTAGGGCCAATAAAAGACGGAATCTGATCCATTGCTTTTACGAGCGTTTTGGAAAGAAGGTAGGAAAAAAAGCAGGAGATGGCATGGTGACGGAAAGTAATATTACAAAAATCTTTACCAAAGGGAATGCAGGACTTTCAGAAGATGAAAGAAACGAATTTAAGCATATTTGCTCTGTTTTTATTCCCTAAAAGGAATAATCGGAAAAACGGGAATCACGAACTCATGATCTTTGTGGCATAATTTTATAAACAAAAGATTATGAGTGAGAATAATTTTGTATGGGGTTTAACCTCTCAAGAGTTTCAAAAAATGCTCATCAATGCATTGGAGCAAGTCATTGAACCTTTAAAGCCTGCTAAAGAGAGTACGTCAATAGAACTACTCACACGCAAGGAGACAGCAGAACTTTTGCGTATATCCTTGCCTACCTTAGCTAAATGGAGCGAACAAGGCATCATCCATGCTATCTCTATGGGAGGACGGATATATTACTCTCTATCTGAAATTCAGAATATTCTGGAAAAGAAAGGAGGCAAGCATGTATGATACCGTAAAGTTTCGCTTAAATTGTTTGGAAGAGGAGAAAAGATTTCTCCTCTCCAATTTTAATTTCCAACAAAATACGCATGTTCCCTATAAACGTTGGTCCCATAATTGGTCCTATCAATTGGATAATTTAATAATTAAGATCTACACTTCATACATTACCATAGAAGGGAGCCTTGCCCAATTCTATTATGGAGAAAACTTACGTTTGTTGGGAAGAGAAGAGATCAAGCAAGCCATAGACTTACTTAGTGGCATTTTGCAGTTGGATATAAACTCTGCTCATGTTATACGCATAGACATAGCAGCAACATTTGAAATGTCCCATAACGCCAAGTGCTATTTTCCATTTTTAGGAGGCTGCGCTCGACGTAAAAAAAATTTAGGCTACGAAACTACCCGTTATTACAATTCCAAAGGGGGGAAAAATCCCCAATCTTTTCTTTTCTACGATAAGGGTAATCAACTACGGGAGGAAGAAAGTTACTTACTTAGATTCGAATGTAGATGGAACGGCCACCTTCGTCAACAACTGAAATATAATATGCCTATAACAGCAGCAACACTATCTGATCCAGAATTTTATCGAAATATTGTTCTTCTATGGAAGACTAAATATTTCAATATAGAAAAAATAAATATCCCTGTATACGATCCAAATATCTGCAATACCACGAGTAAGGCTCTAAAATTTCTAACAAGCTACCTACTCAAATCTATATCAGAGAAAGAAAGGATGGATATAATAGAATTTCTTCAAAATGGGTTGAATGCGCAAGAAAGGTGTCGTTTTAATAAAAACCTAAAAAGAACTTATTGGAGATTCTTCTATGACCAAAGAAGAGCCCTTAATAACAGAACTCAATTATAAGATCAGAATGCATGTCTTGTTAGAATTGGGCATTCTCTAATAATTAAGGTGTAAGTTATTATCAAATATTGATATTGATACATAAGAACACATCTCATATATACATCTCATATATCCCCACATAGGAACTATTTTAAGCTATATCAAAGTCGTATTGGATAAGTTGTAAGACAACTCGACACACATGCTTAAAACAGCCCAAAACAAGGGAAAAATCCAATGTCGGTATATGGAGATCAGTTCTGATGTTGCAGGCAAGTAACGGCGGAAGAGGCAGTAGGTGCATCCAGCCATAGAGGGGACAGGCGGTCGGCGAAGGCTGCCCCCTCTGGGTGCCGGGACTGCCTGTTTCTTTCTGGAACGCATGTCGGTTGTTAACGGTACCAGGCAAGAGCATACTTTCATTGTTTGATCATCTTGCATATAACCAAAAGTCAATCCAAAGAGCCAAGCTATAGCAGAACTGTTTTAGCTTGTATTTGCAGGATGTTTGTTTATTTGGGCTTTTGGAATACGATCAGGAGAAAATTTATTGTTATTGGTACCCCTTTGTCCCGTTTTGAACATAAAAAATCCAGCCAAAAGCCCATAGATATCGCTTACAGAAGGGACAAAATCGGCATTCTTTGCCGGTTTTTCTTACCGGTCAAAAATGTTTTTATTTTTCCCCTATTTTTACGCTCTTGTATAGAGAAAAAACGACTTTTCGTGCAAAAAACAGGGGTAAGTAACCCCAAAAACGGGTAATGAACGGGGGTGGTTCATGGAAGGTAGGTATATACGGACCTTACATAAAAAAACTTACCCAATATCCAGACTATCGTATCTAAATGCAAATAGAAGCGTTATAAGGCTATTTCTTATGCCAGAGAGAAAGTATCGCCAATGCAATAAAAAGCCATCATAGGTAATTAAAACAATAAAATATAAGGTTTTGCATTGCACAGATAATATTAATGCTTTACCTTTGCAGCGTATTGGAAATAACGTAGAAGCGTTTCGATATTATCTTGTTCTGAAATCTCGACAATTTCAACTAACCAAGATAGTAGCAAAATGGCTTCCTGCGCTTATGTTATTATATATCTGCCTGTAAACAGGCGGACTATATACGTGCATAAAGCGTGGGATCATTTTCTATTATTGGTTAGTGGGCAGTCGAGAGCCTCAGAACAGTAGTAGAGATGGTTCCCACGCTTTTTTATTTGTTGATCTTTTCCTGAGGGGACAGGGATAATATTTATATTATTATGGGTATATTTGACTTATCACCAAAAGAAGTACTTTATTTTAACTCTACTAGTTACAAAGAGTCATTAGAATTTGAAAGTTTTAGTTGTTTTACTTCAGAGCAAATACAAACCAAAGTAACCATTCGACAGAAAAAGATTGTGATCGATGTACAAGGGCGTAGTACAATTACTTTAAAAGTAGAAAAGAAAAAAGTTGAAGATGATGGGTGTATATGTTACCGTTGTGTAGATTTTAGAGAAATCCCTGTATTAATAATATACGATAAAACTAATTCCAGATTGAGTATGAAAACACTCTCAGGTACTACTTATAGATATTTTGATGTTTAGTTATTATTTAAAATATATATATGGAAAAAATTATCACAATCGCAATTTGTATAATTGCTTTTTTTGCCTTGTTAGGATACATCTTTTCAGACAAAGATGAAGATCGTGTAGAAAATGCAAAGGTTGGAGGAATATCAGCTCTTATGTATTTAATATCCTTATTACCTACAATTTTAGTCATTGCGTTTATTGTTTATTGTGTAAAATCTTGTTCTTAATCGCATGAATACATTGAAATTTATAGTGGTATTTGTCTTTTTATCTTTCAGTAATATGGCAATAGGACAATACCCAAAAATGAAAATTGATGGAAGTGAACCATTTGAAATCACTTATAAAAATCTTGAGATGTATAAAGAAGGAGAATCCTTTAGTAAAGAATATAAAGTAGATGCTAAAATAGTATTTAAGCCTTCTTCTAAAAATACAGGAACTTTGTCATTTGAGACAAAATCAATCAATCTCAAAATAGAAAAAACAGAAGAAATAAAAATTCAACACATTAGAAAGGTTGAAAAAGATGGAGAAGTGTATTATATGGGCAATGATATAGATGATTTAAATACTATTTATGTATGGTCTTTGGATTATTTTTTACATACAAACGGAGTTGTTACTATACAAATGACCAAATAGGGATAAAATGGAAACATTCTATTACTTATTTGCTATTTTTATGGTTGAATATTATTATAATTCAAAGATAGTGACTTTGTAATAATTCTTCTTTTAAAGTGGAGCCTATACGGTTCCACTTTAAATTTGAAAACTAACAATGTGTGTACAGACGGCTCTAAGGGTATTTTGGGAAGTACCAATACATATAATTCACGTATTAGACAAGATATGAAATGAGTTAAAGGTTATAATCGAAGAAATATACAAGTTCTTAATTACAAGTCAGCAATATGGGATTGATGAAATTTTATTATCAACACAAGAAAGCAACAGCCTATCTATTGGGCCTGTTACTATTAGCTAGTTTTTGCTATTTAACAAAAGGCTATAGCGGAAACGAAGAAGACGTTTCAAACGAGTCTTCATTTTCAGGGAAGAAGGATACAGCAACCATTCTCACTTTTATCGAAGAAGGTAAAAAGGGGAATTTGCCAGCTATCGCCAATCTGTTTGTATATCCGATTGAACGTCCATACCCTCTACCTCCCATCAAAGACTCGGCAGAATTTGTTCAATATGGAAAAATCATATTCGATGATTCTATCCGCCAAGTATTATCTGAAACAACCATTGAAGATTGGGAAGAACGGGGTTGGAGAGGTTTTTTTTTGTATAATTACTTTGTTGAAAGTAGTTTTGATGATGGTAAAATGACTTATATCATGTATAAATCCGAAGAAGAAAAAAAACTAAGAAAACAATATATCATAGAAGAGATAAAAAGCCTGCATCCTTCGTTACAGAGAGATATCGATATCCCGATAGGGACTTACCTATCGGCTGATTCGCAATGGATCGGACGACTTGATTTATTAAAATCAGGCATCCATCGTTTTTCGATGTATAAGCAAGGGAGTGATTTATCTGCCTTGCCCTATTTTACAGAAACAGAAAGTATCTATCGAATTGAAGGTTCGCAAGCAAACAAGTATTTTGAATTTGAGAATGACTCGCTAAAAATAGAACTTTTACTCACTTCTTACAGTTCTTCTTCTTGGGGAATTTGGAGAAGAGAAAGGAGTGACATATGTCCGGCTCTTTGGAGAAGTCTTATAAAAGACAGTATCCCAAAGAATCAGCAATTATCGGAATGATGAGAATAATGTTCAATTTGCTTAGAAACAGGAGCATACAGAGAATAGAGATAGCCAGTTGGCTAATATGTATATTTTGCTTGGTTGTAGCTAATAGCAGCAATAATAAAATTAGAGGCCTAATTTCCCCTATTTGAGCTATCTTTATGCCTCTTATATCAAGTAGCTATAGGACATTATACGGTCTTATGCCGCCAAAAAACAAGGATTTGGAAAGAGAAATAATGGTTTGGGGGATTATAAGATAGTCGGGGTATAGGAAAGATTACGCAAACAGATTTCCCTAAATTTATAATTGTAGAATATGAAAAAGTTGGTTCAGTGGATTATAATATTGGTTTGTTGGTTTACTTTATCACCGCTTTTTTATTACTTGGCTAAGAAATGGAAATTGTTGAGAACTTTATGGCGAGTGGTATTATTGTTGATCTCGCCTTTATTTTGGCTTCTACACATAATTCTTCTTTCAGTATTGATAAACTTGGCAGATGATATGTACCGTCGTTTTCAATTTAGGGATCATGAAACAATAGCAGAGATAACAAAATCTCCATTTCCTTCTTATATGGTTTTGTATCACTATCCGGAGTACGGTAATTATCGGGTATATGCAGACTCCAAAGATTTTATGTTTTATCGTCTTCCCTCTGATTCTTTTTATCAAGCTATAGATAGTCTAACACTCATAGAGAATTCGGGATGGAGGCTAGAAATTAATAACAAATACACATATGAGAAGTCCCTGCATTGGAATATTGGAATGCCTTTTATAGAGAAATACTTTTATTGTGATGCTTACGTTTTCTATTTGGTAATTAAAATAGAAAAAGGAAATAGATTTGGACATATGCACTATAGAGTTTGTAGAGATAGGTGAGCCTAATCCTCCCCCAGCAGAGAATCCCTTACACGATTCTTTTGTCTAATCGAAGATTTTTACTTATATTTGTACATCCTCATGACTCATGAGGTTTATCAATTACGAATAAGGCCTTATTTCCGGGATCGGATAATAAGGCCTTTATTTTGTGCAGTATCAAAGTAGTATCAATTTCCAATAGCCGAGATAAAGCAAAAATGCTAACCGCCTCATTATCAGCAATTAGCATTTTCACCAAGTGGTGCCACCAGGAATCGAACCTTTTGCTTCGGTTTATTCTAATCCCTTGAATGACTGTACACTTATTACTTTATCTTTTATGAAAGCCATTGAATTAGCACTACACTAAACTCATTACTTTTCTTCATTAATCTAACAACCATCATCTCTTTGACGCCGCAAAGATAAATAGAAGGTTCGATTTCTGCAAATATTAGTAATAGGATTTTTCTAAAATATTTTTTCAGGTCAGTGGAGATATTCTTTGGAGTTGTTTAAAAAAAGGAAAGCGTGATTGTTATTTCCAAGTCTGAGCATTAAAAAGCCAGTAGAAGTTATCTACTTCAACGTTTTTTATAATCTTGTATAGCAAAAAAACGGAAGAAATAATATTTTGGTATTTTTTAAGAGAATATTAATTGTCTTTTTAAAAATGTATTCGTACTTTTGTCTTATTTATAAAATGAATAAAATATGCAAAAGATTATAATAAAGAATTTCAGGCAAATAAGTTATGCAGAAATAGAAATTAAGGATTTTCTTTTTCTGATAGGTGAGCAAGCGAGCGGAAAAAGTACGATTGCTAAATTAATCTACTTTTTCAAGTCTCTAAAACAGGATTATTTTAATTTACTATACGAGACAAACAAGCGTTCGTTAGTGGAATTACAGAAGAAATTAATATCTAATATCCAAAATAAATTTGCCATATATTTCGGATACACATCTAGATTGAATGACGATTTTTGTATTCAATATATTTTTTCAATCGAGAAAGAATATAAATTAACTCTCTTTAAAAAGAGATCATTACAAATACAATTTGATAATGAATATTGGGACTTTATAAATAAGAAGACCATTGCGTTACAAAAGAAAATAGATTCTAATAATGAAAATAGAATGAATTTTATTTTGCAGGAAAAGGCAAAGAATGCTTTAATAAAGAAGATGACTACGGAAGTGAATAAAATATTCTTTGACGAGAAAGAAACTTTGTTCTTACCTGCGGGAAGGAATATTACAGTTTCGTACCCAGAACAATTTCAGCTATTGTTTTTTGGAGAACTTAAGTCTGCGTTATATAGCAATAACGAAACAAATACCATAGATATAAATTTAATTAAAGAGTTTATTAGTTATTCTAAATTTCTTGTTGACTATTTTAACGGGGTAAAAGATAATATTGAGAACACTCCGTTTACACAATTAATATATAATATTATATCGCAGATTTTACATGGAGATTATAAGAATGAGAATGGTATGGAGAAAATTTTCTATAATGAAAAAGAATTCGTTCCATTAAGTATGTCTTCATCCGGACAACAAGAAGTTATACGTATTATTCAAGATGCCATCTATATATTGAATGAAAAACAGAAAGCGTCACGTATTATAGAGGAACCGGAAACACATCTTTTCCCTAAAGCACAGAAGATGTTGGTGGAATTATTGATTTTGGTTGCCAACAAAACTAATAGCCAGCTTATTATTACCACACATAGTCCTTATGTGCAAGCAACATTCAATAATATGTTGTATTATACTAAAGTTATTAGAATGCAACCAGATAAGAAAAAAGAAATTGAGGAATTCTTTTTAACCGAGAATCTGAAAACAGCGGCTAATGAATGTATGAATATTTCTCCTGAAAAATTTCAGGCATACGCATTAAAAGCTAATTCTAATGTATATTGTAAATCTATTCTTGATGATGTGACTCAGCTTATTGGGGATAATTTTATTGATGAGGAAACAGAAAATATTAATAACGAATTTGATTTTCTATATTCAATTATTTAAAATATGAGAAATAACTTTTGCTCTATAATTCAGACAATTTACACGTCCAATCCTTATACAATAGACCGTCTTTGTAGTACGCTTTTGTATGCTTATGACTGTGGTTTGTCCAAGCGTACCTTCCTTGTCGAATCAGATACGAATAAAGATAAGTCGTTGAAAATAAAAAATGATAAGCGGAGTGAAATCGTTCATATCTGTATTGATGGAGGAATCATCAAACACGGTTTAGAGGATTATGTAGGAGATGGCATTCCAAGGGGACGATGTGATTGTATGATTTTTGATGACAATAAATTACTTTTAGTTGAGTTTAAAATGGATGTTGAACCATTGACCAAAGATAAAACACTATGGAAGAATTTTAGCCATGCGATGAAACAAATAAAAGACTTTTTTCTTTATTTAAAGGCATCTTTACAACAAGAGGGAAAAGGGATAAATACGTTTTATTCTAATGATAATATAATTCCCATTATTTGCATGAAATACGGTCCGAATATACATCCTAGACGAAATGTTCAAAGAAATAATGAGAAAGAAAAATTTAGAGAAGAAACACAATTGAAAATACAATCTATTTGTGAATATGAATTTCTTTGAGATAAAGAAGTGTAAAATTGTGTAACTTTTGCTTCTTTTTTATTTGTTATTCAGTTTGTTTTTTAGATGATATTGTAAAAAAAATGTAGAAGTCTTTAACAAAAGGTCCTTAACAAAAGAAGACCTTTCAAGAGATTAAAAACAAAGGTGTCTACATATGGCAAAGAAATCAAGCAATCAACATAAAGGAGACTCTTTTGAGAAATTAGTTTTCACAAAATTAAAAAAAAACTTATTGAAAGCCAAGATATACCTGGTGTATCACGATACAACGAGATTTTTTTGCATAAGCAATATACCAGTAAAACTGCGCCTGATGTTATGTTGAATCCTGACATAACTATAGAAATATATTCTAACTCAGACAAGAAAATATGGAGTAATCTTCTTGTGGTTGAATGTAAGAACCACAAAAGAAAAATAGATAATTCTATCTATCGTGAGTTTGTGGGGAATCTTGCTGATTATCCACGTTCTGGGGTTCGTGGTATAATGATTTCATCAGCAGGCTTTACACAACAAGTAATAACATTAGCCCAAAGTGATAATATTGCATTAGTCGTATTGTCAGAACATAGTGATTGGGAAACAATTATTTGGAGACAAATAAATAGTTTTGAACAAAATCAATTCAAATATAAAATATTAACAGGTGAAGCATCAACCAACTATCCAATAGTGTATTGTGAGAATTCGTTTATTACAATCTCGGATTTATTATTGGAATGTGGAATTCCGATGTCAAAGGCGTTACAGGTACCATTTATGGATGATGATGAGATTTGTAAAAGAGTGGATGATATCTTGCAAGATACCAGGTACTTGATAAAAGAAAACTTCATAAATCGTTGTTTTTCTCTAATTGCAGCCAATTATAAATTTGATTTCGTTGAAATGCAAGAAGATTGTTTAGGCAAATGTGATTTCAAAGAACATGTGATTACTATTAACTCTGCTTTGAGCGAACATCGTCAAAATTTTACTATTGCTCATGAATTAGGACACATTGCCTTACACTCGTCCATCGTGAAAGATTTACTCTCAATTGAAGACAGGGAAAGTGACAAGGATACAATTATTAGTAGATCTACTCATGGTAGAATGGAGTATCAGGCTAACACCTTTGCATCGTTCCTTCTTATGCCTAATATCCCGTTCTATATAGAAGTAAACAAACTTTTCAAAGAAAATAGAATTACAACAGGTAGGCTCTATCATGATTATCAGCCATGCAATATACGAGACTGCAACGTTGTGGTTGGAGCATTATCATCCAAGTTTAATGTTTCCCAAGAAGTGGTTATTGTTCGTTTGAAACGCGCAAAACTTTATATAGAGGGAGATCGTTGTAATCCATTAAAGGAACATTTCAGACGTGTGACTATTGGTAGTAACGAAACATACAACCAATATCTATGCAGAAGTTAGCATGGATACTAAATCCGAAGCTCTTGATCGTTGTGAAGTTCTTAGTTCAGGACGACAAAAATGCTGGAAAGAAAGATACTGGAATCATGACTTCCTTCAATAAGTTATACAAATAAATTTGTTGCCTTAATTTTGTTAAATAGACTGTTTGCAAGTACAATACGATTCTTGTACAATCTGAAAGTTTGTGTCCTCTAAAAAATGTAACATTATCCTTAAATTATCATCGAAAAAGTGTATTATATACCAGTTCCCATCCTCGAAAAAATGCATCTTTGCAAGAGACAAATGAATAATTCTCATTTTAAAGGAATCGATGAAACGGAAGATTATACAACAGTTGAAACTTTGGAAAGATAATCCTGCGAGAAAACCTTTGATATTGTTGGGTGCTCGTCAGGTTGGTAAAACTTGGGTGATGAAACATTTTGGTCTGACTGAGTTTGAGAATGTAGCCTACATCAACTGTGATGTCGAGCCACTGGCCAAGGAGTTATTTGCAGCCGACTATAACGTCCCCCGTATTTTGCTGACCCTTCAGGCTATCACAGGAACGAAGATTGAAGCAGGAAAAACATTGATTGTATTCGATGAGTTGCAGGAAGTGGAACGGGGATTGCATAGCTTGAAATATTTTCAGGAAAATGCGCCTGAATATCATGTGATGGCGGCTGGCTCCTTGTTGGGAATTACTTTGGGGAAAGGTATGTCCTTTCCGGTGGGTAAGGTAAATGTAATGCATCTATATCCGATGGATTTTGAAGAATTTCTGATGGCTGCCGGTGAAACTGATTTGTGCGATTTGTTGCATCAGCCCGATTGGGAAATCTTAAAAATTCTCAGTTTAAAATATATTGATTTGCTTCGTCAATACTACTATGTAGGTGGCATGCCTGAAGTGGTGGATTGTTTCTTTCAGCATCAAAACTTACAGGAGGTACGTGACAAACAGACTGAAATCCTGGATGCTTATCGGTGGGACATCTCCAAGCATACGACACCTACTGAAAGTATGCGTATCGGACAAGTGCTGCAATCCTTGCCTTCGCAGTTGGCCAAGGAGAACAAAAAATTCATCTATAATATATTGAAGAAAGGTGCTAGAGCTACGGAATATGAACTTGCCATTCAGTGGCTGATGGATGCAGGCCTAGTGCATAAAGTCATCCGGGTAAAAGAACTGCAGATGCCCGTCAAATTTTACGAAGATCTGAGTGCCTTCAAATTATTCCTACTTGATTGCGGTCTTTTAGGTTGTGTTAGTAGGAGATAATATATTCAAGGAGTTCAAGGGTGCCTTTACTGAACAGTTTGTCTTACAGCAATGGTGGCCCAAGGCTTTTCGCCCTATTATTGGAGTAGCGACAAAACACCTGCGGAGATTGACTTTGTGGTACAGACGGAGCATCGCATGATACCGGTGGAAGTGAAAGCCGAAGAGAATGTACGTGCGCATTCCATGTCGGAATATATTAAAAATCATCTTGATTATCAGTTGAAAGGACTGCGCATCTCCATGATGGGTTATCAAGATCAGAATTGGATGGAGAATACTCCGCTGTTTGCCATTACGAAGTTCTTTGGATAAATGGCACTTTTATGGATATGAGATACACCTATGAAGAACTTTGGGATGCTTATCAAAACCTTCTGAGGGAGAATGCTGTTTTGAATCAAGAGATTCAGCGTCTCAAAAGCGAAAATACAGGGGTGGCCAGGGAGAAAGAACAGCCTGATATCCGCCTGTCTTTAGAGGAGAAAGTGGCTTTGTACCGGACTCTGTTCCGAGGCAGGGAAGATGTGTTTGTTCAACGTTGGCATAGCCGTACTTCCAACAAATCCGGGTATCAGCTGGTGTGCCTGAATGAATGGAATTGAGCATTCTGTTATAAGAAGAAGTTCAAGTGTGCGGAATGTCCCCACCACCAATTTCAACGATAAATCCGCCATATCTTAGTTTGGATGTTTCCCTCGTTTTGGCCGTCAAACCTTGTTTTCGGGGGAATACCTAAAGATACAAAAAAGCCAACTAATTCGCAATATTTTGTGTATGAATTAGTTGGCTGATTTTATAATATTTAATGAATGTCCCTAAATCCTGTGTCCATGGCTATCAGACTGATATACTGGCCTATGTGAAGGTTTGCAAGTTATGGGAGATACACTGTTATATGGAACATTCCCGTTCAGGAAATGGAGCCCATTTTTGATTTTTTTTCGGACAACCTGTACCTGCCGTAAAGGCAAGAAAGTTAGGCTTTGCCTTGTTGATTCATGCCATAGAGCGGGGCGTAAAGTTGACTTTCAAGTCTTACGAACGTTTATTTCCGAATCAGGATTATCTCCCAGAGAGTGGATTGGGGGAACCTAGTTGCTTTGCCTTTGCAGGGGGGCAAGCCCGTAAACTGGACAATAGCGTCTTTGTCAAAAAGAGTAGATCAAGAAAAAAGTTCCCGGCAGGGGTTAATTGTTGCTGCAAATCTCAGAAGAAGGGAAAGAAAGTGGCATCCAAGCGGTTCAGACGAAAAGTGAAAGTGCTGATGCACCAAGAAAGTTATGAGCAATTGCCTTTTCTCTCCATCGAATTGACTTCTCCGTGGAATTTGGGTGGAGACGGAAATTCTTTCTATGGTTTTTCGCATCGAGTATGACAGGAATGAAAAGGTAATGCGAAAATGAAGGAAAGCTCTGATTCCACGGTAGATGCACCTTTTCATAAGGAGTGTGCTTGCTAACCCAACCTCAACACTCCGAAAAATCAGCCTTTTTCGGGGCGCTTTTCTTGCAAAATTGTTGATTCCCAATATTTCATTTTTCTCCGAGGCATTTGTAGTATCCAAGCATAAAATTTTAAGTGTGTAACTTTGCGGCAAATACTTCATATTGAATCAGAGAACCCATCCTGCACACAAGGAAAAGTATAAATAATATCGTAGCACTCATAAACAGGAAAGCAGACGACATGGAAGCCATTGAAAAGGGCAGGAAAGCTGTATTTTTATTCCATCAATTTCCCTGAACGGATTTTTATACTGAAGAAATGGAGATAATTCATTGTACCCGTTGTTTCCGTCTTACAGCTTTCTGTTTTCTTGGTCTGAATCAGGGTTTTCCTCTTGGCATTTATAACTAATTGGACACCACTTTAAAAGAGGGGCTGTCCTTACCTTTTTGTTAAACACATATCTTTTCACCAATTATCATCATGATAATATCAGCGAATCGGTACCATTTTTAGCACTCTACTGATAAAAAATCACAACAATTCTTACATAGGGGAATGTTAATATCCATAATTCTGTTATTCGATTTTTTATAACATAATTATGGCAAATACCCCAGTTAGTATGACTAAATTAAAACATATGCTTCAATTACTGGCATCAGGCAACAGCCAAAGAGGTGTTTGCGGAATCCTTCATATGGGCCGCAATGTATTAAGTACTTATGTGAAACGTGCATTGGCTACCGACAAGGATTATAAGACCCTGAGTAACCTTAGTGATACCGAACTGTCACTCTCTTGAAAACTCTCGTAGTTCTTCCGATGAGGACGAGAGGAAGGCTAGGGAACTTCAGGATTACCTTCCCGTGGCTTGTGACGTAAACTTTATAAATTAGGCAATGTGATGATAATGAAGAAGACCGAGTTAAACTCTCAGTCTTCTTCATTATTCTCAAATTGAATATTATTAATAGAAAATTCTGTAAGTATTGTATCTATTTCATTTCTTCGGTCATGTAATCCTTGAAATTTTCTCATGGAAGGAGAAAATTTTTCCCGTATAAAATTTTTAGCTCTTCTTGAAAGAACTTGTATATATATCCAGTAAATGAAGAACCCTGCAAAAGGTAATAATAATCCAATGTAAAAATGAAACCGTCCTATGCTATCTGTATAATCTATTTGAGGGCGAAAAAGTTGATTTACACATGGGAATATCCATGCGAAAAATAAAGAAGAAACAGATATGAGAACCGCATTTTTTCCTTGCATATAAAAATTAAAAACCATTGGTGATCTTCTCGAAAAGAACAAAAAATAGTTGATTCCTTCTGCAATAACACATGTTGTTACAAACAATATCGTTATAATATTCAAAGCACAAAAAGACAAAATATAATCTTCCTTTCCAATTTTTATAAAAACAGACATTATTAATTCAAACAGACTGTATAATCCAAGAATGATACAAATACTATCCAAATATTTAGGAGTATAATTTGCATCTATCTCTTTATTAATATAATCCAAAACCTGATTCGTTTCTGTTTCAAGATTCTCAAATTCCTTTTTTAGGTATTTTATTTCTTCTTCATAATCCTTTCCTTGTATAGTTTGTGGAATAATATTTTCAAAGGAACTTTTATCAGTGGATATAAGTTCCTTTATTCTTCTAAATTCCACATTCATGTAATTTTCTACACGAAAAAAGTAATTGGCTAATGAACGTGCAAAACTCTTTTGACCAGAAAGAGCAATACATCCCAAATTAAATGTCGCTGCAAGTTGTATTACTGCTGAAAATTCACAAAAAGAATGTAACATATTACAAATATGTTGGTGTAGATGCTTCAAAAAGCTGATTAAACACTGTTTGATACTTACTTACTGCATTCTCATCATTAAAATTACATCTTGCTTTTCTTGTATCTGTATCATATTCAACTCGATACATTCTTCCATCTGCTATACAAAAATGCACACTGTTTTCTCCAATCTTTACTTCTCCTCTTCTGTTTTTTCTCAACTCTATTTTTGATGAATATTGTTTTAGTACATCTCTTAGACAATTACAAGAATTAATTTCATCATAATCTCTTAATACAATACGCAGATTTGTTCTTTCTTTGCTCAAAAATTTTCGTAATGATTCTATATATGACGGAGAAACTGTAACAACATTTTGATTAGAAAATATATCTTGTGCATACAAGCAAATATTTCTTTCTGCGGTTTTGAATATGTTGTCAAAAATAACAATAGCATGTTCATTGCCACTATTGGATAAAACATTATCAACTTTGTTGTTTGCAAAGTACTCAACAGCCTCCTTGTAATCAAGAAGATTGCTTAAATTTAATTCTTTCATATCTCCGTTTTTTAATAATAAAAATAGTTCTCACGTAAACGAAAACGCAAGATCCAATATAATATCCTAAATATCAGCATATTACTAATTTGTAATGTTTCTCGTCTGCAAAAATAACAATTTTACATCTATAAAAGATGGATTCATAGATGTTTTTTTTATGTTTCATAGCACAAAATATTGATTGCCTTTGATATAGCCAAAGTATGGCATAAAATATCAAAGACTTCTATTGCAAAATTTCATGTGAAAATTTCTGTTTTGCGATATTCCTTATCGTTTAGTGTCTAATTGGTTATAAATACCTTCCTTTTTTCTAATTAAACATGTCTGGCTTTTGTGAACATGTGGGGTTATCCATTGTCAAAAGCCTCCATCCTGTTTCTTTCCAACAGCACGAGGATATCCTTTTCCTTGTACAATAATTTGCCTCCCACTTTGTAATAAGGCAGTTTACCTGTTATCCTGTACTCGGCCAGTGTCCTCCGTGTCAGTTTCAGGTGTCCGGCCAGCTCGCTGTCGGTCATATAACGTTCGCCGTTCAGGACCGGCCGCATCTTTTCCGCCTGTGTGTCCAGTATTTCGGACAGGCTCTCAATATTCCGGAAAAAGCGTATGATTTCCGGGCTTTCCTTGGTCAGCATGGATTGGATCATATCATTCGATTTAGAGGTGTCACCCGATGAATTTCCGCCTCCATAAAGCGGATGATATCCTGCCGTTTGTAATATACTTTACGGTCTATGTAACTGTAGGGGATGGACCCGCTTCTCCGGAGTTGTAACATTTTTCTTGGCGAGACATCCATAAGCGTACATGCCTCCTGGTTGTCGATCCACTCATCCATGCCCCGCGTGCTTCCTCCGCATGTCTCATGCACTCTTCTGGCGATGGCTTCCAGGGCCTCATTCATTTCCATGAATGTCTTGGCCTCGATACACACAAATTCCATAAGTCTTTCCTTTTTTCGATTTGATACGAAAGTATGGAGAGGGGGACTCATATCCAAAAAGGTGTCCGCAAACGTCATCAGATGTCATCAGATGTCAGATATACATTGGTTTATGATATTTTTAGCCTGTTCCCCGGAAAGATAAGGCATGGTGGTAACGGATGACCGGTAATATGTAAAGTTTACAATCCATATTTTACAGTTTTACACTTTACCTGTTTACACCTGTTACATTCGAAAAGGAAGAAAAACATAATTTATATCTAATTATCAATATGTTATATTGCTGTTTAAAAGACATAAAGGAGGTATGGCATACATTTTTCATAATAAAATGGTATATACTCTTACAGTGCGCACCGAGGGTATTTCAGTAATAACCTTTAAAAAATACAGGAGATACATGCCATGATGTATATAGACAATGAAGTGCTCGAGAAAA
>ERZ827440.965-NODE-965-length-35604-cov-42.432502_pt1 | contig 35604 bp, 39 predicted proteins | sample MGYA00519774_ERZ827440 | MGnify/ENA primary metagenome ERZ827440 (study PRJEB31778, sample SAMEA3449302) | human gut metagenome | biome: human gut; feature: human-associated habitat; material: faeces | place: United Kingdom | collected 2010/2012 ... | reverse complement strand
ACAATGAACCAATACAATAAAAAGTAATGGCTGAAGCAAGAATTGATAAATGGCTATGGGCCTCACGTATATTCAAGACCCGCACTATCGCTGCCGAAGCATGCAAGAAAGGACGGGTTTCTATCAACGGCACTCAGGTGAAGCCATCGAGAATGATAAAACCGGGAGAAGTGATACAGGTAAAGAAACCACCTGTCACGTACTCATTTAAAGTTTTACAGGCAATAGAAAAACGTATAGGTGCCAAATTGGTTCCTGAAATACTGGAGAATGTAACGACTCCGGAACAATATGAATTGCTGGAAATGAGCAAAATCAGCGGTTTTGTTGATCGCGCCCGCGGAACAGGACGTCCCACTAAAAAGGACCGTCGCAGTATGGAAGAGTTCATTACTCCTGAATATTTCGGTGACGATGACTTCGACTTTGAATTTGATTTCGAAGAAAAAGAGTGATTAGTTAATAGTTAGTGATTAGTGGTTAATAGCGGATGCATACACCGCAGGCACTAATCACTAACCACTAATCGCTACTACAGATTTTTTTTTATAGCTTCAATCATTTCTTGATATTCCGCATCAGCCAGATAAACTTTTCCCGGATTCATCTGAAATACACCTCCATAATCAGGTCCATCCACATACTTGGGGACCAAATGAAAATGCAAGTGAGAAAGTTTGTCACTATACGCTCCGTAATTTATTTTTTCAGGATGGAAAGCCTTGTCCATGGCACGGGTCACACGGGTAACATCTGCCATAAATGCGTTACGTTCTTCATCACTCAGTTCAAACAAGTCGTTTACATGATCTTTATAAGCAACAAGGCAACGTCCGCGATAGGTTTGTTCCTTAAAAAGGAATACACGTGAAACACTCAGTGGCGCTATTTCAATCATTAAATTGTGCAATGTCTCATTGTTCTGACAATACAGACAATCTTTAGGATCACTTTTCATGGTTTTCTTATTTATTAAAATTAATTATTCTTCCTCTTTTTCTTTCTTACCCAACAAACGGTACACATCATCCCGTTCGCCTACCACCCATACCACATCTCCTTCCGTAAAAGGTACATTGATATCAGGGGTCATCAGCGTACTATCTTCTTTTTCGACGCCTACTACCAGACATTTGTACTCATCCCGGATACCACTTTCTCTGATATTCTTACCCAAGAAAAATGAGTTACGATCTATAATGAACTGTTTCAGACTCATTTCACGCCTTTCCAAATCTTCCTCTTCGGCGGCGGCTGATACTCTTTCTGCTTGACGGGCAAACTCGCCCAACTGCTCATCCGTACCGATTACCTGTATGGTGTCACCGGGAAACAGACGTACATTTGCCCCAGGAATATTAATACGATGCATTCCACGAATGATAGATGCCACATGCACTCCGTATTTATGCCCTAAATTCAATTCTCTTAATGTATGTCCCGCCCATAAGGAATCCGCAGGTATCTCAAAATCCGAAAGATGTAAGTCGCGGGACAACAAATGTCCTTCATACTCAGGACGTTTCTGGCCTGTAAATTCAGCATGCACATCTCTGAAACGCAAATTCTGAATAAAAGTACGCTCCATGAATATAGATTGTTTCTTTAGCCATCGCGAGAACATCATCATACCTACCAAAACAACAGCTATACCGATCAGCAAAGTCGTGGAAGCCTGAAAAAGTTTCTCTATCACAAACATCACAAACATGACAGCTATCATTATACGGAGTAAAATGGTAGAAATCAAGGGTGCCCGGTTGAAACGATTATCCTGCCATAACGCCTGAAACTCTACAGAGTGGTTTTTCTTCATAATAATGGCACGCAAGAAAGGTGCGATGCAAACGATAGTAAAAACAGCTCCTGCCAGATTTGCCCAAAAGACAGGCAGACTAGCCCGGAACAATGGAATAATAAAATGGAATGAAAGTGTAATCATAGCTATACACAATACGGAATAAACAGCTACAATCCTAGCTATGGCAACCAACAATTTCTTCCAATTGTTTTCATGATTCACCGTTTGCGATCCCGACGAATAACGCTCAAGCATTTTTCTCCATTTGCCGGGCAGACGTTTCTCTACTATATGATAAGCAGGTATCGCCAAACGTATCATATACGGGGTCAGAAATGTGGTAATGACCGAAACAGCCACCACAATAGGATACAAGAAATCACTGGTTACTTTCAGACTTACCCCCAATGAAGCGATAATGAATGCAAATTCACCAATCTGGGTCAGACTGAAACCACATTGCATGGCAACTTTCAACGGCTGTCCCGACAAAATCACGCCACCTGTACCAAAAATAACCTGCCCAAGCAGAATGGCCAATGTAATAATCACAATGGGCCATATATATTCTACAATCATGGCAGGGTCTACCATCATTCCCACAGATACAAAGAAAATGGCTCCAAACAAATCTTTTACAGGGGCCACAAGCTTCTCTATATTTTCGGCCTCCACCGTTTCTGCCAAAATAGACCCCATTATAAAAGCTCCAAACGCAGCCGAAAATCCAACCTTGGCCGCTACAACTACCATACCGAAGCACAATGCCAGCGAAACAATCAGCAATGTTTCATTTGCCATCCACTTGCGGGAACGCTTCAAAAATGTAGGAATGATATAAATACCTACCACAAACCATAATATAAGGAAGAATAATAATTTAGCAATGCTATAGACCATTTCACTACCCTCGAAATTCTGACTCACTGCCATTGTACTCAACATAACCATCAAAACAATAGCCAATATATCTTCCAATATCAAAATACTAAGAACCAAACCGGCAAACCGTTGCTGCCTCAACCCCAAATCATCAAAAGCTTTGTAAATAATAGTCGTAGAGGACATGGCCAACATACCTCCCAAATACAGACAGTCCATGCGTTGCCACCCGAAAGACCACCCCACAAAAATTCCAACCAATATCATACAAAATATAATGGTACACGCCGCAATGACCGCTGTCCCTCCTACTTTCACCAATTTCTTGAAACTAAATTCCAATCCCAGAGCGAACAACAAAAATATCACACCAATCTCCGACCATGTATGGATATTGGCCACATCAATGACCGACGGAGTAAGAGGAACATGGGGACTTGCCAAAAAGCCGGCTACGATATAGCCGAGAACAAGAGGTTGCTTTAACCGTTTAAAGACGAGCGTCATGACACCGGCGCAGATCAGAATCAAAGCCAAATCACTTATCAATGGAGCCAATTCAGACATAGCTAATAAATTTTTGATTGCAAAATTAAGAATTATCTATTTATCATATTCTTCATCCTATTATTAATTTTGCATCAAAAGCTGTTTTTATGGAAAGGAACTAACAACAAATGTATATCAGCCATATAAAGAAAAACGCGAATATTCAAAAAATCTGAATATTCGCGTTATATTTGTTATCAGCGTTCTCTTTTCCGGCTTTCGATTTATTTTCTGAACGGGGCCTTTACTATTACAGCTTTCAGTTTGCGTCCGCGCACATCAATAAATATTTCAGTACCTAATGCTGTGTAAGCGGTCTGAACATATCCCATACCAATACCAATCTTACGCATTGGAGACATGGTACCACTAGTTACTTCACCTATTTTCTCTCCATCAGCATTTACCAGTTCATAACCATGACGGGGAATACCACGGTCTACCATTTCAAAAGCAATCAGCTTGCGTTTCAATCCTTCGGCTTTCTGCTTTTCAAGTAAAGCGCGTGAAATGAAATTCTTTCCTTCAACAAACTTAGTAATCCAGCCCAATCCTGCTTCCAACGGAGAAGTGGTATCACTCAAATCATTACCATACAGGCAAAAGCCCATTTCCAAACGTAATGTATCACGAGCCCCTAGTCCGATAGGTTTAATCCCTTCAGGAGCACCTGCTTCAAAAATTGCTTTCCAGATAGCCTGACCGGCTTCGGGATAAAAATAAAGCTCGAAACCACCTGCACCGGTATAACCGGTATTCGAAATAATCACATCTTTCTGACCGGCGAACTCACCTGTGGTAAAAGCATAATAAGGAATTTCGGACAAGTCGACCGGAGTCAGTTTTTGCAAAACTTCCATAGCCTTCGGTCCCTGAATAGCAAGCTGTGCCATATGGTCGGATGCATTTTCCAATTCCGCACTCACTGTGTTATGACTGACACACCAGTTCCAGTCTTTCTCAATATTGGCTGCATTTACCACCAACAAGTATTTTTCGGATTCATAGTGATATACCAACAGGTCATCAACAATACCTCCCTCCTCATTAGGGAAACAAGTATATTGCGCTTTACCGACAGGCAAAGTTGCTACATTGTTTGAAGTCACTTGCTGCAAAAACTCCAACGCATTAGGACCTTTTACCCAAAATTCACCCATATGGGATACGTCAAAAACACCTACGGCATTACATACTGTAAGGTGTTCATCAATAATTCCCGAATATTCAATAGGCATATTATAACCTGCAAATTCGTGCATTTTCGCCCCCAAGGCAATGTGTGTTTCGGTAAACGGAGTTGTTTTCATGTTATTACTTTACTATTTTAAGGTTAATAAATTACTTATCTTGCCACCAACTCAGCAATTTTCACCACTACTTTCATAGCTTTCTCAATAGACTGGATTGGCACGAACTCATATCTGCCATGAAAATTCAAGCCACCGGCAAAAATATTGGGACAAGGCAATCCTTTGAATGAAAGTTGTGCGCCATCCGTTCCGCCGCGGATAGCCTTCACCTTAGGTGTCACGCCCGCCTCTTCCATAGCCTTGAAAGCGACATCAATGATATGCATCACCGGCTCAATTTTCTCACGCATATTGTAATACTGATCTTTCAGTTCCAAGGTAACGGTACCTTCTCCATATTTCTTATTGATGATTTCCGCCCATTTTTTCATATTTTCCTTGCATGCCTCAAACTTGGCACGGTCATGATCACGGATTATATAAGAGATAGTAGTCTGCTCTACTTCACCCGTCATGCCAATCAAATGATAGAATCCCTGATAACCATCAGTACACTCAGGCACTTCGTCCGTAGGCAGTAAAGCCACAAACTCATTAGCTACACGCAAAGAGTTGATCATTTTATCCTTAGCGTATCCCGGATGTACGTTACGTCCTTTAATAATCACTTTTGCAGAAGCGGCATTAAAGTTTTCAAACTCCAACTCCCCTACTTCACCACCATCCATCGTATATGCCCACTCGCATCCGAATCTCTCCACATCAAATTTATGTGCACCCAAGCCTATTTCTTCATCAGGATTAAATCCCACACGAATTTTTCCATGCTTGATTTCAGGATGTTCTTTCAGATATACCATAGCTGAGATAATTTCAGCAATGCCCGCCTTATCATCAGCTCCCAACAATGTCTTGCCGTTAGTTACAATAAGATCCTCCCCTTTATGATCCAACAATTCGGGAAATTGCTTGGGAGAAAGTATAACGTTGTCTTCTTCACACAATACAATATCTGTCCCATCATAACCATAGACAATGCGTGGGGTGACTCCTGCACCCGTCATATCGGGACTGGTATCCATGTGTGCAATAAATCCGATGGCAGGAACCGGTTTATCCGTATTGGCCGGCCATGTAGCAAACAGATAACCATTCTCATCCAAAGAAATTTCCTGAAAGCCCAATTGTTCCAATTCTGATTTTAAATATTGCGCAAACACCATCTGCTTCGGCGTACTAGGGGTAACTCCGCTATTCTCATCAGACTGAGTGTCGAAGCTTACATATTTTAAAAATCGTTCTATTACCGTCATTTTTCTTTTTGTTTTAATATTCATACTTGCCTGTAAAAATAGAAAAAGAGCCGTGAATTGCCAAACAAATCACAGCTCTTTTTTATTAATATTTTATTATTTTGTTATTAGAAGCAACTGGAGCCATCAAAACAATGGGTACATACCTTACATTTTGGTAATCCTATCGCTTCTACCAAAGTTTCCAAAGTATTGAACTTCAACGAACTCAGACCAAAGCGGTCGGCAATCATTTGTACCATCTTCTTATATTCCGGCGAATCTGTTGTTGCATATTTTTCCAGATTCTTATTTTCATCGCCTTCAATCTCCTTAATCATCCGGCGGGTAATCAGTTCCAAATCACTTTTTGAAGAAGTGAAACCAATGAAAGGACATCCATAAATCAATGGCGGACAAGCAATGCGCATATGAACCTCTTTAGCACCATAATCAAATAAAATTTTCACATTATCACGAAGCTGGGTCCCACGCACTATAGAATCGTCACAAAACAACACGCGCTTACCTTCCAGCATTGCGCGATTAGGTATCAGCTTCATTTTTGCTACCAGTGAACGCATTTCCTGATTGGCAGGAGTGAAACTACGAGGCCAGGTAGGTGTGTACTTGGCAATAGCACGATGATAAGGAATTCCTTTACCTTCAGCATACCCCAATGCCATACCTACCCCCGAATCAGGAATACCGCAGGCACAATCAACTTCCGAATCGTCCTTCTGCCCCATTTTATAACCACTCATAAAACGTACTTCCTCTACATTTTTTCCTTCATAACATGAAACCGGAAATCCATAATATACCCACAAAAAAGAACAAATCTGCATTCCTTCGTTCGGCTTGCGCATTTGTTCCATTCCATCGGCACGCAAGCGAATAATTTCGCCCGGTCCTACATATTTCTCTATTTCATAATCCAGATTCGGCAAACTGCTTGATTCACTTGTCGCAGCATACGCACCCTCTTTTTTACCTATTACAATCGGAGTACGCCCCCATTTGTCACGTGCTGCTATAATACCATCTTCCGTCAATATCAGCATGGAGCATGATCCTTTGATTTTATTAAAAACATTCTCGATACCATCTACAAAATTTTTTCCTTGCACAATAAGCAATGCTATCAGTTCTGTCTGGTTCGTCTTGCCAAGACTCATTTCAGAAAAGTGCATATTAGCCGCCAACAAGTCGCATTCCAATTCCGTAATGTTATTGATTTTAGCTACTGTGACGATGGCGAACTTGCCTAGATGCGAGTTTATCACGATAGGCTGCGGGTCCGTATCACTGATAATGCCGATACCCGAACTCCCTTTGAACTTTGGAAGTTCAGATTCAAACTTCGTACGGAAATAAGAGCTCTCCAAATTGTGGATAGAGCGCATAAAGCCCTCTCCTTGAGCATACGTAGCCAAACCACCTCTTTTTGTTCCTAAATGTGAATTATAGTCCGTCCCGTAAAATAAGTCGGTGACGCATTCAGCCTTTGAGACTGTTCCAAAAAAACCACCCATTCCTTTTTGCGTATTTTTCGTTTAGGGTGCAAAATTACTAAAAAAGTTTGGCTCTGAATGAATAATCATTGCTATTTTTGCATCAAAATGTAGCATTTATGAAATCACTATTACTCATCTTCTTGGGAGGAGGTACAGGAAGTGTACTTCGCTACCTGCTTACCATAAGTATTTATCGCCAGGGAGCAACGAATTATAAGCCGCAAAACAAAATGTTCCACTTTTGCAAAACATTTTGTTCCAAAATCACACTTGTTAACACAATTCAAAATGTGATTTTAAATCCAATTTAAATGTAGTTTTAATAAAAAAAATAACCGACATTAATGCCGGTTACCGTGATAGTATCTTATAGCTTCATTGACATATAATGATACTGATTGCTCCTTATCCAAGATAGCAGCTACATCCTCCTCTATCGTGACAAATATTTTTCTTACACCTCTAACCTTGGGACGTCTTGGCACACCATTGCTGTCCAATATCCTGTATATTGTCTGCTCAGACTTTATATCTGTTTCCTTCATTATCTCCTTAATAGCCATTCCTACTTTGTACAAGGATATTACCCTAGACTCTTGGTCTAGGGTAATAGATCGTCTTCTTGCCATAATTAATATATTAACGCATCCTCTATTCTTGCTGATAATGGTCTTCCCAACTGATCCTTTACATTAGACCGTTCCAGTTCTATACTCAACCCATCCATATCAATCCCTGCCTCTTTAGCCAGTTCCATTACCTGATCCTCATCACGTGCAATCGCATGGTAAAGGATAGTGCTACTATGTTTTTCTTCGTATATATTATAGCTATTCATTTTTTTATGCACTTATCCGTGTCGTGCGCAACTTTATATTGTATGTTTATAAACTTATCTGATTTTCTTCCACGAATTTAGCAAGGCAATAAGCCTGTTTCTCTGAACACTTCATAAACTTAATGACAGATTCACAAACCGATGCGATAAAATCGTTACCAAGTTCTTTTGCTTTCAATTCGATGCCTGTCATCATATCATAGCTAATCTGGTAGCTCATTGATGTTCTGTCACCATACACACAGCTATTAATCCACATCATCTTGCTGGCAACTTCCTCAATCGGGCTTAATCGCTCAGCTGCGCTTTTTCTTATTTTATAATTTTTCGGCTTCGGCATGGAATCTATATCTTCAACCACAACTTCTTTTTTCGCAAACATCTTAACCTTTCCCTTAGAGTCTTTACAGATAAAAAAATCACCTCTTTCACCTGTAACTTCGAATATCGAATTTTTAATCTTTATTGCTTTCATAATTTGTTATTATCTGTTGTTTTATTATCACAATACAAATATACTATATTGTGATATAATAGCAAAACAAATCACAATATATTTTCTTGTATTGTGTAATATTTAACATTTAAACACAAATGCAATGTTAATCAACGAGGATTAACTAAAGTCTTAATAAACATTTATTATCTTTGCACCACACATGGCGATGTGTATATCAGGATAAAGGCGGGATCAGGTAACTGAAACCGCTTTTTTTACAAATGATATTTGTTAATTTCTAAGGTCATAAGTACGAGTATAAAACAGATAAACTTTATGTTATTCTATCGCTAATGGAACTTTTCCCGTGTTGTTATTTGCTTTCTTTCGATTTCGTTTTACAATTTCTATATTCTTCAAGCTACTCTTCTCATTAGCCAATCTTAAGTCTTTAATCAATGTTTCAGCAAAAACTTCTGAATATATTTGAGTCGTTCTAACAGAAGTATGTCCCAAAATTCGTTGTACTGTTGTAATTGGAACACCTTGATGGACCAACAGAGTAGCACAAGTATGCCGGGCCGTGTGATAAGTGATCTTTTTATTAATCCCAGCCATTTGAACCAGTTTTTGTAATATTCTGTTTGTATCTGAATTACATCCTATCTTAGATAATTCCTCTATGCTGTTATAGTGGCTTATAATGCTTAGAGCCTTTCCACGAAATAGCAGATACAAAGGTATTTGAAGTTTTGATCCAGTTTTAAGGCTGTTCAATATCAACCAACTATTCCCGTCTATAATGATTAAATTACGACTGCTCAACTGTTTAAAATCGGAAAATCTGAGTCCCGTATAACAACAGAACAGGAAAGCATCAAGAACATGTTGGCTGTTATTCTTCTTTTCAGGTAGTTTCAAGGATTCCATCTTTTCAAGTTCGTTAGGCAGTAGAAAACGATGCTCTGTCTGTTCTTTCTTAATTTTAAACTTGCGGAATGGATAGGCATCTTGTGGAATATACCCTTGGTTTATTGCTTCATTGATAAGGGTGCGAAGTACTCTCATGTGCTTTCCTATCGTGTTGACTTGCAATCCTTTATTTCGTAAAAATACATCAAAATCCTTAAGAAAAGTATAATTAAGATCTTTAAAATCAATTATGCCACGAAATTCCTTTAATGTCGCCACTGTTACCAGCATGTTATCTTTTGTACGCGCTTTTCGATCTGAATTCTCTATGGTATGTTGCGCAAATTTCAAAAACGAGATGGAAGGTGATACATCTTTTTTAACAAACTCTTTTAATTTTGAAAGTGTGGCATCAATACCATTTTTCCAGCAATTCAGTTCTATTGCCTGCAAATCTAATATGTAACCATATAACATCGCATTGAGTTCGTTACTTTGAGGATGGTTTACGACTTGTGCTCCTTGTTTGCTCCAATGCTCTGGTTTTAAATATACATTTGTTTTAAAATAGGCTTTACGTTGGTTTAAATATGCTTCAACCTGCACTAAGGCAGTTCCTTGTTTATTAAGTTTCTTTTGTCGATTATAGACCAAACGATATCTAATTTTTTCTAACATGGCAGTTTTTATTTTAAAATTAAGTATTTCTATCTTTATTACAAAACAATACATAAAAAATTGCTCCTGGGGGGACTGATTGAGATTGGCTCATGCATTAAAGACAAAAAAAAGGAGGTGGTGGATGCTAATGAGACCCCAGTGAATGAATTTATATTCGCATACACTGGCTCTACCAATTTGCCTACAGATTCTGCTTCCGGAGGTCTATTGACATTGGGATTTATGGACGGATCAAGCAGTAGTAAACTTCAGTTTTTTTTCCAACACAATAATGTATTTAAACGTATACAATGGTATAACAGTTGGCAAAATTGGGAAAAAATCAAAACGGAATAAAGTTCTAAAATCAGAGCTGGGGGGACTGCTCTCTAGTTTGCAGCTGTTTCCATTCATGTATAAAGGAGATACACCTACATACAATAATTGGTCGTCAGGCTTTTATTCTACGGCCATTAATATTACAGATGGAGAAGAAAAACCAAGTGGGGCAGATCCTAATGGAACATTATTAGTATTTAATTCAGGATATCATGGTTTACAAGTATATAAAACGTTTAACCTTCCGGATTTTTATATTAGAACAAAGGGCGGAAGTCTTAGAAGTCCTTGGTATAAATTTACAGGTGTACAAATTTAACATAAAATCTACCCGAGACGAGAGCTGGGGGGACTGATGTTAAATGAGAACTATTTTTTGATAAATCACATGCTAGGAGAAGGGGCTTTATACAAACTAAATTATCCTATAAATATAAACGTTACTTTTGATATTATTGGAGAAGGGAATAGCGAGAACGCAGACATCTTTTCTTTTGTATCACATCACATTGAAGGACTGTCCGTTGTAAAGAATATTGGTCCTAATTTGCTGAAAATATACAAGGATGGAGATTATAACTACTATGTATATATGCCTGTATACTCACGAGCTTTGATATATTTTACAAATCGTATTTCTATGGATAATGCCATTTCAGCAACTAAAGTAGATATAGATATCAGCACACTAACACAGGTAGGAATTTAAACAAGAATTTCTGCCTGTTGGCGATCTGGGGGGACTTCTGCAAAATCCGTACTCTACAAATAAAGGGTTATTGCCTAGTGGAACTGATTTCAATGATGTAACGGAGAATGGACTTTATAGACTAAACGGAGGTTCTTATCCTAATTTAGCTGGTAATAGTTACGGGATATTGTCTGTTTTATCGTATCCTAATTTTGTTGTCTTTCAGAAATATGTATCTGCATTATCCACAGGTGGAAATACATATATAAGGCAATGTTATAACGGTATATGGACGGCATGGGTTAAATTAAATTAGACTTGTTTTCATGGTTAATTCCGACCTGGGGGAACTGATAGGGATAAATGATTCGTGGTTTAGAACACGAAATACATATACAGGGAGCATACTTGAAGCCCCAAACGGAATCTATCGACCTAAGCCAGGTGTTATTACTGATGCCCTTTCAGGGGGTGGACTTATTCTAGTTTTTAGGATGGACGATAATAATGCTTGTGTTTTTCAAGTGACAGGGAATGGTGCCTTAGCTGTTCGTACAATGAATGTAAACAACGGTAAATGGAGTGAATGGGATATAATAGTTAATCCAAGTTTCCCAACATAGTATAGTTTCGCAAATCTGACTGGGGGGACTGATAGGGATAAATGATTCGTGGTTTAGGAGTAGAATTCCTATATTTACAGGAGATGTTGAAACGTTAGTAGTTTCAGGAATATATGGAATAACACCTGAGTCTACTAACAATCCTATCAATGGCTATGGAATTTTATCCGTATTTTCGGTTGGAAACGAATCACGGGTCATGTACTTACTAATATCAGTTCATGGGGCTACATTCATTAGGGTGAAGTATGATAAGAGTGATAGTGGATGGCGAAAATTAAGTTTAGCTACCTAGACTAAATTTGCTCTAGAAGTAATTGGCAAACCGTATCTTTGACATGGATTAAATCGGGTGGTCCGGTACAAGCCGGTGCCACCCGATACAACAAATTACTTATAATATGCTAATAGCCTATAATGAAGTTTTCGGCCTAAATTAGACTGAAAAGTTACACCATTTGAACCAAACTCAATAGATAAACTGGATGATTTTTCACCTGCAATAATCTTACTTCTATCAGTATAAATATTGTCTGATACTGTTAGAATGAAGCCAGAGATCGCATAGTTATCGTAAAATGCGTATATACCTTCTCGCAACTTCATGCTTACATTAATATTAGGTTTTAAATCAATTACTCCAACTGAAGAAACCTGTAGCAGTCCCCCCAGAATTGTAGCTAATTGCTGTTTTGTAACTTTTGCCACGTCATTCCCTTTTACAACCAATGCATAATCAAAGTCCGTCAACTGCGATACTTCATTTAATTTTTTGTCTGCCATAATCGTATTTTTTTTAATTATTTATTACTGCTTGATTTTCTACCACTTGAACATAGCCACCCGAAACAAGATTTTCCAAATCGAATGCCATACCTATTCCACTGTCACGGATACATAGATAAAGGATCTCCTTATCGGTGTAATACTTGCCTTCCTCCAGTACCATGTTATGTGCCCAAGGTATAGGATCATCCAGTGTGCCGGAGTGCTCTATCTGCACAACCTTGTACAAGGATTCCGTACCCGTTCCCGGCTTCCAGTCCTCCTGCGGTGTATGCTTCTGTATAACCTCATAGAGCGTACCGCCATAGCGGAAGCGGAACTGTACATCAACCTCCGTACCTATCAGATCCTCCCATGCGGGGAAGTACTCTTTCTTCGCCAATGCTTCCTCTACAGTAAGTCCGGCATTGTTGATATTTGCCGCAATATCATTGAGCAGCGTATCCACACGGTCAAGTGCTTCAACATCTATCGCTTCTACGTCAATGAAGGACGCTTCGGCAATCATCTGCTCCTTCTGTTTCGATGTGATCTCTTTCCACATAGCCACATCCTCAGGGCTGTTTATCAACACCTGATTTTCAAATATTCGTTCCGACAGAGGCATATCCCGGGCCTGTGTCAGATAACAATCATAACCTGCTTGTAATATCATATCGTTTACTCAATTAAATCCATACGTGTTATATACCAATGGTTGTTAAAGGCTTTCATCTCCAAAACATAAGGCCTTGCCATCTGAATCTCTGTTTTATTGTTAAATCCTCCTACCAGTCCGCAGAAATAGTTCGTAGCCTTATATTTATCCGGGTTCTTAGCCACCCTTGATGTCATGTCTACTACAAACTCCAGTTTCAATCCATTCCATGATGATGCGGGAGGAAGGGTTATGGTTCCGCCCAAACCGTCAGCGGAGAAGAATGTAGATCCCTGAGTAGACGGATTCACGGTCATATTGCCTTCCGAATCAGCCAGACTATCCATATCACTTCCCGGTGAATAGAGAAGAGTTGCGGTGATTGTACCTGCCACATTTGCCTTCGTGGAGACAAATTCACCCAGTTCATTCACCCGGTACGGTGCGGAGTCAGGAGCCTCGGAACCTGCCCATATACGTATCTTCTGACCGGATGTGGAGCCCGACATGCCTGCGGTAACAGTGTTGTCGCTCTTCTTTATCAAAACCTGATTCCCTTGGAACAGGCTGATGCTGGCATTCTTGGATATTATCAGGCTGGTATAGATAGGTCCTACCCCGCTCAGCTTTTCCCAATATGTGGTGTTGCCCGGTTTGTTCGAGGCGGAGGATACATGCGTCTTCAAACATTTGTACACATCCCATCCGTCAATGGCTGCGTCATTCCTTATCAATGCGAAATCAATATACCTCGTACCGCTTGTCAAGGCTTCGTCATTGCGGTACTGCACACTTGAGGCGGACCATTCCGACTCACGGAAGATGCAGCCCTGTATTCCTTGTTTACCCTGTTCGCCGGGCTTTCCGTCTTTTCCATCCTCACCGTCCTTGCCATCCGTTCCGTCTTTGCCCGGCTCACCTTTCTCTGCCCATACGTCATATTCAGTAGTATTCACCTCACCCGTCAGCACATATCCGCCATCGTTGAAAGTAAACCGGTTGCCGGCATTGTCCGTCCAACACCACAAGGGAGGATTGGTAGTGGATGCCTTGGCTACATAAGAGCCGCCACCCATTGAAACGACACCCATCTTGGGAACGACCATTCCGGTCTTATACTGCCCCATCTGGGTGTAACCGTCACCCTTGTCACCCTTGTTGCCCTTGAATTGCGACCACGTATAGTCGGCAGGATTGCTGCTCTCCGTGGCGGTTTCCTTGTTTACCGCGATACCTATATATTGGGTGTTGTCATTCGGCTGCTGGTACATTCCGCTTCCGTCCGCGTTGTCCGAGTAGGCTATCCATGTGTAATAGGTTTTCCCATCAGCACCGACAGCACCCGGAACGCCCGGTTCGCCCTTGATATCACTCCATTTGTAATCGGACGGATTGTTACTTTCCACAGCGGTTTCCTTGTTGTATGCCAGTCCGATGTATGCTTTTCCTGTGGGATCATTGCTGATTCCGTTTCCCTGGGCGTCATCCGCATAGCGTATCCACGTGTAATAGGTCTTCCCGTCCTTTCCCGGAGTACCGGGAACACCGTCGGTGCCATTGATTCCGTCCGTACCATCTCTTCCCGGTTCAGCTAATACATCATATTCGGCCGTGTTCTGCTCGCCTGTCAAGCAGTAACCACCATCGTTGAACGTAAACCGGTTGCCGTCGTTGTCCGTCCAGCACCACAAGGGAGAATTCGTAGTGGATGCCTTGGCTACATAAGAGCCGCCACCCATCGAAACGACACCCATTTTGGGAACAACCATTCCGGTCTTGAACTGCCCCATCTGGGTGTAACCGTCACCCTTGTCACCTTTGCTACCTTTGGATGCGATCTCCTGCCAGTCAGCGTCCGTACCCGGCTCAGAGGACGAACCGTTCTTGTTCAGACACGCCCATGTGCTTCCGTTATACGTCACACTGTCGTAGTAATCATAATGCCTGCCTGATTGCCATACACCCTCGTAGCTTAAGTCCATAGCCACCTCACCGTTGGGTTTGAGACGTTCTATCGTTCCGCTTACATATACGTTTTTCTGATATGAAGAATAGCCATCCATTATCTGCCCGTTGATGGTAAGCCCACTCAGGTCCCCGCTCTGGTAAGCAATGTTCACATCCGGATCTATTACCCATGTGTTCACGTTAACCAATCTGCGCAAGTAATATCTGTTCTCATAGGTAATGTCCTGTCTGTCCTTGTCGGTGAAGTTGCCGTATGCGAAGAAGTTCATACCGGGAAGAGGATGCACGCTCGTTCCTGCCTGAAGAGCGTATTCAAACTTCATGTTTCCAGCCTCATTCTCGATGATTCTAGTGGGGGTAAAGTATGAGGTGGCGTATCCGGAATACTCCATGAATCCGTTAGGACCGTATTCATCTTGAGTATGGTTGCTGCCGGCTATGTTGTGAAGTATACCACGGCAGATATCACTTACATGTAACGTGCCCCACTGCCCCTCAAGCAGTTCCAGCGTGGCTATTCGGTTTTCCGTGTCAACGGTCTTTATTCTTCCGTATGCGAACGAGTTCGCCTTGTCGCCGGATATCACATCGATGCAGTTGAATGTGATCTGCGGTACTATAATCTCCTCACGGAACATCGCCTTGTCAGCTTCGACTATTGTCTTGCCGTTTTTGTCAAACCAGATGGCCGCACCGCTGCCCCCGATAAGACCTGTGACAAACTTGCCGACCCTCAGACCTTTGAGAAAGGTGATGATCTCATTGGCGATATCCGCTATGTTCTTTCTCAGGAAGGTTCCTATAGCCCTCAGGGAGGAGAAAGCCGTATAGTCGCTCGGGCTCTCCATATCGCCGGTCTTCAGCAGGCGGACATTGGCCTGCGCCATCTCCTGCGCCAGCGTGTATTCCAGATTGTTCAGCGTCGAGTCCACGGATGACTTCCATGAGGTACTGACCGCCGACGAGCAGTCAATGGAAGCCTCGGAAAGATTGCCCAGCTTCCTCTCTATCCTTGTGATGCGGGTGTCAAGATACCCGGCCTCGAAATACTGCGCGTCCTCCAGTCTCACCCTTTGCCCGAGTGATAACGGCACACTGTTTTTATCCACATGGATGTAATCCGTGTCGCCGGAATAGATGGATATGTCCTTGCTGTATTCTGTCAGGAAGCTGTCAACCGCCTGCTTGTACTGTTCTTCCGCTATCGGGTAATACTCATCCGGCATGCGGATATTCGTCAGGATATACGTGTCACCGACGTCCGGTATGATGTTGCCTCCCGGTATCTGGGTATTCTCGTCCGGGTAGGTGTTGATGATCTCGAACTCCTGTGTGTCATTATGCCAGTTGCACTCGAACTCCCTTCCGGACAGGTCGCCGCTTTCGAAGGTGATGTGTATCACCTCGCCGCCGATCATGTATTCATCCGGATTGAAGGGCAGATCCTTGTCCTTGACATAATAGACAGTGTATTTCTCCCTGTCCGTATTGGTCTGCTCCTCGGACCTTACCGAGGATACCGTACCCAGACGGTGCGGGAATATATCCTGAAAGGCTGCTTCCTCGCGATGCTCCTTCAGTCCCAATTGAGTGTTCAGGTCGATATACTTGTCCCGTGACGGCAGTTGTAGATGGGTGTAGCCGTATTTTGACGGGTCAATATTTTGGGTTGAACCTACGGGGATCAGCCGTGTGAACCATTTGATCGAATTGGAGTTCTCATTCTGGGTCAGCCCCGTCTTCAATCCCTTCATATAGCCGAGCGTGACCCGTTCGCCGTGTTCGCATTTCCCTATGTTCAGGTATTCCCCGTCCAGCCACCACTCGGTTTCCCAGGCACCGGCTATCTCGCCTGCCGCATCCCAGCAGAACAGGCCGTTGAAGTTGATGGTCTTCCGGTCGCCGGTGACGGCCTGTCCTGCACGCCACGTCACACCGTTGGTGTTGCGGTTCATGTTCGCAACCAGCTTTTCCAGCATTTCCATCGGCGTGCCGTCGTAGGCGAAGACGGACTCAAGGTCGTCCTCCCCCTGGTTCAGACGGCAGAACAACAGGTCCTGCATGTCGTGCTCGCGGCCGTAGAAGCTGATATTGTAGGTGTATTTCTGTGTGTCGGTCTTTTTCGGGCGGTACTCCTTCTTTATGGAGAACCGCTTTCCTGATATCTCCACATAGTCGCCGACCGACAGGACGAAGAACTCCCAGGTGGTGAAGTTCACCGTCACCACGAATTCCGCCCCCACCTCCTCGGTCCACCGGGACGATGAATCGGGACTGACCTTCCTTTTCAGGGCTCCCTGCCTGTCGTAGATTTCAAGTTCCATTTACAATGTCTTTAAATCGTTTTTAATCACTGTTTGAAAAAGGTTTCGGCTCGCGCAGCGTGACCGTGAATCCGGCTACCTGCTGGCCGGTATTCCTGATTGTCGTGAACTGGCTGTACCGGGTATATTCCTTCAGGTAGACCTTCATCACCCGGCCTATCTCCGGAACCTCCAGCGTCAGCCATCCGGACTTCAGCAAGGCAAGCACGGCGTTGTAGTTCCCGAACCACCCGGCCCGTGTATCCGCAACCACCGCCATCTTCAGCGTGATGTCCCTCGCCTCGTAGCGGGGAAGCAATGTCTCGGGCAGCTCCTCGCCGTCAAGCTCCCGGTAGCTGACGGATGTGTACTCCTTCATCTTCGGCGGCTTCATCAGCGAGTCGTAATTGGTATGGTCCCCCGCATTCTCCTCGTACAGGAAACATCCCAGGGACGCCATGTCCGTCCCGTTTATCTTCAATAATCCTTCCTCCACTTCCATAGCCCTATGTTTTCAGTTTCACACCGCGCCGGAGCTCCGCGATGTTCTCGTTTATCGTTTCGAGGTGTTTGAGGTACTCCGAATTCCCCGCAATTTTGCCCAGGGATGTCGCCATCCCTTCGAGATGCCTCGTAAGGTTGTTGTCAATGCTGATGACATGGTCAAGGGTCGCGTTGCCGATCCCCTCCAGCCTTCCGGCCGTCTCCTCGGTCATGGAGGTGACGGTTCCGGCCCGGCCGGACTGGGAAGAGGAAGACGATGATGTCCATCCGAAGATATCCTTCAGCGAGTCACGCTCCTCCAGGGCGTCCTTTACGATATCGTTCCATTCCTGCTGGAGGTCCTTGTATTCCCCGGTATCTATACCTCCTTCCTTGTTGTAGTTGGCAAACTTGTCATACCATTCCTGAAGCCTCTTGTCGTAGACTTTCGACAGGCTTGTCTTGAGGATAGCCTTCTGCAGGTACTCGCTGAAGTCCTCCGAGAAATCCTCCGCCCCGCTTTCCATATCAAGCAGTGTGTCATAGAAGGCGTCACGCATGGTGTCAAAAGACATCTGCGTAAGCTGTTCCTTTATCTGGGCCTGTATGTCACCCAGTTTTTCCGAACCTTCAATGATCTTGTCCAGGTAATTTCTGACATCATCATCCAGCTTGGCCCAGAATGTGGGAGCTTCCGACTTCAGTTTCTCCAGCTGCTCCACGGAGAGATCGAACAGCCCGGTCATACGTCCTTCCCCGATCCCGTACCTGTAGAAGTCTTCTCCCAGGGCCGCGCCGGCTGCCGCCCAGTCCTGAGAGGACATCCATTTGCGCTGCCGCACCCCGATAGAGTGTGATCCCGTGCTGGCTCCCGAATTCAGACGTTCCTTGCCCAGTATCCGGTAAGAGTCTATGGCGGTCCGCTGTAGGGCCAGTGCTTCCTCTCCGACCTTCTGCGCCTCGGCGCCGTAGCTGGTCTCTATATATTCCTTTTTCTTGTCGATCAGTTCATCCCATATCTCGTTCAGACGGTTGTACTGGTCCACCATCTCGTTATAGCCGGAATAGTCGGCTCCCTTGAAGATGCCTCCAAGCCCCTTGACACCGAACAGACGTCCGATGCTGTCCCACAATCCTCCTGCGGCGTGCATGACGGATTCGAGAATGTTGCCGACAAAACCCTCCAGCCCTTTCTGCCCGATCTGGTCAAGGATAGCCAGTATGGCCGCGATGATGCCGCCGATCTTGCTTCCGGATGCGGACAGCGTGTCCACCAGAGACCCGACCGCGCTTCCGAAGGATGACAGGCTCATGTCCGCCTCGCCCAGCGTGTTCATCGCATCGGCCACGGCGGTGATGTTTCTCACCGCCTTATCCTTCGAGGCTTCCAGGTTGTTCCCGGCATTGCGCTCCCCGGCTTCCGCCTTGTTCCTTTTCTTTCGAGCGGCCTCCGCTTCCGCGCTGTCCGCCCCGTATTGCCGCACGGCCTCGTCATAATCCCGTTGCGCGGCTGTCAGTTCATCAACCGCTTCGGAGTATTCCCGTATGGATTCGGTCAGATTGCCGAACAGACCTCCTTTCTCGATGACCTCGCTGTCGATCTTCCCGATGGCTTCCTCGATGACCTGCATCTGTTCCGGAGTGGCGCTTTTTTTGAATTCCGGGCTGTTGCGGAAGCTGACTATCTGCCGCTTCACCTTCTGCAGTTCCTTTTTCGCCACCTTGTCCAGATTGCCGAAGACGACATCCCAGTTGATGGTGTCCTTCAGTTCGTTGAAATCAAGTTCGGACAGCGCCTCGTCACGTTGTCGGGACAGCATCCTTTTGTCATTCCCGTTCAGACTCTCTTTCGAGGATTTAAGGGTATATTCCCGCATGATGGCCAGACGTTTCTGCTGGTATGTGCCGTATTCCTTGTTATAGTCAATCCAGGACTGCAGGTCCTTCTCCTGCCATTCCTTGTCGGCGGTATAGAATTCCTTCGCATATTGCTGGTAGGCGACAAGACGCTGCTGCGAGGCGTTGTCTTTCACGGCCTGCCTTTCCTCGGGCGTGGACTTCACACCCCGTTTCTTTTCGGCCTCGTCCATTTTCTTGAGGGTGTCACGCTCCTCCTTGTCGATCTGTGCGAGCGACTCGTCAAGCTCCTGCCTTGCAAGGGCCTGGCGTTTCCTTATACCTTCCTGCATGACCGATATGCGTGCCGCCTCAAGTTTCTGCTGTGCCCTGATACGGGCGTCGGCGAGCTCGTCCTGATAATCCCGGGCCGGTTTGCCCGTATCCTTGGTTTCCCTGCCGTCATCTTCCTTTATGCCTGCCGATTTAAGCCTCTCCTTCCATTCCTTTGTCCGCGCAAGGAACAAGTCCATATAGGATTTGGCCGTATCCTCCGCTGCCTTTTGTTCCTCTTCCAGGGCGGAGATATCATTTTCTCTGAGCTGTTCGGCCGTGGGAGCGTCCGCCTGACGGGTATAAGTGGCTGATCCGGACGCGGAAGAGAAGAAATTGGCCCTGAACCTGTCCCAGAAAGTCGGGCCCTTCTTCCGCCTTTCCTCTATCTCGTTCTGTTTTTTCAAGGCCTTCTCCGTCTGCTCCGTGGCCAGTTTGAACGCTGCGGCAGCTTCGGCCCTGAGAATCATCGCCCCGATGAACACGTCCGTATTGTCCACCAGCAGGTTCTCGGCGTCATTCACGTTGCCCACCTCAACACCGAGTTTCCCGAACTCCTTCTTGTTTTCGGTGATGAACTGTTTTTTATCGGACATGTTGTCTCCCAGTTCCTTCCATCTTTCGGACAAGGACCTGACGAGAGTGACCTGTTCCGCCACATCACTGCTGCTGTTCCTGAAGGATTCATTCACCTTTTCCTGGGCTTTCGCCGCGGACAGGGCGGCATCCTTCACGCCGAACAGGCTCTTCACCCATCCGCCGATCTCCTTCCCGTATACGACGGACAGGGTGATCAGGGCGGCCAGCGCCGTCTGCCACGAGAACAGTGAGGAAAGCACCTGCTTCCACACCGGGGTGGCTTTCTTTCCGGCTTTGGTCAGCGCCTCATACTCCTGGCGGGCTGACGACAGGGCGTCGGTGAACATGGGAATGTTGTTGGAAATGGCGAGGAAGAACATCTGGGGACCCATTGCCAGCGAGGGGAGTTCCCGGGCGATCTGCTGCATGCTCATCCTCACATTATTGAGTTTCGGGGCGGGATCATCTCCCATGAGAGGGGTGGATCCTGTCTTTTTCTTCTGCTCTTCCAGCCCCTGCAGTTCCGCTTTCAGTTGCCTGATGACTCCCTGCAGTGCCTGGATGTCCGCCATCTGGGCATCGGTATTCGTACCTGCGGCCATGGCATTCCTGTACTGTTTCTGCAGTTCCAGCAGTTCCTGCTCCAGCTGTGCGATGACCTGTTTTGCGTACAGGCCTATCCCGGAAAGGTTGCCCTCCACCGAGCGCATCCCCTTCAGTGTCTTGTCGTCAAGCAGTATCTCCAGTCTTACAGGTTCCATTCCTATCCTCCGAGTTTTGTTTGAAAATATTCAGTGGTGAATTTGTCCGGCCTACGTTTGCGCTCCCTTTCCAGGAGCTCCTCCTTGGTCACATACCGGCTGACATCCGTGTTCATCAGCATCAGCTCGGCGTAGCTGATCTTCCACAGGATGTGCCGTTTTGTACGGCCGAACCGTTCCATCGCCTGCGCGATGATTCCGAAAACGCTATGGGGACCTTCCTGCCGGCCCGTTAACCCGTTTTCCTTTCCCGGCTTCCTATCGGCTCCAGCAGCCCCGCCGTCCTGGACGCCAACGGAATAGTATTGCAAAAAGGCTGTATGTCCATGCCCCTGAGCAGCTCGATGAGGGCGGCGGAGAGCATCGCCGGATGCACCCTCCATCTGAGGTACCATGCCACAGGGCCGGAGAGCAGCATCCCCGAGAGCCATCCGGTGCATACGGCCAGCGCGACCATCCGGCTGACCGCCTTTCCCTTCTCCGCCACGAACCGCATCCTTTCCTCATAGTCCATCGCCCTGATATCCTCCGGGGTGACGCCGAGCTCCAGGTACCGCCTTGCTATGCGGATGACCGCCCCGGCGGGCGGACGTCGCATGACAAGGAAGGATTTCCCGGGGCGTTTCCTGAAAGGCCTGAGCGGCATCACCGGAATGCGGATGCCGATGTCAAGCAGCATGTCCGCCGCCCGACTTCGTGTGTCCCTGTCCTCCGTCATGACTCGGGATATTCCGGTACGACGTCACCCGGGGCGAAGATCTTGTAGGGAGGATTCTCCCCGGCCTCCTGCATCTCCAGCTCGCACTCGATGCCCAGCACGTTGCTGAAGTTGATGCCGTTGGAAAAATTGCAGGTGAGCACCCCGTTGTAGATCCGGATCGTGTGGCCCGTCACGGTCTCGATGTCGAACACGCCCTGCACGTCCTTGTCCTCCGTCGGGGGCACGTAGATTCCGGTACTTTCCTTCGTTCCGCCCATCACCTGTATCATGTTGTCCGCGGACAGCTCGATGAGCGTGAACGTCCATGTCTTGGTTCCCGGTGTGGACTTGAGCACGGCGAACGGCGCGTTGCGTTTCTGCGCCGCCCAGATGCGGGTCTTGGAAGGCGAGTCGCCTCCGGGCTGCAGCCCGTCCTCGGATATCAGCCCGAGAGCCTTCCCGTTATGTTTAAGAGCTTTCACGCCATAGATGGCGCCGGTATTCGTATTCGTTTCTGGCATAATGATTCATGTTTTAATTGTTCCTTGATTTGTCTTTAAACCGCCGGAGTCCCCAGAAGAGAAGCAGGAGGACAAAACAGCACAACACCTTCGTCCTTGTCCGCTCCCAAAAAGAGGGAACCGGCTGTTTTTCCTCGGCCGTAGCCTCCTCTGACTCCAACCTCATATCCGAGGTCTCCCTTACGGTGATCTCCGGCCGGTCATGCGAGACGGCCGTGACGTTCACGCCGCCTTCCCCGTCCGACTCCACCCTCACCTCCAGCCCCTCATGCTGCTCCGTCACGCCCATGCCGGCCGGAAGGCCGCCTATCGTCCGGAGGAGCCCGGGTTTCAGTGCCAGGCTCGTCAGAGTCGTCGGGGCCTTGCCGAAGATTATTTCCCCGGTTACGCTCCTCTGAAGAGAGCCCGAGCGGACGGCTGTTCGGCTCTCCCTGTTTGCTGCGCATCCAGACAACAGCAGGACAGCGCTCAGCATACTTGCACTGGTAACATTTACGCAGCGCCTGTTCCAGAACGATAATTTTCTCATTGACTTTTCGTATTTGGTCGCTTAAATGTAAAGTCGTCTCGGAGAGGTCGTCATACAACTGCTTGTATGTGCCCTCGTTCTCCTTGACCGCACGGACCTTGACGAGCCTGCGGTCACGCCACCAGCCTATTGCCATGGCTATGCACCCCGTGGGGGCGAGCCACTGCTGGAGAAGTTCGAATACAGTGCCCCAGTCCATACGCATGTCATTTTTCAGATCATCTCCCAGCCGGCCTCTATGTCCGCCATGACGGCGGGCACGCCGTTTTCCACCCGGCTCATCGCGGCGGCCAGACGGCACATCGTCCCCTTGTCATCCACGTCAGGCTCGTAGGTGGTTGGAACCTGCAGCTCGCCGCATACACTTGAAAGGTATGCGCGGGTGTCGTTCTCCGTGGACGGGGCGTAACGCCCGATCATAAGGGAGAGGGTCCTCAAACCGTGTTTCTTCCGGTAGTTCCTCAAGGTGATGAGCATGGCACGGTAGCCGTATCTCATGTCGGTGAACTGGAAGAACTCCTTGTCCGTCTGCACCGGGCGGAGACCCTTCCACCTGTCACCTGACAGGCGGAGGTTTCCGGGATTATTGTTTCGTAGTCCTCTTGGTGTCGCCATAATCAAACCTCCAGACTTTCTGCAGACGCACTGACAGCAGCCTTGCTTTCCTGTCCGGCAAGATCGCTTGAAAGTGTTATTTCCTTCACATCCCCCTCAAACCATGACTTTCCGTCATAATAGAGGGATACAGTCTTGCCTGGCGCGACTTCCGTACCCTGCACGGTCGCTTTATGCTCAGCCGATTTGTTGGACACGGACAGGCGCGCTCCCGCATATACCGCGGCCGCCTCAATGGTATAGGCCTGGTCTGACGCGGGAGTCAGCTCGATGGCGTCATCCTGCGACTTCATTGTGATCGTGGTGCTGGATGTCGTGATGACATTCCCCTCACGCGCGTCCAGCATGACCACCTCCTCACCGAACGCCGTGTTCGTGTCCGCGGTCATGAGCATCTTGAAGAAGTAACGTTCTCCGGCATTGGTCAGCTTGTCGATCTGGATCACGTTGAAGTCGTTCTGCAGGTTGACCGCTCCCCAGAAGTTGGACTGTTCGGTCGGTGTAGCCACTGTTCCGATGATCAAGCCGTCCGGCCATGAGGATACGGTCTTGATCGTAGTTCCCTTGAAGCGCATGGCGCTGGTATCAGTCCAGTTCACGCCCTTTCCCTCGCGCAGGATAAGCTCGTCGTCATACCGGTCGGCATCGTCAACGGACATGATATACACAAAATTGGGATTGTTGCGGAGAACCTGGGGAGTTGCCTTGCGCACGCGCATCAGACGTTCAATCATGGTGTCGTCTTTCGGGGAGTTCACACGGATTACCTCAGGATCTTCATAGACACGCATCAGAATGCCGTTGAACAGGTGCTCGTCATCCTCCTCATCATCGGCATAGATGCCGTTGACGAAGTGGTATCCGAGTTCAAAATCCACCTGGTCGGACAAGGCTTTCAGAAGGACGTTCTGCACATTGGGGGGAAGCTCCCGGAATACCAGTTCCCCTTTGGGCTGGAACGGACGCCATATCTGCTCGAAAGAGCGGGGATTGAACGTGGTAAAGGCCATGAAGTCTTTCGGTTCAAGCACCTTTTCCGAATAAATGAAATCCCCTTTGGAGTCCTTGTCCTCAGGCTGTTCCACGCGTTTGCGCAGCATCTTGTTCGTTTTCAGCCGGGGAATGGAGTATTTCTTCGTCACATCGGGCACGAGGTTGATCAGCCCCTTCTGTACCAGTTCGTTGCCCGTGGCCGCCTTGGTGAGTATCCTGTCGAGCACCTCACCGTCATAATTCGTATTCTTGATAGTTACAGCCATAATCTTTTCATTTTTTAATTAAAACCGTTCTTTTTCCGGATTTCTTTCCAGTTGTCATTCCATCCGGATTTGTCCTGTAGCGGGGTGTCCGGAACATCATCCACGCTTTTTTTCTTCGCAAGCCCGTCGACAATCCTTCTCCCGTTCTCATAATCCTTCTCCAGCACCGCCTGATACGCGTCACGGTCGGATGGGGCGATACGCCCGTCCTGCATGGCGTCCTCGAGAAGATTCCTGATCTCGGCCTTTCTGGCCTCGCGCTCCTTCTCGACATATCCGTCCAGACTCGCCTTGAGCGTGTCACGTTCCTTTACCAGCGCGTCATACTGTCCCGCCTTGTTTTCAAGGGAGGAGAGCGTGCGCACTACGTCCTCATCCGTCGCACACGAGGCGAAGGATGGTCTCTTCTTCAATTCTTCATACATCATATTACCTGTATTTAATGTTTGATTGTCCAGCCGGGCCTGGAATGCGGCATAAACTTCCTGCGGTGTCCCGGCATCCACTCTCTCGCCGATATCATAGATACCGTCAATGAATCCCATCTCCCTGGCCTCCCCGGCGGTGATCCAATGGTCCTTCCCATCGAAATAGGCATCCTTTATCTCCTCACGGGTCTTCCCGGTCTTGGAGGCGTACATGTCCGCCAGCGTGTCCTCGAGCGCCTCCAGCTGCTCGGCGACGGCTTTCATCTCCTCCTTGTTGCCGTAACATCCCCCGTAAGGGTTATGGAGCATCAGGCGGGCGTACTGGCTCATATATACCGGTTTCCCGCACAGGGCGATGACGCTGGCCATGCTGGCGGCGATGCCGTCGACATAGATGGTTATGTCCGCATCGCTGGCCCTGAGGGCGTTGAATATGGCCATGCCCGCGTACACGCTCCCGCCCGGGGAGTTTATGCGCACGTCTATGCCCTTATACATGGAGGCGTATTCATACAGCTCGCAGACAATGTCCTTGTCGTTGACCCCGTCAAAACCGCCGATCTCCCCGTACAGGAGGATGCAGGCGGTATCAGGGGAGGGTATCATGTTAAAGTATCGCTTTTTCATCGGTCGTCTTCGGTCGTCTTAAAATTACGGTGCAAATATGGAGAGTTTTTTTACTGCAGTCAACACCCTTGGGGCATGATGCAACTTTACAACCGCATGATGAAGTCATAAAACAGTGTCATAAATTCAATATATTGCAAATCAAATATTTAAATACGAATTTTGCCGTAAATAAAAAAGATGAAAAAATGGCGGAACTGACCAGCAGACAAAAAAAAGATTTTGCAAGGACTATTTACCTTAATGAAGAACTGACACACGCGGAGATTGCCGAGCGTGTGGGGGTAAAACGTCAGACTGTCTCCCGGTGGGCCGGTGAAGGCAATTGGGAACGGTACAAGGTATCCATCACCATGACACGGGAAGAACAGCTCAAGAACCTGTATCTCCAGCTTGCCGAGCTGAACAATGCCATCAACGGGAGACCCGAGGGGGAAAGGTTCGCCAGCACGGCCGAATCGGACACCATAGCCAAAATAACCGGGTCCATCAAAAAGATGGAAACGGATGTGGGGCTGGCTGACATCCTTTCGGTTTTCAAAAGTTTTGTCAAATGGCTGCGCACTTATGACATGGCACGCAGCAAGGAGATAGTCCCGCTGCTGGACGCCTATGTAAAATCCAAACTGTAAGGCTATGGCAAAACTCAGACTTACCCCCCGGGACAGGGCCGAACTGGCGGAATGGAACGACCTGGTGGCATCCGTCCGGGAGAGTTCGGACATTAACCCGTCCGACTCCACCGCTGAAATAGAGGACCGTAAGAAACGGCTGGAGGCGGATAATGAAGCGTGGTTCCGTTACTATTTCGCACAGTATTACACCTGCGAGCCGGCCGGTTTCCATAAAAAAGCGACACGGCGTCTTATGGGGCACGACCGCTGGTATGAGGTCAGGGCATGGTCGCGCGAGCTGGCCAAGTCGGCACGCGCCATGATGGAGATCGTCAAGCTGGCGCTTACCCGGCAGGTACGCAATGTGCTGCTTATCTCGAACTCGCAGGACAACGCCGGGCGCCTGCTGCTGCCCTTCATGGCCAATATGGAGGAAAACCAGCGCATCATCCAGGATTACGGCACACAGAAAAAGCCGGGTTCCTGGGAAACAGGGGAGTTTACATGCCAGTGCGGCTGTTCCTTCCGGGCTATCGGTGCCGGACAGTCGCCACGCGGTACCCGTAACAAGAACTTCCGTCCTGACTTTATCCTTATCGATGATATAGACACCGATGAGGAATGCCGGAATCCGGAACGTATCAAGGCCAAGTGGAAATGGCTTGAAGAGGCGTTGATTCCCACCATGTCCGTCTCAGGACGTTACAGGGTGCTGTTTAACGGAAACATCATTGCGGCGGACTGCTGCATCACACGTGCCATCGAAAAGGCTGCGGAACTCGGACAGAAAGGAATAGGATACGCGGACATTATCAATATCCGTGACAAGGACGGCGTCTCCTCATGGCCGGAAAAGAACTCCGAAGAGGATATAGACCTGTTCCTCTCGCTTATCAGCACCTCGTCGGCACAGAAGGAATTTTTCAACAATCCGGTCAGCGAAGGGAGCATATTCAAGAACCTTGTATTCGGGAAGGTCCCTCCTTTGAACAAATTCAGGTTCCTTGTCATTTACGGGGACCCGGCCCCGGGGGAGAGCAGGAGGAAACAGGCCAGTTTCAAGTCCGTCTGCCTGCTGGGCAAGCTCAAGGGAAAGCTGTATGTGATCAAGGCAAGGGTGTTCCGGGGTAAGAACGAGGACTTTATCGAGGCGTTCTTCGAACAGTACAAACATGTGGGAGGAAAGGCTTCCGTTTACGCCTATGTGGAGAACAACAAGCTGCAAGACCCCTTCTTCAAACAGGTTTTAAAGAAGCATCTGAACAGGCTGCGCAAGAAACACGGCATCCCGCTGAACATCATCCCCGACGAGGAACGCAAGACCGACAAGGCAACCCGTATCGAGGCCAACCTTGAGCCCATGGACCGTGACGGCAACCTCATATTCAACGAACAGGAGAAAGACTCCTCGGACATGAAGGAGCTGGTTGACCAGTTCCGGATGTTCGAGCTCACGCTTCCGTACCCCGCGGACGGCCCGGACTGCGTGGAGGGAGGGAACAGGGCCATAGACAGGAAGGCGGGGAACATGGAGAAGCCGGTCATAATAGAAAGGGCGGCAATCCGCCGTTTAAACAAGTACAGGAGGTAAACGACATGTCTGAATTCATCAATCCGGATGACTACGATGCGAGCATCCACAGGGAGATCCTGGACAGCATCATCAGGGAGGACGAGTCCATAGTGGAGATATGCGAGGACCAGGCGGTGGCGCAGATGCGCTCCTACCTGTCCGCACGTTATGACTGTGACAGGATATTCTCCGCAAAAGGTAAGGAAAGGAACGCGCTCATACTCATGTTCGCCAAGGACATCACGCTCTATCATGTATGCAGCATCCACAACCCCCAGAAGTTCTCCCCCATACGCAAGGAACGTTATGACCGTGCGATGGAGTGGCTCAAGGCGGTCAGCAAGGTGGAGATCAGCATAGCCGACGCTCCACTGCTGGACGAGGAGACGGCAAGGAACAACCTGCCCACCCAGATAAGAAGCAATCCCAAACGTGTAACACACTATTAAAATGGCAAGGAAGAAAGAGATATCCATAAGCGGCAACATGCCGCTTCCGGGCAGGAACACCCCGGGAACAGTCATCATCACCGCACCCAGGCTGTTCATGAAGGATATGGCGGACTATATGCAGGCCGTCAGGGGGGCGAACAATGTGGACTTCACACAGCGGACGAGGCTGTATGACCTCTATGAGGACATCCTTATGGACGGGCATACGGGAAGCGTCATAGAGAAGAGGAAATCGGCAGTGCAATGCTCACAGATCGAGTTCAGAAGGAACGGCGTCCCGGACGAGGGGATCAACACCCTGTTGCGCTCCCCCTGGTTCTACCGGTTCATCGGAGACCTGATAGACTCGGACTTCTGGGGGTTCTCCCTGTTCCAGTTCTATAAGGACGGGAGCGGATGGATGGACTACAGGCTCGTCCCGAGAAAGAACTATGACCCGGTGAGGGGGCTGATAAAACACCGGCAGGAGGACACCACGGGGGAACCGCTGGAGAATTACCACACGATGCTCTTTGTCGGGGAGAAACGCTCCCTGGGAAGACTGGCAAGGATAGCCCCGTATGTCATATACAAGCGCAACGACATGGCCGACTGGGCACAGTTCTGCGAGATATTCGGAATGCCCATACGCGAGTACACCTACAGCGCCGGTGACGAGCAGGCCCGTGACCAGGCCGTGAAGGATATGGCCGAGCAGGGAGGTGCGGCGGTGTTCCTCCATCCGGAGGAGGCGCAGATGAAACTGATAGAAAGCGGCAACAAAAGCGGCAGCTCCGACCTGTACAGGACCCTGTACGACACATGCAATGACGAGATCAGCAAGATCGTGCTGGGAAACACGCTCACCACACAGGCCTCGGAACGTGGCACGCAGGCGCTGGGGACCGTACAGGAGAAGGGAGAGAAGAAACTGAACGAGGCGGACCGGATCCTGGTGCTGAACACCCTGAACTATGACATGACCGATATCTTCACCGCTTTCGGGTACGACACACGGGGCGGGGAATTCTATTATGTCAAGCCCAAGGAAACCACCGCCGAGCAGGAGATAAACATCATATCCCGGATGCGCCAGATGGGAACTCCCGTATCGGATGAATACGTGTATGAGGCTACGGGAATCCCTAAACCGGAGAACTACGGCCGGCTGAAACAAGGGGCAGGCACATCTGACAGGGACAAGGATGATGTCCCAGGCGGCACGTCACCCGTACCGGCCGGAAAGAAAGACAGAAAAGAGGAGGACGGTATTGTAAACCGTATCAGGTCTTTTTTCGTCGCCGCCCCGCGGAAAGGGGCTTTAAAATGGTAATGGACGACCTCTACGGGGAGCGCTGCCGCCGTTGTCACGGCCATGCGGATTCCCGCATGCAGGGGGCGGCCGTTTCGTTTGAGTTTACAAGGGAGCTGATGGCGAAAGTGCTGAGGGATATATTCTACCGGACGTTTGATGTAAGAACGGAAATAGACGAGGACCTGTTCCTGGCTACGGTCAGAACTTTCGGCCGTGCCGCGGAGGAAGGATTCGGTCAAAGCGACAATGACAGGCTGGAGGAAGTGTTCCTGGAGCAGATACGCGACAACCTCGATGTGTTCTCCGCTTTCCGCACCCACCGGATGCAGAACGACATTGCCTCGCAACTGCTGGACGAAAAGGGAAAACTGAAACCTTTTTCCCGGTTCCAGGAAGACGTGCAGGCGATTATCGGCACGTACAATACGGCTTGGCTCGAAACCGAGTACGATACGGCGGTACTGCGTGCCCGCCAGGCGGCTGACTGGAAGCTGTTCGACAGGGATGCGGACATCCTTCCGAACCTGCGGTGGCTTCCCACCACCAGCGCGGAACCCGATCCCGTACATGCCCAGTTCTGGGGGATTGACCTGACTTTGCCCAAAGGACATAGATTTTGGAAAAGCCATCGCCCCGGAGACCGGTGGAACTGCAAATGCTCGCTGGAGCAGACGGACGACAAGCCGACGCCCGGGTATGATGTGCCGTTATCGGACTATCGGCCCTCACCAGGGCTGGACAACAACCCGGAGGAGGACGGAAAGTTGTTCAGCGACACGCATCCCTATATCGCCCATGCGTATCCTTCGGCTGAAAAAACCGTAAGGGACTTTATGGAAAGGAGAAAAAAATGAATGTGAATGACGCCGTCAGGGAACTCCGCAGAAAGGAGAAGGAAATCCGGAAGGCCTTCAGCAGGACGCTGCCCCGCAGGATCGGGGCAAAAGCGGTGAACCTTGTAAACAGGAATTTCCGCGAGGGAGGTTTTTATGACGGAGGGCTGCATCCCTGGAAGAGAACAAGGAGACAGGATTCCGCCAAGGGGGCGGCGGGAGAATACGGTCCGCTACTAAGCCGGCGTAACCGCCTGTCCCGAAGTTCGGAGTATGTGGCGGAGCCTTACAAGGTGACGATACGGAATGCCGTGGAATATGCGGGAATCCACAACTACGGGGGACGCATGACCACACATCCGAGAGTGACCGCCAAGATGCGGAAGATGGCATGGAGGATGTACTTCAAGGAAGCGGGCATCACCAGAAGGATGGGGAAAAAGGCCCGCAGGCAGAAGGCAGAGGCGGCACCGCCCGAAGCCCTGAAATGGAAGGCGATGGCCCTGACAAGGAAACAGAGGCTTGACGTTAAGGCGGACATGCCCCGGCGACAGTTCATCGGACCAAGCCGGGAGCTGCGTGAAATGACGAGAAAGGAAACGGAAAAGGAAATAACCAATATATTGTTAAAATGACATGGAAACTTTATTCAATGACATTCAGAAAAGAATAGCCGACAACATAGCATGGCTGAACAAACAGGTGGACGAGGATTACGGGCAGCTGGACATGCTCTACCGTGACGACGGGGACTCCGAAACCTATCCGATGGTATTCCCCATGGTGCTGGTTGACACGCCCGAGGTGGAATGGCAGACACTGGGAGGGGCGGGCGGATACATGCAGAAAGGAACGGTATCGGTCATTGTCAGGCTGGCTGTTGACTGCTATGATGACACGCATTACACCAGCGGCACGGCGGACAAGGCCGCCGGAAGAATGGAACGGATGAAAGAGGTGGACGCGCTTCTGCAGATGTACAAACCTGAATGCTGCCAGACACCGCTTGTGAGGAAAAGAAGCAGGTTCCACACGATGCCCAGGGGGATAAAGGTCTATGAGACACACTATGAATGTACCGTGTGGGATAATGCGGTCAGTCGGTAAAAAGGGAGAGCTGGGCGGCGGTAAGACGGGGCTTCTTTATTTTGGGGACCGGCTTGACATCGATATCCTTCAGTCTGTTGCAGTTTGAACGGATGATGGCCATGATGCGGTCCACGCTGATGAAGAACTCCTTCTCGGAAAGGATCTTCAACGCGTCGTCAAAACGAAGACGCTGGATTTCCGTCCAATAATAATAGCGGCGCAACAGTGCCTCGTTACGCTTCATGATCAGTTCCGAACTGCGACCTCTTGACATACCCTGAAAACTTGTTTTGATGATAACACCTGATACCTATGCACAAAAGTAGTGATTATGAAATAAATATGCAACAAAGGGAGGGTTAATAATAAAAAAGCCCTCAACGCTTCCGTTAGTTTAACTACCACATTAAAACATAAACGGCACACGCTTGCTGCACGCTGAGGGCTAAAGTCCTTGACGCAACAAACGTGTGCCGTTTTAATGTGGTGCACAAAAGTAATAATAAAAATTGGAAGTGTATGTGCAAGAGCGAAATTTTCTTCAGACTGCTCGCCCTGACCGAGCGTGAAACGGAGGTGCCGAGGCAGCGGATACTGGGCGACTTCAGGGACATGGAGTCCACGGACGCCAGATATGTGCTTGTCAGGCTGCTCTCGGAAGCCGGCCTGTATCCGGACCAGATAGCGGGGATGACCAACCGCACGGCACGGGGAATACGGCGCCTGCTGGCACGGAACATCACCTCGCCGATGATCGGAACATATCTGGAACAAATAAGGAAGCACATGGGAACAGGACGCTTGACGGAGCGCGTGTAGTTGAGTATGTTTGCACCACGGTCGGATAGTGACCGGAACTACAAAATACAAATACAATGGCTGAAGAAAAGATTATCTGCTGCGGTGATCCTTACCGCGGCAACAACGACGCCCTGGCATACGCACTGGCGGGACGGAACAACAACGACGCGCTGATGGGCGCGCTGCTCGGACAGCGTGACAATGGCGCAGAGATGGCCGCCATGATGAACGGCGGCATGAACAACTGGATGAACAACCCGTTCATCTACCTTGTGTGGATGATGTTCGCAAACCGCATGTGGGGCAACAATTGCGAGAACGGGGGATGCAACAACGCGCAGTACGCCGCCCTGCAGAACCAGATCAGCGACAACCAGAACGCCAACCTCGTCATGGACGGAATCCGCGGCAACACCGGTGCCATCCGCGAACTGGCAACCAACCTGAACTGCGACTTCAACACCCTGAACTCATCCATCTGTGACGTCAAGGCGGGCATCCAGCAGGTTGCCGGACAGGTGGGGTTCTCCGCCGAGCGTGTCATCAACGCCGTCAACATGGGAGACTGCAATGTCATCCAGGCCCTGCAGAACTGCTGCTGCCAGACACAGCAGGCCATCCTGAAGATGGGATACGAGCAACAGCTTGCGACCTGCCAGCAGACCGGTGAGCTCCGTAACGGACAACGGGATCTGGGCGTGGCAATCGCGCAGGGATTCTCCGCTACCGCCTTCCAGGCACAACAGGACAAGTGCGACATCATCCGCGCGGGTCAGGACAACACGCAACGTATCATCGATACGCTGAACAACCACTGGTCGGCTGAGGACAAGCTGAAGATCCAGGATCTCAAGTTCGAACTCTCCCAGGAAAGACAGAACCGATACATCGCTTCCGTGATAAACGGAGGATGCGGATGCGCTTCGGGAAATATGGGAGTGGGAGTGTAACCGTAAAAACAGAAAACTGATATGGTTACATTATCACCCGTAGGATTGGCTGCCGCACCGGTGGCCAATCAGCTGGCAGTCCTGGCGACATTCAGGGAGAGGCTTTGCCGACCCTTCTGCATCGATTCCAGTCTGCAACCGCAGGTTACGGTGAATTACACCGCCGGTACACCGGTACTTAATGGCACAACGGTGTTTGTACCCGTTACCGCTGTGGTAACCGTGGTTACTCCCGGATGCGGATGCAGGGCTGCCACGCAACTGTTTACCGAACATTTCGTTGCGGCGTTCCAGGGACAGACGGCCGTTCCGACTTCCGTTACCATCACGTCGGTGGGACGCAGACAGGGAGGATCGGACGTACAATGCGGAAGGGCACATACCTATACGCTCAACGACTCGCTGACCATCGTAATTGCGTAATTATTCCAGCCGGGAGGACCACAAGAGGGAAACCTCCCGGACTGTTTTTAAAACCTTTAAAACGAATTTAAATTATGCTGATCAAAGATTTAAAGAACGGGTATCCCATATACGTGCTGAACCACGAAACGCTGAAAGCCGAGACCGGCAAGGTCGTAAGCGTCGGAGATCCCTATTTCCCGGCACAGAAGCCCGGACAGACTCTCCAGAACCTGGGGAGAGTGGTAGACGTTACCCTCCTGCTGGGAGAAAAGACGCAGACCTTCACCATGCCGGAGACGCTTTCCGTATGTTATGCCGGAACGTTAGTGTTCTCGGCCGACAAGGAAGGTATCCTCGCGGAAGTACGTGCCACACGCGCGCAGAGTCAGGCAGTCATAGACTCCTACGATAAACACCAGAAGAACGTGCAGACCTGTGATGACATCCTGGAGGAGTGGGATACGGATTACAAGGAAAAGAAGGAGAACGAGAAGCGCATCGGCAATCTGGAAAGTAAGGTCGACAAGCTCTCTGAAGCCATCTCTGAATTTATCAACGAATTCAAAAAGTAAAGGCCATGTACATGATCGTTATCGGATGTGACTACGAGAGAGAGTACATCGAAAAATATGGCGAGCACTTCAACGGGAAGCTGGCAGAGTTTGCGATCCGGCATCTGAAGAATGTGGATGGCACCAGTCATCGATGGAGTATGGAAGATATCATCGAGGCATTCAAGCGGGAGAAAATTTCGCTTCCGGACGAGGAAAGCCTGCATGACCTGCATTATCTGGCCAACATGCTATACAGCGACTGGTATCCGGAGGCAATGATCACGGAACCGGTTATCCTCAAGGCCGCAAGGAAGTATCTGGAAGATCCGGACGGATTCAAGGGAATGATCTTCCTTGTGTGGCTCTATAAGATGAAGAAGAAGGGAGTGGAAATTCCCTGGAAGGAAATGATCGATTGACTTTTCTTATATACGAATAACGGGTGCTGCGGCTAGTCTGCCCGGTACCCGTTATTAATTCTCTTATAAATCGTAAGGGTAAGGGTATCTGCAATTTTTCAATTCTTCATCCGTCAATTTGCGTCTAATACGCATCTCGATTTCGTAATCATCGGGAAGATTCTCTATGATTTTTCTAAGTTGTCCTACGTTCTTTATTTTCATACTACTTCTATTAAAAAGGTGGAAAGTATGTTTTTCCCCCTAAAGGATTAACTATAAACTCTTTCCGATTAATTATTATACGCCATTCAAGCGTTTTCATCCTTCTCATGTGTTTCTTTACCGGCTTAGTTGAAGCAATCCGACCTAAACACTCATTGTAATCAAATTTTAATTTGTTCCAATATAATTCAGTTATACGTCAATTATCTTATCGTTGATATGAAATATGTTGTCACTCACAAAATCGTATATTTT
>ERZ827440.959-NODE-959-length-35735-cov-6.121665_pt1 | contig 35735 bp, 32 predicted proteins | sample MGYA00519774_ERZ827440 | MGnify/ENA primary metagenome ERZ827440 (study PRJEB31778, sample SAMEA3449302) | human gut metagenome | biome: human gut; feature: human-associated habitat; material: faeces | place: United Kingdom | collected 2010/2012 ... | reverse complement strand
CGCCGCGCCGTATGGCTATCTCCTCAACAGGCAAAAACAGTTTGAGATCGTCCCCACCGAGGCGGAGATCGTGCGGCAAATTTTCCAACTCTATATCGACGGCTGGGGTTATAAGAAAATTGCCAACTACCTGACGGATCATGGCATCCCCACCCCCCGGATGTCGGAACGGGAACGCAGGGAGGCCCAGGGCGAGGAATCCAGACGCCCGGTCAAGGCGGCCTGGGCCATCGTGACCGTGCAGGGCATTCTCGACAACGACTTTTACATCGGCACCCTGCGGCAGGGCAAATACACCCGTGCCAAAATCAACGGTAAGGATGTTAAGCGGGATGAGTTGGAACACATTGTTATTGAACACCACCATCAGGCCATCATCGACTACCGCACCTTCGCCATCACCCGCGCGCTGCGGGAAAAGCGCAGCCGCAGCAACTATCGCGGCGTCAAGATCAACAACAACGTGTACTCCGGCTTTTTGCAGTGCGGCGACTGCGGCAGCCCGATGTTCGCCATGAGCCGGAGCGACCTAGCGCCTGCCTACACCTGCGGAACGTATCACAGGCGTGGACTCAAGGGCTGCACGAGCCACCATATCCGCGTGGAAACGCTCGATGCGCTGGTCAAGGACTATGTGCGCAAGGTGCGCGACAATTCCAGCAGCATGCTTGAACGGCTGAACGCCGATTTAGAGAAGGAACAGGCCGACATTGCGGAAACGAAGCGTACGGAAGAAAACCTGGAAGCCTTGCTGCTTGAGAAGCAGGAGGAGCTGAAAGCGACGAAGCGTCAGCGCATCCGCGACATCATGAAGCACCCGGAGCAGGAGGAACTCTTGGAGGAAACCTACGACGAGCTGGAAGCGGAGCTGACGCAGCGCATCGCGGGCATCCAGCACCAGATCGAATTTGCCAGCGACAAGCGCAACACCATCATCCGCATCAATCGCGTGGCAAAGACTGCCATCGACGTGTTCAATGATATTCTGGAAAAGCCGTCGCTTGACCGCAACGACCTGAATTTAATGATTGAAAAGATCAAGGTCTACGAGGATCATATCGAGGTGCAGCTCAAGGCGGATATCGACAGCCTGCTCAAGGCCGGCGCACTCCCGGAGGATACCGCAAATTTTAATTCCGGCACGGAAAATATCGAAAACACGCTGATCCAGTCCTCCAAAAATCACGAGGACAAGGTTTTCCGTGTCAGTGTTATCAGCAGCGGCGACCCGTTGGAGATCTATACGGAGAAGGACGGCGAGGTCATTTTCAAGAAATATTCGCCCATGGGCGATCTGACGGAGTTTGCCGCGCAGATCTGCGAATCGATGGGCAAGAACACCGGCCACATCGCCGCCGTCTGTGACCGGGACGCGATCATCGCGGTCTATGGTGCGCAGCGGCGCGAGCTGATCGACAACCATTGCTCGCAGGAGCTGGAACGGCTCATGGAGTCGCGGAAAATCTACCGCTACCAGCCGGGGCAGGCCCGGCTGCACCCATCGGATGCCTCCGAACGGTACTTTCTCGGCGTGGCTGCGCCGATCTTGGCTGAGGGCGACCTGATGGGCGCTGTGATGCTCCTGCTGGATGAGCAGGACGCGCCGCTGACCGAGGCCGAGCAGAAGCTGGTGCAGACCGTCGCCGGATTCTTGGGCCGTCAGATGGAAAATTAAAAAACCGCCCTCCGGCGCGTCTGCGTCAGAGGGCGGAACTTTTATTTGGGAATGTCCAGCATCAATTTCAAAATGCGGATGGCCGAACGTTCAAGGTCGATGCGCTGCGGGCCGGAGGCATAGCGCTCCCCGTCGGCGAGGAACATGCCGCGATAGCGGCTGTCCACGATCCACGAACGCACAAGCGGGCTGTCCTCGCCGAGGACTTCGCCGCAGAACGTGCCGCTTGGAATGAGCGCTGCGCGATAGCTGCCCGCCGCGATCTCATACGGCAGGAGCCACGTGTCGCGGAGCGCGGACTGGCTCATTGCGGCATCTTCCGGCAGATCTCCATGGCGAAGCACGGCTGCGCCATACTTCGAAACGCCCTCGGCCAGCGCAGCGGCCAGAACGCCGGTGAGCACTGGGTCCTCCGACCAGCGGCCCGCGGCGCCTGCGGCGCGTGGATCGGCGAGCAGATTCAAGCTCGGGGCCAGCCAGAGATGGATGCCGAACTCCTGCATTTCGCGGCCAATGGCCCGGCCAACGGCCCGGCAGACATCCGGCGAGAACGCGGCGGCGAGCAGCGTGGCCGACGGAAAGGCCGTGGTATATTGCCGGCGGATGATCTCATCGTCCTCGCCGCGGATCTCTTTTGTCAGGCAAAGCCCTTCCGAACCGGCGGCAAGCTGCATCGCCGGGATGCGGTAACGCTCGAGCGCGGCGGATGCGCCCAGTGCGCCGGGCACCGACGCCGGGCAGAAGCCGAACTGGTCGACGAGCTGCCGTAGGCTGTGGTCGTCCATTGCGGCGACCAGCGTAAATACGCTGCACCGGCCCGCGCGGACGTCGTCCAGTGTATGTACTTCGTTGTCGCCGTAGCAGCCCTGGAAATCGCGGCCCTTTTTGCGGCTGCGCTTCGGGAGATTGCGCGGGGAGATGCGGATGGCATACTTGTGCGCAGCGGTCAGTTCCTCGGCCTCGCCGGGATAGGTGAACGCGGCTTTGCGGTCGCGCACGCGGCCGCTTTCCGGGGCATCCAGGCGGAGCGGCGTGACGGCCCGTACCATGGCGCGCTGCATCGAGCGGAGCGAACCGGCAATGTATGTCCCACGGGAATGGAAGCCGACGCGGACGTCGTAATATCCCTCTTCCAGCGCGAAGGAGCAGGCGCTTTCGCGGTAGGCGGCAAGCTCCGTGACCGGGAAGCGAAGCTGGACGGTCTCGCGCTCGCCGGGGGCGAGCAGCTTCGTGCGGGCGAAGCTGTCAAGCAGCCAGACCGGCTGCGCACCGGCGGCGTCGGGCCGGGAGATATAAACCTGCACGGCCTCCCCGGCCGGCCAGGTCTCGCCGATGTTCTCCACTTCGGCACTGACGGTGACATCCGTGCCATCGAGTCCAACGCTCACGCTGCCGAGTGCGCACGTGCCGTAGCCGAGTCCATAGCCGAACGGCCAGCGCAGCTCCGCGCCGAAGGAATCAAAATAACGGTAGCCGACAAACTGGTCAGCCTGCGCGTTCGACGCGTCGAAGTCCGTACGCGAGACGGGCCAGGAGAACGGCAGACGGCCCATCGGCAGCGCCTTCGCCGTCAGCACGTCGGCCAGCGCAGAGCCCGCCTCCTGCCCGGCGATGCCCATCCAGACGATGGCCTGGCAGGCCATCGCGGCGTCGTTCAGTTCGACGAAGCCCGGCGTCGCGAGGACGAGGATCGTGCGGTCAAACGCGGTGGTCACGCTGCGGAGCATCTGCGTCTCGCTGTCCGTCAGCGTGCAGTCGGTCTGTTCCGGCCTGCGGGCGATGACGACGATGGCCGCGCGGTTGCAGCCCGCCAGTTCTTCCATGCTCAAAGAGCCGAGCGGATATTCGCCGCCCGCCGGGTGCTCCAGCGCCCACGTGCGGTACTTGTGGCTGAGCAGGCCGTCCGGCTTGACGGCGTCGCTCGCGCAAAGTCCGTCCAGCACAGAAACCTTGCGCCACGGGTCCATTGCTGCCTCACAGCAGGGCGTGAAGATCTGGCCGGAGCCGAACACGGCGACCGGCAGCGCCTCGCCGTCCTCCGCGGTCAGCGGCAGGGCGTTCTGTACATTTTTCAGCAGCACCATTCCGGCGGCTGCCGCGCTGCGGGCCGTCAGAGCGGCGTCCAGCATACGGGGTGTATATTCCATGGTTCGTTCTCCCATCAGTACGAGTAATTGTAAGTATCATATCATATTTGCAGCCGGTTGACAAACGGATTTCCGCTGTTTTTCCCGGTAAACGCGGTTTTTTACAAAAAGTTCATGCACGTGCTTTTGGGTGTGATAGAATAGAGAAAAACAATGGCGGCGGCTGCGCCGCAAAAGGGGAGTTTTGAAATGGCGAAAAGCATCCTCATCGTCGAGGACGACAACAATATCGCGGATCTGCTGCGGCTGTATCTGGAAAAAGAGGGCTATCAGGCGACGATCGCCGCCGACGGCACACAGGGCATCGACCTCTATCGCAAGCTGCGGCCCGATCTGGTGCTGCTGGACGTGATGATGCCGGGTGTGGACGGCTGGGGCGTGCTCCGCGCCATCCGGCAGGACAGCCAGACGCCCGTCATCATGCTGACGGCCAAGGGCGAGACGACCGATAAGGTCTCCGGCCTGAAGCAGGGCGCGGACGATTACATCACGAAGCCCTTCGAGATGAAAGAGGTGCTTGCGCGGATTGAGGCCGTGCTCCGCCGCGCGGCGGGTGACGGCGACAAGGAGAAGCCGCGCCGCCTCGTGTTCGACAAGCTGATCATCGACCTCGACTCGTTCGAGCTGATCGTGGACGGCAAGCGCGTCGAGACGCCGCCGAAGGAGATGGAGCTGCTCTATCACCTCGCGTCCACACCGAACCGCGTCTACACGCGCAACCAGCTGCTCGACGAAGTCTGGGGCTTCGACTATTTCGGCGACAGCCGCACTGTCGACGTCCACGTCAAGCGCCTGCGCGAAAAGCTCGAGGGCGTGAGCGACCAGTGGAGCCTGAAAACCGTCTGGGGCGTCGGGTATAAATTCGAGGTCCTGTAACCATGAAAACAACGTTCAGCCGGCAGTTTGCGATGATCGCGGCGCTGCTCCTGCTGTGCCTGCTCATCACGGGCGTGTCGTTCCGGTTCCTGATGCTGGGCACGATCGAGTCGCAGAACCAGCAGACCATGATCCGCGACGCAGAGGCCGTGGCCGAGCTGGCCGAGGCATACGACTCCGTCGGCGATTTGCAGAATAATTTTGATTTCCACATCAGCCTGTCCCTGTTCACCAAGGTCGGCGATGCGGAGGCGCTGCTCTGCGATACAGACGGCGTGATCCGTATTTGTTCCTGTGAGAAGTTCTCCTGTGATCACATCGGGCAGACCGTCGATCCCGTGCTGCTGGCAGAGATCCAGAAGGACGGCAGCTGGTACGAGGAGACGTCCCTCTCCAGCATCTACGACGAGCCGCGCTATCTCGCCGGGCAGACGCTGCTCGCGAGCGACGGCGAGCAGATCGGCTATGTGTTGGTTTCCGCGCCGATGGCGCAGACGAAGAATTTTATGCTCCGTTCGTCGACGCTGTTCTTCTACGTGGCGATCGCAGTTCTGATCGTGTCGATGCTGGCCGCGTCGTTCCTGTCGCGGATGCAGGTCCGTCCGCTCGGCCAGATGGCCGACGCCGCGCGCCGCTTTGGCCGGGGTGAACTCAGCGTGCGCGTCGAGGAATCGCCGAAAAATACGAGCGAGATCAACGATCTCGCCCGCGCGTTCAATACGATGGTCGATTCGCTCGAATCGTCCGAGCGGCGGCGGCAGGAGTTTGTCGCGAACGTCTCGCACGAACTGAAGACCCCGATGACCACCATCGGCGGCTATATCGACGGCATGCTCGACGGGACGATCCCGCCGGAGAAGCAGCAGCATTATATGCAGATCGTCTCCGGCGAGGTACGGCGGCTTTCCCGCCTCGTGCGCAACATGCTGGATATCTCGCGGCTGCAGGCGATGGGCGTTGAAGAATCACGGATGACGCGGTTCGACCTCGGCGAGCTGATGAGCGACGTGATCATCACGTTCGAGCAGAAAATCAACGGCAAGGGCCTGAACGTCGACGTCGAGCTGCCCGACCGGCCCGTCTGGGTCAAGGCCGAGCGCGACGGCATCACGCAGGTCGTCTACAACCTGCTCGATAACGCCATCAAGTTCTGCCCGCAGGGCGGCAAGCTCGGCCTCTTCCTCGCGCTCGAGGGCGGCAAGGCGAAGGTCACCGTGCAGAATTCCGGCCCAACCATCGACCCGAACGAGCTGCCCCTCCTGTTCGACCGCTTCCATAAGGCCGATAAATCCCGCTCTGCCGACCGCGAAGGCTGGGGCCTCGGGCTGTATATTGCCAAGACCATTGTCGGCGCCTACGGCGGCGACATCTGGGCCACGAGCGAGAATGGCATTACCAATTTTATCTTTACGCTGCCGACGGTTCGGTAAGCACCAGACCGTCTTTGGGGTGTATCCGTAAAATGTTGTCTGCCCGCCATCATCAAGATCGCGTGCGGCGTTGTAAAATTCCAAATGGCCAAATTGTGACCCAGTGAAACGGTCACAATTTGGGAAGGAAGAAGAAGGCTGCGGATATGGAGTTTTCGCCGCCCCGGCGGAAACGGAATGGAGCTGGCTTCTTCTGACGCCGCGGCGGTTCTTTTCTTTCTCAAAAAGAGAAAGAAAAGAATGGGGGCGCAAAAGCCTCGGGCGGGCAATGCCCGCCCCTACGATGCCTATTGAGATAAAATCGTTTCTACGAAATGAAACGTTTCCAATTTTGATTTTTGCAGCAAAGAGGATGACTTCATGAGCATTGATGACCGCAATGTATTTTATGAAAACGAACCAAACGATCGGCCGAGGCCGCAGCCGACGCCGATGGGCCGGGGCCGCAGCCGGAGACGATCCAACTGGCTTGGGACGTTTGTGGCGATCCTGCTGCTGGTGATCCTGACGTGCGGCGTGGTCTATGTAACGTTCTTCGCGGACGTCCACGTGCAGCGGACGGGAAACGGGCTGCTGCTCTATTTTGGCACGCGGCAGGCGCAGCCGGCTGAGACGCACACCGTCTCGCAGAGTGAGACGCCTGCGCAGGCCGAAACGCCGGAGGCTGATACCAGCAGCGCGCTCGCCGCGCAGCCGGCGGAGGATCCGCCCAGCGTGGAGATCGAATCGTCGCCGGCCGCTCCGGCGACACCCGCAAGCGAGGATGAAGCGGACGGCGCGCTGAGTTTGCAGGAAATTTATAATAAATGTATCGGCAGCGTCGTCTCCATCACGGCCTCGGCGCAGTCCGGCAAGTCCAGCGGGACGGGCATCGTCCTCTCGGCGGACGGCTATCTGATCACAAACCACCACGTCATCGAAAACGCACAGGTCATCGCCGTCCAGACAAGCGACGACCGGCAGTTCCAGGCGTCAATCATCGGCAGCGACGAGGCGAGCGACCTTGCCGTGCTGAAGGTGGACGCGACGGACTTGCAGCCCGCGGAGTTCGGCGATTCGGGCAAACTGGCCGTGGGCGACCGCGTCGTCGCCATCGGCGATCCGCTCGGCGCGCAGCTGCGCGGCACGATGACGAGCGGCATCGTCTCCGCGATCAACCGCGACCTTGAGGTCAACGACCGGACGATGACGCTGATCCAGACGGATGCCGCGCTCAACAACGGCAACTCCGGCGGCCCACTCATCAACTGCTATGGGCAGGTCATCGGCATCAACACGATGAAGCTCCGCAGCTATTATTCCACAACGGCAGAGGGGCTTGGTTTCGCCATCCCAATGGCCGTGGCCAAACCGATTCTGGAAGAACTGATGGAAAATGGCTACGTCGCCGGCCGGCCCGCCATCGGCATCAGCTATGACACGCTGCCGCTTGCGTTCCGCATCTACTATAATCTGCCCGAGGGCGTCTATATCAGCGCGGTCTACGACGGGTCGGACGCTCAGGCCAAGGGCGTCGCGGCCGGAGATATCATTACCGCCGTTAACGGCACGCGCGTGACCTCAATCGACGAGCTGAACCGCGTCAAGAACCAGTTTACCGCCGGGGACAGCATCACGCTCACGCTCTATAACGGCGGGAGCTATCGCGATGTAGAAGTGACCCTGATCGATCAGGCCACCGGACAGTAAATCGGCGGATCTTTTCCGGCAATACGGCGTTAGAACCGGCTCGACGTACAGACCGTACGCCTTCGCCGTTTCACCTTGTCTTGCCGGAAAATCTCTCGCCGATACGTTGTAGGGCCGATGCTCGTGTTGGCCCGTCCCGCCGCAGCGGCCATAAATCTGAAATAGAAGCGTCATTGCGAACCAGTGACCGATGTCACTGGTTCGCAATGACGCTTCGACTTTTGAATGGCCAAAGGAACTGTTTTTCAGAAGACCACGACGAGGAGCATCTTGAACTGCTCCTGCCCAAAGACCGCGTGCGGATGGCGGGCGGGCATGACGATGCTGTCGCCCTCACGCAGCTCGTAATTCACGCCGTCGATCGTGATGCGGCCCACGCCGTCGAGGCAGGTGACAAAGGCATCGCCGCCGGATTCGTGCGTGCTGATCTCCTCACCCTTGTCAAAGGAGAACAGCGTCACGCTCAGCGCCTCGTTCTGTGCCAGTGTCCGGCTGACGACCTGTCCGGGCTGATATGCGATCTGCTCCTTGAGGTGCAGCACCGTGGATTTGTCGAGATTTTTGATTCCAGTCATAATGATCGCCCCCTTTCTGCCTCAAGTATACCCAAAACAGGGGAGAACATTCGTTGTTTTTCCAACAAAACCAAAAAAATAAACAGCAGCCGCCCTTTCGGGCGGCTGCCTGTCGATATGGCGCTTCCTGAAATTACGCGCGCTCCGTTCCGGACAGCTCTGCGCCGTGGCGGCAGAGCAGCGACATGAGAATAAACATCACGCCGATCTCGCTTTTGAATAGCTGGCTGATGTATTGGGCGCTGAGGTGGAACTCGTCAGAGAGCATCCCGAGGCTGATGTCCTCGGCCAGATGCGCCTGCAAATAGCGCGTCAGGCCCGTGATCGTCCGCTCGCCCTGCTCGGTCGGGGCCTCGGTGACGGTCTTCTGGAAGCGTGCGATCTTGAGATTGTCGATGCACGCGCCGAACTCCTCATAGTTCACGGGCTTCAGAATATAGTCCGTGATCTTCAGGCGGAGCGCCTCGCGGCAGTAGGAAAAATCGTCGTAGCCCGACACCACCACGAATGCCATATCCGGGTGCTTCATGCGGGCCAGCTCGATGACCTTCAGCCCGTTCATGATCGGGATGTTGATGTCCATGATGACGATGTCCGGAACGAGCGCATCGATTTTTGCCAGCGCCTCCATGCCGCCCACCGCCTCTCCCACGACCTCGCAGCCGTGCGTCTCCCAGTCAAACAGGCGCTTGAATCCCTCGCGGATCATGATCTCGTCATCGACGAGCAGAACGCCCAGCCGCTTCATTCTGATCGCTCCCTTCCGTTTTCCGGCGCTTGATACGGCAGCAGGATGTGCGCTGTCACGCCGCCCGTCTCATTTTCGGTGTACGAAAGCCCGTATTCCCGCCCGCAGAGCAGCTTGATGCGCTTTTGCACATTCAGAATGCCGATGCTGTTGCCGGTGAGCTTCGGGGCCTGATGGGCATAGTTCGCGAGCATCGCGTCGATCTCCGCGCGCTTGCCGGGGGCGAAGCCGCTCCCGCTGTCGCAGACCGTGACCTCCATCGCCCCGCCGTCCAGCTTCCGCGCCGCAATGGCGACGCGCCCGCGGTAGCCCTTGTTCTTCAGCCCGTGCAGCAGACTGTTTTCCACGATGGGCTGCAGGATGAAATTCGGCACCTGTGCGCCGCCCAGCTCCGGGTCGACGTCATAGTCGCATTGCAGCTCCGGATAGCGGACACACATCAGCTCCAGATATGCCTCCAGCAGCTCCAGTTCGTCGTCCAGTGTGACCATCGGCCGGTCGACCTTGACGCTCAGCCGGAAGAAATCGACCAGCCGCATCAGCAGATCGGCCACGGGCTTGTCGCCGTCCAGCTGGGCCTGGATGCGGATGGCGTCGAGTGTATTATAGAGGAAGTGCGGGTTGACCTGACTTTTGAGATAGAGCATCGAGAGCTTCTGCTCCGTCAGCTCGCCGCGCAGGATGTCCGGGTTTTCCAGCGTCAGATAGAACGCCAGCGTCATCAGCGTCAGGCCCATGCCGCTGATGAGCCATGTGTGGTGCAGCCCCTGTAAGGCGCAGACCGTAAACTCGATGACGAGCGCCGCGCCGATCGCGAAACGCTTCTTCCGGTCGAGGCTCCGCCAGTTCCCGAACAGCAGCACCGCCCACAGCACCAGATAAAATGCCACGCCCGCATAGCTCGCCACGGCGTAGAGGCCTGCGGAATAGCTGCCCTGCGGCGTCTCGACGTACGAGATCGGCAGCAAAAACGCGCCGAGCAGCGCCAGCACCAGAAACAGCGCGATCTCCATCCGCAGCATCCCGTCACCCTCCTGTCACAAATATTGTATCGCCCGCCGCAGCTAAAGGCTCCCTTGTGTAAAGGGAGCTGTCGCCGTAGGCGACTGAGGGATTGTCGCCCCACGGTCTTCCGCCGCACCTCGCTCGTGTTTGTAGGGGCCGATGCCCTCATCGGCCCCCAGACCGCGCTTTGCGCGGCCAGCCCCCTCTGCGAAGAGAGGGCCTTTGGGCGGCCGTTGGTCAATCATGCTCGCCCAATGATCTTTTCCAGTCCCGCGCCGTCGATCTGATTGACGGTCGCGAGGCGTCCGTTCCAGAACACGGCCCAGTTGTTGAACACGCACGGCAGCGCCTTTGCCGCCTCCAGCGAATCCACGTGACGGAAGTCCGCCGGGATGCCGCGCTCTGCGCAGCAGGCCCGCAGCTTTTCCACGCGCTGCGGGATGAACGGGCACTGGTTGCTGAAATAGGCCACCAGCCCGTCCTCGCTGATCGTCTGCCGTTTGACACCGGGCGCAAACCGCGGCGGCTCCGCACCGTCAAAACGCAGCGCCAACAGCTCATATTCGCCCGCCGTATCGACCGTCTCAAAGCCGAATTTCCGTGCGAAGCTCTGGTCAGAGAGCCATGCCTTCTGCTTCTTCGCGCCCAGCATACAGACGCCCGCACGGCCTTTGGCCCGTGCGTCTGCAATGCAGCGCTCCATCAGCGCCCGGCCATAGCCCTGTCCCTTCGGCGCGCCCTGCACCCAGAGGCAGTAGAGATAGAGGTAATTCTCGCCCAGCACCGGGACCCACGCGGTCTCCAGCGGGGCATATTCCACGAAGGCGCAGCCATTTCCGCGCAGCTTGCAGAATACATGTCCCTCCGGCAGCCAATCCGCCAGCCATGCGCGCTTCGCCTCTACGCCGGGATGCTTTGTCCGCGTCCGCACGATGCAGCAGAGCGTCTCCTGCGCAAGATTTTCCGGCGTCAGCGTCACAAATTCAGCGTCCATTTCCGTCTCCTCAGCAGTACTTCGCCAGAAATTCCGGCAGCGTCAGTTCCGTCTCTTCCTTCCAATAGGTCTTTCCGTCGTTCGTGCGATCCAGCAGATGGTGGTTGTAAAGCTCGCGGCGCAGCGTCGCGTGGTCGCGGAACGTCGTCTGGTCGTCAATCGCGTCGTTGATCTCCGCCTCCGTAAACGTCCGCCGCGCCGGAATCCGCTCCGCCAGATACCAGATTGCCAGCAGCTTTTTCTTATTCTTCGCCGGAAGCGATATCAGCTGTCCCTGTTCATTCAAAAATGGCCGCAGTTCGAATGCAATTTCTGCCATGTTCCAGTCCCCCTTGTTCCAGATATTCCAATTATAGTGAAAATTCAGACGAAGCGATAGCGTCGTTTTGTGCCGGACTGTGTCCATTTTTCAGACATAGCCCCGCTTATCTCCGGCCCTTGGCCTCGTCGAGGTAGCTGTAGATCGTTACCTTCGAAACGCCGAGTCGCGCCGCGACCTTGTCGATCGCGCCCTTCACGAGGAAGATGCCCTTCTCGTCCATGAACCGCACCAGCTCGACGCACTTCTTCCGGTTCATCTGTCCGGCGTCCGTCCCGCGTAAGATGCTGTCGATCAGTCCGTCGATGATGCTCGTCACGTCGTCCGCCGCATCCACTTCGCCGTTGGCCGCGTCCTCCTGCGTTCCTCCGTAAAACGCGGCCATCTGCTGGTAAAAGCTCTGCCCGATGGTCAGATCATAGTTGATACACAGCATCCCGATCACATGCCCGCCGTCGCGGAGCAGCACCGAGGACGATTTGATCGTCCTCCCGTCGGGCGTCTGAAAGACGTAGTTGTTCGATTGATCGTTCTGAAAATCCTTGCTCAGCAGCACGTTTTTGATGAGATGGTCAAACGACTGCCCGACCTTCCGCCCCGTGACCTGCCCGGCCACATGGACGACGGACGTCTCCGGCTGTGAAAAATCGTGGATCGCGGCCTCGCAGCACGGGCCGAAGGTCGCCGCGATCATGTCAGCGACCGGGAAATATGCACGCAATGCTTCGTTCATGGTGCCTCCTTTGCGGGTTTGATGATTTCATAGAATATTTTATACGAAGCGCGAAAAAAATTCAACCGCGATCTTCCACCCAAAAAGAGTTTGCAATCCGGCCCGTTCCATTCTATAATAGGAAGGCCGGTTTTCCGGACTACCAGAAAGAGAACTTTGGATATGAAAAAACGCATTTCGCTCCTGCTCGTCCTGCTCCTGCTCGTCTCCGCGCTGACGCCTGCCGCGCTTGCCGCCGACGATGCAGATACCACCGAGGCCGTCCCGGCTACACCCGAACAGCTCGCCGCCGAGGCCCTGTCCACGATTGGCGTTTTCCGCGGAACTGGCAATGGCTTTGCGCTCGACCGCGCGCCGACGCGCCTCGAAGCCGCTGCCATGCTCGTCCGTCTCTACGGCGCGGAGGAGGCGGCACAGACCGCTTTTGAAAACGGCGAGATCAGCCATCCATTTACCGACGTCTCCGGCTGGGCCGAGCCGTATATCGCCTGGCTCTACGCCAACAGCCTGACGCGCGGCGTCGGCGAGAATACCTTTGGCTCCACACGCTCCTGCTCCGCACAGAACTATGCGGTGTTCCTGCTCCGCGCCCTCGGCTATGCAGACGGCGAGGACTTTACATACGCGGACGCGCTGGCCTTTGCGGCAGACTGCGGCGTGTATACCGACGGCCTGTTTTCCGGAACCTTTACGCGCGGCGATCTCGCGCTGATGACGTGGTTCGCGCTGTTCTGCAAGTGCAAAGAGGGCGGCACGATGCTTCTCCAGAGCCTCGTGAACGCGAAGGCCGTCGACGCCGACGCAGCGCGAAAGCTGCAAAATCAGTATCAAAACGACGGCGTGTCCCTCTCAAAGGACGGCCTGCTGATCGCGTCCTCCAAGTGGCAGTCCGCCTTGCAGGAGCTGACCATCACGGTCAACATCGCCAGCAACTCGCCCACGCTCGCGGGCGACACGATCACGCTCGACAAGGAGGCGCTCACCGCGCTGGCTGAGAACGACGGCACGGGCCGTGTCCTGATTTCGACGGCGTCGTTGCGCACGCTGGCCGAGGGCTGGAGCGAGACCTATGGCGTGAAAAACGGGCCGTTCCTGTTCGAGTCCTACGTCAAGGGCTGGACGGAGATCGACTTTTTGACCTGCGATTATAAGCTGGACACGGATGCCGCCGTCAAGGAGCTGCTCCATCAGCTGCTGCTCCGGCAGTCCGGCGAGATCGACGCGCCGCTGAACTGCTACCGGAACGGCAAGCTGTTCTCCATCGGCGATACCTATGTCGAGGTCGATTTTGACAACCAGCAGCTGACGTTCTTCAAGCATGGCCAGATGGTGCTCAATTCGAACGTCGTCACCGGTAAGCTCGACGGCCATCAGACGCCGGTCGGACTTTACTATTCGCATAACAAGCAGACCAACTGCGTCCTTGTCGGTCCGGATTTCCGTGTGTTCGTCAACTACTGGATCAGCATCATCTATGACGTCATCGGCTTCCACGACGCCTCGTGGCGCTCGGTCTTCGGCGGGGAGTATTACGTCAATGACGGCTCGCACGGCTGCATCAATACGCCGGACGCCGCGATGAAGTATCTGTTCTATAACTTGGACGATAACACACCGGTGCTGATGTATGGCCGCAATACGTGGTACGATGTGAACGACCCGTCTGCCTCGCCGGTCACAAAGGATCCCATCCACGGACAGACCGCAAAATAAACAAACAGGGTATCTTCCGGTGGAAGATACCCTGTTTTGCTATGCAAAAGCATAGCAAAATCAGAAATGTGCCATTTCCTCGCCCCTGCGGGGCAACCGGAAATGATGCACAAAAACTTCATGCACTGACATTTGCGCATTTTCGTGATGCAGCGTTCGTGCATGAAGTTTTATGCCTAAATCCGAGCAACACCCGATTTTCTTGCCGCTTCGGCGACGGCCTTTGCGACGGCGGGGCCGACGCGGTGGTCGAATGCCTTGGGGATGATATAGTCGGCGCTCAGCTCGTCGTCGGAAATGAGTTCTGCCAGCGCGTGGGCCGCGGCCATCTTCATTTCCTCATTGATGTCGCGCGCGCGGACGTCGAACGCGCCGCGGAAGATGCCGGGGAAGGCGAGCACATTGTTGATCTGGTTGGGATAGTCGCTCCGGCCCGTCGAGACGACTTTCGCACCGCCCGCCTTCGCGTCCTCCGGGAAGATCTCCGGCGTCGGGTTCGCGCAGGCGAAGACGATGGCATCTTTGTTCATGGTTTTCACCATCTCGGTCGTGACGGTGCCGGGAGCGCTGACGCCGATGAACGCGTCGGCACCCACGAGCATCTCGGCAAGAGATCCGGATTTATGCTCCAGATTCGTGACCTCGGCCATCTCCTCTTTGATCCAGTTCAGGCCCTCGCGGCCCTTGTAGATGGCGCCCTTGCGGTCGCACATCGTGATATTTTTGAAGCCCGCCGAGAGCAGCAGCTTCACGATCGCGATGGCCGCCGCGCCCGCGCCGGACGTGACGACCTTAACATCCTCTTTCTTCTTGCCGACGACCTTCAGCGCGTTCGTCAGACCGGCCAGCGTGATGACGGCCGTGCCGTGCTGGTCGTCGTGGAAGATCGGAATGTCGCACATTTCCTTGAGCTTGCGCTCGATTTCGAAGCAGCGCGGGGCTGCGATGTCCTCAAGGTTGATGCCGCCGAAGCTGCCGGAGATCAGCGCGACGGCGTTCACGAACTCATCCACGTCGTGCGTTTTCACGCAGAGCGGAAACGCGTCGACATCGCCGAACGCCTTGAAGAGCACACATTTGCCCTCCATGACCGGCATACCGGCCTCCGGGCCGATGTCGCCGAGTCCAAGCACCGCGGAGCCGTCGGTAATGACGGCGCATAAATTCCAGCGCCGCGTCAGCTCATAGCTTTTTTCAACGTCTTTTTGGATCTCGAGGCACGGCTGCGCCACGCCCGGCGTGTAAGCGAGCGAGAGGTCGTCCTTCGTCTCGACCGGCACCCGCGCCTGAATTTCGATTTTGCCCTTCCACTGCGTATGCAGCCGGAGGGACTCCTTTGCGTAGTCCATTTGGTTTGTTTCTCCTTCATTCCTTCTGGGACAGGCAACCTGCCCAAAATAGTATAAAAACGACACTTTGTGCAGTCAAGTAAAGACCCTGTACAAGTTTTTTGCGCAAAAACAGGAATTATGCACGATCTGCACAAACTGCGTATATTTTTCAAAAAACGCTCCGGATTTCCACAAAAAATGCACCGAAAAATGGACACAACAAAACAGGCCGCTCCGTTCCGGAGCGGCCCTGCGGGATCAAAGTGGTGCTTTTTTGATTTTGGCAAAGGGGCGGGGATAGGACTTCGGCGTGGGCGCAATTTTGCGGACGATGACGACGCGGTGTATAGCGTCGCCGATCGGGTATTCTGCGATGCGCTCGATCTGCCCGCCGAGCCTGCGGATGGCGGACGCGGCCTCGTCGGCCTCCTCCTGTGCCATCGTGCCCTTCATCGCGAGAAACTGTCCGCCCACCTTCACATATGGCAGACACAGTTCCGCCAGTACATTCAGCCGCGCAACCGCGCGGGAGACAGCCGCGTCGTATTGCTCGCGGCATCCGGCAACATATTCCTCCGCGCGTCCGGTGACGACCTCAGCGTCCACACCAAGCTCCGGCAGAACGGTCTCCAGCCAGCGCATCCGCTTGCCGAGCGAGTCGAGCAGCGTCAGGCGGATGGACGGCTCCGCGATCTTCAGCGGCACACCGGGAAAGCCCGCGCCGCAGCCGACGTCAATGACCGCTTTGCCCCGGAGATCTGCCAGCGGGAGCAGTGCCATGCAGTCCACAAAGTGCAGCCGCGCGACGGCGCCCGGCTCGGTGATGGCGGTCAGGTTCATGACCTTGTTCTGTTCGAGCAAAGCCTCACCAAAACGGCAGAAGGTCTCGATCTGCCCCTCGGAGAGGGGGAGCGGGGCCTCATGCTTCAGAATTTCTCTCATAGCGTCACTTCCGGATGAACAGGACGCCGATCGTGCCGGGGCCGCAGTGGCTCGACACGGTGCAGCCCGCGCGCGTCACGCAGACCTCGTCAAAGGTCTGGTATTTGGCGATGCAGCTCTTCGCAAGCGCGATGATCTCATCCGGCACGCCGGAGTGCGTGATGAAGATCCGGCCAAGCTCGATGTCATCCCGCCCGGCGAGCCGGTCGGCGATGTACGCCTCGAGACACTTGGCAAACGTGCCGCGATATTTTTTTGCGATGCCCATTTTGCCGTCCTTGACCTCGATGCAGGGCCGGAGCTTGAGCAGATTTGCACCCAGCAGCGCCACGGCGGAGCAGCGTCCGCTTTTTTTCATGTATTCAAGCTGCTCGAGAATGAAGCTCGTGTCGACGCGGGCCGTCAGCGCCTCGAGCTGCTGCACAATCTCCTCCGGCCCCATGCCTTCGGCGGCCATGCGCGCGGCCTCGAGCACGATGTGGCCCTGCCCGGCGGAGAGGTTGCGCGAATCGACCACGTAGACATTCGGCAGATCGGCCGCGGCCAGCTTCGCGTTTTGATGGCTGCATGAGAAGTCCGACGAGATGTTCACGTGGATGACGAAGTCATACCGGTCGGACAGCTCGGTGAACGTGCGGACATAGTCCGCCAGATTGACTGCCGCCGTCGTGGCCAGTCCGCCGCCCGCCGCCACATGGGCGTAGATGTCGTCCGGCTGGATGTCAATGCCGTCACGGTATGTTTTCTCTCCAAGCTGCACATAGAGCGGGAGAATGCCAATGTCATATCGCTCGATTAGATCCCTGCCGAGATCGCAGGTGCTGTCAGCGGTGATTTTATAACGCATCGATGATTCCTTTCTTCGCCTCCGCGCGCGATCTTCGCAGCGCGCGGAAAAAATCGGTGAGCAGCGCGGCACATTCGCCGCTGAGCACGCCGCTCGTGACCTCCGGCTGGAAGCAGCCGGGCATGTGCAGCAGATCGACCAGAGAACCGGCTGCGCCCGTTTTCGGGTCGGCTGCACCCCAGACAACGCGCGGAATATGCGCATTCAAAATGGCGCCGGCGCACATCGGGCACGGCTCCAGCGTGACATATAGCGCACACTGCCAAAGCCGCCAGCCGCCAAGGGTTTTGCACGCCTCGGCGATGGCCTCCAGCTCCGCATGGGCCAGCGCAGACTTCCCGCACTCGCGCCTGTTGCGGCCCCGCCCAACGATGCGCTCACCATGCGTTACCACGCACCCAACGGGTACTTCGCCATCCGCTGCCGCTTCGCGCGCCAGCGCCAGCGCCTCGCGCATCCATTGCTCGTCGCTCATGTGCGGCCCCTTTCCTCTGTAATTTCTATATCATACCCGATCTTGATAGGTTCGTCAACCAAACAATCTGTGAATGGCACATCAAGGCAGGATGACTGGGAAAATGCCCGGCGGATGGAGGATGCCATCCGCCGGGCTCCTGTGGGAAATGGAGAGTTTATGCGAGCGGGGAGAAGGGGGTGAGGATTGGGGTATAGCTGGTCGCGCGGAGCAGGAAGCATTTGATCTTCGCGCCGGGATTCTTCACGCCGCAGGTGTATGTGTCCTTCTGCGGCTCAACATTCCAGCTATGCACAGCGAGCATCTTATCGTCCGTGCCATACTCTGCCGCAAGCAGCACAAACGTATTGGACATATTACCACTTCCGGTCGTGATGGTCAGCGTGTCGCCCTCGAGCGTGGCCGTGGGCTTTGCGCACAGGGTCAGCGCCTGATTGGTATAGAACACGAAGGTGTTCGCATCGTCCGGGATGAAATACGCGCTGTAATCCGTCTGCATGCCGCCCGCAAGGAGTACAGGGCACGAAGCATCGGTGCTGATGCCGATCTGCGCGTCCGTGGTCAGCCCTTCGGTGTCGATGGTGAGCAGCGGACTGCTGCTGTTGGCACAGATGTAGAGGTTGCTGGGCTTGCCATTCGCGGTGTTGTCTTTGACGATGGGTGCGCCCTTGGCGTTCACCCTGCCGCCCGCTTCGACGTAGATGCCGCCGCCGTTGCCGGAGGCCGTGTTGCCGGTGATTTCGCCGCCGAAGAGGTTCAGCGTGCCGCCCGCTTCGACGTAGATCGCGCCGCCGTTGCCGGAATAGGCGTGGTTGTTCCGGATCGTGCCGCCGTAGATATTGACTGTGCCGCCGGATTTGATGTAGATCGCGCCGCCCTTGCCGCCTGTGACGTAGTTGCCGGAGATCTCGCCGCTGTGAATGTTCAGAACACCCTTTTCATCAACGACGATCGCGCCGCCATTCTTTGCAATGCCGCCGGTGAGCGTGACGTCGTAGACCGAGAGCGTGCCGTTCTTCACATGCGCGACACCGCCGGAGCCGCTTGCGACCGCGCTGCCGATGACCTTGCCGGTTTTGCGGCAATCGGAAAGCACCAGCGTCGAACCGCCGACGAGATAGATCTGGTCGTGGCTGGAGCCGATGACGTGTACGGACTTGTTGTACAGGCAGAGGTCGAGCGTCTTCTTCTGACTGAGCGCCAGTTCAACATTGACGTTGGGCTGCGCACCGGAGAGATAACGGGTGGCTGTTCCGCCGGACGCAATGGATAAGCTGCCGCCATCCCACGGATTATAGGTTTTCTCATTGTCGTGCGTGTGTGAATTCCCGTTATACTTGTCGTAGACGTGGAAATACGCAGTACTATTCGTTATGCACCCTGTGTAATTCAGGCTGGGTTCCACAACGGCGTAGAAATAATAGCCCTCTTCAGGATATGTGAAAACAGAATCCGCGGTCAGAAGCTCATCCAGCTCGGGGTCTGGCTTCGTCGCGCCCGGGCGCAGATGATAGAACGAGTATTGGAAACCATCTTCGGACGTGAGTACCTTGCGATTCTGGCGGCCCTCAGAATCGAATAAGTTTCCTGTAAGATTTAGATAGTTCAGAACAGGTTTGCCGATGGAAGGGGTGTCGTTGGGCTTATGGTTGTATTCTACATAGAATGTCTTGTACACTTGTTCGCCGCCATACCATTCGCCATCATACGGCGTGATCGTTGCTGGAACTTCGATTTTGCCGTCCGTCAGGTCATAGTACCTTTTGCCTTCGTCGTTCAGCGTGACCGTGACGATGATCTTATTATCATCGATACAGTTCGGAGATTTGTATTCCGCCGTGGCGGTGTAGTAGTCCGGTGAGATACGGATCTCGCGCTTATCGGCAAGTTGGAATCCAATGGGCGGAAGCATACCGTTCGTATTTGTTGTGCCGTCATAGACTTTTGTATAACTGTCCGATGTGAGCTGATTCTTGAGGGAGATCGCGGTTTTTTCCGCGGGCGGATTCACGTTGACCTTGACGTTGACGCTTGTGGTAAAGCCGTAGGTGCTTTCCTTCGCTTCAAAAATCAGGTCATAGACGCCGTATTGGATGTTATTCAGCGTAAGCGCCGTGCCGCCTGCGGCGTTTTTGCTCTCGCCCTTGTAATACCAGCGGCTGGTGATCTCGGATTCGCCGACTTTCAAGCCGTACTCGTTGAGCGCGAAAGCGGCGCTGAGCGCAACGTCTTTGCCTACGGTTACATTGTCAATCGTATAGCTGCCATTGGTTGCCGTGAGTGCGCTGCCATCCCGATTGACCTTCACCGTGAACGGCGCATAGGAGATGATCACGCCGGAAACTTCGCTTTCATCGCATTTGTTGAGCCATTTCTCCGTACCCTTCGGGAAATAGAAATAGCAGCCGGTGTTCAGAAGCTGGTCAGCCGTGCCGCCTGTGCTTGTGATCGTCCCATAGCTTCCTGTGCCGGTACACAGCGCGACATTTTGGGGAGAACCGGACAGCGTAGTGATCGTGCGGCCGTTGTTCGTGACCTGAACCTTCGGCGTGGGGTTATCGGTCTGTGAAATGTTGATTTCACCAATGGTTCCGGTGTCTGTATTCAAGATCTGCATGGTCCGCACAGCAATTGTACTTGCTGCCTTGATCTGTTCGGTGCGGTTGTGGTTAAAGTAGGACACGCCCTGATATCGGCCGTTCACCGTTTCGGGCGTAGAAAATAGCCGTACGGTTCCATGGTTATTGATTTTCACAGAAAGGTTGCCTGTGTCCTGGCTCGGGAGTGATTCCAGCCGGATCTCGGGAACGGTGACGTCCTCCGCAACGGTGAGATCGACAACTTTATTGATGGTGATGGGAGTATTGCGCTCATAAGAGACGACATGAACCGATTCAGCAGGAGCCGTAGCATTGTTTATCGCGTTCGCAACGGTGTCGTAATAGGTTTTTTCCTTGTTCCAGGAGGAAATATATGCCTCGGCATGATAGGTGCAGCCCGCGTTCGTGCAGTTGCCGTTATCATCAAATTTGTGCCCCGTCTTGGGGATGACGTTGTCGGGAATCTCTTTTGCCTTAGTTGGATCGCTACTATCAAGGCACATACCGCAGGAAGAGCAGCGCCAGCACTCCCGATTATAGCCATCGTATTCACAAGATGCGGGGGTTGCTATATGATGCACTACGCTGAAAAGATAGTCGACAGGACTAAAGCGAAATCGATAATTCCCTATATCGACTATTGTGAGGCCGAACGGTTTATGACAATAATGCCCAACATCCGCAGCATTAACAACGACATCAAACGTTCCTGCGCTGATTTTTGTTTGCGTACACCTCGTGCAAACAGTCTCCTTGACGCTTACGGACAGGACGAGACCATCGCCGTACTTCCACTCGGCCAGCGGCTTCGCCTTGCCGTCCTCGGTGTATGCCTGAAAACTGTTTATGGTATAATCATCGTCATTCACAGGCGGATATGTTTTGCAGATATCGCAGTGGTAGTCAATCCCAAAGGTAATGCGTACATCTTCTCCGTTTACTTTTACGGTGAACGCCGACACTGTCGCCGTCAGCGCGGTCAGCAGCAGGCAGAGCAGAAGCAGCATCATAAGCAATCGTTTTTTCATAGCAGCGCATCCTTTCGACATGTGCCGTGCCCGTACCCCGCGGGGACAGCGGTTCAAAGGGGAATTGCGTATGGATCGCATCCATGCGCAAGGGAGTACTCCCTTGTTTGGTGGGCAGCACCGCGCAGTTGTGTCGGCGCGCTTCGCCGGATCTTTTCCGCCAATTCTGCGGTTTGAAAAATTTGAAATCCACAAAGGATGTCTGCATTTTTCAAACCTTGCCTTGACGAAAAATCTCTCGGCGGATCTGCTTGCCAAATTGCGCGTTGTTGCCCTTTTTTTAATTCTTGATGATCTCTGGAATTCCCTGTAAGGAAAATTCAAACCGCATTGCCAGCGCCTCGAACAGCGTGTGCATGACCTGTTCCGACACACGCCGGATCTCCAGCCCGGCGAGGAAGTCCAGCGTCCGCGTGATCTCATCCTCCGGCACGCGGTAGGCCCGCAGGCTCATCGTGAGGAACAGCCGCAGCTTCTTCTCCAGCGTCAGCTCCCCGTCGCATGGCCGCGCCATATAGGCGAGCATGATCCCCGCCGAGCCGATCTCCATCTCGTAGAAGTCCCGCGCCGTCCGCTCCGGCTGGTATGGGCCGAAGATCTGGTGCAGCTCCTTCGCCGTTTTGCGGAAGATGTAGTCCGCGGCTTCCTTCTGCGTGTACGCCTCGATGTAGATCTCACGCAGATTTTCGTTCAGCTCCGTCAGTGTCATCTGGATCGCCGTCTCCACCGCGTAGACGTAAACCGGCGGCAGCTGCGCGCCCGTCATGCTGCGCGCCATGGCAAACTGATTGGAGAACATAAACTCCGTCAGCTCCGTCAGCACGCCGTCCTTGGCGCGGAAAATGTTCTGGAACGTGCTGTAAGAAACCTCGGCCTTTTCAATGATCTCCGCCAGCGTCGTCCGCTTGTAGCCCTTTTCCAGAAAGAGCTTGACGCACACGGTCAGGATTCGTTTCTTCGCGGGTAAGCTCGCGCTTGTAATGCCGATGCAGACCACATCCTCTCTCGTTTGGTGTGTACACCAAAAGTATAGCATAGCCACGCTGGAAACGCAAGTGTGATTCTGTCGCTCCCCGGAGCTTTTTGAAAACCGCGGAGCCGCTGCCGAAAACCCTGTCGAAAGGCAGTGCGGAATTGCGCAGAATTGTTATATACTGCGAGAAGGGGAGCGGAACCCAATATAATTTCCAGAAACCGTTTTGTTATAGACATCTCGGTTCCTCCGAAATAAGTTTGCAACCTAAACAAACATATCGAACCGCATGCAGCGATTCGCCCGATGTGCTGTTCCTGGCGTTTGAAAAGAAAATTGCAACGATGGACAACGTGGAGTATAGCAATTATCATGATCTCCTCGGAATTGCCGGAGATCGTCGGCTCGTGTGACCGGGTCGTCGTGATGGCACAGGGCAAGGTACAGGGAACCTTGGAAAAAGAAGAGATCCAATCTGAAAAGATTATGGCCCTAGCGGCAGATGGAGGAAGATAATCGTGATGAAAAAGAACAAGATATCCGCCCTCGCAAAGCAATACGGCGTGGTGCTGGTTTTCGTTTTGCTGATCTGCATTGGCGCGCTGCTGAGCGAGACGTGCCTTTCCGCGCAGAACCTGATCAATATTCTGAAGCAATACGCGCCGATCGTTGTGATCTCCTGCGGCACGACGCTTGTAATCATCAGCGGTCAGATCGACGGCTTTGTTATCACGCACGATAAACTCGCGCCGTTCATTGTCACATTGGCCATGCAGTTCATGGCGCGCTTCGGCGGACCTTTTCCGCCAATTCTTCGGTTTGAAAAACTTGAGATATTGCGCAGCCGTTGGCGACGAAGGAGCCTTACGGATGCGGCAATGCCCTTGCGGGTACACAAAGTATATCTGCGTTTCCCAAACCTTGACTTGACGAAAAATCTCTCGCCGAATCAGCTTGCCGAATCGTGCGGTGTAGCCTGAAATATGGAAAATTAGTTGAATCAGAAAGCAAAGGTGATCATATTGGAAAACAGAATCAAATTCACAAAATCCTATGAGCTGTACGAGCGTTCCTGCAAGTCCTATTGGCATGGCACGACGCAGTCGAAAACACCGGAAAACTACATCCCGGGCCAGTTCCCGCTGTTCATTGAAAAGTCGAAGGGCGCATATCTCTGGGACATCGACGGCAATCGATATACAGACTATATCATGGGCTACGGCGCCATTTCCCTCGGCTACTGCATCGACGAAGTGGACGAGGCAGCCATTGTCCAGATCCGAAACGGCTTTATGACCTCGCTGACAAGTCCTGTCCAGACGCAGCTGGCAGAGCTTCTGGTGGACGTGATCCCGTGCGCGGAGCGGGTACACCTGTGTAAAACCGGCTCGGATGCCACGGCGGCGGCCGTGCGCCTCGCCAGAATCCATACCGGCCGGGACAAGATCGTCCGCTGGGGCTACAACGGCTGGCACGACTGGTGCAGCGCCAAGACCGCCGGCATTCCGGAGGGCGTCAAGAATCTGGCGCACAAATATGGCGCACTGTTCATTCTGGACGAGATGCGTACCGGCTTCCGCATGTCGCTTGGCGGCGCGCAGGAATACTATGGCGTGACGCCCGATCTGGCGACCTTCAGCAAGGGCATGGCGAACGGCTATGCCGTCTCCGCGCTGGTTGGCCGCGCGGATGTGATGGACAGCCTGAAAGAGTCGAGATTTTCCTCCACGTTCTTCACGAACACGTCGGAAATGGCGGCGGCGATCAAGACGATCGAGTGCATCCGCGAGAAGAACGTCGTCCCGTATATCTGGAAGCTCGGCGGCAAGCTGACGGACGGCCTGCGTGAGATCATCAAGGTCACCGGCGTGGAAGCCGAGATGATCGGCGTGGACATCATGCCCTATATCATCTTCAACTATGACAATGCAAAGTGGATCTCTCCCACCGGCTTCTCCGGCGCGCCGGTGTTTGAGCCGGGCGGCAAAGTAGAAAAGGCATGGCGCACCTTCTATGCGGAAGCGGCGCAGGGCGGCGTGCTGCTCCATCCGAACCACCACTGGTACGTCGGAATGTCCCACACAGAGCAGGATATCGATGAGACGCTGAATGTCTGCGAGACGGCCCTGTGGAAGGTAAAAGAGGAGCTGTAAAGCCCGCAGCGCATAAACCGGAAAACAGCAAGACCGCCGGAAGGCGCCCGCTTGGGTGTGCCTTCCGGCGCTTTTGCAAAGAAAAAGTCCCCCGGCCCGGAAAAGGGTCGGGGGAAAGGGATTGTGGGATTGGCAGCCGGGCGGCTGCCGGGATATGAAGTGCGCTCGCATTGGATAAGCTGTGCCTGTATTGTAGCATGGAGACGCAGAAAAGTTTGCCGAAATCAGTACGGCGTTGAAAAATTTTCATTCGCGGGTAGGACACTTGCAAAAGGGACGTTGATTTGCTAGAATAAACTGATCATTGTTATTTCAGGAAACCGAGGAGTCCGCTATGAAATTTGATGCGGGAAACTATGATATTGCGGTGATCGGCGCGGGACATGCCGGGATCGAGGCGGGCCTTGCCTGTGCAAGGCTGGGGCTGCGCACAGCCGTGTTCACGATCAATCTCGACGCCGTGGGGAATATGCCATGCAATCCCGCAATCGGCGGGACGGGCAAGGGTCATCTCGTGCGGGAGCTGGACGCGCTCGGCGGCGAGATGGGGAAGGCGGCGGACGCCTGCTGCATCCAGTATCGGATGCTGAATCTCGGCAAGGGTCCCGCCGTCCACTCGCTGCGCGCGCAGGCCGACCGGCGGCGCTATCAGGAGCATATGAAGCAGCTGCTCGAGCGGCAGGAGCACCTCGACCTCAAGCAGGCGATGGTCACGGAGATCGGCGTGGAGAACGGAGCGGTCTGCTCCGTGACGACGCGGCTTGGCGCGGTCTACCGCGTGAAGGCCGTGATCATCGCGTCGGGCACGTATCTGGACGCGCGGGTCATCACTGGCGACTGCGCCTACGCCTCCGGCCCGGACGGGATGCAGGCAGGCGTCGGGCTGACGGAATGTTTGAAGACGCTGGGGCTGCGGATGCGGCGCTTCAAGACCGGGACACCGCCGCGTGTGAACCGGCGGTCGATCGATGTGGATAAAATGGAGATCCAGCCGGGGGACGCGGAGCCGGAGGGCTTTTCGTTCTCGACGGCCACGCCGCCGGAGAACCGCGCCGTCTGCTATCTGACCTACACGAATGAGGAGACGCACCGCATCATCCGCGAGAATTTTGACCGCTCGCCGCTGTTCAATGGGATGATCGAATCGGTCGGGCCGCGGTACTGCCCGTCGATCGAGACAAAGATCGACCGCTTCCCGGACAAGCCCCGGCACCAGCTGTTTGTGGAGCCGTGCGGCCTCGGGACGGATGAGATGTATATACAGGGCCTGTCGTCGAGCCTGCCGGAGGATGTGCAGCTTGCAATGCTGCACACGATCGCGGGATTGGAGCACGCGGAGATGATGCGCCCAGCCTATGCCATCGAATATGACTGCGTCGACCCGACGGAGCTGCTGCCGACGCTGGAGAGCAAAAAAATTCCAGGACTCTACGGCGCGGGGCAGTTCAATGGCTCGAGCGGATATGAGGAGGCGGCGGTGCAGGGCTTCGCCGCGGGCGTGAACGCGGCGCTGAAGATCAAGGGCGAAGCGCCGATGATCTTAAAACGCTCCGACGGCTACATCGGTACGCTGATCGACGACCTTGTGACCAAGGGCACGAACGAGCCGTATCGCATCATGACGAGCCGCTCGGAATACCGCCTGCTGCACCGGCAGGACAACGCCGATGAGCGCCTGTCCGCCATCGGGCACCGGATCGGCCTTGTCAGCGATGCGCAGTATGCGGCGGTGCAGGAAAAATACCGCGCCGTGGCGCAGGAGATCCGCCGGCTCGAGTCGAGCGGCATCCCGGAGTCGGCGGCGCTGAACGCGATGCTGACGGAAAAGGGAACGGCGGCGGTGAAGGGTTCGGCCCGTCTGGCCGACCTGGTGCGGCGGCCGCAGATTGCGTATGACGATCTGGCTCCGTTTGACCCGGAGCGCCCGGCGCTGCCAAAGGCGGTGCGCGAGGCCGTGGAAATTCAGATGAAGTATGCCGGCTACATCGCGCGGCAGCAGAAGCAGGTGGAGGACTTCCAGCGGGAAGAGAACCGCCTCCTGCCGCCGGATGCGGACTATGCCGCCATCGGCGGGCTGCGCGTGGAGGCACGGCAGAAGCTGGCGGAGATCCGTCCGCTCTCCATCGGGCAGGCGAGCCGCATCTCCGGCGTGTCCCCGGCGGATATTGCGGTGCTGCTCATCTGGCTCGGACAACAGGAACAATAGTAGGAGAGGACCCATGTATTTTGATTCCCACGCACACCTCGACGAGGCGTGCTTTGCAGAGGATCTTGAAGAGATTCTGGCCCGCATGGCGCAGAATCAGGTGCGCGGCATGATGAACATTGGCTGCGACCTGCCGTCGAGCGAACGTTCCATCCGGCTGGCGGAGCGGTACGACTGGATCTGGGCCGCCGTGGGCAGCCATCCGGACGACGCGGATCAGGTGGACGAGGCGCGTATTTTGATGTATCGGAAGCTCGCGCGGCATTCGCGCGTGAAGGCCATTGGCGAGATCGGACTCGATTACCATTATGAGGACATCCCGCGCGACGTGCAGCAGCACGCCTTTCGGCTGCAAATGGCGCTGGCGGAGGAGCTGGAGCTGCCGGTTGTCATCCACGAGCGCGAGGCGCATGGCGATGCGCTGACGATCATCGACGAATACCCGTCGGTGAAGGGCGTGTTCCACTGCTTCTCCGGCTCGCCGGAGCTGGCGAACGAACTGGTGCGCCGCGGCTGGTATATCGGCTTCACCGGCGTGGTCACGTTCAAAAACGCGCGCAAGGCCGTGGAGACGGCGAAGAGCATCCCGCTGAACCGCATCCTGATCGAGACGGACTGCCCGTATATGGCGCCGGAGCCGTATCGCGGGCGGCGCAACGACCCGAGCTATGTGCCGCTGGTGGCGCAGAAGATCGCGGAACTGCGCGGCCTCCCGGCAGCGACCGTGGCGCAGGCCACATGGGATAACGCACGGAAGCTGTTCTGCCTGTGACGGCACGTTACTTCGATTTTGTACCGCACCATGTAGGGGCCGATGAGGGCATCGGCCCCTACAAGGCGCATCGCGAGAAGGCACATTTCCTGTTTTGCTTTTGCATAGCAAAAACGTCCCCCTCATCCGAGGGGGACGTTTGATATTCCTTGAAAATCACGGTCAGAGGTTGCGGGTGTCGTAAACCTCCGGCGGGAGCACATCGGCCAGCGCGATCAACGCGGCGTTCTGCGCGTCATCCTCCGGCACAAGGACGGGGCTGTGCAGACTGAGCTGTTCTTTGCCGGGTGCGGAAAGCGGGAGCAGAATACTGACTGCCGCGCCCTCTGCGCGCCCCTGCAAGAGCAGCGTGCCGCCGTGGAGCTGGATGATCTGCCGCACGAGCGGCAGGCCGAAGCCCGCGCCGCGCCGCCCGTCGTCCAGCGGGGCAAAGCGGCCGAATTTCGAAAACGCCTCGGCCAGCGTCTCGCCGTCCATGCCTTCGCCGTTGTCGGCAATGGTGATCACGGCGTTCTGTTCGTGCCGCGTCAGCTCCAGCAGGATCGAGCCGCCGCACGGCGTGTATTTCAGTGCATTGGAGAGCAGCTCGCGGATGGCCGAACCCAGACGCTTTCGGTCGATCCAGCCGTAAAACTGCCGCGCGGGGAGCTTTTCCCGCAGCGAGACGCCAAGCTCGGCGCAAAGGGATTCCAGCTGCTCGCAGAGGTCGCCGAAATAGCCGCAAAGCTCGGTCTTCTCGCGCCGGAGCGTCAGTTCGCCGCTCAGTCCGCCGCCGAAGTCGCGCAGATGGCCGCACAGGCGGAGCAGCCGGTAAAGCGCCCGCTGGCAGACGGCGGTCGAATGTTGGAGCCTGGAATCCTCCAGCTCCTCCAACACCGGAACGAGCGTTTCCCCGACGGAAAACAGCTCTTCCAGCGGGGTTTGCAGCGCGTGGGAGACAGCCAGAAGCGTCTGCGCGGAGAGCAGCTCTGTCTGCTCCGGCTGCACGAGCAGGAGCATCCCGTCCTCGAGCGGGCGTGCCGTGACCGGCCGGGGGCGGCCCGCCAGTGTCAGCTCCAGCGAAGCGCCGCCGGAGGGGATATCCGGCAGTGTCGGCGCATCGGCGCCAACGGCCAGCCCCATGGCGCGCGCACCCGCGCTGCATGCGGCGATCCGTCCGTCCCGGAGCAGGAGCACCGGCTCCGAAAACAGATCGAACAGGCCGTCGTCAAACATAGATAAATCGTCCAAAATAACCCCTCCCTCGGCGTATAGCCTTCCCAGAAATGCGAAGTTTTCCGCTGGAAAAAGCCGCCAGCATCATTATCATAACGGATTTCGAGAAAAAATGCAAGCGTTCGGCATAATTCGGCAGAAAAAAGACACAAAATGCTGCCGTATACAGTACGGCATTGCGCAAAAGCAGCCGCACGGCGCGGCGCGTCAGTACTTTCGGCGGCGATATTCCGATGGCAGTTCGCCGTAGGTCTCCTTGAAAGCCGCGGTGAAGCGGCTTTGGCTCTCATAGCCGACGGCCTGCGCAATGGCTGCGACGTCATCCTGCGTGGTGCGCAGGCGCGTGGCCGCCGCCTCCATGCGGTGCTTTTTGATATGTGCGGCGATGGTCTCGCCATAGACCTGCTTGAAGACGCGCTTGAGCGTGGTGGCGTTCATCAGATACTTGCGCGAAAGCTCCTCAATCGTCACGCGCTCGGAAAGATTGGCCGTCAGCTCGTCGTGGACGTGCCGGATGATGGACTCCTGTGACGCCTGAAAATCGACGGTGCGCTCCGGACACGCGATCTCCATCACCTGCTCCACGATCTCGTGCAGCATCCGGATCTGTGCTGCGTCGGCGGCTTTATAATAGACCTCCTTGCCGTCTCGCCGACTGACGAGCAGACCGCTCTCCGTCAGCGAGCGGAGATGGTGCGACACCGCCGGGCTTGACATTTCAAGCAGCGCCGCCAGATTGATGACGCACTCCTCCCGGTGGCTCAGCAGCCAGAAGATGCGCACGCGCGTCGGGTCGCTGAGCTGCTTGAAGATCTCCGAAACTGCCGTAAAATGCGCCACATTCATCAGCTCGCGGTGCAGATTTTCAATGTGGCCGCCCTCGCCGTGGTCGTGCGGCAGCACGAATCCTGCCATATGGTCAGCCTCCTTTGCCCGTTTTGGAAATTCCCTTCGCCTTTTCGGAAGCACCCGCCCCCGAAGACTTGATTTTCCCGTTTGAGGACAGTATACTGCGGATGTAAAGATTAAGCAAGCGTTTAATTCAAAATTCATTTGGAGGTCAACACCATGAAAAAGACATATCAGATCGAAGTCGACTGTGCGAACTGCGCGAACCTGATGGAGGAAGCTGCGAACAAGACCGAGGGCGTCGCCTCCGCGACCGTCAATTTCATGACGCAGAAGATGATCGTTGCATTCTCCGAGGGCGCAGACGAGAAGAAGACGATGAAGGCCGTGCTCAAAGCCTGCAAAAAGGTCGAACCGGATTGTGAAATTGAACTCTAAGACTTCGCGCCGCCTGTCTCCGGTTTCCGGGCACAGGCGGCCCACCTTTGAATGAGGGAGGCCCCTTCCATGACAAAGAAACAGAAAAAGATGCTGATCCGCATCCTCATTACGGCAGTGATGCTGATTGCGCTGAAATTCATCCCCATCACCGGCATTCCGCAGCTGATCGCCTATCTGGCGGCGTATCTCGTCATCGGCTACGACATCCTGAAAAAAGCCGGAAAAGGCATCCTCAACGGCCGCGCGTTTGATGAAAACTTCCTGATGGCGCTGGCAACGCTCGGTGCGTTCGGCCTGGCCATCTGGACGAAGAGCGGCGACTATGTCGAGGGCATCGCGGTCATGCTGTTCTACCAGATCGGCGAGCTGTTCCAGAGCTACGCCGTCGGCAAATCCCGCCGGAACATCTCCGCCCTGATGGACATTCGTCCGGACTACGCCAACATTGAGCAGGACGGTCAGCTCACGCAGGTCGACCCGGACGAGGTCGAGGTCGGGAGCATCATCGTCGTTCAGCCGGGCGAAAAGGTCCCGCTCGACGGCGTGATCGTCGAGGGCAGCGCCAGCCTCAACACCAGCGCTCTGACCGGCGAGAGCATGCCGCGCGACGTCCGCGCGGGCGACGAGATCATCAGCGGCTGCATCGACATGTCCGGCGTGCTGAAGATCCGCACGACGAAGGCGTTCGGCGAGTCCACGGTCTCGAAGATCCTCGATCTCGTCGAGAACGCCAGCTCGCGCAAATCCCGCTCCGAGGCGTTCATCTCGCGCTTCGCGAAAATTTATACGCCCGCCGTCTGCATCGCGGCGCTGGCCCTGGCCATCCTCGCGCCCGTCGGGCGCATGATCGCGGGGCTGGACGCGGACTGGACGGAGTGGATCTATCGCGCCCTTTCCTTCCTCGTCGTCAGCTGCCCGTGCGCCCTCGTCATCAGCATCCCGCTGAGCTTCTTCGCGGGCATCGGCGGGGCCAGTAAGGAGGGCATCCTGATCAAGGGTTCCAACTATCTCGAGGCGCTCTCCGGGGCGAAGGTCGTCGTCTTCGACAAGACCGGCACGTTGACGCAGGGCGTCTTCGAGGTCACGGCCGTGCATCACAGCCCGCTGGCCGAGGAGCAGCTGCTGGAATATGCGGCGCTGGCCGAATGCGCCTCGTCGCACCCGATCAGCAAGAGTCTGCAAAAAGCGTATGGAAAGGAAATTGACCGCAGCCGCGTCACCAATATTGAGGAGATCAGCGGCCACGGCATCACCGCCACGGTCGACGGGCACGCCGTCGCCGCGGGCAACAGCAAGCTGATGGCGAAGCTCGGCATCGAGTATCACGACTGCCACTGCGTCGGCACGATCATCCACATGGCCGTCGACGGCCAGTACGCGGGCCACATCGTCATCTCCGACGTCGTGAAGCCGCACTCCAAGGAGGCCATCGCGCAGCTGAAAAAGGCTGGCGTGGCAAAGACCGTCATGCTCACCGGCGACGCGAAGCGCGTGGCCGAGAGCGTTGCGGCAGAGCTTGGCGTGGATGAAGTCCGCAGCGAGCTGCTCCCGGCGGATAAGGTCGCACAGGTGGAGAAGCTGCTGGCCGCCAAGGGCAAAAACGAGCAGCTGGCCTTCGTCGGCGACGGCATCAACGATGCGCCGGTTCTCACGCGCGCCGACATCGGCATCGCGATGGGCGCCATGGGCAGCGACGCCGCCATCGAGGCCGCAGATGTTGTGCTCATGGACGACGACCCGCTCCAGATCGCAAAGGCCATCAAGATCTCGCGCAAATGCATCGGCATCGTGAAGCAGAACATCGTATTCTCGCTGATCGTCAAGTTCGGCTGCCTCGCGCTCGTGGCGTTCGGCATTGCGAACATGTGGGCCGCCATCTTCGCCGACGTCGGCGTGATGGTGCTCGCCGTGCTCAACGCCATCCGCGCCCTGAAATATAAAGACTGAAGAAATTCGCAAAAAGGCGTCATCGAAGATGACGCCTTTTTTGCCGATACGGAGGCCAAAATGCGCGGAAATCATTTACAATTTACAGAGTTTGGTGTATAATGCAGATATATCCGATTAAGGAGGAACCATGATGCACAGAAAATTCCTTGCCCTTCTGGCGCTGCTGCTCTGCCTTGCGCTGTCCGTGCCCGCGCTGGCTGCGGAAGGACTTGCCGCCTTTCAAAATCCGCAGAACGCGCAGCCCGGTGCGTTTTCCGATGTTCCGTCCGGCAGCTGGTATGCAGCCGGCGTGCAGGCCGTTTCCCGCCGCGGGATCATGAACGGCACGGGGAAGACGAGCTTCTCCCCGAAGCAGACCGTCTCCTGGGCACAGGCCGTTGCCATTGCCGCGCGCATCCACGCCGCCTGCAACGACGGCGAGCTCGCCGAGACCGGCGGCGCGTGGTACGAGCCATATATCGCCTATGCCACGGAAGCGAAGCTCCTGCCCTCCACGTGCCCGGACGGAAGTGCCGTCACGGCGAAGACCATCACCCGCCAGGAGCTGGCGGGTCTGTTTGCAAACGTGCTGCGCGCAGAGGATCTGCCCGCGATCAACGACCAGACCATCCCGGATCTGAACGCTGTGGATGCGGAGTTCCGCGAGGCGGTGCAGAGAATGTACGCCGCGGGCGTCTTCACCGGCAAAAACGGCGGGAATTTTGACCCCAATGGCTCGGCCACGCGCGCAGAGATCGCCGTGATCGTCAGCCGCCTCCTCCTGCCCGGCCAGCGCGTCGGCCACGACAGCCGCGTCAACCCCGCCATGTCCAATCAGATGGGCAACTACTATCAGGGCAGCCTTGCCGTGCAGTCCGGCGACACGGTTTACTACGTCTACCGCAGTGACGACGCCGATGAGATCGGTGTGACTGCGCGCAAGGCGGACGGCAGCATGGAACCGCTCTTTACCTCCGACCGTGTGCCAGACAATCTTTATCTCGGTGCGGACGGTGCGTTCTACTTCCTGTGGTGGGAGAAGCTGCTCCGCTACGACCCCGCCGTCAACAAGGTCGACGAGGTCTACGCCGCAAAGGGCAAGATTGACTCGTTCCAGTTCTACGACGGCAAACTCTACGTGCTGGAAAATTACGCCGGGGACCCCAACTATCCGGATCAATGGCGTTACCGCTTCGGGTATCTCGAAAACGGCCAGTTCAAGAGCCTGATGGACGGCATCACCTTCAAGCAGGAGACTCGTATGGAGCTCCTGCATCTGTTCGGCGGTAAGGCGTGGTTCCTCTTCGGAGACAACTCCTATGTCTCGAATGACTACCGGTTTTATAATTACACGCTCTGGTCGATCGACCTTGCGACCGGCGAAAAGGGCCGCGCAGTGGATCTTGACGAGTTTTATATGAGCGAGATCGCCTTCGACGGTGCGACGGCCTATGCGTTTGAGGGCGGCGAGGATCAGCCGATGCGGATCGTCCGCTTCAGCCTGTTCCAGCCTGATCTGCGTGAAACTGTCCTCACGCTGCCCGAGGAGGCCACGCCGGGTTATCGTATGTCGCTGATCTCGAACGGCGGCAAGCTCTATTACTTCTCGCCCGAGGCGCGTAAGCTCTGGCAGATCGGCGCAGACGGCAGCATGACGCTGACCGCGCAGGCCACATGGGGCAAGCGCCTGTTCGAGTACGCGACCATCACGCCGCAGGGCGTTCTCTTCCACGACGTGACCACGGTCCGCTTGAACGAGTCCTCGGTGTTTGAAGTCCGCTTGCCGGATGGCTCGCTCGTGAATTGCGCCGACTTCCTGAAGCTCTAATGACCGGATAGCTGCCTGAAATCTGAGACCTATCCCAAAATGCCCCGCGCGGCTCCAACCGCGCGGGGCCGTTTTTGTGCAGAATTGAGAAGACTCTGCACAAATTTATTTCTATAAAAACTCTATAAAAACTCAGTGGAAATTTCGGATGTTTTCTTTCGGAAAATCCGGTACGATAATGTCAGCGAAAAATAGGATTGCATAAGTTCAACGAGATCATCAACGGGAACCACCCCTTCACCTATGAAATGGTGCTCCGCTCCAATGTCACAGGCGTTGTGGACGCGGCATACCATCCGGATATCATTTTCAGCAAGGGCGACTTCTGCGCAACGATCCGCTATGGCAGTACCACGATCGGCTTCTATATCTGCAACAGCGCTGGCAACTGGAGCGATACGCTGTTCAATACCTCGTTTAACACCTCACAGTATGGAAACCAGTTCACGACCGTGACCGGCACGTATTCGCCTGAAAACGGCGGCACGCCCACCGTATACTTCAACGGCGAACCGATCTGCACGTTGCCCAACGTTGGCAGCGTGAAGCCGTCGGACTTCGATCTCTGGATCGGCAAGGACCCGGAAAATCCGGGCAGAACCGGTTCCGGCGACGATACCGGCGACATCTGCTGCAAGAGCTGCCACGCAGTGATTACCCAGGGGCAGGTCATCCCGAAGCTGACGCCCACGCCGACACCGGTCATTCCGGTGACGCCGAGCGAACCCACGAAGAATCCGTTCAACCCGGACGCAGGCAGCAATGCGAGCAAGTTCCCGTTCCTCGATGTTCCGTCCGATAGCTGGTACTATTCGAGCGTCAAGGCTGCTTGGGAGAACGGTCTGATCGACGGCGTGACGGCGAATGAGTTCAAGCCGAACGCGACGCTGACCGTGGCGCAGACGATCAAGCTGGCCGCGGCGGTCAGCCAGTCCAATCTGGCTGTCGCCGCGATGAACAAAAAGGCGAGGAATCATACCGTACGGCATGGTTCCTCGCCTTTTCTGCTTCTCAGCCTGTCTTTTGGCTTCCCTCCGGGCGGTGGAGCGGCAGCTCGAGATGGCTGCGATAGGTCTGAAATCCCACTGCTTCGTAGAATTTCTGCGCGTCTTCATTAAATGACCAGACGTCAAGCTCCAGCCGGTCAAAGCCCCGGCGTTCGGCTTCTGCCTGGCAGAACCGGAGCAGGGCCGTCCCCACGCCGTGCCGCCGGAAGCCATCGTCCACACCGAATTCTTCAATGTGGTAGAAGCGGCGGGCGCACAGATACGCAGATTCCGGCCTGTCCACATACTGCACGGCGGCAAAGCCGCAGATCGTTTCGCCGACACAGGCGACGAGCACATCGAATTCCGGCGCGTCAAAGAGCTGGTAAACATGCTGCTGCAGCGCTTCGCAGAAGCCAGGGCGGAAGATGTCCGGCCGCCCGGTTGCATGCAGCTCGCTGATCTGCTGCCGCAGCTCGTTCACGCGCGGCAGATCCTCGCGCGCTGCATATCGTACCACTGGTTCCATGGCGGTCACCTGATTTCGAGATTCATCAGGTCGAAATCGACCGGCTCACCGTCGATCTTGAAAAACGCCGGGAAGGTGCAGAGCTTGCGGAAGCCGAGCTTTTCATACAGCCGGATGGCGCGCGCATTGTCGCCGCGCACCTCGAGATTCAGCTGCTCAAAGCCGTTTTCCCTTGCAAACGCAAGGATTGCCTCCGCCAGCGCAGATGCCGCGCCGCAGCCCCACCACGCCTTTTTCAGGCTGATGCCGAATTCGCCGCGGTGGCGCATCCGGTTGGGCTTTCGGTTCAGGCTGGCCGTGCCGATGATCTCGCCGTCCACCCTCGCGAGATACTGCACATTGTCGGCCGAACCCTCCTGCACGCGCAGATAGGCTTCCTCCGCCTCCACGCTGAGCGGCACGCCCTCCGGCCCGAAGCTGAGGTTGTTCGTCTCTCCGCCGATGATCTTCAGATATTGCAGCAGCGCGGCGCCGTCCTCCGCCCGCGCGCGTTCGATCACAAATGGTACGTGTTTCGGTTCCATCCGTTCGTTCCTCTGCTCCTTAAAATCACAGAATGTCGTGTCCACGTTGGAAACTTGATTATAGTTTCCAAACCGCCCCTTGTCAAGCGCCCCTCCCAATCAAATCCCCGCGAGCCGCGGCTCGGCTCCCCTGAAAGGGGCGCCTTTAGCGGGCGACCAATGGTCGCCCCTACGTTCACCGCCGGAACTGCGATCAAATTCGT
>ERZ827440.954-NODE-954-length-35908-cov-14.136697_pt1 | contig 35908 bp, 27 predicted proteins | sample MGYA00519774_ERZ827440 | MGnify/ENA primary metagenome ERZ827440 (study PRJEB31778, sample SAMEA3449302) | human gut metagenome | biome: human gut; feature: human-associated habitat; material: faeces | place: United Kingdom | collected 2010/2012 ... | reverse complement strand
ATCCGCCATTTTCGCGGCGGATTTCGGCAGAAACTCCTTCATTGCGCTTCCTCCAACAATGTCAAGGCAATCTGCGCCATCCGCACCGCGCCGGTGTCGCTCAGGTGCGTGTTGTCCTGCACGCCGTCGGGGTAGTTCAGGTGATGCTCCTGCCAGTTGAACAGCACCTTCGAGCCCTCGCTGCCCAGCGCCGTCAGCAGCTTTTCGCTCGCGCGCTCCATGTCCAGCAGCCGCACGCCGCGGTAATCCGCCAAATCGCGCATCACCGCCGGATATTCCCCGTGCGTGTGCTGCAATTTGCCGTTCTCGTCAAACCGCCGCCGCGCGATGGGCGTCAGCAGAATCGGCTCTGCGCCCTGCCGCCGCGCCGCGTCGATGTACATGCCCAGATACTCCGGATAGGTGACATGCGCATCCGTCGCGCGGTCGACATCCGGCTTCTCGTCGTTGTGCCCGAACTGGATGAACAGCTTGTCGCCCTTGCGCAGGCACAGCTCCACAAAATTCAGCCGCTTTTCCGCCACGAACGACTTGCTGGAGCGCCCGCAGACCGCGCAGTTCTCCACAAACACGTTTTCCGGAACCAAGCGTTTCAGTGCCTGTCCCCAGCCCGTCATCGGCGCGGCATTTGCCGGATAATCCGCCATCGTCGAGTCGCCGCAGAGGAACCACGTCGGCGTGCGGTGCTGCGGATGCCAGTTGTCGTATCCGCCAATCACCTCGCGAATGGTGTACGCCGCCGCGTCCGCCTCGGTCATGCGCTTCTGCTTGGGATGGCGGGTGGACTGGTCTGCGCGCGCGCCGGTCGTGCCGTACTCCGCGTACCGCTCGGTGACGGGTGCGCCGCCCTGCCAGTCCTGAAACCCCTGCGGACTGACATGCTCGTCCATCTCGCAGTGCAGGAACACGGTGCGCGCAAAGGCACGCCACGGGCGGCCCAGATACGCCTGACCCGGCGCGCACTCGCCCGTCAATTTGCAATTGTGGAACACCAGCCCGTACGGCGACTGCTCCGGGGTATTCGCCGCCGTGTACAGCCCGCCGCGCTTGTTTATGAACAGCGTGCAGCGCTCAAACCAGCAGCGGTACGGCCCGAAGATGAAGTCCACGTCGCCCTGAATATAGCAGTCCTCAAAATACTGGCGGTTCAGCGTCAGCGGGCAGTCCCCTACAGACGTGACCCCCTCCGGAATCAGCCGCGGCAGAGCATCCCGCGCCACTTTCGGCATCGTCGGGCCGCAGAACAGCGTGTCCTGATGCGCAATCATCCGCACATTCCGCCACACGCCGCGGTCGCCCGCCGCATACACCGCCACCGCCTGCCCGACCAGCGAGCCGTCGCCCGCGTCGTTGCGGATGGTCAGGTTCTCCACCTCCACGTTATTCCCCGTGACCAGAAACGTGTAGCTGAGGAACGTCCCCTTCTCCTTTCCGTCCGCGTCCAAATCCTTGGCACAGCCGGAGTTGGTGATGACGGTGCGGTCGCGCGCTTCGCCGATGATGCGGATGTTGTCCTTGTTCACAATCACCTTTTCGTGGTACTCGTCCATCCGCAGCAGGAGGATGGTGGGCATCCGGCTGCTCATGGGCACGGCATCAATCGCCGCTTGAAGGGAGGTGAAATCCCCCGAACCGTCCTTGGCAATGATATACATCGTTATTCTCCTATCATTCCATGTTTTTTCATACTATTTTCAAATGAAAAGGCGCAAGCAGATGGCGCAGGTGAATTTGAAAATAGTATTAGCATATCCGCCGTCATTTTCGCGAAAAACTCCGCCCCGGCGCGCTGGGTATGCGTGTCGTCCTTCGACCCGTCGGGATAGGCGGGGTACAGCCCCGGTTCAACGTTCATGTACAGCGGATACGTCGCTTCCTCGCCCATTTGGCGGAATTTTGCCATGCTCTCCGCCGTCACGTCCAGAAGATGGATGTTGCGCTTCTTCGCCAAGCGGCGGATGGCATCGGGATACGCCCCGTGCGCGTCCACGAGCTCGCCATCCCGCCAGTATCGGCGCGGAATCGGCGTGACGAGCACCGGGATTGCGCCGTGCAGCCGCGCCGTATCCACATAAATCTCCAGATTCGCCGAGAAAGACGTGTTCGGGTCGGTATGCCGCCAGACCAAATCGCTGGTGTCGTTGTGGGTGAACTGGATGAGCAGCAAATCGCCGGGCTGGATGGTGCGCTCAATGTCCGTCAAGCGCCCTTCCGCCAGAAAAGACTTGGTGCTGCGGCCGCCAACGGCTTTGTTGACGACGTTCACGTTCGGCAGGTAGTCGCCGAGCAGCTGACCCCAGCCGGTGATGGGTGCGTTTTCGGGCGGGTAGGTGGCGGCGGTGGAGTCGCCGCAAATGTAGATGGTCATTTTCTTTCTCCTGATGATGGTGTCTGGTTGCAGAAGTTTTGCTTTCTGCATTGTAGATTTTTTGTGTTGCGCAGGGATTTCGCTTCTGCGGGAGCGACAAGGGGGCATGAAAACAGACGAACGTCTGCGGTCGCCCCCTTGACCCCTTCGCAGCGCACACGCTCATAATTGATTGTTATTGTTTTTTTTTCTTTGGATACAGCGATTATTCCGCCGTGATGTGCAGCACCTGCCCTGCTTCATGCGGGAAGCTCCTGCCGTCGGAGAGAATCAGCGTGCCGCGGAACGACGCGGTGATCTCCGCCTGATACTCCGCGCCGTCCCATGCAATATCCACCGTGTAGCCGCCGCGCGCGCGGATGCCGACGGCTTCGCCCTTCTGCCACTGCGCCGGGACGGCAGGCAGCAGGCGCAGGAAGCCCTCGTGGCTCTGCACCAGCATTTCCGCCATTGCCGCCGTCGCGCCGAAGTTGCCGTCAATCTGGAACGGCGGGTGATTGTCCAGCAGGTTCGGCAGCGTCGAGCGCTCCAGCAGCAGGCGGATGTTCTCCCCCGCCTTCGCGCCATCGAGCAAGCGCGCCCACAGGCACAGAATCCACGCGCGACTCCACCCGGTGTGACCGCCGCCGCAGGACAGCCGCTTTTCCAGCGTCGCGCGGGCAGCCGCGAACCATTCCGGCGTATCCGGCGTAATCTGCCGACCGGGATACAGCGCGAACAGGTGGCTGATGTGCCGATGCCCCGGACAGGCGTCCTCGCAGTCCCGCAGCCACTCCTTGATGCGGCCGCCTTCCACCTGCACGGGGTCAAGTTTCTGCTTGAAGGCGGTGTAGCGCGCCGTATCCGCCCCCAGCACCGCGCCGCATTCCTCGATGGCGGACATCAGTGCGTGGAGAATCTGCCCGTCCATCGCCGCCGCGTCGGTCAGCGTCCCGCTTTCGCCCGACGGGGTGATATACACGTTCTCCGGCGAGGACGACGGACTGACGGTATACATGCCATCCTCCCGCAGAATCGCGGTGTCGAGGAAGAAATCCGCCGCGCCGGTCATCAGGTCGTAGTTCGCGCGCAGGAAATCCGCATCCAGCGTGTAGCGGTAGTGCTCCGCGATGTGCAGGCACAGCCACGCCGCGCCCATCGGCCAGTATGTCGCGGGGCAGTAGGTGTCCTGCGGCGCACAGTCGCCCCACAGGTCGGTGTTGTGGTGCGCCACCCAGCCGTTCGCGCCGTACATGCCCAGCGCCACCTGCGCCCCGTGCGGCTGCATCCGGCGCAAGTGGTCGAAAAGCGGCATGTGCATCTCGGAGAGGTTGCACACCTCCGCGCACCAGTAGTTCATTTCCGTGTTGATGTTGATGGTGTACTTGCCGTCCCACGCCGGGTGGAAATCGTCGTTCCAAATGCCCTGCAGATTCGCCGGCAGCGTGCCGGGACGCGAGCATCCCGCGAGCAGATAGCGTCCGAAGGCAAAATACAATTCCTCCAAGCCGTTATCTGCATTGCCTTGCGCATAGCGGGCAAGGCGCTGGTCGGTCGGCAGATTGTCCAGCGCATCCTCCCCGTGCAGGGCGAGCGCGCACCGCGCCATCACTGCCCGGTGCTCCGCTACATGCGCTGCCTTCACCGCCGCGTAGCCATCCGCCGTCGCCGTCTCCAGCCGGGACAGGCACGCCGCGCGCAAATCCGCAAAGCGGTAGGAGGTCGCCGACGCAAGGTAGATATCCGCCGTTTCGCCGATGTGCAGCGTATTGCCGATGACGTGCACGCCCTCGCCCACCGCGCGGCACATTGCCATATACTGTACGCCCCCGTCGCCCGCCTGCCCGCTCAGCAGGATGGTATGCTCATCCACCTTGTCGATGCGGTTGACATACGCGCCGCGCCGGAGCAGAACGCGGCTGGGGAAGCCCTCGTGGTGCATCGCAAACACCTGATGCGGCACAGACAGGAAGCACTCGCGGCGGATTTGCTTCTCCTTGCGGACATACGACACCTGATGCACGCCGTCCGTAATATCCAGCGCCCGCCGATAACCGCTGACGGGGCGCTCGTGGCGCGACATGTCCTGCCCGCGCAGATTGCGCATTCCGTGCAGTCCTTCGGGCGTTTCGCCGTCCAGCTGCTGGAGAATCAGGTCGCAAAGCACCTCGTAGTGGCGCTCGCCGTCGGGCGTGGCGGTCAGCGCTTCCTCGGCAAGCTGCTGCGCTTCGGCGATTCTGTCCTCCTTGAGCAGCTGGCGCACCACGGGCAGGTACTTTTTCGCATCGGGATTCACGCGGTCGCGGAAGCCGCCGTACCAGCAGGAATCCTCGTTCAGGCTGATTCGCTCCAGCACCGTGCCGCCGAAAACCATTGCGCCCATGCGACCGTTGCCCAGCGGCAGGGCGATGTTCCAGTCCTTGGCGGGGGCATCGTACCACAATTGATATTGCTTCATCATCGTGTTCCTCGCATCAGGTATTTCTGATATGAGCAGATTGATTTTTATTCTCGCAGGGGGATTTCGCTCCTGCGGGAGCGACAAGGGGGCATGAAAGCAGACGAACGTCTGCGGTCGCCCCCTTGACCCCTTCGCAGTCCACACGCTCATAGTTGATTTTTATTGCTGTAAAGAGTTCGTGTCTGCGGACGCGGTAAGCTGCACGCTGTCATCCGCGTCCAGCCAGTCGCCCTGCACGCCGCGCACCGCCACGCCGCGCAAATCCACATCCGCCGCATTGCGCAGGTAGAAGCCCGCGCGCTGCATTTCGGGGCAGCCGTCCATCATGGCGGGGCGGCCGGACGCGCCGTCCACCATCTCCACCACCACGTTCTGCATCTTGACCCCCTCCACCGGCATTTCCGCCAAGCCGTAGAAGAAGCCCGCACAGGCGGTGCACTGGCGCGCGCGTACGTCGGAAATCACCACGTCGCGCAGGCAGGGGGTGGCATCCGTCACCGGGTAGGGCGCTTTGTCCCACACATGCTTCATCTTGCCGTTCGCGCCGCAGAAGTAGTACATGTTGAACACGAAGGGGCACATCACCTTTTCCATCACGAGGTTATTCAGCTGGATTCCCTCCACCGTGCCGCCGCGCCCGCGCCGGGTTTTGAGGCGGATGCCGCGGTCTGTCTCGTAGAACACGCAGGAGGACACCACGACGTTGCGGATGCCGCCGGACATTTCGCTGCCCAGCACCACGCCGCCGTGCCCATGCAGGAAGTGGCAGTTGCTGATGATGATGCGCTCGCACACCTGCCGATTCGGCGTATCCTCCGTGCCGGACTTGATGGCAATGCAATCGTCGCCGACATCAATCGTGCAGTCGTGGATGCGCACATCCTGACAGCCGTCGGGGTCGATGCCGTCGGTGTTGGGGGAATCCGCCGGATTTTTGATATTCAGCCCGCGAATGACCACATTCCGGCAATAGAGCGGATGCACCGTCCATGCCGGGGAGTTGGTGAGCGTCACGTTCTCCAACGTCACATGCTCGCAGTGGTTGAAGCACACGAGGTAGGGTCGCGGATGTGCATTCTGCCCTGCTCGCTGGCGCGTCCACCAGTAGCTGCCCTGTCCATCCAGCGTGCCATAGCCGGTGATGGTCACGTTCTTGGCGTGTTCGGCGTAGATGCACGGCTGATGCGCCAGTCCTGCGATGCCCTCGAACTCCAGGTCAATCAGCGGGAAGGCGGATGCGTCCTGATGGAAGCGCAGCACCGCGCCGGACTCGATGTGCAGCATCATGTTATCGTACAGGCGGATTGCGCCCGTGGGGTAGTCGCCCGCGGGGACAATCAGCGTGCCGCCGCCGCGGGTGCGGAGGTCAGCAATGGCTTGCTGGAAGGCGGCTGTCCAGTCGGCGGGGGTGGGGACGCTGGCAGCGTAGTCGAGAATGTTCATTGGTTTTCCTCCGATGTTTGTGACTGTTTCTTCTATTATAATGGTCTTTTTTGTTGCTTTTGGCTTATTTCTCCGAAACATGCCGTTATTTCTCCATATACCGCACATACGCGTCGCGGTAGATGGCAAGCACGTCGTCGATGCCCATTTTGGTCAGCTGGGCGACGTAGGCATCAAAATTGGTCAGGGGCTCTTCGCCGGTGATGAACTTGATGCTCATTTCGGTGATGTAGGTCTCCATCTCGTCCATCAGGCTGTCGCAATAGGCTTGCTGTTCCATGCTGAAATTGATGTAGGGTGGGTAAATCAGCGCGGTGGACGCATCCGCCCATGTCCGCTCGGCAACAAGCTGCTCTTCGGGGTAGCTCGCCAGCACCACCGTCTCGCCGTCATACTTCGGGAAGGCGGTGTGCCCGATGGCGTAGGTGTACAGCGTCAGCCAGCCGTTTTCCTCGTCCACGGTCAGCGCCTTTTCGGTCAGCTCCTTCTTGCCGTCGACGATGCGGTACGTTTCGCCCTCAATCCCCCACGTCAGCAAATCGCTGCCCTCCGGGGAGTACATGTAGTCAATGAATCGCACCGCCGCCACGGGGTCTTTGCAGGCGGAGGTGATGACGGTCACGGTGGATGACATGTTGCCCGCCGCCTCGGCGCACGCGGTGTAGCGGATGCCATCGTCTGCCTTCAGCCACGGCATCGCCTGAAAGCTCGCGGATGCATTCGCGCGCTCCTGAAGCAGCGGCAGATAGTACCGCCACGCATTGTCCAGCCCCACGAACGCGCCCGTCAGGTCGTTGACGATGTTCTCCGTTTTCCATGCGTCGGAGTGAATCAGGCAGTTGCTGCCCAGCAGACCCTCTTCGTACCACTTGTGCATCGTTTCCAGATACGCCTTGTATTCCGGCTCCATCGGGCCGTACGCCACCGTGCCGTCTCGCTTGATGCAGAAGGTGTTCATCACGCCGAATGCGGGCAGGAAGTACGGCAGTCCCCAGCCGTCAAAGGGAATCTCGTCCGGGAAGCCGTTGCCGTTGGGGTCTTGCGTCTTGAACGCCGTCAGCACCTCGTACCACTCGTCGATGGTCATCGGCGCAGTCAGCCCCAGCTTCTTCAGCCAGTCGTCGCGGATAATCAGCCCGTTGTAGCAATTGCGGCAGATTTCCTCCACCGTCTGCATCGGGTTGATGGATGGGAAGTAGTACATCTTGCCGTCCGCCGTCTCCACCTGCTTGCGCAATTCCGGGCGCTCGGTGTAGATGCGGGTCAGGTTGGGCGCGTACTGAGCAATCAGGTCGGTCAGGTCGATAATCAGCCCTTCGGCGTACATCCTGTCCATGCTCACGTCGTGATTCCACATGATGACATCCGGCAGATTGCCCGAAATCACCATCATCTTATACGCATCCTCCGAGTTGTTCGGCGGCGACTGGAACGTCACATCCACCCCTGTGGCAGCCTCAATCACCTGAATGCCTTTGAGCGAATTATAGAGGTCGACATCATCCGTCCGCAGATACCACGAAATCGGCACTTTCGCCTTCTCCTGATTCGCCGCACAGCCGCCGAGCAGGCAGAGCGCCAGAATCAGGCAGAGCAATGCAGTCCATTTCCGCATGGTGCTATCCCCTTTCCCCTTGTACATATGTGTACTCACGTTTATGTCTATCATACCATGAACACAGATATATATAAAGCGTTTTGTGGCAAAATTCTGCTGATTTTATATAGAAAGCGGGGATCACCGGCCGCCCGGCGACCCCCTTGAGTCCGTCAGATTGCTTATTTGCCGCGGCTCATGAAGCTGTCGTATGCTTCCTGATGCAGCTGAATCAGGTTCTCGATGCCCATCTTCTGCAGGGTGTCCATGTAGGTGTCGAAGTTCGTCAGCGGTTCAGCGCCGGTGATGAACTTGTAGGTCATTTCGTTGATGTAGTTGCTGATGTTGTCGATTTCCGCAACCGCCTTCTGCGCGTCGGTGGTCAGGTTAATCGCCGCCGGATATTCCAGCGCGTTGGAGGCCTGCGCCCACAGGCAGGAGGATGCCACATACTTCTCTTCGCGGGTCGCCATCGTGTAGTCAGCCGCGCCCCAGCGGGGGAAGCTCACGTGGGACATTGCATAGCGGAACTTGACGGGGAACGCGCCATCGTAGAAGTTTTCGCAGATGGTGTTCGCCCATTCGGTTTCCACCTTCTTGCCGGTTTCGGGGTCGATGGTGTAGGTGCCGTGGCCGTTCGTCCAGTCCTGCTTGGCGTTGATGGGGTCAGAATCTTCCGTGCCCCACGTCGTGCAGTTGGTGCCTTCCTCGGAGTACATGGCGTCAATCAGGCGCGCAGCCGCTTCCACGTTCTTGCAGTCGGTGGAGATGACGGTGGACACGCGGTCGCCGTAGCTCATGCCGTAGTTGTCCGCATAGGACACGCCGCTGCCATCCACGCACGCCGGCCACTGCACGGCGACGAAATCCGCATTGGGGTTCTTTTCCTTCACCTGCGGCAGGCGCTGCTCCCAGTAGTTCGCCAGGCCCTTCCAAGAGCCCGCGAGGTCAGCGTACAGGTTCGGGTCAGCGGAATCGGCGAGCGTGCCGTTTTCGTCCGCATACACGTTCTGCACCAGACCCTCGGCGTACCACTTCGCCATCGTTTCCAGATATGCCTTGTATTCTTCGGAGTACTGGCCGTAGCCGACCTTGCCGGTTTCGGGGTTCACATACCAGCCATTGGTGATGCCGAACGCGGGCATGAACAGCAGCAGTCCGCCAGAGCCGGCGTCGAAGGGAATTTCATCCTGTTCGCTGTTGCCGTTCGGGTCGCCTTCCTTGAACGCGGTCAGCACGTCGTACCACTCGTCGATGGTCGTCGGCGCTTCCATGCCCACGTTCTCCAGCCAGTCCTTGCGCATCATCAAGCCCCACCACGTGACGGACGCCTTTTCGAGGTCAGTCACCAGCGGGTTGATGGGCGTGAAGTACAGGTAGCGGCCTTCGTCATCCATCAGCGTCTTGGCGACCTGCGGATTTTCCTCCAGCAGCTTCTTGTAGTTGGGCATGTACTGGTCGATGACATCGTTCAGCTCGATGATGATGCCGTCGGCGTACATCTGCGCCACGCCGCCGACGTAGCCCAGACTGTTGTTGTGCTGCCACTGGATGATATCCGGGTAGTTGCCGGATGCCATCATCGCCACATACTGCGCCTTGATTTCGTCGCCATTGCCGCACACGACCGTCCAGTCAATGTCAACGCCCGCCATCTCCTGAATCTTCTGGAGACCAACGAGGGTTTCGTAGAGATACGGTTCGTACTGTGCCGTGCCGCCGCGGACGTAGTACGTCACGGTGGGGTTCTCCGCCAGCGCGGGAGCGGCGAGTGCCAGCAGCATCGTCAGCGCGAGCAGGGTAGACAGGAACTTCTTCATGGGGAAACCTCCTTTTTTATTGGAATAACTGTATGCTCAACGGCGTGCGCCATTGAAACCGATGGAAATGGGAAACCAGTTGGATGAAAAACACATGTCTTGCGTCGATGGCATGATTATACACCAGCTCCGACGGTTTGTAAAGCCCTTTCGCAAAATTTTTCTTCCTATTATAATCGGTTAAAATGCGTATAGTAAACACACCCGTCGCCTTTTTGCATAAGGAAACAGAATCGGTATATTCATGCATGATGATGATGGTTATACTATTTCCAAATGAGAATGCGCCAAGATGCGCCGCGAATTTTTCGTTCTGGCTAACGGGAGTGAAATGCAGCGTAGCAGCGCTACGCTAAATGGAACGACCGGACGCCAGAGCGGAAAAGGCGCAAGCAGATGGCGTAGGCGAATGCAGGAAATAGTATTAGATGCCCGTCAAGCCGCTGCGTTCCACGCCCTCCATGAACCGCTTCTGAAGAATCAGGTAGAGAATCAGAATCGGCAGGATGCACAGGAACGTCGCCGCCATCAGCATCGCTTCGTTGAAGATGATGCCCTCAATATCGTTGGTCTGAATCATGGTGTGCTGCTCCTTGTTCAGCTCCGCGTAAAGGTTCGGCAGGCTGTTGGGCAGCATCTTCAGCCAGACAGAGTTGAAGTAGACCCCCGGCTCGAAGTAGTCGTTCCAGTGCCAGACGATGGAGAGCACCGTGCATACTAACAGCGACGATTGGCTCATCGGCAGCATAATGTGCAGGAAGGTGCGGATTGGCCCGCAGCCGTCCACGCGGGCGGCTTCCTCCATCTCGTAGGGCATCCCGGAGAAGAACTGCCGGAAGAGGAAGATGAAGAACGCGCCGTTAAGCCCGAAGCCCAAGAACGACGGTACCACCAGCGGCAGATAGTACTCGCTGTTGAGCCAGCCCCAGTTGGAGAACTGCATGTACTGCGGGATGATGACCGTCTGCACGGGCACGAGCATCGTCAGGATGACCATCGCGAAGAGCGCACCCTTGAAGCGGAATTTGTACCGTGCGAAGGCGTACCCCGTCATCGCGCAGGAGAGCACATGCCCCAGCGTGCAGATAATCGCCACCCGCGCGCTGTTCCAGACGTAGCTCTTGAACATCAGCTTGCGGTACGCCACGGCGTAGTTGCTCCACGTGAGTTTTGAAGGCAGCCACTTGACCGTAATGTTGATCAGGTCGTCATCCGTCATCAGCGACTGCGTAATCATCTTGATGAACGGGTACAGGAACACGAAGCTGAGCGCGCAGAGCAGGAAGTAGAAGCCGAAGCGAATCACGCCGCCGCGGACGAGGCGTGACCAATGGCTGCTGCTCCGGCGCAGGCTCACATGGTTGTTTTTCGCCATCATTCTCACTCCTTCCCGCCGGATACGAACACGAATTTGCCCATCACGCCCATGCTGATGCCGCACAGCAGCAGCGCAAAGGCGAAGTACACCCAGCTCATTGCCGCGCCGTAGCCGAACTGCTGATTCGTGAACGACTGCTTGTAGATGTAGTCAATCACCGGGTTCGTCGCATCGGTGAAGAAGGCGACGATGGTGTAGACGAGGTTCATCAGGATAACCGGAGAAATCATCGGCAGGGTGATTTTCCAGAACATCTCCCACTCCGTCGCGCCGTCAACGCGCGCTGCCTCGTAGAGCGAGGAGGAAATGCCCTGCAAGCCCGCCAGAAACAGCACAATCTGCACGCCGGACTTCCACAGCACCACCGTGATGCGGTCGAGCACCCCCTGCAGGAACTCCGTCAGGCTGTGCCCCAGCAAATCGGCAATCAGCTGCGGCACAACGATGCCCGTGGTGATGGTCGTGCCGTCCGCGCCCATGCCGAGCATCTGCTTCATGACATAGCCCGCGCCGAGTAGCACCGGAATGAAGAACGCCGCGCGGAAGAACCCGCGTCCCTTCATCGGGCGGTTAATCAGGATGGCAATCGCCAGCGAGAACACGAGGCAAATCGGCGTATTCAGCAGCGTGTCCGACACCGTTTGCAGGAACATAGGCACAAAGTTCAAATCGTAGAAGAAGATGTGGCGGTAGTTCTCCAGCCCCACAAAGCCCATTTGGAAGCCCTTCATCTTCACAATTTCCGAGAAGGACAGGCGGATGGACGTGGTAATCGGCCCTAAGAAGAACAGGCAGAACCCCACCAGCCACGGCGCGAGGAAAATCAGCGCCTCGAAGGAACGCTTGCGCTCCATCGTCATTCTGCCGCCCGCCTTGCGGAAGGGCTTGCCCAGCGCTTTTCCGATGCGCTTCAGGAAGTTTTCAATCGGCAGCAGGCATTTCCGAATCCCCCGGCGGATGGGTGCAAGCACCTTCCCTGCCGGCTGAAGCGCCTTGCCGATGGCGGATTCCGAAATCCAGCGCGGCAAATCTGTGTAGACGAACACGCCAATCAGCAGCAGCGCCGCCACCGCCATCACCCAGTCGTGATAGGCGACAAACACGATACCCGCGAGGATGAGCAGCGTCAATGCCGCCCGTCCGGCGCGCTGCCACCCGCCTGCTTTTGCACCGTGATTCACTGCGCTCCCTCCTTCGTCACCAGATAGCCCATTGCGGGGATGGTCAAGCCGTCCGCCTGCTGGTCGTGGTCAGCGTAATTGACGTACACCTGTATCCCGTTGTCGTACCGCACGCGGATGAGGTCGTTGGAAATCTTCGTGTGCTCCATCATCAGCGCGGTGCGCAGGTTGTGCAGGTCGCCATCCGCAAAATCCGCGGCAATTGCGGATACCTTGTCCAGCCACGCGCTGTACTGCGCCGTGAACAGGCTCTGATAGTCCGTGTACATCAGCTCTTCGGTGCTGCTCCACGTCAGCTCGAAATACGGCATGTAGCCCATTTCCACCCAGCGGAGCATCTCGCGGTCTAAGTCGCTGGAGAGGTTGCCGGGTGTGGCGGTGTACGCGCGCACGCCGTGCATCACCAGCTGGTAGAACGGCACGGCCTCGGTCGTGAACTGGAAGCCGCTGTCCTTGTAGGGCACTTCGGTCAGCAAATCCGCATACGGCGCTGCCCAAATCGCCCCTCCCTGCACGCTCACCTCGCCCAGACTCGCCCTTGCGTCCGCCAGCATCTGCTGATAGGCTTCAAGCGTCTGCTCGGTCGTCCACACATGCCCGCGGTTGTAGTTGAACGGAATGTACTGCCCCACGCGCTCCAGCCGAAGCCCGCTAACGGACAGCTTTTCGGCTTCCTTGGCAAAGGCTTCGTACTTTTCGCGAATGACCTCCGGGCTGAGGATGAACGTTTTCTCGTCCGGGTCGGTCAGGATGGCGTAGTTGGAGAGGTACACCACGTCGTTGCGCTTGGAATAGCTGCGGGTGTCCGTGTCCGCCTCGACGAAATTCGCCGTCAGCGAGAGCGTCGACCCCAATTCCGCCGCTTTCTGCGCCAGCGCGGTCAGGTCGCTGTTCTTGCCAACACTGCGTTCCACTGGCAGCGCGTCCGGCCAGTGCCCGTAGCCGCCCTTCGTCCAGCCCTTCAGGGCATACTTGACCTGCTTCACGCCAGCTTCCGCGAAAATATCGATGATTTCGCCCACCTGCGCCAAGGTGGTCACGGTGCGTTGGGTGTCAAACAGCAGCCCTTTTTCCGGCGCGGAGAGGAACAGGTCAATCGCGATGGTCTGCTCGCCCACGTCGGCGGTCAGGCCGCGCTGCATCAGGTAATCGCGGTAGGTGACCGCCATATCCGAGTAGGTGTCCTTCCCTTCCGGCAGGAACAGCAGGCGCACGGCGTAATCCACCGGCATCGCGTTCTTGTCGTAGGTCTTGATGGAGCGGCTCGTCACGCGCATGTCATCAAATCCGCGGCGGTACTGGAAGTTCGCGCACACGGTATTGACCGCCACAATCTTGGTGGACGGGCTGACGGAAATTCGGGTGCTCTCCGCGCCCTCCTCCACCACCGCCAGCATCGCGTTTCCGCCGATGGAAATGCCGTAGACGGGCATCATGACCGTCGGCTGCTCCTGATCGTAGAAATCCAGCATCTGCTGCGATTTTTCGACGTTTCCGTAGATGCTGAAGTACTGCGACAGCTCCTTGAAATGCGCGTAGTCGTCGAATTTCAGGATTGCGCCGCATCCGTCCGGGTAGAACAGGAAGCCGTCCGCGTTGTCCGAACCGGCGCAGAGGTACGGCATCATGTCGATGGAGACGATGGAGAAATCCGCATAGCAGTTGATTTTCTCGTACGGCACGCGCACCAGCACGCTTTCGTCCTCCAGCAGCACCTCCACATCCAGCGCAACGCCCGTCGTCGCCAAATCGTAGTGGAGGATGACGCCGTTCTCCACAAGGTCGTAGCTTGCGCCCAGCTGCGATTCGTTCAGCAGCACGGCGTTGGTAATCGAGCCTGCGCCCTTGGCGAGGTTCGTGACGTTGACCGTCAGCAGCGAGTTCGCTTTCTTCTGGTTCAGCCCCGCCAGCTTGCCGGTGAACGTCGGGTCATTCATGCTGGATGACCATGTGACCCCCGTCTGCTTATCCAGCACCTCAAAGCCACACAAATCCACCGAGAGGGACAGCGCCAAGCGGTCGTTTTCCGCCACGGGGATGCGCGTCTCTTCCGCCGCCGCGACGCTGAATACTGCCAGCAGCATCATCAGCAGGCATACAAGCATCCGTTTTTTCATTTTCTGCCTCCTGATTCAGTCAATTCTGTAAATCACTTCGTAGAACATTTCGCGAATCATCCCCACAAACTGGGATGCAATGGTGAACAGCAGCACCACCATCGCCCAAATCATCACCATCGTGAAGAGGGAGAGGAAAATCATCAGCACCGTTTTGCCGACGGAGTAGCCGTTCATTTCCTTGAGCGCGAGTATCATCAACAGCACGACCCACGCCAGCACGCCGACCTCCAGCGTCGCGAACAGCCCTATTTGGCTGCCGTCCATGATGCGGGAAGCAAGCGTCAATATCGGCGTAAAGACGATGTAGGGTGTGAGCGCGTAGGCGGAAAACAGCAGCGTTTCGGAAAGCAGCGTTTCGCCGTCCAAAATCGTGGTCATCATGTAGCTTGCCAGCACCCACGTCAGCACGGGCACAAACAGCTTGCCGCACTCCAGCAGCAGGTTCGCCTTGCGCACGGACACCGATGCCAGCGGATAGTGTGTGCCGTAGATGGACAGGATGCGCACCGCCAGCGTCAGCACGAGCAGGACAATCACCGGCAGCCAGTTTTTCTTTTCGCCGCGGTGGCGCTTGATGTGCTCCGTCACAACAATGGGGTGGTAGAGGGTCATCAGGCACAGCTTCAGGCTCTTCATGGTTCACAGTCCCCTTCCCATCTGCACATCGTCCGCCCACTGGTCGGCTTTCTTCTTGAGGAAGCCAAGCAGCTTCACCAGCAGCAGCGCGCCCACGGCAATGCCCAGCACAATCGGCACAAAGTGCTGCCGGAACGTCTCGTGCCGGTATTCCGCGAACGCCTCGGAGTAGCCCTCCTTGTCATCCGCCAGATAGTAGGATGCCAGCGCGTCCTCCCATCTCTCCTGCTTGCCCATCACCTTCGCCACGCCCTGATGCGCCAGCGCGTAGTTGCTGTCGATTTCCAGCGCCTGCTGCCAGTAGTCCAGCGCCTCGGCATAGCGGCCTTCGCCGTGCAGCGTCACCGCCTGATGGATGAGCTTGATGAAGTGCGTCGGTTTGAACACGGTGATAGACCCCGTGTTGTAGTCCAGCACATACAGGAAGCCCTCGCTGTCATGGTCGATGGACACGGGAATCTGGAACAGCCCGCCAACCGTGCCGATGCCGCCGAAGGTGCACAGCAGGTTGCCTTCTTGGTCGTACTGGTAAATCAGCCCCGTGATACGGTCAACCACGGTGATGATGCCGTTGTCCTCCACCGTGATGTCCGCCATCGTCGGGTGGAGCGGCTTGCCTTCCTTGTCCTCCAAGGTGAAGCCGTATTTCTTCGTCTCGTAGGTGTTGTTGCCGACGGAGTTCAGCTTGCGAATCTGCGCGGTTTCCTTGTTGGACAGGATGCCGTAAATCATGTTGTCCGTGCCGATGTAGAAGTTGGAGTAGCTCGCAGGCTCCTGCTTCACCGTGCGCTCAATCTGCGATTTTGAGCCGAACATGCGGATGAGCGTGCGCGAGAGCGAGAAGCCCACGTCGTCCGCGCCGAGGTAGCCGCGGAAGTTGTTCGCCTCGTCGATGGCAATCAGGTTCGCGCCCTTGAGGACGTAGATGTACCCCGTGTTGGCGACGAACAGCTTCTGCACGTCGAAGGTGAAGCTGTTTTCCAGCAGCGCCGAATCAGGCTTGCCATACGCCTTGCGGTCGGTGCGGTCGGCGTTCAGCGTCGCCAAGCGCAGATTGCCCGTGTCGGCAATCCAGATGGACAGGTCGTCGCCGACGTACACGCCGCGCGGCTTGGAGAGCTTCTTGCCGCACGCTTCGGTGATTTCCTCCAGCACCACGCCTTCGCGGTTCATCACCAGCACGCGGTTGTTCTCCGTGTCCGCGACGTAGAGCAGGTTGTCCTTGCCGATGAAAATGTCCTCCGGGTGATTCATGAAGCCGTAGTCATCAAGGTTCTTGAACGTCGTGTACACCTCGTACGCCGCCGGAATCGGGATATAATTCTCGTCCTTGTCGGCGACGAAGGCATCGACCCCAACCGCCGCAAAGGCGCTTGACATCATCAGCAGTGCCGTCAGGAGACATGCGCAGAATCGTTTCATCATCGTTTGCCTCCCTTACGACTTGATGCCCGAATAGGACATGGTTTCCATCACCTTGCCGCGCATGATGGCGAAGACGAGAATCGACGGCAGCGTGGTCAGGAACGTCGCCGCGCCCACCGTGCCCGCGCGCGCCACCACGCCCGCGCCGCCCGACATGGTTTGCAGCGCCAGCGGCATCGTCTTCAGCGCGTTGGACTGAATGAAGATGAGGGGCGAGAAGTAGTCATTCCAGTTGCTGACGAAGGAGAACACCGCCAAGGTCGTCCATGCGGGCTTGAGCAGCGGCATGGCAATCTTCCAGAAGATGTGCAGCTCGCGTGCGCCGTCGATGCGCGCCGCTTCCAGAATGGAGTCCGGCAGCTGTTCGCAGAACTGCTTGACCAGAAAGAAGTTGTACGCCACGGCGATTTTGGGGATAATCAGCGCCCAGCAGGTGTTCACGAGCCCCAGTTTGTTGACGACCAAGTAGTTGGGAATCGTCGTGACGTGGGTGGAGAAGGACAGCGCCGCCACCACGATGCCGAAGATGATGTTCGACCCCGCCGGACGGTGCTTCACCAGCCCGTATGCACCCAGACAGCACACCAGAATCGACGCGAGCACCGTCGCGACAGTGGTGAACAGGCTGTTGAAGATGTAGCGCGTAAACGGCACGGTGGAGGAGGAAAGCGAAGTCAGCAAATCCGAGAAATTGCGCAGCGTCGGCTTCTGCACGATGAGGCGCGGCGGATAGAGGTAGAGTTCATCCAGCGGCATCAGCGCGCGGCAGACCATTGCGAACAGCGGCAGCGCGCAGACCACCACCATCAGGCAGAGGAAGATGTACAGCATCACCCGCGAGAAGGAAGGCCGATGCATCCGAATGCGCTTTCTGCTGATTTTGAGGGATACCGTCGACATGGTTCGCACTCCTTTCTTATACTATTTCCAGATAAGAATGCGCCAAGATGCGCCGCGAATTTTTGCGTTCTGGCTAACACGAATGAAACGCAGCGTAGCAGCGCTACGCTAAGTGGAATGAGTGGACGCCAGAATCAAAAAGGCGCAAGCAGATGGCGCAGGCGAATCTGGAAATAGTATCATGTTTCGTCGTGGAACAGGCGCATACACAATCTGCCGAGGAAGAAGGTGATGAGGAACAGCACCATTGCCACGGAGGATGCATAGCCCATGTTGAAGCGGGTGAAGGCGTAATCGTACAGGTGGGCGACGATGGTGTGCGCGGCGTAGTTTGGGCTGGGCATACCCGCCACCGCCGTCGCCACGTCAAACACGGCGAACGCGCCCACGATGGAGTTGATGGCACCGAAGAGCATCTGCGGCTTCATCAGCGGAATAGTAATCAGCCGCAGCTCCTGAAACTTGTTCTTGATGCCGTCCACGCGCCCCGCCTCGTATATCGACGGGTCAATGTTCTGGAAGCCCGCGAGGAAGGACAGGAAGCCGTTGCCCATGCTCATCCAAATGGTGATAATCATGATGACCGGCAGGACGTAATCCGCATCCTTCGTCCACAGAATCGGCTCCATGATGATGCCGAAGCGCAGGAGCAGGTTGTTGATGTAGCCGTAGCGGTCGCCGGAGAAGAGAATCAGCCAAATGGTGGACATTGCCACGCCGGAGGTGAGCGACGGCGCGTAGAACGCCATCGAGAAGAAGCCGCGCCCCTTCTTCACCAGCGTGATAATCCACGCCATGAGGAAGGAGGCGAAGTACCCCAGCGGCCCGGTGACGACCGCCAGCAGCAGCGTGTTCTTGAGCGAAATCAGGAACACGTCGTCGTCCAGAATCAGCTGTGCGTAGTTGCTTAAGCCCACGAACTTGGGCGCTTGAATCATGTTGTAGTTCGTCAGCGAGTAGTACATCGCCACGCCGACCGGCACGATGACGAAAATCGCAAACAGAACGAGGAACGGCATCAGGAAGGCGTAGCCGACCGCATTTTTGCGTAGCCACGCACGCATCCCTTTGTTTTTCTTCTGGCAGATGGCAGTCACGGGCTATCCTCCTTAATTATCCAATCCAAATTCCTTGCGCTTGTTGTTCAGTTCCTTGTTGATGTCCTTGACCGCCTTCTCCAGCATGTCGCGGGCATCCTTGTTGTTCACCACCACGCTGTTCCATGCGTTGATGATGTGCCGGCCCGTGAAGTAGCCGCCGGGCACAATCATCTGCTCGCGGGCGCTCTCCATCTGCGCCTTGATAATCTGCGCATGGCGGGCATCCCACGGGAGCGAGAAGAAGGATTCAACGTTCGCGGTGTTCCAGCGCGCGCCCGTGCCGAGGATTGCTTCCAATTCACGCCCGTAGCGCGTCTGCGTTTCCGCGCTCATCCACCACTTCAGGAATGTCCACGCCGCCTCCTGCTTGTCCGACTGGCTGAGGATGACCCCCGCCGTGGATGCCGTTGTGCCCACCGCGTGGCTGACTGTGCCGTCCGCCTGCACCGTGCCGGGGACGGGCGCAATCGACCAGCGGCCGTAGAGCTCCGGCGCGCTCGTGAGCAGCTGCAAGTAGCCCGTGTAGTTGCTGATGCCGATGGGCATCGTGCCCGTGCGGATGCGGGTGAAGAAGTTGCTTTCCGCGTCAATGCCGTAGTTGGCGTACATGTCCGTCCAGAATTTGAACGCCTTGTAGGCTTCAGGCGTGTCCAGCGCGGAGGATTCGCCGTCGCCGTTGTAGTATTCGCCGCCCATTTGCAGCAGCAGCATCGTGAAGCCGCGCAGCGCACCGGGCGAGTTGGAAGATACCGACGTGTCCACCGGCAGGGAGAAGCTCATGTTGTTCTCGTACAGCCGGGGCAGCACGCGCTGGTACAAATCCGTCCACGTTTCGGGCAGGTCGATGCCCAGCTCGCGCATCACGTCCTGCCGGTAAATCATGACGGTGAAGTCCATCGTCTCCGGCAGGGCGTACACGCCGCCGCGGTAGGTGTAGGGCACGAGGCTCGATTCGTAGAACTGGCTCGCGACCTCCTCAAAATCGTCGAATTGGGTCAAATCCACCACGGCTTCGCGGAAGGCGAACTCGCCGGGCAGGTTGTAGTCCACCGAGAGCGCCACGTCCGGCGCTGTGCCGGAGGTCACGCTGAGCAGAATGGTGTTGACTGACCCCGTCGCCAGCTGCCCGGACGGCAGCACATGCAGGTTGACGACGATGCCCGTCTTTGGCGTGAAGTCCTCGTCTGCCAATTCCTTCAGAATTTCGCCCCACTCCGTGCCGCGGCCAATCCACACATCCAGCACCGTTTTTTCCGCCTCATCCGGCGCGTTTTCATCCACAATCAGCCCGACGGAATCGTAATCCTTGTAGAAGGACGCGAGGAAGTTTTCCACCGTCACGCCCATGCGCTGGAAGAAGTTCGACGTGGTGATTTCCACCTTTGCTTCCGGCGCGTGCACGACGATGTAGTCCACCGCCAGCGGGCACTTCTCAATGGACGAAATGTACGTGCCGAGGTTGGACTGCGCGTTGTCCATGTCGCTGAGCGCGCGCGGGATGCGGTCAACATCCTCCGCGAAGAAGCGCATTTGGTCGATGATTTGGCGATAGTTGCTCTCCATCGAGGTCGTTTCGTTGGAGATGGAAGCCAGCAAGTCGGCGCTTTCCTGCAAGCGGTCGACGAGATGCAGCAGCTGATCGGACAGCCCCGGCATCGTGCGGTAGAGGTCGTATTCGTAGTTGTAGTCAGGGTCAGTGCCCGTGATTTTGACGATTTCGCGGTGAATCTCGCTGAGATACGCGGTGTCCGCCTCCGTGCGCGTCATGATTTCGCCAATCGCCCCCAGCTTCACGGTCATCGTCAGCGTGTGCGTGCCCTTCGTCAGGTGGAAGAGGTACGGTTCGCCGTCCGCGCCGTGCAGCGTCTCGGCATACCACTGGTCGCTGTACGGGAAGGGGTACAGCCGTAGCTCGTCGAAGGGAATTTCGCCGTCCACCATAATCTGCCGATAGGAGGGCATCCCCGCGTCGTTGTTCTGCTGCACCTTCAGGGTGATGGCGTACAGCCCGTCCTCCGGCACGTCGAAATCCCACGCGACCGCCGCATTCCCCAGCCGCCAGCGCCAGCCTCCCATCACATTCAGCACGCGGTTCGCGCCGGAACGCGGCTCGGTCATCGGGTCGGCATCGGATTCGCGGCGGATGACGTTCTCACTGCGCCACGCGCTGTTTTCCGCCTGAAACTTGATTTGCACGTCCTTGTCCGCCGCTTTCAGTCCCTGCGCCGCGTAGCCCGCCGCCGCTTCCGCGTAAGTCGGATGAGCCGCCGGGGCGACCAGCGCCAGCGTGCCCAGTGTCACCGGCTGGTCTACATAATGTAGGGAAATCTCGTGGCGGCCCGCCGTCAGGCAGAATTTGAGCGGGTCAACATACACGCCCTGCCCATCCGCCGCGCGGACGGTCTGCCAGAGGTGGATTTCATCCTGCCGCGCCCACACTTCATCGTCGATGGAGTTCTTGCGGCCGATTTCGCTCGCCCGCTCCACAAAGCGGCGGTATAAGCAGATGTTGTTCGCTTCCTCATACGGCACGATGCCGTCGATGGTCAAGCGGCGCTGTACTTTCGCCTCGTTGCCGTCCTGCGCAAAGTAGGTGATTTCCAATTCGTACAGTCCAGTCACGGGCACATCCACCGTCCAGACCGCCGTGCTTTCGCCGTCGCCGGTGATGATGGCCTCCTGCGCAAGCACCGCATCCCCCGACAAAATCGCCGCGCTGGGCAGCAGTTCAATCCGCGTACCTGCCGGCGCGTTCGGGGTATCCTGATACGATGTCAGCGCCTCGTCATAGCCGATAGCGGTTTCCTCGTTCAGCGCGAAGAAATCCGACCATTCCTCTGCCGACGCGGTGAATGGCAATAAGCAGCAAATCGCCAGAATCAGAGACAGCACGATGCTACGCTTCACTTGGTTTTTCCTCCTCTTCGGCGTGCCCCGCTGCACACCGCCGTCATTTTCGGGGGGACTTGTTTCAAGCGTATTCTCTCACAGGCGGCGGCGGTTTTCAATCTTCAAAATGATGGTTTTTGTGTCTTTCGGTCGTCATTTTCCCATGCAGGACACAAAATCACCACCTAAAAAATTGTAGATGCCCCCTTTTTATATGCAGTATTTGCGTTTTGCCCCCTCTTTCCTTGAAAAAATGGTGGATTTGTGATAGAATAAACCCATGTGACTGGGAGGAGAAGGGAACATGTTCGGGCATCATTCCAAGACGTACTATAAGTATCTGGCATCCTACGGCGCGCTGCTGCTGACCGCCATCATCGCCCTCGTTTTCGTGTCGCAGGTGTTCTTCATCCGGCAGCTGCGGACGAATCTGGAGGACAACCACCGCGCGCTCGTGCAGCAGAGCGTGCAGGAGATGGACAGCGACCTCCAGCAGATTTACGACATCGAGTACCAGATTTCGACAGTCAATCAGAATTTCTTTTCCTATTATTTAGAAGCGCCCAGCCCCGTGCGCGACCTGCGGCTGGTGAACGAGTTCAAGAATCTGCTTGCCCCCTCCACCCTGATTTCCGAAATTGCGCTGGCGGACGCGGACGCCAAGATGGTGTACACCTCCACTGCCGTGTACTCCGCCGCGCTGTTCTTCGACCGCATCTTCTCCTTCCCGGAAGGCGACCCCGTGGCGAGCAGCCTTGCCGACAGCAGCCGCCGCATCATCCGCACGGCACAGCGGAGCGGCAGCGCGGAACGCTATCTGGCGTTCATCAACACGCCGTCGGTCTTTTCGCGCCTGCAAAACAGCGTCCTGATTTTCTTCGTGCAGGAGCGGCACTTCCTGTCCTTCCTCTCGCCGGAGAGTACCCCCAGCCAGCAGGGCGCGATACTGGACAGCAGCGGGCAGGTCGTCGTATCGACGATGGCACTGGATGCGCCGCTGACCGACGGCATCAGCACCATCCGCCTGCACGGCACGAATTACCTCATCTACCGCGAGCCGTCCTCCGTCCTGAACTGGACGTACTACTTCTTCCTCCCCGCGAGCGAGACGCTTGCGCCGCTCTACCGCGCACAGGCGATGCTGGCGCTGTTCCTGCTGGTGGTGCTGGCGGCGGGCACGCTGGTCATCCACTATGCGATGAAGATGAATTACCGCCCGATACAGGAGCTGACCGAATCACTGGGGCGGTCGGATGCGGATGATCTGGAGTCGCTGAAGGATGCGATTGCCTCCCTCGCCGAGCAGAACAACCACATGCGCAGTCAGCTGATGACCTCCCCCGACGGGCAGGCGCTGAAGGATTCGCTGCTGTTTTCGCTGCTCAAGGGCAAATTCGACTCTTTCGCTTCCTATAATGTTGAGGCGGAAGCGCTGGGCATGTCCTTCACCAAGCCGTGCTATCAGGTGCTGATGCTGCGCGCCTTCAATCAGGATACCGCCATCCCCCGGCAGACGCTGTCCGCCATCTTTGCGGAGTGCTTCGGGGATGACTTCACGTGGCAGTTCCGCGAGCTGTTCGAGCACTCCATGTTCGTCTGTCTGGTTGGCATGGAGGCGGACGAGGAATCGAAGCTGGCGGATTGCTGCCGCCGGTTGCTGGACATCAGCAGCGAAAAATACAATCTTGTGTTCTCCATCGGCATGTCCAACTGCTACACCGACGTGGCGCACCTCTCCACCGCCTGTTTTGAAGCCACGCAAGCCGTCAAGGAGCACTTCATCCGCGGACAGCATCAGCTGATTCCGTATCACGAGCTGACGCGCACCCTTGATGTGCCGTCCTCCGACCGCCTCGCCCTCCTGAACGACCTGCCCGCCCAGACCCCGCAGCAGCAGATGCAGACCATCCGCCGCTTCATCGACGGGCTGAAGGCGGACTGCGTGCCCTCCCTGCTGGCGAAAAGCTACTGCAACTCCGCCGTGCAGCTGCTGATGGCGGGCGGCGCGCGGCAGGTGAACATGGACGACCTGTTCACCATCACCTATCTGCGCACGGTGGATGATTACCTTGCCTTCATGCTCCACCTGCTGGAGCCCGACCCGAAGGCGCTTGTGCCAGACACCGCCGAGAGCGGCGCGCCGGTGACGGAGCTGCTCCAGCGCATCTACACCTGCATCGCGGACAGCTACGACGACTGCAGCTTCTCCCTGCAGGACGTTGCCGCCAAGCTCGACCTTTCCTCCGGCTACTTAAGCCAGTACTTCAAGCAGCAGACCGGCGACACGCTGACCAGCTACGTCGCTGACCTGCGCATCCGCAAAGCGTGCTCCCTGCTGGAAAGCACGACGATGCCGCTGCAAATGGTGTCCGAGTCGGTGGGGTACTACAATTTGAACAGCTTTATCCGCCGGTTTAAGCAGATTACCGGGCTGACGCCGGGGGAATATCGGAAAACAAGGCAATAAAAAAAGGCAGGAGACGCGTTTCCTGCCTATTTTTGTGTGGATTTTTAGCTTTTCCCTTAAAACACAGCACGATTTAATACTATTTCCAAATGAGAATGCGCCAAGATGCGCCGCGAATTTTTCACGTTGGCTAACGCGAATGAAACGCAGCGTAGCAGCGCTACGCTAAGTGGAATGAGCGGACGCCAACGGGGAAAAGGCGCAAGCAGATGGCGCAGGTGAATTTGGAAATAGTATAAGGGAATCGTAAAGTGCATGAGGGAATTCTCTTCGGATTACACCTCCCGTATCCGCCCCTGCGCCATCTCCTGCACCGTGTCGCACAGCGCGTCGATGTCCTGCGCGAAGTGGCTGGCGAGCAGAATCGTCTTGCCCTGCGCCCTCAAGTCAAGCAGCAGCGTGCGAATCTCCGCAACGCCATTTTTATCCAGCCCGTTCATCGGCTCGTCCAAAATCAGCAGCTCCGGCGCGTCCAGCAGCGCTTGCGCAATGCCCAGCCGCTGCCGCATCCCCAGCGAATACTGATTCACCCGCTTTTTTGCCGCGGGGTCAAGCCCCACCAAGCGCATCAGCGCCGCCACGTCCTCGCAGCGCGCGCCGTTTCCTAACTTCGCCAGCCACAGGAGATTGCTCATGCCCGTCTCGTGCGGCAAAAAACCGGGGGTTTCAATCAGCATTCCCGTTTTGGGCGCAAAATCGCAGTCCGTGCCGATATTTTTGCCGAATACGCTGATTTTCCCCGCCGTCGGCCGCAGGAATCCGCAGATGCATTTCATCAGCACGGTTTTGCCGCTGCCGTTCCGCCCGATGATGCCGTGGATTTTCCCGCGCATCAATTGCAAGGTAACATCTTCCAAAACCTGCTCGCTGCCGAACGACTTGCTGACGTGCTGCACGTTCACGACGATTTCACGCATCCGAAACACCTCCTGCAAAGTTAAACTGGAAGGTACGCATTTTGATGGCAGCGAGCGCCATCAGCAGCACGGTCAATCCACCCAAAATCAGGTAGGAGACGTGCAGCCGCGGCAGCAAATCGTAGCCGAAATTGTGCATGGTGTAGGTGGCGTGCTGCAATGGCGAGAGCCACGCCGCGAGCACGTTGGCGTAATAGCGCATCTCCGTGGGCAGGTGCAACCACGCCATGAAGCGCTCCGGCGTCAGCACAAATCCGACAAAATTCAGCAAAATAGCGGCTAATATGCCTGTTTTCTTGCTTTTCAGCACAGTAAACAGCAGTTGCAGCATGGAAAGCAGCAGCACATACTGGAACATCAGCACGAAAATCTGCGCGCAGCAGCCCCACGGCGTGGTCAGTTTGACCGTCTTTCGCATGACGGTGAGCGCGGTTTCAAATCCGGCGGGCGCAAAAGAGAGCATGGTCGCGGTCTCGCTCCAGCGATTCGTGGCGTACACATTGCAGCCGATGCACATCAGCATCGAGCTAAGCAGAATCATCAGGCAATAACCGAAAGTTACAATCAGCGTGGTGATGATTTGCCCGATGAGCCAGCTCCGCCGCGTCGTGCGGAAAATCAGGTAGCTTGCCGGCGTGTCCATGCGCGGGAGGGCGGAGAGCATCAGCATCAGCACCAGCGCGGCGTAGAGGATGCTGTCCCCGTCCGCGTAGCACCATGCGAACGGCTCGACAAGCTGCACGCTGGTCAGGTACGTTCGGCTGATTTGCATCGTTTTGTCCGTCAGCAGCCAGCAGAGCAGGAAGCCCAGCGTCAGGCTTAAATAAAACCTTGGGTTTTTTCGCAGGCTGTACAGATTCCACCCCGCGCAGACGAGGGGCGGCTGCATTTTACACATATTCCCGGACACCTCGCTTCAAAAAGACGATTTGCAGGAGGATGGAAGCAATTTCCATCCCCGCAAGTATCCCGTCGCCGCCGTCAATCCAGTTTATAGGATTTAGCATCACCGCCGCCGGGAAAAAGCGCTTGCCGAGCATCATCAGCGCGTAGCACAGGCACAGTGGGCCGAGGTGCGCGGCGGAGGATGTTTCCGTTGCCAGCGCCATCACGCATCCGACGCTCGCCCAAATGCCCCCGCAGAGCATCCGCCGCAGGAGCGTCGCATTAAACTCTGCATTTATTTCCAGCAGGATGCTCCCGCCGCGGACAGCGTACAGAATCAGCCCCAACAGCCCCGCCGCCGCCGCTTGCAGCACCATGCCGCTGAGGATGCAACCCGCCGCTTTGCCCAGAATCCACATCCTCCGCCCTGCCCGGAACACCGCCGGGCGAACCGCGCCGCACTTGATTTCGTGCAGCGCCTGTGCCGCGAAGGGCAAAGCGGAGAGCGCCGGGAGGGTCAGCATCCCGAAATCACCGCACAGCGCCATCATCAGGAGCTCGCTCAATGTAAACCGCAAGTTTTGTTTGTCATCCATCAGCGCATCGGCGGCTTGCCCGATGGAGAGGTACAGCGCCGCCGTGGTCGCCAGCAGCGCCACCCAAAACCAGCGCCCCGCGAGTGCGCGGCGGATATCGCAGACAATCGCTTTCATCGGCTTAGTACCCAAAGCCGCGGTCAATCACCGTGCCGTCGACAGCACTGATGGTCAGCAACGACTTCGCCGGGTCGTCCGCATCAAAGAAATCCCACACGGGCAACATGGAAAAATTCTCCGGATTATCCCGATTCTGCACTCGCGAATAGCTGAGCGTGATGCGGTTGACCGTCATTCGGTTCGCATCCTGATTCCTGTACGCCAGATACTGTTCCTGAAATTGATATTTCAGCGGCAGCAGCTGCGCGGCGATTGTCACAATCTGGTCGAACGGCAGCAGCGTCGCCGCCTGACCGGACGCAAGGTCAATCGTGTGCGGCGCTTGCCACTGCATCCAAATCGTGCCATCGTAACGGTCAATAATGATTTTCATCGCTTCGTACGGCGTTTTCAGCTGATAGGTGTCCTCAAAATTGTCGTACGCTCGGCAGTCCTCGCTCGTCCATGCCGTTGGCGCGCCGTTTACCTTTCGGGTAAAAATGAACAGGTCGCCGCGCAGGCTGCTCATCCCGCCGTCGTACTCGTAGCCCATGCAGCACCCCTCGTAGGCGAGCGCCATCTCCGCGTCAAGGCTCTGGGCGATTTGCACCGCCTTTTCGCGGGCATCGGCGCTGACTTCCCCGGTTGTCGGAAGGTCGTCCACCTGATAGCGTGCCGCGCCGTTCCCCAAGAATTGGATTGTGCCGTACCACAAATTTCCATCATGTCGACGATGCTGAACGAACGTCAGCAGCGCGCGGTTTCCTGCCGCGTTTTTCGATTCCGCGCGAATACCGACGCTCGTCGGATTACTCTTCGCGGCGGGGCGGGTCACGCTGTCCAAGCTGCTCGGCATCCCCGAATAGGGCGCACCGCCGAAGCAGACTGCCGCGCGCTGCAAGTCATCGGCAGTAAACGTACGCTGAACCGCAGGGTAAATCATCAGCTGCGGCACGGCGGGAATTTCAACCGCGCCATCCACCGTGACAATCGTCCTGCCCGTGTTGCTCTGCCAGACAGTGCTGTATGTTTCTGGTGCGTTGACTTGTGCCGATACATTCGCCGCGGCAAGCGCAGGAAGCAGCAGCGCGAGCATCAGCAAAAGGGTTCGTTTCATGTCCTTCACCTCCGATTTCAGCGTACCACGCGGGCGGGCGAAAGTCATCATCGACTTGCAATCAAGCTGTAAGCAAGTTGTAAATCACGGCGTTTCGAGGAATATTTCGCTTCTTTTACGCACTTTACTTTTCCTCTGTGCACCAAATCATCGAAACCGTCGTGCCTTTCCCGACCGCGCTTTGGATTTCCAGCTGCCCGCCGTGCGCTTCCGCAATCATCCGGCACAGGCTGAGCCCCAGCCCCGCGCCACCCAATTTCCGCCTGCGCGCCTTATCCACGCGGTAAAACGGTTCGGTGACGAGGGGGATTTTGTCCGCCGGAATGCCGCCGCCCGCGTCCGCCACGGCAAGCACCTGCCGCCGCCCCTCTTTGCTCGCCGACAAGCGGATAACGGCGTGCGCCGGGCTCGCCTTGATGGCGTTGTCCACGACGTTCGTCAGGAAGCAGAAGAGCAAATCCGGGTCGCCCGTCAGCGTCTCCGTATGAACTGCAAGTTCAAAAGCAGCATCTTTCGGCATTGCGGCGCAGACCCTCACCAGCAGTTCCCGCGCATCCACCTGCCTTTGCTGCGCCGCCGCATTTCCTTCTTGTAGTGAAATCAGTTGCATCATCTTCTGGCTCAAGCGCTCGGTTCGCTTCGCCGCCTCGTGAATCTCGTAGGCGGCCTCCATGCGCCCCTCCTCCGTCAGCGGCATGGACAGCAAGCTTCCAGAAAAGCCAATAATTGCCGTCATGGGCGTTTTCATCTCGTGCGTCAGCGCCCCCAGCAGCAGCTCGCGCCGCCGGGCGTTATCCTCCAAATCGGCAATTTTCTGCTCCACCGTATCCGCCATGTGGTCAAACGCGCGCGCCAGCTCGCCCACCTCGTCATCCGCCGAAATATTAACCCGCAGTTCATATGCCCCGCACGCGATTTTGTCCGAAATCTGTGCCAATTTCCGCAGTGGCGCGAGCGTTTTCCGCAGCATCAGCGGCAGCAGCACGCCGCACAGCAGCAGGCAGCCCAGCAGGGACAGCTGCGCCGCGCGCGTTAAATCGTTTATATGTTGATATGTCGATTCGATGTTCGCCGCGCGATAGACTGTCAGCGGCGTTTGCAGCACCGACATGGTTTGCGCGGATATCAGCAGGTGCGTCCCGCCCCGCTCGACGATGCGGCTGGCGGCGACGGCATCCTCCGCCATCGGCAGGGTTTCCATTGGCTGGCACGACGCCGTGTTGTAGTAGTACTGTCCGTCCATCACCAGCGACCACGTGCAGTCCCCTGTCTGCAACAGATGCGCATACGTCGAAAACTTGTACTGAATCAGCGCTTGCCGGGTGATGATATCCATGTCATAAGCGGTTGATGTACGTTCCAGCGTAGACAAGTGGTCGCAGAAAACCGCCGTGTCGCGCGCGCCGCTCTGGATCGCCTGCTGAATCAGCTGGTCGGTCTCCTGTGCCACAAAATGGTACAGACACATGCTGACGGACAGCAGAATCACCGCAAGGGTGACGAGTGTCTGCTTGAGCCACAATTTCACGCCAGCACCTCCAACCGATAGCCAATTTTGTACACAGTGGCAAGTTCTCCGCCCAAATCCAACTTGCGCCGCAGTGCCGCGACGTGCACATCCACCGTACGCGTTTCGCCGATGAACGCGTCGCCCCACACCTGATGAAGCAAATCCTCCCGCGTCATCACCATGCCCGGATGGCGGATGAACGTCAGCAGCAGCTCGTACTCCATCGGCTTCAGCGAAACCGGTATTCCGCTTTTCGTGACCGTGTGGCTCGCCTCATCGACGGCGATATCGCGATACCGGAACCTCTGCGGATGCTTGTCCGACCGCGCGAGCACCTTTTCCATTCGCACGAGCAGCTCCAGAATGTCAAACGGCTTGACGAGATAGTCCTCCGCACCCAGCCGCAGCCCGCGCACCCGGCTCTGCACGTCCGCCTTGGCGGAGAGGAAAATGACCGGCACGCCCTGCGCGCGCATGTGCGGCAGGAGCTCGAAGCCGTCGATTTCGGGCAGCATGATATCGCACAGCGCCAAATCGAAGGGTTGATTTTGCAGCAGTTCCAGTGCTTGGCAGCCATCCGCCGTGCAAATGAGCTGATACCCGGACAGGCGCAGGTTGGATTCGAGCAGGCGCGAAATCGCCGCGTCGTCCTCGACGATGAGAATGCGTTTTGGCATGATTATCACCCGCTTTAGTATAGCATGGGGCAACGGGGATTGCGAGGGGCGGGGTGTAAATATGTTGTAAATTGTGGGAGGAGGGCGGGATGCGTGCCTTCTGACACGGCAAGAAACTGGATAAAAACTGCGCGGCTTTGCCGTCATGGTGGCATCGCCGCGCAGCTTCTTATTGTTATTCCCCGCAAAACTTATCGCTGAATCCCCTCATGAAACAGATAGTGGTCAAAAATCCACACAACTTCGTGATCCAGTTCATTCTCCTGCAATTCCATTCCGCGCGAATCTGCGCTTTCTCTTCTTCCGTAAATCTGTCCAGCCGCCGATGATCCATGCACTCGATAGAGTCAATGCACTTGAAAAGCAAGCTGTCCGGATAGATCTGGGCGGCTTCCTGAAACAGCGTCTTCTTCCATTAAACCGCATTGTCGTCCGTTATCTCCCTGCCGTACATATAGTAATAGGTGTATTCCGGATTGAGATAAAAGCACATTTGCCATAGGAACTGCTTGCTCGTGCGGTAGTTTTTCAGCCCACAAGAAATAATATCCAGCAGAAGAGCCTTGTAGAGCGAATACTCATTTTTCGCCTCCCACAGCGGGGAATTTTCCGAAAATTGAACCACCGTATCCGCATAGGCAACCATCTGCCGCAGTGCCAGCACGGTCAAACCCTCAGACTGCGGCTCCTGCTGCCACACGTCCTGCAAATAATGCAGAATCAGCAGGCGTTTTCCCTGCTGTTCAAGCTGGTATACTTCGGCTTTGATTTTGATGATGTCCATTGTTATCCCCTCGCTTATTCCGTCGGACAGCTGTTTGATATGGTAAAAGCTGCCCGGCGTTTTTGCCAAACAGGCTATACGACTTCCTTGATGCATTTGTATTGTAGCACATTTTTTCAGCAAAAGCAGCGTGGAATTGTACTATCGGCGCTTGAAAGTTGGAGAAACTGTCAATGAAAAGAAAAAATCTTTCCAGCCGATGCTCTTCGCACGTTTGCCAACACGCACGCGAGAGCATCAGCCAGAAAGAATTGCTTGTTTGGGGATTGAGTCCAATGGGAGTTGAACCCACGACCGACTGCTTAGGAGAGATGCTCACCGCTTCCCTTTCAGAGAACTGCACTGCCCTGTAATGCCCGATTTTCCTGCGTTTCCAGCACATTTCTACGTTGCTGACTGTTAGTAGAAGAAGGAAAAAAACGCAATTTCCAACCGTGCTGTTAGACAAGTGTTAGATACGCTAACAAAGGCGGTAGTCCCCTTCGCCAACGTCGGAATTTGTTAGATGAAAATGCGTATATAATCATAACAGAGTGGAAGTAAAGCATCAATCGTAGTGTCAAAAATATGATTTCTTAGTTATGCCAAGAAATATACTTTGACCATCCTCTCCGCCTTGTGCGGTCAGCTGCTCAATATTCCTTGCTCAGCAGAAAATCCGCCAGATGCACTATCTTGACTCCGTTGATGTTTCCATCAGCCAGTTATCCAGCGTCACTGATATGCTCCCTATAAAGCGAACAGTGAAAAACTGCAAGCGGAATAGGGGGCATATCACGGCTGCTGACGGGCGCTTTTAATATTTTCGCGGAATTGCGGTATATTTCAAAGCAGACGAATGTCTTTGACCGAGGCGAAGCTGATGAGCTTCGCCTCGGTTTTTTGCAACGTTTGTTATAAACAGTAGTATCGACATCCTCATTTAAGGAGATACAGCACAATTCATTCGTCACTTTATCAACTCATTTGTGCGATATTACCTAAATATTCTTTTTTGTATTATTCACATCAACTAAGATCTGTTAATAGTTTGTGATAAGATAGCTTGGAATCTTGATGGTATAAATACCCGCGTCAAGGTCTACCACATCAACACAGCATTCTCCATTAGGAACAACATAATCATATTTTCCGGGCAGCGTATAAATCAGTCTACATTGCCTGTCAAAAATATCATAGACATGTGTTAATGGATCATATGCCACAATGAGCGAATCCCCAATTAGAATCTCATCATAATGGGCGGCAATTGCAAAGCCTTGACTTGTATCAATTATTCCTACCAATTTTTGCTCATTGTCATTCCTTTCAATAAAGACCCAATAGACATTGCCGTCGTAAGATACTTCATCGTAAATAGGTGGAATGATCCATTCACCAAGGTCATTCTGTACTCCTTCTTTGCCAGAGGAGTCTTGGCAAATCGTATAATATGTAATACTGCTGGGAATTTGCACTTCGATAGGCATCGACTCTGTTTTTTGCGTTGTTGCTTTTTTGGTATCTGGATCATATCGAATCACTGAAAATATACACTGTTCCCGGAAGGTTTCTATATTGGGCTCGTCTTCGTTGTCAAGCACAACAATATAGTCCATTTCCCTCTCATTGTTAGAAGTTCCATAATAATTTGTACTTATTGAGTGATTGGATAGAGCGAGAAAGTCATATTCAACAAAATAAACAATTTCGGAATATTCTTCCAATTGCGTATAATATGGATCATAAATATCAAAATACAGAAACGCCGGACGGATAATCGCATTTTCTTCTGAAGCAGATATTTTAAAATGCAATATTGTTTGGAAACCATCACTAACCGCTTCCTGCAAGCAAATCGTTGTTTCACCAATTGTTGTCACCCATTCAAACGTTTGAACAGTTGATTCTGCTCGTTCCACCAATTCATCACAAAGCAACTTTTTTTTTCAGAATGTCATGAATACTGTAGTAAGACCCAAATCGCTGCTGATACAGATTAAAGCCATCGTGTACTTCCGTCGCAATTGCAGGCACACAATTCAGCACAGAGCTCAAGCAACATAGTAACACAAGGATTCTGCGAATAAATTTCATGAAATCTCCTCCTTTGATGCGACGCACATCTCGCCAGTCAGTAAGAAATTCGTTCTATGAACTTGTAGCAACGATTAGGGACCTTCATTGGGAATCAGGGCTTCTTTGGTTTCTTCTCCAACTATTCCATCGACATTTTTTAAATTTGCGTTCCTTTGAAAAGCTTTTACTGCTGCTATCGTTGCTTCATCATACAATCCATTTTCTTCGCCGAAATATACCATCGCTTTTTTAAGCGCATATTGTAGATTTCTGATATATTGAGAAGGTACTGGATGATATGTAGAAATGACCTTCTTCCCAAACAAATACTCCTCAACTCTTGCTGTTGCGGTTACGTTGAATGCCAATGGAGAGCCTTTTACAACATAATCGTCACGTACAAATACGAATCCTCCTTCTATGTATTGTGCTACATAGAATTCATGAGCACCCGTCTGCGTATTATGTTTATAGATATTAACACCAGTTGTTTTCGATTCATTTCCCGCTTTTAGAGAAATAGCATATCCAACATCATTAATAGGTGTAATGTAATAGTAGCCACCCTCGTGTAGCTCAATGCTTGAATCCACCACACAATCTTTACATTCTGGTACTGAGGAAGCTGCATCGCAGTCAGTATAAAGAGCCATGCAAAACGATGCAGATACTTTGGAGAAGCTTCCAGGAATAAATCCTGTCGGATCTTCATAATTAATCGCATCATTGTTGCAATATGAATATAGATTTCCGCTTAGCAACGCATCTTCATTCAAGAATCTTCCAACTACTGCATTATAGTACCGACTCCTGAGATAGTACAGCCCCGTTTCCTCATCGAACACATACCCGCGGTAGCGGAACGGCTGCACCTTTCCCAGCGTCTCCGCCAGCTCACCAGTACACCACAGCGGCGCACCCCACGCATCGTAGCCGTAGCTGACGACGGTATTGCCATTCTCATCCAGAATTGCAACAATATCGCCCTGCAAGCTCTTGACATACGCATACGCCGTGCCGTTGTACACCACCACTGCCGGGCGGTTCTGAGCATCGTAGAAGAAGCGCAGCTTGTCCGTGCCGGAAGTCATATGCACAACATTCTTCCCATGCATGCAACCGCTCGTTGCTCTCGCCACGCCGCATTGTCGTAGACGAATGTCTTTGACCGATGCGAAGCTGGCGGGCTTCGCATCGGTCAAAGTTTATTATATGCTATATTCTAAATAATACAGTACATTGTCCTCTGGAATATAAAGCGCAACGAGATAATGTGGCGTGCTATATTGAAAAGCGCTTATTCGGTCGTCTTTTTTGCCATGCTGTAACGCATCAACATCGAGATAAAGCCAGTAAGACTTCTTACTGCTATTTAATTGATACATTTCTCTTCTGAAATCCGTGTTTGACAAAATTTCCCTCGTCATTTCTTCTGGAAATAGTGAGCAATTCCAACCTTTTTGTGCAAGACTGGCTTCAAGCTCATTTACCGGGTTATTCAATTCGCACTTTATTTCATATCCGATGTCCTGAAAAACCCAAGAGCAGTCCTTTCCAAACTCGATAGATGCCACATCAAAAGTTGCTTGACAACTTTCATTAATAAGCTGATTATAGTGTTGCCTTTCTCGCTCAGGTTCACCTGCTTTATACAATTCTACGGAAGTGACAATATAAATCATCAGAATCATCAATAGCAGAATAGCTACGATAAGTTTGGAAACACCTTTTCTCTTTTCCATACTTTCCTCCTTGTTATTAAGGAACTTCAAACTCAAAAGGCACAGCATATGCATATTCTGTTCCATATCCTTCTTTTTGCAAGCGATACCCAAGGTTATTAGCTTCTACACTTAGCCATGTATACTTTCCATCATGCTCGCGAAGTTTTGTAAAATCGTATGTATCAGACAGCGTCCCTGACACAATCAAAGTTCCATTCTGTTCATGAACATTTGCACTATATTCAGCATGACCTATAGAAGGAATATGTTCAAATGATGAGGATAGTTATGATTTTGGAGCGATGTCGACAATAATTTTAGAAAATGGATAATACTTGATTCTATAAGAATTATGCTCAATGAGAGGCTGCTGTTTTACGGTAACAAGATCAATGACGTGCTCTGCATCGTTAATACAACGGATAATGAAATATTTTGCAAACGTTTGTTCTGAAACCCTGCGAGACACAGAAAAATGCGAATGACAGGACTGTATCTCTTGAACAGTGAAAGTGTGTGTAACTGATATATTTCGCATGAGATCCACTAGTGCCCAAATGCCGCGCTTCATATCACGTGAAAACACGCATTGAAAGATATAGAGCGCATATCCTAATACGATCAAGGCAGCTCCGGGTGCAACAGAAATAGTAACTAAACCAGTCAATGATAAAAGAATCGGGACCAAAAGAAACAGGGTTATTGACACCAGAGAATCAATGATCCATAGTCGACATTCTTTCCACATAAATATCCCTCCTGAATAGGTTAATCGACACACGTTGCCGTAGTGGATACAAAGACGCTCAAAACAACATCTATTCCATATTCCTTAATAAGCTGGTGAAGGGTATTCTGATTGACGCCTGCACGGATTGCTTTATATACCTCATTAATCCGTGCTTGATCAACATTTCCGAGATTTGAGATAATGTGCTTTTTGGCATCACGAGAAAGCTGTTTCCAATATTTATCAGTCCAATTAAGAAGCTGATCACCAACAAACTGCCCAACAACTCCTGCGGCCGCGCCCTCAGCAAAATTGTCAATAACATCATAAATTGAGTCGATATCGCCACCGATCCAAGCGCCTACTGCATTTCCAACACCGCCCATAATAGCAGAGTTAATATAGGGGTTTCTAAATACCGGGATTACAGAAATCAAACCCGATACACCACCGGCAACTGCGGAGATGATAATATCCTCAACATCGCCACCTTTTGCAGCTTCAATAATGCCGCTAACTAAGGCACCAACAACAAAGCCTATTACGAGGGAAGTGAATAGGCCGCGTCCTTCTGAATCCAAATAGATGACGGGGCAGTTGTCACAATATGCATACTGATTGTAAGTGGTTACGCTAGCGTTGGCATCAAACACTCTATCCGCATTAACAAATCTGCCCAAGTTAGGGTTGTAATATCTACTTCTGAGATAATACAGCCCCGTCTCTTCGTCATAGACGTAGCCGCGATACCGGAACGGATTGAGCGTCCCCAGCGTCTCTGCCAAAGTCCCGCTCTTGTCAATCGGTGTACCCCAAGCGTCGTACACATAGCTGACAACCACCGCGCCCGCTTCATCCAGAATTGCAACAATATCGCTCTGCAAGCTCTTGACGTAAGCATACGCCGTGCCGTTGTAAACGACGACTGCCGGACGATTCTGCGCATCGTAGAAGAAGTGCAGCTCATCCGTGCCGGAAGTCATATGCACAACATTCTTGCCGTGCAGACAACCGCTCGTTGCTCTCAACACGCCGCATTGTCATAGA
>ERZ827440.950-NODE-950-length-35967-cov-3.839135_pt1 | contig 35967 bp, 38 predicted proteins | sample MGYA00519774_ERZ827440 | MGnify/ENA primary metagenome ERZ827440 (study PRJEB31778, sample SAMEA3449302) | human gut metagenome | biome: human gut; feature: human-associated habitat; material: faeces | place: United Kingdom | collected 2010/2012 ... | reverse complement strand
ACTCTGAAAAATATTTGCATGTACGTCCTCTCATACTTCTATCCAAAAGGAAGGAAGTAAACAATTTAGCATCCTTGTGATATAAAAATTCGCACACCTTAACAAAGATATATTTCCATTCATTAGCTTCAATACGAACATTTTCGATTTCAACTGCAGTAGGCTTTGTGTGTGTAAAGTTTTCGTAAACCGTATGTGGTATTTGCGTATCGGCATTTAAAGCTTCATCAGTATAATCAATATTTGGTTTTTCTTCCGCTTCGTCTGCAAATGTTTCCTCTTGATTATCGCTAATATTGTCATCACAGATTTCTTCATTTTTTGAAAAACAATTTTTGATTTCTGTAAGTTTATTCTGAATTGCCGATATTTCTGTTAAGAAAGGTTGAATTTGAGTAGCCTCGTTATTGTTTTTGGATTTGTTAAGGGAATATATATCATCATTTATAGCACTATATAGGTAATCTAAAGAAGTATTCAGCAAACAGATATAGTCAACTATTTCCTGTGTGTTTTCTTTGTGTTTTTTGCATATATACTCTATAACTCTTTCAATATTACTCATAACTAATCTCCCATAATTACATTATCTTTGTTTAACGGCTTACTCAACATACTTAATCAGCATCTATAACATCAACTTCTGTTATTCTATATGTAGCAAGCATATGAACACCCATATCTTGAACTAATGAATATTTCTTTTTAGGATATACAGTACCTTCAACTTCATTTGCCCAACCGCCAAGATTTATTCTTACTTTTGTTGGCTCGTCAATAGTAAAGTTTGCATTTTCACCATGCTTACCTTCCCATAATGTGTTTCCCTTATCATCATATACGGTTGCACTTCTTGAAGAAAATAATCCAACCCAACCTTCTACAATGTTATTGGGCATTTTAATTCTAACCACACCGCCTGTTGCCATTTCAGATGCAGGACATCCGCAATTCGGACATGCTGATGCTTTGTCAGATATTTCCTTTCCGCATTCGGGGCATTTAATTAAAGCCATTTCGCCATCTCCTTTTATAGATAATTTTTCTTTTGCATAAAAAATGCGTAGCCCATATTTCAGAGCTACGCACGAAAAACATACAGCTCTGACATAAGGTTGCTACACACTTATACTTACATATACTTTATCGCAAAGTTTCTATGTCAGAGTGTACGCTTTTACCTAATAGCGTACACCTTGTGCTGAAAAACTATACTTAACCCATTATAAGTATAGTATGTAGCATAACTATTATATCATTAAAAGTCAAATTTTTCAATATTTTTGATGAAATTCATGTAAATTTTATAGTAGTTCGTAAGTGAGTTCGACAAAACGCCGTAGTTTCAAGGGTTTCAGGCTTTTAGTGTTCCGGTCCGTAAAATGTTCAACACCCTACAAAGCCTTATTTTAAGCCGTTTTTGGCATTTTCGCAAAATTGTTGTATGTTCGATAATAATATACAGAAGGGGCGGTGTGAATAATAGTATATTTTACTTCGATATTTCCAAAAGCAACCTGACACTTGAAAACATCAGATATAGCGGATATGGGAATTTCGATTGTTAAAACAAATGTAAACTATCCGCTATCCTGACAAACAAAAAGGACACTATCACCAAACAATAGTGATAATGTCCTAATGATTTACTATATCAAGGCTCGTCATTTGTCGTAACTCTGTCGTAAAATAACAAATATCAACCTTATTAAACGCTTGAAATAGCCTGTTTAAGCCAAATTACTTCTCCAACGGTTTCATTGTCGGGAAAAGTAAAACATCGCGGATGGAGTATGAATCGGTTAGGAGCATAACAAGTCTGTCAATTCCGATTCCGAGGCCGCCCGTAGGAGGCATACCGTATTCCAAAGCGTTGATATAATCATCGTCCATCATGCCGGCTTCCTCATCTCCGTTTTCACGGGCTTCGACCTGCTTTTGAAATCTTTCCTTCTGGTCAATCGGGTCGTTAAGCTCTGAAAAAGCATTGCCGAACTCAGCACCGTTAATAAAGAACTCAAATCTTTCGGTAAACATCGGGTCTGAAGGCTTCTTCTTTGCAAGAGGCGAAACCTCAACGGGATAATCGAGAATAAATGTAGGCTGAACAAGCTGTGCTTCAACCTTTTCGTCAAACACTTCATAAAGCGCAACACCGATACTTGTTCCTTCGTCAACCTCCACACCTACGCTCTTTGCAAGGCAAACGGCTTCTTCCGATGTGGAAACCTTGGAAAAATCAACTCCCGCATACTTCTTAACAGCATCCATCATGGTGATTTTTTCCCAGCCCTTTGCAAGGTGGATAACCTGTCCCTGATAGTTAACATCCGTTGTACCGAGAACCTTTTCGGCAACGGTGGAAATCATATCCTCGGTAATTTCCATCATTCCGTAGTAATCGGTATAAGCCTCATAGAGCTCAATAGAGGTAAATTCAGGGTTATGCTTAATATCCATACCCTCGTTTCTGAACTGTCTTCCAATCTCATAAACCTTTTCAAGACCGCCAACAATGAGTCTTTTAAGATTGAGCTCGGTTGCAATTCTTAAATACATATCAATATCGAGAGAATTATGGTGGGTAATAAACGGTCTTGCGGTTGCTCCGCCCGAAATTGTGTTAAGTACGGGGGTTTCAACCTCCATATACCCTCTGTTGTCCAAAAATTCCCTGATTTCCTTAATTATCTTGCTTCTTGTAATGAATGTCTTTTTAACATCGGCATTCATAATAAGGTCGACATATCTCTGGCGATAGCGAAGGTCTGTATCAACAAGACCGTGGAACTTTTCCGGAAGTGGTAAAAGAGACTTTGAAAGGAGCGTAATTTTATCAACTCTTACTGAAATTTCGCCCGTCTGTGTAGTAAAAACCTCGCCGGTTGCTCCGATAATATCGCCTATATCAAGTTTTTTGAAACGATTATACTCGTCCTCGCCGAGTATATCCTTTTTAACAAAAAGCTGAATTTGACCGTCATAATCCGAGATATGAACAAAGCCGACCTTACCCATTCCGCGCTTTGACATAATTCTGCCCGCAAGCGAAACTCGCTGTCCGTCAAGACGGGATATTTTAGCGTCAATAATCTCGACTTCGTCCGAGCCTCTCTTCTGAAGCTCACGCTTTTCAACGGTATAATTATCTTTTATATCGCCTGACATATGGGTTCTGTCAAACTTAGTGATTTCAAAAGGGTTTCTGCCCTCATTGCAAAGCTCGGCAAGCTTATCCCTTCTGAACCTCAAAATCTCGTTAAGATTTTCTTCATTTTGCTGAGTGTTTATCTGTTCGTTGCTCATAAATTAACAGCCTTTCCGACCTGCCTGATATTTTCGGTCATAAAATTATTTCATAATAGAGAGAATTTTGAATTTTAAAACACCGTCCGGTACTTCAACATCCACGATTTTACCTTTTTTCTGGCCGAGAAGTGCATGGCCTACGGGAGATTCGTCAGAAATCTTCATTTGGCTGGGGTCAGCCTCGGTAGAACCGACGATGGTATATTCAATTTCTTCCTCAAATTCCATATCCAAAATTTTAACCTTAGAGCCGATGCTGACCTGTTTTGTGCTAATATCTTCATCATCAATGATTTCAATATTTTTAAGCATATTCTCAATGGTTTTGATTCTTTCTTCAACCTCAACCTGTTCTGCCTTAGCTTCGTCATACTCGGAATTTTCGGAAAGGTCGCCGAACCCTCTTGCTATCTTGATTTTTTCGGCAACATCCTTTCGTTTGGTGGTTTTTAAATAATCAAGCTCCTGTTCGAGTTTTTCGAGGCCTTCTGTTGTAAGCTTGAACTTTTTAGAATCTGCCATGGTACATTTCTCCTTAAATTATCAATTTACTGAATATCACAGTGTAATATTATAAACTATTTTAAAAGATTTGTCAATCATCTCACAAAGCCTGTTATGCTAAATGGAAGGTTATATTGACAAATTACCGAATTTTTTGCGAAATCGGGCAGAATGTCCAATTCGTACGCTGCGGTAATTATATCGTTTATCTCGCCCGCATGAGAAAAATCGGAAAGATTAAAAATGTGATCGGCACAAACACCGCAGTCAGTGTCGAAAATTTCGAAATCGAAATGCTTATCGGGACATTTTTCGGTATAGAAAACATTATACAAATCGCAATCCGTTTTGGGAGCGATCACATATACCATTCCGAAAGCCTCAGACAGCTGCTTTAAAATTTCGTAATCGTGACGAAAAGCAACCACGATTTCCTTATTGAAAAGCGGTATATTGTATATCCTCGAAAACTCTCTGACTGCAAGCAATATATGCTTTCTGAAAAGTTCCTTCGGGCGGATAACAAACAAATCCTCGGAAACCTTATTTTCATCGAGCGTGCAAAAGCCGTCAGTGAATTTTCTCACTCTGCGTTTCCCGAAAAAACCGAGCCTGTTCTTAAACGAGCAGTCAACCACTCTGAAATCGGGAAAATCCGTAACCTTTACATCATTGGTATCGGATTTTTCATACCTTACATAGCAAAACTTATTCAAACGAACCTCCGTTCAGGTATTGCAAAGCCGCCTTTAACTGATTATCGTTTGTATAATCCCCCATTACGGCATCGGGATTGAGCTCAACCTCGTAATCGGGAGTAATTCCCACACCGTTTACCTTTACATTATTTGGTGTGTAATATTCAGCTACGGTAAATTTAACCGCAGTTGAATCTGTAATATTGTATAATCCCTGGATTACGCCCTTACCGTAGGTCTTTTCGCCTATAATATAGGCTCTGCCGTTGTCCTTAAGGGCGCCGGTCAAAAGCTCTGCGGCACTGGCAGTGCTGCCGTTAACCAAAACCGCCATCGGCAAATCGCAGGAGCCCGACTTTGCTCGGACATATTCCTTTTTGCCGTTTTTATCAACGCTGTAATAAATCACGCAATCTTCCAAAAGCTCATCCGCAATTTTTCTTGTTGCTTCGGATTCGCCCCCGGGATTGTTTCTTAAATCAAGTATAATCTTGCCGGCGCCGTCCTGCTCTGCCATTTTCAAAGCCTCGGAAAAAGCGTCCGGTGTATCGGTATTAAAATTGGATATTTTAATATATGCAACCGAATTATCCAAAAATTCATAATTGATTGTGTAATTATAAAGTTCTGCAAGCTTCATGGAAACATTGAGCTTTTGTTCATTTCTCATAACAGTGAGAGAAACCGTATCCCCTTCGTTTCCTTTTTTGATTATATCAAGAGCATTTACAGAACCTATGCCGCTTACGGAAATATTATTTACATGAGTAATAATATCCCCCGAAAGCACACCGGCATTTTCGGCAGGTGAATTGGCAGCAACCTCGTTTACAAGGAGATTACCCTCATCGTTTTCCGAAACCGTTATGCCGATTCCAATATATTGAGATGACAAGCTGTTTATCAAAAGCTGATAATCCTTCTCCGGATAGTACTTGGCATAAGGATCTCCAAGCCCGTACACATAGCCTTCGCAGGCACTGTCAATCATTTTTTGCCTATCAACGTCATCCAGATAGTTTTTGTCAACAACATTTTTTATCTTCAATAAATCACCGTATTCGGAATATTTTGAATCAAAATACGAATGAAAAAACAGCATTGAAGTAACCATTGCGACAATAAGGGTAAGCGTGGATGCTGCCGCAACGGTTTTGATTAAAAATGATTTTGAATATTTTTCTTCTTCTTTTTTTTCTTCGTCCTTTTCCTTTTCCTTTTCTTCTTCCTTCAAAATCGCACCTCCAAGGGGAATCAATAAACCGGAACATAGCCTGACGGATCTACACAGGTTCCGTTAACACGAACCTCAAAATGAAGATGCGGACCTGTTGACCAACCCGTACTTCCTACATTTGCAATCTGCTGTCCCGCCGAAACAACCTGACCTGATGACACACTGAGAGAGCTTGCGTGTCCGTATAAAGTATATATACCGCCGCCGTGATCTATTACAACATAATTGCCGTAGCCACCGGTATTAAATCCCGCGGTAATAACAACACCGTCAGAAGATGCCAAAATAGGCGTGCCGTATGGAGCGCCGATGTCAACACCGCTGTGACCTTCCCATTTACCCGAAATCGGGCTTAATCTTCCGCCAAAAGGAGATGTAACAGGATAATGCCCTGCAAACGGATAGTTAAGAGCACCGCTTGTAAAGTTATATGATGCAGTAATATGAGAAACCTCGGCAGCGGCCTGTCTTATTCTCTCGTTAGCTTCTTCTTCAGCCTTTTTGGAAGCGGCAAGATTAGCTTCATACTGGGCAATAAGGTCGCTTAATCTGTCAACCTCGGACTGCTTTTCATTCTGTTTTGCACGAAGTTCATCCTGCTTGGCGTTAAGCTCATCCGATGCCTGTGAAACCTTTTGCATTTTTTCTTCAAGCTCCGACTTTTTTTCCTCAACGGTCTTTTTAGCGTCCTTGTATCCCTTAAGAATAGACTGGTCATAGCGCGTAATTGTGCGGACAGCATCTATTCTGTCAAGAAGATCCGAAAAGCTCGATGCGCTGAGGAGAATATCCAAAACACCGATATTTCCGTTTTCGTCCATAACCCTGAGCCTCTTGCGGATGAGATCGTCCTGAACGTTAATTCTCTCCGTTGCGTCATCAATTTCCTGATTGAGTATGTCTATTTCTTTATTGTAGTTATCCAGGGTTGCAGACAATTCATCAATGTCAACCTGCATTGCGTCAATCTGCTCGGTAAGCTCGTTAAGCACATCCAAAGCCTGAAATTTTTCATTATTCTTTTCGTCAATGGCTCTTTGAGCTTCCTCCTGCTCCTGCTTTGATTTTTTTATAATTTCTTGATCCGTCTCCGCAAATACATAGTAAATACTTGAAGATAATGCAAAAAACAGCATCACCACCGCTATGGCTATCGAAATTATCCTTAATGTTCTTTTCTTCATTTGTATCTAACCCCACTAAACATTCAGATGCTTTCTTACAGAAATCAAGCTTCCGATTACACCGCTCAGTATTCCAAGTCCGGCGGAGCTGGCTGCAAGAAGAAGCGCAACCTCTCCCACAGGCTTCGGTCTGAACATTGTGGCACCCGAATTTTTAAAGATATTTATTACGGTTTGTGCAAAATAATTGTATGTAGGCCATGCAACCGCAATGGTAATCACGGATGCAATGATGCCTATGATTATTCCCTCAACCAAGAAAGGCCAACGGATAAACCAGTTTGTTGCACCGATAAATTTCATAATATTTATTTCTTTTCTGCGTGAATAAACCGCAAGTCTTATGGTATTTGTAATAATGGTAACGGAAACTATCATGAGCAGAATATAAATCCAGATACTTATCCAGTTAACATACTTTGTAACCTTAACAAGAGTTTCTGCTGTTTCAACGCTGCTTTTGATTTCCGATACGCCGTCAACACCCTTTATTACGGTTTCGATTTCGTTTCTGTTGCTCAAATCCTCGATAGAAACCTTATATTTATCTCTCAAAGGGTTATCGTATTCAAGTCCCTCGAAAATTTCCTGATCCTCGAAGTTATTCTTCATTTTTTCAAGAGCTTCCTGCTTGCTTTCAAATTCAACCGTGCCAACACCGCTTATTTCCGAAATTTCGTTCCCGATTTGCTCGGTACGGTCGGCAGTTGCATTCTCGTCAACAATGACAAGAAGCTGATACTCGTCTTTCAACTGATCCACAACATGGTTTACATTGGTGGTTACAATCAAAAACAGGCAGAAAATCATCAAGCTGAAGGTAACCGTAACGATAGACGCTAGGCTCATAACCCAGTTAATTCTTATGCTTTTAAATCCTTCCGAAATAAAATACTTAAAAGACCGGAGCTTCATAATATTCTCCTCTCTGTTCGTCATTTAGGAGCGAACCGTTATCTAAGGTGATAACACGCTTTTTGAAGGTGTTAACCATATCACGGTCATGGGTAACAACGAGCACGGTTGTACCGTGACGGTTGATTTCTTCAAGAAGCTGCATAATTTCAACCGAATTCTGAGGGTCAAGGTTACCCGTAGGCTCATCGGCAATAAGAACCGGAGGATTGTTTGCAAGAGCGCGCGCCATTGCAACCCTTTGCTGCTCGCCGCCGGAAAGCTCATTGGGATAGCAATTAACCTTTTGAGCAAGCCCTACCATAGCCAAAAGAGTCGGAACCGTACGCCTTATATCCCTCGGCGAAGCACCTATAACCTCCATAGCAAAAGCAACATTTTCCTTAACCGTCTTGTTCGGAAGAAGTCTGAAATCCTGAAAAACCATTCCTATGCTTCTTCTGAGATAAGGAATTTTTGATTTCGGGAGCTTTTCTATGTGGAGTCTGTTAACTATAATATTGCCGGCAGTAGGTCTTTCCTCGCAGGTAATAAGCTTTGTAAGCGTGGACTTACCCGCACCGGAGCGTCCGATAATAAAAGCAAATTCGCCCCGATCAACATGAAAAGAAACATTATCGAGAGCCAGCGTTCCGTTATCGTATTTTTTTGTAACATTGGAAAATGTAATCAACTGCATACACCTCTATTAAATTTTAACAGGGTTTGAAACAAGGTATTTCTTAACCATCATTGCAACCTTGAAAACGATTGCATCATCAAAATTTCTCAAATCAAGCCCTGTAAGCTTATGTATCTTATCAAGTCTGTAAACAAGTGTGTTTCTGTGAACATAAAGCTTTCTCGAAGTTTCACTGACATTAAGATTGTTCTCGAAGAACTTCTGAATTGTAATAATTGTTTCCTGATCCAAAACCTCGATTGATTCCTTTTTGAATATTTCATTAAGGAACATTTCGCAAAGCCTTGTAGGAAGGTGATAAATAAGTCTGCCGATACCGAGATTATCATAGCTTACAATACTCTTTTCGGTATCGAAAACCTTGCCGACCTCGAGAGCTACCTGAGCTTCCTTGAAGGAACGGGCAAGCTCCTTTATGTTTTCGGCAACGGTACCTATGCCGGCATTGATCTTTACATAAGCTTCAACGCCTATTGTGTCCACAACATCCTTTGCAAGCTTCTCTATATCCTTGGAATTAAAATCGTTGCCCACCTCTTTGATAAGAACAATATCGGTTTCGTTTATGCTTACAAGGAAGTCCGAATCATTGTCCGGGAACATATTGCGGACAAGCTCGAAAATCTGAACATCCTCCCCGTCAACCACACGGAAAAGAACGGCAATTCTTCTTGCATCGGGATCAATTTTGAGCTCCTTTACACGAAGATGAATATCGCCGCGCAGAACATTGTCCAAAATAACATTCTTTATGAAGTTTGACTTATCGTACTTTGCATCGTAAATCTGCTTAAGACCTGATATGCTTACGCCGATCATCGAGCTGTAGGTTCTTGCAAGCTCGTCCTCACCCTCCACAAAAACAATGTTGTCAAGCTTTCCGCGGCTTCCGATAACATTGAAGGTATACCCTGCGTGAACATAAAATCCCGGAGGATTGCCGATAATGCCGTCAGCCGGTTCAAAAACAGAATTCATAATATTTTCATCCGAGCAGGCGCAGACATTCAAAAGCTCGTCAAGCAGACCGATTTGTCTGCCTACCACATCTTTCATTCTTACTATAAGATTCTGATACGGATTCATTGAAGGCATCGTAAAACCACCTTTTTTAATTATTTTAACTGCATGGTACTGTACAATAAAATATTATACAACAAATCTATTAATTTTGCAAGTAATTTTACATTAAATTCATTTATTTTTAATATTTTTTGTTAAAATGAGCATAAAATCAGCAAATTTGAAATAAAATATTAGCTTAAGAGTAAAAAATTATTTGACCGTATTGACACTTTTGTGTCAAAATGTTATAATATTAACAAGTCTGTATTTTAGGTAGCAAATACCAAATATTGAAAGGAGACTATAAAATGACTTATACACATGAAGTTCAGCAAATGTGCAAGGTCGCAAAGGGTGCAAACCACGGTCCTGCGCCGATCCCGCAGGAAGCGCAGTGGACAAAGGCGACCGAAATCAAAGACATTAACGGATTTACACACGGTGTCGGCTGGTGTGCTCCTCAGCAGGGCGCATGCAAGCTTACGCTTAATGTAAAGGGCGGAATCATCCAGGAAGCCCTTGTTGAAACAATAGGATGCTCGGGTATGACTCATTCTGCCGCAATGGCGTCTGAAATTCTCCCCGGCAAAACAATACTTGAAGCTCTCAACACAGACCTTGTGTGTGACGCTATCAATACCGCAATGCGTGAGCTCTTCCTTCAGATTGTTTACGGAAGAACCCAGTCCGCTTTCTCTGAGGACGGGCTTGCAATCGGCGCAGGACTTGAGGATCTGGGAAAAGGCCTCAGAAGCCAGGTCGGCACAATGTACGGTACCCTCGAAAAGGGCAGCAGATACCTTGAAATGGCAGAAGGCTATGTTACACACATTGCTCTTGATAAAGATGACCTCATCATCGGCTACGAGTTTGTTCAGCTCGGCAGAATGATGGAAATGATAAGAAAAGGCACTCCTGCCGACGAAGCACTTAAAAAGGCAACCGGCAGATACGGCAGATTTGACGATGCGGTCAAGGTTATTGACCCTCGTAATGAGTAAAGGAGGTGCGGTAAATGGCTTTATTTGAAAACTACGAAAGAAGAATAAATCAAATCAACGCAGTTTGCGAAAAGTATGGTATTAAAGACATTGAAGAGGCTCGTCAGATTGGTCTTGACAAAGGCGTTGACGCATACACAATGGTTAAGGAAATTCAGCCCATTTGTTTTGAAAATGCAGGCTGGGCTTATGCTCTCGGTGCGGCTATCGCAATAAAGAAGGGCGTAAAGGACGCAGTTGAAGCTGCAAAATGCCTCGGCGAAGGCTTGCAGGCATTCTGTATTCCCGGTTCTGTTGCCGATGACCGTAAGGTTGGTCTAGGTCACGGTAATCTCGGTGCTATGCTGTTGGAAGAAAAAACAAAGTGCTTTGCTTTCCTGGCAGGTCACGAATCCTTTGCGGCTGCAGAAGGCGCAATCGGTATCGCAAAGACAGCAAATAAAATCAGAAAAGAACCCCTTAAGGTTATATTGAACGGTCTTGGAAAGGATGCCGCTCAAATTATTTCGAGAATTAACGGCTTCACATATTGCAAAACCGATTTCGACTACGCAACAGGCGAGGTTAAGGTAGTTGAAGAAATTTCTTATTCCGACGGAGAACGCTCTAAGGTTCGTTGCTACGGTGCAAACGATGTTCGTGAGGGCGTTGCTATCATGCATCTTGAAGGAGTTGATGTTTCAATCACAGGTAACTCCACCAACCCCACAAGATTCCAGCATCCCGTTGCAGGCACATACAAAAAGGAATGTGTTGAAATGGGCAAAAAGTACTTCTCTGTTGCATCCGGCGGCGGCACAGGCCGCACCCTGCACCCGGATAACATGGCAGCCGGTCCTTCCTCCTACGGTATGACCGATACCATGGGCAGAATGCATTCCGACGCACAGTTTGCAGGCTCCTCCTCCGTTCCGGCTCATGTTGAAATGATGGGACTTATCGGTATGGGCAACAACCCGATGGTTGGCGCAACGGTTGCGGTTGCGGTTGCAATTCAGCAGGCAATGACAAAATAATTATTTAAGAATTAAAAAGGAACGACTTCGTAAAAAGCCGTTCCTTTTTTCTTGTTCTTTATTAAAGCTTATCGAGAATATCCAAGCTCCTGTCCAAAATTCCGTGCATTTTTGCGATTGCAATGCCGTAGTTTGTGATAGGAACTCCAACTCTTTGACAAGCGGAAATTCTTGATTTCATCTCCCTCGGAGAAAGCATACAGCCTCCGCAGTGTACAACCAGGGAAATTCCCGACAAATCCTCCGGAAATTCAGCACCCGAGGTGAATTTAAAATTCAAATCCTTTCCGGTATATTTTTTTATCCACGCAGGAAGTTTAACCGTACCGATGTCACCGCATTGCCTATGGTGGGTACACCCTTCGGAAATAAGAACCGTATCGCCGTCAGTTAAGCTGTCAAGTGTGTTTGCGCCTATCTTTGCAACGGAAAGCTCACCCTTATATCTTGCAAAAAGAATTGAAAATGAGGTAAGGGAAACATCCTTTGGAGTAACGGAGTTGACATACTCAAATGCCTGAGAATCGGTTATGACAAGCTTAGGCTTGGCAGAAAGCTTGGAAAATACCGCTTCAAGCTCGGTTTCCTTTGTGACAACCGCTATTCCGCCGCCGTCCAACACATCACGAAGCACCTGCTGTTGCGGCAAAATAAGCCTTCCTTTCGGTGCCGCGGCATCAATCGGGGTTACAAGCACTACTACAACTCCGGGATCAAATAAATCCCGACAAATAACCCGTTCGTCCTGTGTCACATTCCTGCCAATCATTTCTTTAAGCTCATAAATATTCTTGTTTTCTGTCGCACTTACATAAATCTCATTTTCGCTTTCATCGGGCACGGCATTTACCAAATCCGCTTTGTTAAACGCCTTGATATACGGAATATTTCTTTTTTCAAACTGCGAAATAAGGTACCGGTCAAGCTCCGATACGCCTTTGGCGGCATCAATAACCAAAACCGCAATATCGGCTGAGGAAAGCACCGAAAGAGCACGCTTTACCCTTTCGTCACCAAGCTTTCCGCTGTCGTCGATACCGGGGGTATCAATAATCACAACCGGACCGAGAGGAAGTATTTCCATTGCTTTTTTAACGGGGTCTGTTGTTGTGCCGGCAACATCGGAAACAACGGACAAATTCTGCCCCGTAACCGCATTTACAAGGCTTGACTTACCTGCATTCCTCAGACCGAAAAAAGCAATATGGGTTCTTTCCGACGAGGGCTGACTGTTCATACTCATAAAACCACATCCTAAAATCTGAAATCTCTTTTGTTTGAAGCCTTTATATCGGCGATATGCTCTTTTGCGATTTTCTTAACCTTGTCGGTTGGTATCTTCTCAAGTTCTTTTTCAATCAGTTCAAAACCGAGCTTTTTGGTTTCCTCGCTTGCGTAGTCAACAAGATATTCCGCCAAAGTCATAAGCGCATTGGGATGACAGCAATTAAGTATCTGACCGTTTTTGCACAAAGCCATAAACCTGTCACCCGTCCTTCCCTCTCTGTAGCACGCTGTGCAGAATGAAGGAATAAAGTCCATTTTCATCATCCAGTTAACAACCTCATCAAGCGTTCTTTGATCCGAAACATCAAACTGCTCGGAATCATGGGGACGCTCCTCCTCGGTATAGCCACCAACTGAGGTTCTCGACGCTCCGCTTATCTGCGAAATGCCGATATGAAGTGCTTTTTCTCGTACCTTCTGCGACTCTCTTGTTGAAATAATCATTCCCGTATAAGGAACAGCAATTCTTATGCAGGCAATAATCTTTTCAAACATTTCATCGCTGATTCCGTTGTCAAACACATCCGGGTCAATATCGTCCGCCTTCTTAACACGGGGAACGCTTATCGTATGCGGTCCAACACCGTATGCCGCCTCGAGATGCTCGGCGTGCATTAAAAGTCCCGCAAATTCATACTTATAAAGTTCAAGCCCGAACAATACTCCCAAGCCCACATCATCAATACCGCCTTCCATGGCTCTGTCCATAGCCTCGGTATGATAATTGTAATCGTGCTTTGGTCCTGTTGGATGAAGCTCAAGATAGCTCTTTTTATGATAGGTTTCCTGAAAGAGAATGTATGTACCGATACCGGCTTCCTTAAGCTTTCTGTAATTTTCTACGGTTGTTGCGGCAATGTTGACATTTACACGCCTTATAGCACCGTTTTTATGCTTTACGCCGTAGATTGTCTTTATAGACTCCAAAATATACTCAATCGGATTATTAACCGGATCTTCTCCGGACTCAATCGCAAGACGCTTATGTCCCATATCCTGAAGCGCAATAACCTCACGCTCAATTTCCTCCTGAGTGAGCTTTTTCCTTGCTATGTGCTTGTTTTTCATATGATACGGACAGTACACACAGCCGTTTACACAGTAATTGGAAAGATAAAGAGGCGCAAACATAACAATACGGTTTCCGTAAAACGCCAGCTTGATTTCTTCGGCAAGCTTGAACATCTGCTCAATCTTTTCGGGAATTTCGCAAGCCAAAAGAACCGAAGCCTCACGATGATTAAGCCCTTCGCAATGATAGCCGTTTCCGACCATTTTCGGTCTTGCCTTTTCAAGCAGACTGTCAATAAGCTGAACATTATTCTTGTTTTCCTCGGCATACTTTATTGTTTCAAGTATTTCCGCATCGTTGATAAATTCGTCCGCAATATGGGATTTAGGATTGTAAACTGCCATTTTCTATACTTCCTTTCAAAATATCGCCGCGTGACACGACAATTTCATAACCGATATTTTTCATCTGTAATTTTAATTTTTCAAGTCCCTCTGCCGCTTCCTCGCCGGCCGACGCCTTATTGTCATAAAGCGAATACTTTTTTCTCTCGCAAACGGGAGAAAGATTCGGCATAACCACATTTGCACCGGAAAGTATTCCAAGGGTTCTGCCGTCCTCGCAAACCGTACCGAGTGCCGTGGTTGCCGGGAGCAATATATCGGGTTTTATAATTCTTATTATTGACAGAAGATACGCCGTAAGTTGCGCACTCCCCGAGGCTTCGTTTTCAAACGGAGTGTTTTTCGCCGGAATAAACGGGCCTATACCGCACATTTCCGGAGAAAACTCCTCGATGAACTTAAGATCCGCCGCTATGGTTTCCTCCGTCTGATAAGGCGAACCCACCATAAAGCCAACCCCCGTCTGAAAGCCTATCCTCTTTAAATCGTAAAGACATCTCATTCTGTTGTCATAGGACATATCGGCAGGGTGAAGCTTTTCATAATGCTCCTTATCCGCCGTTTCGTGGCGAAGAAGATACCTGTCGGCACCGGCATCATAAAGGGCTTTATACTCGGCAAAGGACAGTTCGCCGAGAGAAAGCGTAACAGCACAATCGGGAAACTCGGCCTTTATCCGCCTTACCACAGAACAAAATTCTTCGGTATCCCCAATCCCCTCTCCGCCTTGCAAAACGAAGGTTCTGAAGCCTAAGGGATAACCTTTTTTGCAGCACTCAAGAATTGTATCGGGGTCTAATTTGTAACGCTCACAAAGGGTGTTTGACCTTCTGATTCCGCAATAATAGCAATCGTTCACGCAATCATTGCCCACCTCGATTAAGCCCCTTATATACACATGGTTTTTGTATATGCTTTTACGAAGCCGAACCGCCGTTTTGCGTGCAATTTCGGCATAAAGCTCACGATTTGATATGAGGTCTTTGTATTCGGAAAGCAACAGGCTTCCCCGGCTTTCGAGCTTTTCAATCAAATTCATAAAATCTCCAAAAAAAGCCGCATCCCGGGCAGGATACGGCAATAAAAGCTTATAATCCGTCCTTTCACTCAGAAACTAATCTTTATGTCAGGTTGAGTTTAAAAATATTATACAACAAAATCTGCTGCTTGTCAATAAAAATATTTAAATAAAAGTAAAGTATTGCATTTTTTAAAATTTTGTGGTATAATAATTTAATGAGTTTATGACAATGCCTAAGGAGATGATAAGTTGAGAATTCTGTTTATAAGGCACGGTGACCCCGATTACAGCGTTGATTCTCTTACACCAAAAGGCAGAGTTGAAGCGGAGCTTCTGTCCGAAAAGCTTTCAAATACGGATATTGATGACTTTTATGTTTCGCCTCTCGGGCGCGCAAGGGATACCGCGGCATACACCCTTAATAAGGTTAATAAGACCGCCGAGGTTATTCCGTGGCTGGAGGAATTCAGAGGTAAAATATACGATTTGCCCGATTCACCCGAAAATATCAGGATTCCATGGAATTTGATGCCGGATTTCTGGACAAAAAACAGTCTTCTTTACGATAAGGACGATTGGCTGTCAGACCCTGTTATGACACCGCTCAACACTCCTCAAATTTACAAGGAAACCTGCGACGGTATTGATAATCTTATTAAAAAATACGGATACACCCGTGACGGAATGGTTTATCGGTTTGAGCAAAGCTGTGACAAAACAATAGCTCTTTTTTGTCACCTTGCAATAAGCATGGCGGCAATTTCTCACCTTCTCGGAATATCGGCTCCGGTTATGTGGCAAAGCTTTTTCATGCCTCCTTCCTCTGTTACCACGCTTATAACAGAGGAACGAAAGCCCGGAATTGCATCATGGAGATGCTTTGGATTGGGTGACATTTCACATTTGTATAAAGGCGGAGAAAAGCCTTCGTATTCCGGTTTTTTCTCCAAGGAATTTAACTAAGATAAAGGAGTATAGATTATGAAAACAACATTGGTAGTTATGGCAGCAGGTATGGGAAGTCGTTTCGGTGGACTTAAGCAGATTGAACCCATTGGTCCCGGCGGCGAAATTATACTTGACTTTTCAATTCATGATGCAGTTAAAGCTGGCTTTGACAAGACTGTTTTTATCATCAAAAAACAGATTGAGGCTGATTTCAGAGAAGCTGTCGGCAAGAGAATTGAAAGAATGACTGATGTGGAATATGCGTTCCAGGATGTTGACCATCTTCCCGAAGGCAGAACAAAGCCTTGGGGTACGGGAAACGCCGTACTTTCGGCAAGAGATAAGGTGAACACCCCTTTTGCAGTGATAAACGCCGATGATTTCTACGGAGCTGACACCTTCACACAGGTAAATAACTATTTAAGCAAAACAGGAAATATGTGCATGGCAGGCTTTAAGCTCGGCAACACGCTTACTGATAACGGTACGGTTTCCAGAGGCGTATGTACGGTATCGGACGGCTACCTGCAGCATGTTGAGGAGCATTATAACATAGATAAGTCTACTTCACTTCCTATGGACACCATTGTTTCCATGAATATGTGGGGCTTTGACCTTGATATATTTGATGCGCTCGAAACGGAATTCAATGAATTTCTGGATAATCTTGAAAATCCGCTTAAGGCAGAGTTTTTGCTTCCGGAGGTTGTTGACAAACTCATAGCAAGCGGTAAAAAGAAGGTAGCGGTTTTACCGGTTACCTCAAAATGGTACGGCATTACATACAGAGAAGACTTGCCCGGAGTGAAGGCGGCACTCAAAAAATTATGTGAAGAGGGTCATTATGAATTTAAATGATATTCCAAAGCATTTTAATGTTGACTGCACAATGTCTGATTACGGCGATGGACTCATTAACAATACCTATGTCACAGATGACGGGAAGCATATTATTCAGAAAATAAACACAAAGGTTTTTACAAATCCCGTCGGCATGATTGATAACATAATAAAGGTTACAAAGCATTTTAAGAAAAAAGGCATACCCACTCTCGAGTTTTTGAAATCGGAGGATAAGTATTATTATATTGATGAAGAAAACAACTTTTGGAGATGCTCAAGATTCATTGATGATACCATTACATACAGCGCTCCGCCGAATGACAAATGCCTGTTCTACGAAGGTCAGGTTATAGGTGATTTCCATAAGGCGATGATTGATTTTGACGCTTCAACCCTTTGCGAGCCGATTCCGGATTTTCACCATACAAGGAAAAGATTCAATCGCTTTGTAAAGGTTTTGGAGGAAGACAAGGTCGGCAGAGCAAAGACGGTGAAAAAGGAAATTGATTTCATTCTTGACCGGGAAAGATATGCCGATATTATTCTTGACGGTATGGCTGACGGCACAATCCCCGTTCGCGTTACTCATAACGATACCAAGCTTAACAACATTCTTTTCAATAAGACTACCGGTAAGCCCATTTGCCTTATCGACCTCGATACGGTTATGCCAGGCTCGGTTCTGTATGATTACAGTGATGCGATAAGAATATGCGCTTCAACAGCCGCAGAGGATGAGCAGGACCTTTCAAAGGTCAATTTCTCTTTGGACAGTTTTAAAACCTTCACCGACGGTTTTCTGTCAACCTCTGAGCTTAATGAGCGTGAAACAGAGCTTTTGCGTTTTTCGACACGCCTTATGCTTTTTGAAACCGCAATGCGATTTCTTACCGATTATCTTGAGGGCGATGTTTATTTCAAAACATCCTATCCAGAGCATAATCTCGTGCGTACCCGTGCACATTTCAAGCTCATAGAGGATATCGAAGCTCACGAAAAGGAAATTCAGGATATTTTAGATTCACTTCTTCAATAAAGCAAAAAAGCCGCCCCGTAATAAGGGCGGTTTTTTGTTATATACCGAGTAAATCTGTAAGCCGAGTTCTGTCTCAGACAGTCATCTATCTACGCCATACATCTCTGCACGGCTCCAGCCGCTTCGCGAAAATACGCCGGGCAAGCGCGTGTGAATACTCACACTTTCGCATCAGCGTTGCACCGAGTGGGGTTTACATGGCCGCTTGATTACCCAAGCGCCGGTGAGCTCTTACCTCGCCTTTCCATCCTTACCTGAAGCTTCAGGCGGTTTATTTCTGTTGCACTTTCCTTAGAGTCGCCTCCACCGGGATTTCTCCGGCACCCTGCCCTATGGAGCTCGGACTTTCCTCATTCATACGAAAAACCGTATGCCCGCAACTGCCCGATTTACTCAGCAAAGACATTATACTACATTTTTTCCGTTTTGTCAAGGCGGATACCCGTACGAAAATTTGTGGATAACACCGGTAAAAAAACGGAAGTGTCGCATGATAAAACGTGTACGGTTTTCTTTAAAAACGGTCAAAGCGTCAATGTGAATATATACCTTGTCAAAACATTTCTTGTGCAAAAGGGAGAAAACAGTACGAGAGGATTGCTTGATATATGATTATGTGATATAATTAAAAAAACAAATCAAAATTTATTATTTTCTTAATACAACAAAAAATGCCGTTTGTGTTGTTCAATTATGTTTGTTGTCTTGATATAATTAGTATATCAAAATGAAGGAGGCAATAAGCCATGAACACAGATAAAATTTATGCAGAACAAATTGCAAATGAGTATGCACCCAAGGACACATTTCATGCCCGCTATCCCAACAAAATCCAACGTTGTCGCAATGAGAAAAAGCATCCATTACGGCCTTTAAATATTCTTCGCCCTCTGTATTTTCAAACGCTATTTTCACGTTGAGCTTGTCAGCCTCTTCAACAACTCTGCTAAAATTATCTATGCCTTCTTTTGTTGGAATATCCTCCGAACCAAAGCCTATATATGTATGAACAATCATTATAGGAACTTCTGCTTCAGCACAATCTCTGACACAACTTATCAGTTCGTTTACTGCATTCTCCGACTCTTTAGTATTTTTCCACATTTTACTTGCATTTTCAAACGTAGCATGAACGGATTGATATATCATATCAATATTATCAGCTAATCTGCGATATTCCATTATTTCAGAATTCCAGTCGGTAAAAAACCCATCAAATCCCGTTTGCTTAAAAAGTTCAATTTGTTTCTTTGTGCTTATCCCAAATTGACTGTTTGTTCCCAAACACAATCTTGATTTATACATAATTTAGCCCTCTCTTTAATTTGTTTCAAATTCATACATATTCGTAAAATCGAAACTTTCATAAATACTATAACACATTATTTATGAACTTACAATCCTCAAGCTGTATAAAGTTTTATCGAATCTGTCGGTTGTAACACATCTATTGTAAACCTACAATTACGAAAAAGTTTCGTAATCAGATATGTTGACAATACCATAAAATTATACTATACTAAAATAATGTTCTATTATTAAAATAAGGATGTGTTATTGGTGATTAATGTAAATGATTTTAAAGGCTTGAATGACAACGAAATAATTGAAAATGCCATAAGAAATAAGGGTAATGACGGAATAATAGTTATTCCATCACGCGTGTCTGATATCGAACCGGATAGGAACTGGTGGCTTCTTGACCGCGCAATACTTATTCCGGAAAATACAACAGTCGTTTTGGTAAACTGTAAAATTAAGCTTTCGGACAAATGCCGTGATAACTTTTTCAGAACAGCAAACTGCGGCATGGGCATAGCGTTTCCCGAACAAATACATAATGTTCACATAAAAGGTGTGGGAAACTGTGTTTTAGAAGGTGCAGACCATCCACGCGCAACAGGTGATGGTGCAAAAATCATAGCAAATCCCTGCCCTTATACCGATGAAGATTTATGCAAATACGCTTACTGGATACCCGAGGAAAGAAAGCAGTCCGGACAGCTTGATTATTTTTTGGACAAGCTTCGCTATTCCTACGGTACCGATGCAGGAAAATCCGAGGAATCGCAATATAGCGATTGGAGAGGAATCGGAGTATTATTTGCAAATACAGATAATTTTTCTATTGAAAATATAAAAATTGTAAACTCACACGGCTGGGGCATTTCATTAGAGGCGTGCACCAACGGACGTGTAGAAAAAATTTCCTTTGATTCGTGTCTGTCAAAGGAAATTGACGGGATGCTACAAAACATAAAAAATCAGGACGGAATTGACCTGCGTAACGGTTGCCATCATATTATTATTTCCGATATTACCGGAAGAACAGGGGATGATTTGATTGCAATCACCGCTATTGCAATCAAAGATAGAGACTTTATTCCCGGCGGATCAATGAAATGCACCCATGTGATGCACAACGACTGGACAAAGCGCGACAAAAATATCCATGATATAATCATTCGAAACGTAGTAGGATATTCTCTTTGCAGTCTTATCCGTCTACTTCCGGTTGAAACAAAAATTTGGAATGTAGTTATTGACGGAGTTGTAGACACATCACCGGATAATATAGAGTCATCAGTAGGAATACTTTTGGGGGATCTCGACAACAGCTATGGGAAAAACATGACTGACAGTATGTCAAATATAACAATATCAAATGTTGTCTGCAACCGACAGGATGCGATATGCGTAAAAGGGTATCTCTCCAACTCCGTTATTTCAAATATAATCAACCGTCGAAATAAATGTCACGCTCTCAGCGTTAGAAGAGAAAACGGGCTGAAAAATGTAAAGATAAATAATCTTACCTCTGTTAACATAGAGCCTGTTTTTATAAACGGTGTTTGCAAAAATGAATTATAAAGCTACTGAAAATAATTAATGATAAAATAATGCACCGCTTTTGACCTAAAAAACAAGCAAAAGCGGTGCATCGTTTTCAAGAAAAAAGTTTCTAAGTGAACCGGAAGCGTGTGCGATGGCTGAAAATGCTCTGATTTTAGCACGACACTTGTTACATCGAAACTTTTCTTTTTGTAAAAATCCTATTGTTAAAGACTTTTTGGGCAAAAAAACAGAACCTCAATTTCGTATCAAAATTGGGGTTCTTATTTGGCAAAGGTGAATAGTTTTGATACAATCCTTTGTCTTGTGCATTTTTTTAATATCCGTGTCAAGGGTACTCTTATAATTTATAATCTATCTTCGAACTCTTGTACCGGATACTCCAAACACTTAATGTAATAGAGTAAATATCGCAAGTTCAATTACATTCTTTAGTTCAAGACTTTTTTGTCACGCAATAGAGCTTGAAAACTGCTATTTTATGCGATTAAAATAAACAAAAACCGGCAAGAAAATGTGTGTGTATTACAATTTTACAAAATAAGGTTTTATTGCGTGCCATAAAATACTTATCGTCGTTTTGATGAATTTGATATAAACCTATTGCGAAAATGAGAAAAATGTGGTATGATAAATATGCTAAACAAACATCATTTTAATGGATACAAGATCTTCTTTATATTATAAGGGATACTTATGCCCTCTTACATTTGCCGTTTAGAATTTGGTAAAAGCACAAATTCCACTTGGTAAATGTAGGAGAGATTCTCATCTATTAAGTTTGTTTAGCAGCAATCGGAGTTTGTGTTTTTCAGTGTGCAGACATGATTGTTCTGCACACTTTTTTATTTACTTATTTGTTTATAAAATATGATAACATATTATATGGCACAAAATTGGTACATTCCTTGTGATATTATTAGCATAACAAGCGGTATAACTGCATTATGGTAAAAAACTGTTTTTGCTGTACATATTTTGTCATGTAATAATTGATAAAATAGTATTATAAAATTCAGAAAGTATGTTTTATTATGTTAAAATGTACAATTTGTAATCATGCGGGGCTAATATGAAGCGATGCAAAAAATGCGGACAAATATATTGTCGCTCATGTGCCGACAAAGGAAAAATTAACGGGAGAAGAACGCCGCAGAATAAATGCCCTTATTGCGGTGTACTTAATCAAAGTGAAGCGGCTCGTTAAACAAAAAAGAGAGATGGCTTAGCTCAGAAACCCAGGTAAACCGATTAAAAAATCACAAACGACACATTTGACATAAGCATTTATGCTGATGCTTTATATGGTTTTATAGTGAACTGAAAGACCTCAAATGATAATTTCAGCACAAGGTGACCGGGGTGAAGGCAAAACAAAATAATGAATATGATGAGGAGATAAGAATGATTTGGATAATTGTAATAGTTGTTACTCTAATTCTATTGAAAATATTATCTGTTTATTTGGAACTTCCAACTTGTCCTGAATGTAAAAGCAAAAAAGCATCAGTTATTTCCGAAGAAGAAATTGAAAGAGAACCAGTGTATTTCAAGGAAAAACAGCGAATGAAAGAGTACAAGAATACCTCAGGACAGAAGCAGTATTTTGACTGGCAAACAAAAGTGTCAACGAACAAGTATTTAAATGCCCCGGAAAAAGTCATAGAAAAGGACGTTTTAATTGAGGGTGAACGCATTTATTATGATGTTACTTATAAATGTTCAAAATGCGGCAAAACATTTCATAGAAAAGAGCATACAGATAAAAAGCCAACTATTATAAATAACTGATACGTGAGAACTCATATATGTAATTATATTATGCACTAAATGCAACAATGATTTTTTCGCTAAAGAATATGTCGATACAAAACCACAAATAGAAAAGTAAAACAGTAGGAATAAAAAATGGCAAACAAAATATATCGAGGTAACGCAACGTACGGAACACCGGATTACTCAATCAAAGGCGATAAGATTTATACAGGTAATGCCACCTACGGCACGCCTGCATATACAATAAAAGACGACAAGGTTTATACAGGCAATGCCACCTACGGCACGCCCGAATATACAATCAAAGGCAACAAAGTTTATAGCGGCAATGCCACTTACGGCACCCCAGCTTACACAATTTCGTAATTGAATTGCAGACATTTGTAGTAATTTGCACGACAAAAAGATTTATATATTTTTTAGGGCAGCCGATTCAGTATCAGTTGTCCTTTTATGATGATGTGGCAAAATGTTCCCATTATATATTGCTAAACAACTAAATCTATGATATAATTTACAAAGGAATTTTCGCAAGATAAAAAGCAGAAATATTAAATAAAGCAAGGTGAATTTTTATGTATACAATACCGCCGAAAAAAATGGTAATTATAAATATATTGGATATTCTGAAAAAATACACAGATATGGATCATCGGCTTACCCAGGCTGAAATTGCAGATATATTAAAAAAAGAATACTACATGGAGGTTGACCGCAAGACAGTAAAAAGAAATCTGCTGAATTTATTGGACTTAATTGCGGCATAGATTATACCGAAGTGACAAGAACAGATAAACAAGGCAACGATACCTCTATCTGCACCGATTGGTACATAACAAGAGAATTTGATGACTCGGAGCTGCGGCTTTTAATCGACAGCGTGATATTTTCAAAGACAATTCCGCAGAAACAATGTCATGACCTTGTAAAAAAGATAAAGAGTTTGTCAAATGTCTATTTTGATAAAAAAGTCGGTAATATTTACAGTCTTCCCGAAAGCCGACCAGAGAACAAGGAGCTGTTTTATACAATTGACATTCTTGACGAGGCAATTTCCAAAGGGAAAAAGGTATCATTTGTATATAATTCCTACGGAACAGATAAAAAACTGCATCCAAAACGGGAAGAAAAATACATTGTAAATCCGTACCGAATGGCGGCAACAAACGGAAGATATTATCTTATCTGCAATTATGATAAATATGATACACTGTCAAATTACCGCATAGACAGGATAACAGGTATAAAAATGCTTGATGATAACAGAAAGCCGGTAAAAGAATTGCAAGAAGGCGAAATAAATCTTCCGAAACACATGGCAGAGCATTTATATATGTTTGCCGGCGAAAGCATACATGCAAAATTCAAGGCAAAGGATTATATTATAGACCAGGTAATTGATTGGTTCGGACTTTCGCCAAGAATAACAAAGCTAAACGAAGATGAATGCATTGTTGAAGTTGACGTCAATAAAGAGGCATTTTTCTGCTGGTCAATGCAGTACGGCATGCATATTGAGGTTTTGGAGCCTCTTGATATACGTGAGCGGATAAAAAATTCAGCGAAGTATATGTGGGAAAAATACAATGAGGAGCATGCAACTGGAAAAATACGCAGCAACTAAGCAATTATATCATAGTTTCCGAGTATGGAATTAAAAAACCACGTTACTATAATGATACTAGGAGATGCGTTTATGGATAAAATTATTTTTACTTACAGATTAACTCATGATACCGGCTTTGCACCTTGTGTTGACAATGGGCTTTTAACACTTGCATGTTGCAAAGGCGGAACAGAAACTGTCAAGCGGGGACTGAGATATTTTATCGGACGGTTTTTTGAAGAGAATCTGCAAAAAAATGTTGAAGTATATATTTCCGGTATTTATGCAGACAAGCTCCTCTACATAGCAAAGATAGATAAAGTCATTACAATGAATGAATATTTTGTTAAGAAGGAATACAAAGGTCGTACCGACCAAATATACCGCTTGGATGGCGCAGTATTAAAAAGAGATAAGCGCAAATTAAAAGGCATTCATGATGATGAACACTCTAATAATTGTGATAGAAACGGAAAATATGTTTTGATATCAAAAGAATTTGTATTTTTGGGGAACAAAGCAATAGATATAGACGAAAGCATACTAAGCTTTTATCCCAAGGGAAGAGGTCAATATCCAAAAGGTCAATACTCACGTACTCCCGTCAGCGTCCTAACAACTGAAAACAAAAACAAAAGTAAGGAGCTTTACATAAAGTTGCAGGAGCTAATAAAAGAAAAAGGTTATACTTTAACAAGCGGCAATGTGTCAGAACCACATAATCCGTTAAAAATCGGTGGTGGGTGCAATGTTTGCGGAAAGGAATAATTATGAAAATAATCCTATCAAGAAAAGGCTTTGATAACAGTAACGGGGGCTGTCCAAGCCCTATTTTACCTGACGGCACAATGTTTTCTATGCCAATACCGTCAGATGACAATGTCAAATATGAAGATTTGATGCATGATAATATTTCTTATTTGAAGTTACTGGAAAATCTAAATCCGAAGTGTACATATGGTTGCTGCCATTTAGATCCTGATATAAGAGATAATGCAAGAAAAACTAAACCGTCAAATTGGATGCCTGCATTTGGTCAGATTGGCAGCGCACAAGGAACATTAAAAAATGCTGGAGTGGAAAAAGGCGATTTATTCCTGTTTTTTGGCTGGTTTAAAAAATGTTATGAAAAAAACGGAACTTACAGCTTTTATACAAGAAAAACAACAGATGATTTCTATGATTACGCAGACCTTCATGCCATATACGGATATATGCAGATAGGCGAAATATTAACCGATAAAGAACAAATAAAACAATACAGTTGGCATCCTCATGCGGCTGATGCAAGATTGCAAAATAAGAAAAACGCACTTTATATCCCTGCTGAAAAATTGAGTTTTTGCCCAAGTATGAAAGGATATGGCACATTTGATTTTTCTAAAAAACGTGTTCTTACAAAGGAAGGCTATTCCCGTGCAACATGGATTAAGTATCCTTTTTTGGAACCGGAACACATATACGGAACAAGAAAAAACTCTGCAAAATCAAATCAAGAGGCACTTTATTATGCAGGAATATGGCAAGAATTGATTGTATATGAATCACCTGAAATAATAGAATGGGTAAGCGAAATTATAAAATAAAAGAAATGATAATGCATACAATTCCGCCAAAAAAATAGTCATAAACGGATTATACGCTTATCAATAATGATGAGAATTTAAAAGAAGAAATCGGTATATATGACGATAACGAGATAATGAGAATATCATTGTTTATGAAAAAATTTATTGATGCTATTCAGATAGATGATGATGAAAATATTTCCGATGAGGAAATAGATAACCTTATAAACATTTTGCATTTTTCAACGATTACGTCCGTAAGCAACAATAATTCACAGGAGGATAAATCTGATGATGATTGGCATTACAGATATGTAAACAAAGATATTGTTTCTAAACTTAATGACAGACTTCACTGTGAGCTTGGATTAGAGTTCAGAATATGGCAGCCCCGCAAAAACAGCGGTTTCAGAAGAATATCCGAAACATGGTCTTTGTACCAAATATGCGAGAAAAATGTGAATTTTGAACTTGACTTTTATTTAAAAACGGACTATGCTATAAAAACGACTTTTTTGAATTTTGCATTGTATTTAAAAAAGCCATCCACTCCTCAAAATCTTTTTGAGCTGTTTGGAAATCTGAACGGGTATTCAAAGGCTGAATGGGGCTATGAAAAAAACAATGTATTTTCATTTTTGGAGGCGGACAACAGCAATATTTTAAACGAAATATTTAAAAAAATAAAATTGGAAATTGAATTTATACACAAAGCAATAAATGCTGAATGATTTTCTGTTTTCTATGTAAAATGGAGAGAGTTGAAGAGAAAATATTTCTTGATTTTTATGATGTCATCCTCATTATAGTATGTGAAATTTCCGTATATTTGAATGAAGATGAAAATAGTAAGATTTATTATTCTCGTCTAAAAAATCTTTAAAACAACTTGTTTACAAAATTACCGATATTACGGTGTTTTCGGACAAAAAAACATAACCGCAATTTTGATACAAAATTGCGGTTCTTATTTGCCTCTGTACCCCAAGGCTGATAGAATTACACGAAAGGTTGTAAACGAGCCTTTCGGTTTCATTTTTTAATTGACAGTTTCATTTAATATGGGTTGATTATTATATAAAACATATTGAAAAACACCCGGAATGGGAATATGTTAAAGTCTTCTCGGATAAAGGAATAAGCGGATGTCGTGCAAATATTCATGAAGGATTTATGGAAATGATATCAGATTGTGAAAACAGGTTGATAGACTTAATAATTACTACAAGGGTACAGTCCGCATACTACTTCAAAAATACTGACAAATGATAGTATTTTGTCACCCAGTGATAAAGACAAGTGAAATCAAGTCACCGTCCGCAGAATGTTGTCAAATCAAAAATATAAAGGTGATGCGCTTTTGAAAAAAGAGTTCACGGTTGATTTTCTGACAAAAAAGCATAAAAAGAACGAGGGCGAGGTTCCACAATACTATGTTGAGGGAAACCATGAGGCAATTATCAGCCCTAAAGTATTCGACCTTGTACAGGCAGAACTCGAAAGACGCAAACGCACCAAAGGTTCACGCTACAGTGGGGTGAGCATATTCTCGAATAAGATAAAATGCGGTGACTGCGGCAGTTGGTACGGTTCAAAGGTCTGGCATTCCACAGACCAATACTGAAAAGTCATATATCGCTGTAACCGTAAATTTGACGGTGATGAGAAATGCGGCACTCCTCATGTTACCGAAGATGAAATCAAGGAAATATTCATAACGGCTTTTAATAAACTGTTAACCAAAAAGAAAGAAATCATCGCAAATGTTGAATTGATGCGCAGGACATTATTTGACACTGCTGAACTTACAGAGGAACGAGATAAATCCGCAGAAGAAATGGCGATACTTGTTGAAATGACGCAGTCTTGTATATCTGAAAATGTTCGGATAGCACAAAATCAAGAAGAATATCAAAAACACTACAGCGAACTGGTAGAACGGTATGATAAGGCAAAAGAAAAACACGATGAACTAAGCTATAAGATAGAACGGAAAAAGGCACATAGCGATAAAATGAGACTTTTCATCAAGGCATTAATAGAAAGAGATAGCATTTTGACAGAGTTTGATGATGCCCTATGGGGCAGCTTGGTTGATTTCATAACTATCGGCAAGAAAGAGCGCACCGTGACATTTAAAGATGGAACAGTGATAGATATTTGAATGATTTTAGATAGGATTGCACTCAGGACTTCGGTCTTGGGTGTTTTTTTGTAACATAGGGAATTGCTCGTTTTGAGTGAGCAATTTTGCTTGTTCAAAAAAAGCGTTCCTACCTGCCCCCAAGATTGGGGGTTAGGGGGTTGATGCGATTTGAGCGCTTTTTTATACAATTTCATATAAATTCTAATAAACTATTGCAAAAATCAACCAAATGGTTTATAATGTATTTAGTGAGTATTTTATCTTTGAGAGAGTGAGTTGCGTTATATGAAATCATCTGATATGATTAGAGAACTTTGCAAAAATAAAAATATAAGTATTGCTGAACTTTCGAGGCGGATAGGACAAACTCCGCAGAACTTTAATAAAAAGTTAAAAAGAGATACTATTACTTTGAATGAAATGGTGTCTATAGCTGATACGCTTGATGTATCATATAAACAAGTTTTCATTCTTGAGGACGGTAGAAAAATACAGATTGGAAATACGGAGGTGTAGTCGAATGGCTATGGAAGAAAAAATCGTTTATACAACACAAAAGGACTTCCCTTTATCAACAATAAGAGAAATGTTCGATGATGGAGATATTGTAACAGACCCGGGGATTATCAGAGGGATTTTGTTTATACACAAAAGCAGTCATCTAAACTGATTGAGTCCATGTTGATTGGCATACCGATACCAACAGTATACCTATGCCAAGAAAATGATGAAACATGGAGTGTCATTGATGGACAACAGAGAATAACGTCTTTTGTGTTTTACCTTGAAAACAAATTCCCACTTTCTGGACTGACAGAATTGAAAGAATTGAACGGTCTGTATTTTAAGGATATGGATAAGCCGTTACAGAAAAAACTGAAATCGTCATCTTTGAATGCAATCTGCATTCTTAAGGAGTCACAGGAACTGAAATATGAGATTTTTGCTCGTTTGAATCAAGGGGCAATTTCTTTGAAACCACAGGAACTTCGTAATTGTATATACCGTGGGAACTATAACAGCATGTTGGAAGAATTAGCCGGTAACAAATACTTGCCGATACTATTTCATGATGAAAATAAGAGAAAACAATATCAAGAAAGAATATTACGTTTCTTTGCACTTCGCAACTTTACGGAATATAAGTCTTCCATTATGAAAACGATGAATGACTATATGTATTCGCATCAGAATGCTGATGATACTGAAATTACTGAATGTAAAACATTATTTAATAAGACTATTGATATTATAAAACAGGTACTTGGTGATACTGCGTTTTTCGCTATAAATAGAGATAGTGGCAAAGTGATAGAAAAATTCAGCGGCTCGGTTTACGACTCAATAATCATTCCGTTTTCATTTTTCAATAATCATGACCTTATGACTCATGCTGATGAAATCAGAAAAGCTATTGAAGACTTGAAATTGAACAATGAACAATACCGTGAAGATACATATGTTGCAACCGGCTCCCGTAAAAGAGTTCTTGGAAGAATTTTTACTGTTTATAATCTGCTAACCAAAATTACTGGTAGCTATGGCAGTGATGACAGCAATAGAGTATTTTCTGACAGTGTAAAAAAAGAGCTTTTTCATCCAGGATATATATGCTCATGGTGTAATAATGAAATCTTGAGCATTGACGATGCGGAGGTTGACCATATCACTCCATTTTCGCAGGGCGGAAAAACAGACTTAACTAATGCACAGTTGCTCCACAGGCATTGCAATCGTGAAAAGAGTGATGCTATGGATGATGAAAATTTTGAGGATGAGGAAGAATTGGAGAAATAACATGGAGTACACGAATACTGAAAAACAGTTTCTTGAACTGTTGGATAGAACGAACTTTAAAAATTTATCCAAAAATGATGTTATAACATATGCATCCAAGTTAAATGAGTTGAGACCAGAGGTAGCAACTCAAGTTATCGCACAGTATCCTGAATTTATGGGATTGATGCAATCATCACTATCTGAGTATAGAGGAATGATTGAAAAATTAATTGAAAGTGATGATTCGAGTATAAACTATGTTTACGATATTGCTGAGAAGAATCTTGATAATGCAAATAAAGGCAGAAATCTTTTCTATGATTGTGCTAATAAAGTATTATCCGATTGTGGCAAAATTCTTGATAATCCGACTCTTACAGCAGAGGAGCAAAGAGAAATTAGAGAGCAGGAAATGGAAATTCTGCGAATGGTTGATAATAAGGATAAAGAAATCCGTGATAAAGAAATGGATACTTTGCGAACTGTGGATAAAAAGGATTCGGAAAAACGAGCATTTAATTGGAAAACTATAACTGCTGTGAGTACAGTGCTTATTGTCGTAGCTGGTGTCAGTGGAGCAATGCTTGGAGGTAACTTTAATTTTAAACTTCCCAAAAAATAAAGATAGAAAAATGATGGAATACATCATGCAACACTCATTCTTGTGATGGGTGTTGTTTTTTTGATAGAACAAACTATTAATCATAAAAAGTACTCAAGGTTTTGGGTGTTTTTTTATTTTTGCTAAAATGCACCAAGAACAGTGGGGGTCGCGCCAAAAAGAGATAACCGTTAAATTGTATCATTATTAGCTCGGTTGTAGAGCTAATAATAGCGTGATTGATACATTACATATTACAACATCCCCTGTTTTCAAGCCTTTATATTCAGCAAGACCACGAAGGTCTTATTTTTTTTTAACACGCTTTCATTTTCAAATAAGGTGGATTTTGCTATGGTGCAAAATTTAACGAAGTCTATATGATTTAACGAACCTGTACAGAGTTCGTTAAATCATATAGGCGATTATTCCGGTGTTTGGTTTGTGTAAATACTGAAAGGTCTAATTCTGTTCTGTGCCGATAACTCGAAATGTTACAAATCAAACAGTTTTCGTATTTCTGCATCCATTGTTCCGTTTTTTGCAAACTCCAAGGTATCGCAAAGGCGGATATTATTTTTTCCAATGTGAATCTCGTCACTGAATCCGAGAATATAGCGCAAGCAGATTCGGTATATAATTTCTGTTGGAGCGCAGCCATACACTTGCTTGGCAAAGATATGATTAAGCCTTTCGGCATCATCAGGGTATAATGTCTTCATGCGTTTGCTCCGGTAGAGCCGGGTCACAATTTCTGTTATATACATTCCCGACTTCATTGTCCGCACTTGATAAATGGCAGTTTGCGGTTCGTAAAACCGCACATTTTACGATATATTTATGCCTGGGCTTTCTTTTCACGAACGCATTTTTTCAAAGCGGCGTTAAGGTGAAAAAAACGACGGCGGTAATTTCGCTTTTGTGCTCTGCGCTTTATGCCGCATCCGATGAATTTCATCAGCTATTTGTTCCCGGCAGAAGCGGTGAATTTAGGGATGTATGCCTCGATTCCGCCGGCGCGCTTACCGGAATTTTGATTTTTATTCTAATATGGAGTGTGAAAAAATGGACATTAAAAAAACAATAGAAAATCTTGAAAAGAATAATATGAAGCCATACTTTGTCCAAAGCAGAAACGATGTGATTCCGCTTCTGAAAGAGCTTATCGGGAATGACGATACGGTAGCAGTCGGCGGCTCGGTTACACTTTCGGAACTCGGCGTGATTGACTATCTCAGGGAAAACCACAACTTTCTCGACAGGTTTGCGTCCGACCTTTCAAGAGATGAAGTTATGGAAATATTCAGGGAATCCTTTTTCGCCGACACTTATATTTCATCGTCCAATGCAGTGACGGAAAACGGCGAGCTTTATAATGTTGACGGCAACGGAAACCGCATTGCGGCAATAACCTTCGGCCCGAAATCGGTTATAATTATAGTCGGGGTGAATAAAATCGTCAGCGATGTTGACGAGGCGGTAAAGAGAGTAAAGAACATTGCCGCACCGAAAAACTGCGTAAGGCTGAATAAAAACACGCCCTGTGCGAAAACCGGGAAATGCGTGTTTGCGGACGGCGGTATCGGTACGGGCTGCACCTCACCAAACCGTATCTGCAGCACATATGCGGTAACGGGGTATCAGGGAACAAAAGACAGAATAAAAGTAATTATAGTAGATGAAAATCCGGGATATTAATTCCCGGATTCTTTAAGTTCAATAAGATATTGCGTAGGCGTTTTTGAATATTCCTGCTTAAAGGCACGGCTCAGGCTTTGAACGGAATCAAAATTGAGAATTTCTGCGATTTCGGTAAGCGTCATGTTTTGGTTTTCGAGGAGCGCTCTTGCGGTCTGCACCTTTCTTTGCTTGATGTAAGCCGAAAGCGAAATGCCCATGCGCGCCTTGAAAATGTGTGAAATATAGTTTTCGGTAAAATTGAGTGCCGCAGCAATTTCCCTAACGGATTTGACATTGTAAATGTTAATGTCGATATATTTAATGATACCGTAAACCGTGCTGCTTTTTTTCTTGATAGAGTTCCTTTCCGAGTTCAGCTTTTTGGAGCTGTTGATAAACTTCTGATAAACCCTTATCAGAATCAGCTTTATGATATGCTCCAGAACCATGTTTTTTTCGGCGGTGTTCTGATAGAACTCGTTTATCATCATGTCGAAAAGATGCCTGATGTCGCCTTCGGATTTCAGAAGAAACGAAGGCGAATTGGCAAAAAATGCGGCAATATTCACGAAATCATCAGGGATTTCCCCAAAATTGAAACCAATGCAGATATACCTCAGCTTTTCGTTTTCGTCGCCGATAATTTTATGATGCTGCCCCTTTGAAACCACATGAATATCACCGTATCCGGCGCGCATTGCGGCACCTTCCGTGTAAAAATACCCCGCACCGGAGACAACATATGTTATTTCATTGCAGACTTGCCTGTGGTCAAAAATCAGACCTCCGGGTTGCAGAACAACCTCGCTTATCTGCATAATCTTTATAAAATCAAGCATCATATTCTGCTTCCAGAACAAATTTTCAAATGAAAAAAGCTTGCCGTCAACCTCAGCCATAAATTCACCGCCCTTTAGATTTCAACCCATACAAAAGGCTGCCTGCTCGCCTTCATAAGAGCGTCCCTTATTGCGATAACCTCAATTGTGTTTTTGTGCGGAACCGGAATGTCGCCGGTTTTGAAAAACTCAATAAGTGCATCTATAAAATTGCCGAAATAATCGGATTTGATTTCAACTGATTCTGCACCGTTGTTCTTATTAATCAACATATACTTAAACGACCAGTCACGGTCATTTCTGTGCATCATATGCCATTGGCGACCGTCTGAAAACTCAACGATTGCCGCAGGATGATGCGGGGTTCCCGTATATATTGCACGCCTCGCCGGAGTATTCATAAGCTTAACAACAGGTTCAATCTGATGAATCATATATTCTGCAAAACCGCCTGCGCCCTCTGTGTAAATTGCATCGATTTCAGCAGCGTTAATTTTGGGGAGCTCGGATGAAAAACCAAGAGCCGAGCTTGAATAGCATTTGCAGCCGTGCTCGTCTGCTTTTGCAAAAATTCTTTCCGCCGTCTGTTTGTCGGGCGCAAAGGTTTTATCAATGTAAACAAGCTTGCCGGATTTTAACGGAAGGTCGCATAATTCCTCGTGCATTTCGGGGTTATCAGGAGAAAGAACAATAAGAACATCGCTCTTTTCTATAACCTCTGCTATGCTTTTGCAAAGCGCAATACCGTATTTCTCCGCCCACTCCGCATTGGTCATGCCGCTCGGGCTGTCAATTTTTCCGTATGCGTATTTGACAATAAACCCGCCGCCGGAATGATTCATAATCAAATCCGGATAATTGTTTGCATGCCACTCGTCAAGAAAATAATCGATAAATCCGACCTTTTTCATATTGTACACTCCTTATAATTCGACCTCTTTGTGAAGCTCAGCCGAGCGATACATAGCATCCATGAGCTTGGCGGTAACTATGTTCGTATCGATGTGCGAAGGAAGCTTTTCGCCCGTTTTTATGCAGTTGATGAATGAATTGATTTCGTTTTCAAACATCCGGCAGTTTTCGCATGAAAACTCGGTTTTTGTGAGCATACCGTTTTCGGTACCGTACAGAGTGAAATCACCGCCGTATTGAAGCCTGATTCCTGCCTTGTCACCGATAAAGTCAATGAACATTCCACTCTCGCCGATGTTCTGCGCCCAATAACCGTTAAATGTGATAACCGGTCCTTCGCTCCTTACCATGCCGGTAATTCCCTCTTCAACATCGCAGGTGCCGTCGGGTATTGCCGGACCTGCCCACATATCCTTATAAACATAATCTTTAATCGGATTGCCGAGCTTGCAGAATTTTTCCGCAGAAACTGTTTTGGCAGCCGGGTCGCCGCAGCAGTACATTACAATATCAAGGAAATGTACACCCCAGTCGATGAGAACGCCTCCGCCTGCTATTGCGTTTGTTGTAAATGCCCCTCCGAGACCCGGTATACTTCTGTGCGCCCTGAAGCTTATATAAACATGGTAGACCTCACCGAGCCTGCCCTGTTCAATAAATTGTTTTATTTTATTTACATTGGTATTAAAACGATTGACAACACCGATGTTGAGAACCTTTCCGCTTTCGTGCTGAGCCTTCTGCATCTCAAGTGCTTCTGAATAAATTCTTGCCGCGGGCTTCTCGCAAAGAACATTTTTGCCGGATTTAAGCGCATCGATTGTGATAATGCTGTGCATTTTGTTCGGTGTGCATACCGAAACCGCTTCGATTTCCTTATCCGCCAGAACCTCCTTGTAATCGGTAACGGCAATACCGCAGCCGTATTTTTTTACCGCCTCCTCAGCTCTCTCGGGGATAATATCGCAAAAATACTTGATTTCCGCCTCTTTGTTTTTCATATATGCCGGTATGTGCTGTGCGTTAGCAATCGTACCGCAGCCGATAACAGCAACCTTCATATTATTTCAGCTCCTTAAAATATATTTATTATTGTCATTATACAACACTTTTATTCGGATTTCAATAGCTATATCTGTGTATTTGTTTAACTGTAGTATATCAAAAAACAGACCGTTCTAAATCGGACGGTCTGTCATTGTGTTAAAATGGATTATTCTGCAAATGTAACCTTAACTTCATCACCTTCTGTTGTGCCGACATAAGGCTTGAATACATATGATTTGTCTGATGTGATGGCATTACCGTAAATTTTGATTGCAAACGCTGTGTTGGGCGCTGCAACTGCCTCTGCTGATGAATTTTCCATTGCAGGGAGAGTAAGTACGTTTGCAGGATCTCCCTCAACCCAAACCTTCATACCGTAGCCTGCATTGAAGGACGGGTCGTAATAATCGCTGAGCTTCGCATAAACAAATGCAGTAGGCTTTCCGTCAACAGTCTTAAAGTAATTGTTGGCTGAATTGGTTGTGATTGCGGGTGCAACAACAGCCTTTGCCTTAAATGTAACCGTCAAAGTCGCATCGGCAGCCGGCATCTTAGCCGTAGCTTCTCCGCTCGCGTTGAGAGGGATTGCGTTTTCGCCAAGCTTAACCTCGTCAACCTCATAACCCGTATTGGGCATTGCCTTGATGTTAATGTCCGCATTTTCCTCAAGCTTAACGGTTGCGCCATTTGCGAAACCTTCGCCGTTCACGGTAACGCTTCCGTTTTCCCCGATTGCACCTGTGAGGGTTTTTGATGTGTCAACCTTTTCGAGAGATCCCATAACAACAACATCGTCCAAATAATTCTGATAACCGGACTCAGCTACCGGTCTGATTTCCATTGTTGCAATCGCCGTTGTATCAGTTGTGATTGGTGTAGCTTGAGGTACAATATCATTTTTACCGATAAATACACCGTCTAAATAATTGTAAACCGACCAGCCGTATTCAGCCTCGGGATTCTTTTCAAGAGAAGATACAAACTGGTGCCAGCCTTTG